>Ga0302326_10030289_pt1 | contig 10832 bp, 14 predicted proteins | sample Palsa_T0_3_FD_202264 | JGI IMG/M metagenome (GOLD analysis project Ga0302326, IMG submission 202264) | Peat permafrost microbial communities from Stordalen Mire near Abisko, Sweden - Palsa_T0_3 | ecosystem: Environmental > Terrestrial > Soil > Palsa > Peat permafrost | place: Sweden: Abisko...
GCCTTGCGCGCGAGCAGCCCTCGTCCTTTGCTAGGCTGACTGACGTTCTTGGGGCTGTAGCGCAGTCCGGTAGCGCACCTCGTTCGCATCGAGGGGGTCAGGGGTTCGAATCCCCTCAGCTCCACCCAGATCAGAGCCCGGTTCCGCTCATGGAGCCGGGCTTTTTGGATCTTGCGGCAGCAGCAAACGGCAGCAACCATCAGGCGAGCCAATCACTGAGCTTGCGAAGCGCATCACGTGTGGCGTCGGACGGAGCCTCGGTGTAGATCTCCATCGTGAGAGCGATCTTGCTGTGCCGCAGAATGCGCATAGCGACGCGGGGGTGCACGTCGAGAGCGGCCAGCAGCGAGGCGCAGGTCTTACGGGTGCCATGGACGGTGATCCGGGGGACCCTCGCGGCGGCGACACAACGATCGAAGCTACGGTTGAAGTTGCGGGGCTCGATCGGCGTGCCATGCCGCGTGGTGAACACCAGGCCAGTGTCAATCCAGCCATCTCCAGCCCGGTCACGGTCGGCGTCCTGCCGTCGCTTGCGGATCTTCAACGCGGCCAGGCACAGCTCCGGCAGGGGCAGAGGTGCCTCAGATGTCTCAGTCTTGACTTCACGGCGGACGAGCTGGCCTCTGACTCGCTGGAGCTGCTCCCCCACATATAGCTCGGCGTCGTCCAGATCAACCTGATCCCAGGCCAGGCCGAGTACTTCTCCCCTGCGCAGACCGAGGACGAGGACCAGGACGAAGGCGGCGTACAGCGCCTCGCCCGCATGCCAGACGGATTCGAGGAACCAGCGGGCATCATCGACCGTCCACGCCTGGCGCGCGCGGCGCTGATTCGGCTCACGGCGTTTCGTTATCTTGATCGCGCTTACCGGGTTGCGGCCGATTACCTCATCCTCGACGGCGCATGTAAGTGCGGCACGGAGTATGTCACGTGCGTCTTTCCGGCTACGCGCGGAGAGCGTTTCCTGGCAGCATTTACCAACTGCGCAGCAGCGTCTTTTATCTTCCCGGCGCGCAACATCTTTTCCCTGCGCGCAGCACTGGCAGATAACGGCAAGCTTATTTAGCCATTGCCTGACGTCTCTCACCTGAATCTTATCGAGGCGCTTACCGCCAAGGTGCGGAATGATGTGCAAGCGGCTGAACATCTCGTATCTCTCGTACGTCTTCGGGGAAAGATTGGGTTCTACTATTTCTTTCAGCCAGTAAGCGAGGAATTCAGCGAGTTTGGAGACGTCAGAGCTGACCGGACCGTGGTTCGCCTGGACTCGCAGGTTCAGCCAGTTCTGCTGTGCCTCCTCGTACGTCTTGCCCCGGACATACTTGCGGTAGCGGGTCCCGTCCGGCCGGTCGCACCAGATGTACCCTCGCCAGCCATCGGCAGACTGGTACAGGGAACCTTCGCTGTTCCCGCGTTTGCTCACCCGCTAGCCTCCTTCGCCCTACGGGCGACATACTCATCGACGTATTCGGGAAGAATGCGCCGGTTACCGCCATCCTTGACTGACCGGATCTGACCCGTCAATACCAGATGTTTGGTCTTGGTCAGGCTGTAGCCGAGCATGAGCGCGACCTGTTTCGTGGTGTACCACCGGGGCGTAATCACCTCGGCGGGTATTTGCGTGCTGGGAATCAATTTGGCTCCTACCGGGCAAGACTATTCGGTGATGTCTTTGACGCTTAAGCGTCAGGAATGCCAGACTTGATTACGCGGCCTGCTGGCCGCCCGGATAGCTGATGTCACTGACGATTTCTTCGCGGCCGACTTCGCGTCGTTTTCTGGCTTGGTCGGCGGCGGTGTTGGCCAGGAGGGCGTCTCCGGTGGTTTTCCAGCCGGTTCCGGCGTAGGTGAGGTTGCCGACAATGAGGGTGGTTTCCTCGGCCGCTTGGTCGGCGGTGCGGATGGGGCCGTGTTCGGGGCCGGGGTCCTGGGTGCGGCGGTAGGTGATGCGGGCGGCGCGCAAGGCGCCGAAGGTGACGGAGTAGTGGCGGGCTTTGGTGAGGAAGTGGCCGCCGAAGCCGAGCATGTGCGCCCAGCGCTGGAGGCTGCCCCAGCCAGGGTGGGAGCCGATCATCCAGCAGGCATAGATGAGCCGCTGGGTGTGGGTGCCGTTGGCTTTGGCGTACCGCCGGATGGTGACCGGGGTGAGCCGGGCTGAGGTGTGGCCGGTGACTTCGGTGCCTTTGGTGGAGTACTTGGCCAGGTAGGAGGCGGCCATCAGGTCGGTGACCGTCGCGGTGGCGGACATGGTGATGGGCTGGACGTCGAGCTCTTTGCCCCAGCCGATCGTCCAGCCGTGCTTGCCGGGGCTGGCCGGATGGGGACCGGTGGCGTAGGTGATCGCAGCGGCGGCGTGCCGGATGGCGGCTTCCAAGTCGGCGGCGGTCAGGGCGGCCGGTGGGGGTACGAGCCGTTCGGGGTCTGCGGGGTCCAGGCCGTCCATGCGGAGCAAGGCGTGGAAGTGGACCGCGCCGCGGGCCTGGTATTCAGCGGCTTTGCCGTGGCCGACCCGGACCGGGGACACCAGCCGGTACCGGCCGTTGCCGCAAGGCACCCGGTGGAAAGCGATGCCGTACTGACGGGCGAGGCGGGTCAGGTGACGCTCGATGGCTTGCTTAGTGCGCCGCCACAGTTCCCCGACGGTGTTGTTCCACACCACGGCGGCGGCGTAGTCGTAGCAGTCCGGGCACAGCGGCTCGCCGAGCCGGGCATCGTCGCGGCGGTGACGGGTGAAGCAGGCCAGCTTGCGGCCGTGCGGGCAGGTTTCGGTGTCACGACGGGCGTGGCAGGGCTCCGGTTTGCAGGTGCAGTCGGCTTTGCTGGCGCAGGTGTGAGCCCGGACGGGCCGGGTGTGGACCGGGCCGAAGGACGGGGCGGTGAAGGTCGCGAACACGGCCGGGTGAGCCGCGACGTGTTCGGGGATACCTTTGCCGCCGATCAGCCCGGCGCGGAGGAGCTGGAAGGCGTCGCGGCGGTAGGTTTCAGCGCAGGACGGGCAGGCGGAGGTGCGGCGGTTGCCGCAGGCTTTGTAGATCACTCCGTCCGGCAGGGCCGAGGTGGGGGTGGTGGTGAGGATTTCGCCGGTGGCGGGGTCGACGTTGTGGATACTGCCGCCGAGGCGGATGGGATGGGTGCATCCGGTAGCGGGCCAGATGTGATCGAGCCACCGGTCGTAGGCGCCGGGGTGGAGGTCGCTGGCGGCGAGGTATTCCGGTGGGCCGGGGTCGTGGCGGATGGTGGCCAGGTAGCCGTCGCGGGCGCGGATGAATGCACTGTCGCGGGCATGGACCCGCCGGGGGTCGAAGATGCCGGGGAAGCCGGTTGCGGCGTTCGCCCCCGTGCCCGGGCCGTGGTGGGGTCCGGGTGCGGGAGCCAGCGTCGGGCCGGTTGGGGTCACGGGCAGCTCCCCGCATTGCTGGGACTGTCGGTGATCGTGACCGAAGGTTGATTGATGCCGGGGGCGGTGCCCCAGCGTTGCTGGGCGGCCTGGCGGGTGATGCCGAGCCGGGTGCCGATGTCGGCCCAGGAGTAGCCGTGCCGGGCTCGCAGTTCGGTGATGGCCTCAGTCATGGCGTGGTCGAGGTCGGTGGCCAGGGTGGCCATGGCGGTGAGGGCGTCGATGTCGCCGGTGGCGATGCGGCGGCTGTAGGCGCGCAGGGCGCGGGTGAGGAAGGCGGCGTACTCGTCGTTCTCGGTGACCCGCTTGCGCCGTTTTGGTGTCAATGATCGGTTGACACCGGATCGCCGGTCGGTGGGCGGGGCCGTCATCGGGTGCCCCGGTCCGTGCAGTCGTTGCATTCGCCCGTTGAGAGCGGGATGTAGTAGTCCTTTTCGGTGCCGCAGGTGGGGCAGGTGCGGCGCGCGGCCAGGGCTTTGCCGATGGCCACCAGCTGGGCAGGGGTGGCGTCCCTCTTCGGCTTGGCCAGGTCGATGCGGTAGAGGTAGGCGACGCAGCGGCGGCCTTTGCGGTTCCACAGGATCTGGGCGGTAATGTCCTGGCCGCCGGGGCGCAGGCCCTTGTCCCGGAGTTGCCGGATGGTCAGCAGGCCGTCGGGGGCCCAGTGGTAGGGGTAGGTCGGCAGGCCAAATTTGCCGCCGTCGGGGTCGTAGAAGTCGACCCACCGGCCCCGGGCGAGGCAGTCGTCCAGGTAGCCGACGCGACGGCCGGTGGCAGCGAGCTGGATAGAGTGCATGATGTCCACGTCCTTTGCCGGATGGTGGGTAGGCCGGGGACCGGGTTGTCTGGGCAGGCAAAGACCGGTCCCCGAGCCATGTACTGAGGGAGAAGAATCCGCAGCGCGCGTCCGGGGAGATGACCGGGCAGAGGTGGCGTGCGGCAGATGCCGTGAACGCGGCTTTTGACGCTTAAGCGTCAGCGTTCTTGGGCGTGAAGGGCTCGCCGCAGGCGGTGCAGATGATGGGGGCCTCGGCGAGGGTGGAAGCGGCGGCGCGGATGCTGCGGCCACAGGGGCAGATGGCAGCGATCAGGTTGGTGTTGCGCCGCTGAGTGGGGGACAGTTCTTCGCTGGTCCGCCACAAGGTCATGGCGGCTTGCAGATCGGCCAGCTGGCTGGCGTAGTCCTCGGCGGTGTGGCCGGGGACCGATGTGATGGACCAGCCGATGGCGGGGTCGAAGGTGACGGTGATGCCGAGTTCCTCGGCGAGCATCTTGTATTTGGTGTTGTGGTAGCGGCCCTGGCGGGAGGTGTCTTTGATGCCGCGTGCGGCGGCCAGGGCGTGGGCGGCCTCGTGCAGCAGGGTGCCGAGGACGTCGTGCGGGGTGCGGCCGAGTCCCTCGCCGCTGATCATGATTTCGGCGCGCTGCCCGGTGCCGGTGTGCCAGCGGCCGGGGGCGTGGTGGCCCCAGACGGGCTGTTTGCGGTCGGTGCCGGACGCGATGATGATGACCACGGCGGGGACTTCGCCGTGCCGGGCGCGGATGGCGGCCCAGATGTCTTCCAGCACGCGGACGATGCCGCTGATGGCCGGGCCGTCCGGGCTCGGGGTGGTGAGGGTGGTGGAGGTGACCGGGGGCCGGGTGGCGTCGTAGGCCTGGCGGCGGGCCGGGTCGGTCAGAACCTCATAAGCCTCGGTGATGGTTTTGAACCGGTCGGCGGCCTCGGTGTCGCCGGGGTTGGTGTCGGGGTGGTGCTGGCGGGCCAGCTTGCGGTAGGCCTTCTTGATCTGCGCGGTGGTGGCGTCGGCGGGGACGCCGAGGGTGGCGTAGTAGTCCGGTAGCCGGGTGCGGGTGGTCATAGCCACCACCGGCCCGGATCGCGGTAGTCCGAGTGGCGGATGTCCATCGAGGCGTCCGGGTCTTCGAGAGCGTCGGTGAGCGGGTCGATGAGCTCGGCCATCGGCCGGATGCAGTCCGGGCCGGGTATCGGGTTGTTGTCGTCCAGGTAGGCCAAGGTGGCCCAGCGGTAGGTGAATTGGGCGTCCAGCCAGGCCACGGCCGGGTTCCTGCTGTCATGCAGGGTGCAGCCGGACAGGGCGTATTCGTCGTCCAGCCAGATGACCAGGTTGCCGGTCATGACATGTCCGGGGTGACGCAGCCGCTGTAGGTGGAGGAGGCGTGGTGGGCGGCCATGACGGTGGCCGGGATGGACACGACGCTGTAGCCGATGGGGCCGAACAGGCGGGTGGCGGTCAGGTGGCCGCCGTTGCGGGTGTCGTCGGTGATGGTGGCGCCGAGCATGGCGGCGATGTGGGCGACCTGGCCGCGTCCGCCGTCCTCGGTGTGATCGGTGTGGACCGTGATGTCGGTCCCGTAGGTGGGGACGGGCATGGCGGGGTGGGCATCGAGGTAGGCGGCCAGTTCGCGGAGCCCGGTGATGAATTGCTCGCGGATGGCGGGCTGGGTGCTGTAGTACATGACGGTTTCCCTTCGGGGTGGGTTAGGCGACGTGCGCGGTCGCCGGGACGGTGGAGGCAGGGGCCAGGAGGCCGGAGCTGCGGCGGGTCCAGGCGGCGTGGTCGGCCAGGGCGATGATCTGGTCATCGGAGAGGTAGGCGGCCTTGATCTTGCGGGGGACGCCGCCTTCGGTGATCAGGTAGGCGACACCGGGGTTGGTGTTGTCGATGTCGGTGGCGTCGAAGCCTGCTTCGGACCAGCCGTCCCCGAGGATGATGTTGCTGCTGCCCGTACTGGTGCAGCGGAACGCGGCCCGGTAGCCGAACAGGTCCCGGACCGACTTGGGGATGATGTCCACCGATGGGCGCTGGGTGGCGGCGATGACCGGCATGGCGGCGGCGCGGCCGCGGGCGACCAGGTCCCGGAACAGGGACACGAATTCGCGCTGCTGCTGCTCGGTGCCCAGGACGGTGGAGTACAGCGCGATCTCGTCGAAGATCGAGGTGATGACGTTGACGTCATCGAAGGGCTCGATTTTGCGGCGGCCGTGCGCGCGGAGCCAGGTGTAGCGGTTGTCCATCACGCGCTGCAGACGGCGCAGGGTGATGAGGGCGTGGTCGAGGTCGGGGCCGACGAATTCATCAGCGAGGTCGTCCCACATGCCGAGCTCGACTTGCTTGCCGTCGAACAGCACGTTCCGGTTTTTCATCGACAGGGCGGCGTGGGCGGCGAAGATGTTCAGCAGCCCGGATTTGCCGCCGCCGGGTTCGCCTGCCGCGAGCAGGTTGCGGTAGATCAGCCGGGTGTAGACGGGGGCGCCGAATTCATCGACGCCGACGTAGATCGGGTCGTACATGGTCAGCAGCGGCCCGACCGGGACAGTGCCAGGCGTGGTTGCGGGGCCTTTCATGGGTTCTCCTTGGGTGGGAGGGGAACCCCAGCCCAGACCTGGTGGGATGCGGGCTGGGGGTCCCGTTAAAGCGGTCAGGCCCCGGGATTGCTGGCTAGAGCCAGTCGGCGACGTCGGGGTCGGCGGTGGCCGGGGCCGGGGCAGGCGCAGGTTTCTTGTCCGCGCGAGTGAGGCGCGCTGGCTTGACGGTGACCTCAGCGGGGGTCACGTCGGGCAGGTCCAGCGCGGTGGGGACCGGCAGGGTGTCCCGGTCGCGGGGCGGGGTGCCGGGGGTGATCAGATCGAGCAGCGGGGTGCTGGCCGGTGCGGTCAGGGCGTCGCGGCGTTTGATGTCGAGGCGGACGAACGCGGCGTTGAAGCCCGGGGCGCGTTCGGCGATGGCGGTGTCGGCCCAGCAGGCGACCGCGATCAGGTCGGCGCGGTCTTGCAGGTCGGTCAGGGCCAGGCCGGGCCGCAGGTGGATCCAGACGCGTTCACCGACGCGGGTGGGGATGGCCCACAAGATGAGCGGCAGGCTGCCGGTGCGGTTGGTGATGATAAATGCGCTGAAGCAGACCCGGATACGGTGCCGGGTGATCAGGCACCAGCAGACTGCTGTGATCCGGTGCCGGACTGGGGGGATGGCGGCAGGGACGCCGGTGAAAGTGACGACGATGCCGATCCGGTACGGCAGGGTGGTGTGGTCGGCCAGGTCGACCCATCCGGCCACCAGGGCCAGGGCGAGGGTGATTTCGGGGGCCCACCACCACAGGGTGCGGATCACGGGCCAGATCGCCACCAGGGCAGCGGCGATGAGAGCCACGACTAGGCCGATGCCGATCCCGGCGAACAGGGCCAGGATGGGCTGCCATTTGCTGGCCAGCACGGTGGCGGACAGCAGGCCGATGACCGGCCACAGGACGTGGAAGACAATTTTCGCGGTGCGCATCGAGGACCGACGGACCGGTTCATCGATGACGGTGACCGTGCCGGAGCGTCGACCAAAAGAGCCGCCGCGATTAGACTTAGGCATGGCGGAACCTCCTCCTAACCAGGGGGTTTGTGCTGAAAGGGCGGGCTCAGGCGATTGGGTCGCCACAAAGAGCCCGCTGGGCCGGGCCAGAGGAACTTGGGTTTCTTCTGGCCCGGCACTTAGCGGCTAGTTGGAACTGACGGGGACCGGTGGGATGAGATCCACCGGCCGTGTGGCCAGTTCCCGGACGTACAGCGCGATCGTGAAGGCTGTTTCCAGCACCTCGGCGTTGGCGCTGATCAGCTCGATCACATCGACACCCGGGCGCAGCGCGTGCAGCTGGGTGATGGCCGCATCCAGAACTTCGAAGCCGACCTCGATATCGGCGCGCAGATCTTCTGTTGCGGTATCAGCGGCGTCGCGCTGAATCTGGGTGATAACCCGGCTGAGGGGTGTCATCTGGTTTCTCCTCACATTTGACGGGGGCAGGCATGCCAGCCCGTCACGAACCGGAAAAGGGGGTGATGCCGTTTTGACGCTTAAGCGTCAGCACCGGAAAGGACACGCAGGTACACAGGGAAAGCGGGAAATGCCGGTCACTGAGCCTTGACCGCAGCCAATCCCGCCGCCTTGATCTCCTCGGCGCGGAACGCCACGCCGTTACGCCCGTTGGTCGCCCAGGGCAGGGCCTCCAGCTTGGACAAGGACACCGGCTGACCCACCTTCACGTTCGGCCTTTCACCAGCCGTAGTAACGGTGATCACCTCGCCCCCGTCGTCGTCCAGGACGAACACCTGCGTCGACCACATCAGCCGGCCCGTTCCGCGCTCCTGACGCTGACGGCCGTTCTGCTCGGTCTTCTCCACGGCCTCCCGCGAAACCGTGACCTGCTTGCTGAGGGTGTCCACGTAGAGCTTCATCAGGCTCTCCCTTCGATTCGTGGCCAACCGTTGACCACAAGAACCGTTGTAGAAGAGGCGCGCCTAATCGTCATCGCCGCTGTTATCGCCGCATACAAGCAGCTCTGCCGCAGGTGACTTGCGTGCACGCAAGCGGCCATGACGCACGCACGGAAGCGGGTAAGCTACGCGAGGGAGCTTCACCTCGGCAGGAGATTGGCATGCAGGAAGGCGACTACCCGTTGACACTCTCTGAGATCGCGGAGAACGCGGCGTTTAGCATGTCTGACGTCGCGTTCATCGCGGGACCAGAGGAAAGCACCGTCTACCGCTTGTGGGAAAATCCCAACTGGCTTGAGAAAGTGAGCGGTAAATCCCTGCAAGCTTTAATAGCGACTGTTCCCGGTCTGGGTGAATATGTAGCGACCTACTCAGTTCAGACCCGCCGAACCCGATTGATCGAAGATCTGGCCGTCGAGGGGCTGGAGATCAATAAATCGGCAATTCATCGCTTTGTTCGGGAAGGTATTCCAGAACAGTACTTGACTGCCGCCCTTCAGGCAGCCATCCATATAATGCGCGGTGATAATAATCGGGCTAGCTCTTATCTAGCCCGGTTTTGGGGTACTGGCCAGGATCGGGCGTTGACAGCTCTCTTCGGGACTGATCAGGATCCTGGCCTGATAACAAACGCAGCTCAGCTTATAGATGCAGCAGCAAATCTAGCTCCCCACATTGGCCGGAAAAGTTATTCGTTTCATGCGATCATCACACAAGCGGTGTTCGGCCACTACATCGGCAAGGCGACAGGACATGCCAGCAGCGAATCCCTGCCAGCAGTCACAGACCGGCAGTCTGCCTTCACACTGCGAAGCTCTACTATGGGACTATTGATCGCCAGCGATGACAGAGATCTTGCTGAGCGTTACCAGAAAATGGTACGAGACACCCCGGTCCTCAGAACTGTCGAGGAATGGTCCTTTCCTACTTACACCCGTGACACCCGGCCAAACTCAGATTTCACGCTGCCTCGTTCACTCCTGCTCCGGAATACTGCCAACGAAATCCTGAACGAGATAAATTCAAGCACCTACGGACAGGCTTATAGGTACTACCTCATATCCACCTATCTGCCATTGGCGCTCCGGCGCGATGCTACGTTCGGTCTACGAGCCGATGAACTCATAGCCGCGCTGTTCCGTTGCAGAGACGAGAGCGATGACATCTCCGTACGCACCGCCTGCGAATCGCTAGCGAAGCATCTGCGAAGCTTCAAGCGCTAGCCGCACCATGGAGAGGACACCCATGTCACAACCAGCGACCCGAACCCCAGCCGAAGGCACGGACCTGTGCGATAGCGAGTTCAACACCTGGGAAGAGAACGCAGACTTCTGGGTGCAGATCATCCGGGGCGATCACGACCGGTACCGCACCGGCCTGACCAACGCCGCTGTCCTGGATGCCATCGGCCCAGCCACCGGCCTGCGGATTCTCGATGCCGGATGCGGCGAGGGCTACATGGCACGCGAACTCGCATCCCAGGGCGCCGATGTGCTTGGCGTGGACTCATCTGCGAATCTCATCGAGGCAGCCGCTGCGCTGACAAGCACAGATGGGCACGCGCCACGGTTCCTCGTCAGTGATGTCGCCGACCTGGACGTGGACGGTGACAGCTACGACCTGGTGCTCTGCAACCATCTGATGAACGACTTGCGTGACCCCAGCGGCGCCATCAAGGAGCTCGCCCGCGTGCTGAAGCCGAGAGGCCGCATCGTGATCCTGATGCTGCATCCCTGCTTCTACAGCGACCGGGCAACCCGGGCCAACGGCAACAACCAGAACATCGCCAGCACCTACTTCAGCCAGCGCAAGGTGACCCAGCAGTTCAACGTGGACGGCATCACCTCACCAGCGGAAGTAACGTCCTGGCACCGGCCCCTGGAGTTCTATGTGGGATCGCTGAAGGACTCAGGTCTATCGCTGACCGACCTTCGCGAACCACACCCAACGCGCGAGCAGCTCCAGAACGACCCGTGGTGGCGAGCCAACTTCCCGCGGCCGTTGTTCCTGCTGCTCGTCGCCCAGAAGCAGGGTTAGCCGCCCCGCACAATCTCTGCCCAGCTCGGGTGTCTAGCTCGGGCCTCTGTGAGAACTTTCTGTACGGTTTCAAGGCGGCCCGCCGGGCCGCGGGCGCCCCCCCCACCGCGCACACCCCCC
>Ga0302326_10030290_pt1 | contig 10832 bp, 11 predicted proteins | sample Palsa_T0_3_FD_202264 | JGI IMG/M metagenome (GOLD analysis project Ga0302326, IMG submission 202264) | Peat permafrost microbial communities from Stordalen Mire near Abisko, Sweden - Palsa_T0_3 | ecosystem: Environmental > Terrestrial > Soil > Palsa > Peat permafrost | place: Sweden: Abisko...
CCGCCTGCAACGGGCAAGAAGACGTCTGGCTGATTCTCGACGAACTCAGCCTGAACTTCCGGCGTGAGCATCAAGTTGCCGAAGCCCTGTTTCTCCGATGCAAGCGTCGCGAATATGCGGCCTCCTACACGGAAGTCCGCCGCGCCCATATGCGAACCCTCAATCGCTCCTTCCAGGCTCAGCGCAATGCGGCGGAAATCTGCGGCTTTCATTCATTCGCTCCTCAGTTGCTATCTTGACCTAAGAGTGAATCCACTTTTTCGGCCATTTCTCTACCTCGCCTGTGTGTCGGCCTTATTAGGCGCGCCGCCGCAGTTAACTATCGAACAGCAGCTCAACCAACTCCGCCACAGTCCGCCTGAATTGTATGCGTTCCTTCTGCGCATGCCGAAAGGCGGGGATCTGCATAATCACCTTGTCGGCGCCACTTACGCGGAGAACCTGGTCGGCGCTGCGGCTGAGAGCGGTTTTTGTATCGATAAACACACGCTGGCCATTGTCCGCATTTGTCCTTCGGCCGATCCGTTGGAGGCAACTCGCGCGAATAACGACAACGCAGAATTAAATTCTCTGATCGATACCTATTCGATGCGCGACTTTGTGCCGGGCCGGGAGTCGGCGCACGACCACTTCTTCAACGCGTTTGGTCTATTTTCCCCGGTTGATTCTCCGCACTCGGGAGAATTTGTCGCCGACGTGGTTCGCCGAGCGGCGGATCAGAACGAATCGTATCTCGAACTGATGGCGATTGCCGGGAACGGCCCCATCGCTCAACTCGGCGGCGTCACCGGGTTCGATGGCAACTTTGAAGAGACGGCGGCCAAATTGAAATCCGCCGGATTAGCAAATCTGGTTACCGCCCTGAAAGCTCGGGTCGATGAAATTGAACGCGTCCGCCAGGGAGTCTTGCGTTGCGATAGCGAACCTGCGTCGGCGCCGTGCAAGGTAGTGGTCCGTTATGTCTTTCAAGTGCTGCGCGAATTTCCAAAAGCGCAGGTCTTCGCACAAGTGCTGGCCGGGTTCCAGTTGGCTGCCGGCGATCCGCGAGTTGTGGCCATCAACTTGGTGCAACCGGAAGATGGCATCAACTCCATGCGCGATTATCACCTGCACATGCAGATGGTGGATTTCGCCAAGCGGCTCTATCCCAAAGTGCACATCACGCTGCACGCCGGAGAGCTCACGTCGGGGCTTGTGCCGCCGGAAGGACTGCGGTTTCATATTCGGGAGGCGGTCGAGATCGGGCATGCGGAGCGGGTGGGCCACGGGGTCGACATTATGTACGAAACCGGTGCGGTGGAATTATTGAAGGAGATGGGAGCCAAGCGCGTGGCGGTTGAGATCAATCTAACCAGCAACGACCTGATCCTGGGGGTGAAAGGCAGCGATCACCCGTTCCCTATTTACCGGAAGTATGGTGTCCCGGTGGTCATCTCAACTGACGATGAAGGTGTGAGCCGGAGCCATCTCACGCAGGAGTATCAGCGGGCCGTCCTCACATATGGCCTTACTTACGCCGATTTGAAGCAGATTGTCCGGAACAGTCTCGAATACTCGTTTCTGAGCGGAGAGAGCTATTGGGGAGACGCCAGCTACCGCTTGCCGGTGAAGGCTTGCGCCGCGAGTCTGACCAGCAAGACGTGCGCGGCATTTCTTGCCGGGAGTGAGAAGGCGGGGGCTCAGGTAGACCTGGAAAGGCGCTTTGTGGAATTCGAGGCCGCTACCATCAAAAAGTGAGTGCGAAAGCGCAAATCGGAATGCAGTCTGGTCACCCAGTGAGCGCGGCGGAGTTTCGTTCCGCCTGCGGATTGTTCGCATCGGGCGTTACGGTTGTGACCCGTCGTCTGCCGGACAATGAGCCGTATGGAATGACTGTCAGTTCCTTCACCTCGGTTTCGCTCGATCCGCCTCTGGTTCTGGTCTGCATTGACCGGAGCGCCCGCTTCTTGCGCGAGTTATCGCCGATTGAGCCATTCGCAGTAAACATATTGAGCGAACGCCAGCAGCACATTGCCATGCGCTTTGCGAGCCGGGATGAAGAGAATCGCTTCGCCGGCATCGAATGGACGCCGGGTTGGAGCGGTGTTCCGCTGGTGGCCGGCGTGGTGGCCACTTTTGCCTGCTCGCTGCACCAAAACTTTCCCAGCGGCGATCACCTCATCCTCGTTGGCGCAGTCCAGCATATTGAACGCCACAAGGGAAGCCCGCTCATTTGGTGCGACCGAGGATATCATTGCTTGCCCGCCGTTGGGCGGCTATAACCTATTGCTATTTCGGAAGAGTTCTACGAGCCGTTAGTTTTACAATTCCCGGAATGGATTTCGTATTGCGAAATAACGCATCGGCCGATGATACAAACAAGTGCGCGTTCGCACTTAGAAGTTGAGCTCACGATGCGAAAAGTTTTGGCGGTAACTCTTTTTATCTCCTCTCAAATTCTGTTGGCGCAGGCCCAAATCGGCCCACGTCAGACAAGCCCCTTAAACGACGAAGCTCAGCGGCGGATCGAACAGCAGGCGTTTGAGGACTGGGCGACTCAGCCCCAAGCTGCGCGGCAGGCAGCGGCTCGCCGGCAGACCGAAGAGAAACTCCGCGAATTCTATGACAAAGCCCAGCGTTTTGTCAGTCTCTGGAAGAGGCTTACGGCGGACATGAAAGAACAGAAGACCTTTAACGTGAAGTTGGCCAAGCAAGTCTCAAAAGCATTTCACGACCTGGAGAAGTCGGATGGCTGGCCGGCTGCAGGCAGCAAATAGCCGTATCGCTAGCCGCTTACAGTTTCGGAGAGGAACCACGTCCGGCGCTCGGTCTCGTCGATCCAGTTTTCAATCAAACTAGCGGTAGCCACGTCTTTATGCCGATCACAGACATCGTGGGTCGCCCGTAAGAAACGAGTGAGTTGCAGGTTATCCTCGCGTAACTCCAGCAGCATCTCTTTTGCCTGCACCGTTTCAGCGTCGTTGTCTTTCAGACGCTGGTACCGGCTGACTTCGCCGATGGAATGAAGCGTGGATGCGCCGAGCTTGCGCGCACGTTCCGCGATATCGTCCGACATGGCAAAGATCTGATCGGCATGCTCGTCCAGCAACAGGTGGTAGTCGCGAAAGTGGGGCCCGCTCATATGCCAGTGGAAATTCTTTGTTTTCAAATAGAGCGCGAAGACATCGGCGAGCAGTGGGCGCAGGCTATTGGCGATTTCCACGACACCTTCGTGGCTTAAATCCGTGGCGATTCCAGAACCGTGGTTGTTCGGCTCATGTTTGGTTTGCGTTGCATGTTTCATGGTCACCTCCCTCAAAAGGCACTTTATCCTAGAGCGATACTATCGTACATTGCCCCAAGATACAGTAAGGGGGATGCCTTTATCGGGCCCTAAGTCTCACATTTTGTCTTTTTCCTTTTGTAGTTTGTAGTGGAATAGTGGAGAGGTTGGTCTTCCACTCATGAGTACAGAAACTTCAGAAAAGCTCTCGGCGCAGGATCGGCTGAAAGAGGCTGCGGCGAGCCGGGCTGCGGCGGATCTAAAAGATGGATTAATTGTCGGATTGGGCTCCGGGAGTACCGCGAGGTTTGCGGTCGCGGCGATTGGTCGGCGTGTTAAAGATGGGCTGCGGATCACTGGCATTCCCACCTCCGAGGAGACGGCTCATCTGGCGCGCGGTCTTGGGATACCGTTATCGACGCTGGGACAACATTCGCAGATTGACGTAACCATCGATGGAGCCGATGAGGTTGAGTTGAACACGCTGGACCTCATCAAGGGCGGCGGCGGCAATCACTTGCGCGAGAAAATTGTGGCGACGGCCAGCTCGCGGCTGGTGATTATCGTCGATGAATCCAAGCTGGTTCACCAACTCGGTACCCACGCGAAGGTACCGGTTGAAGTGGCGCAATTCGGCTGGCAGTCCACCGCCAAGATCCTGGGCAAATTGGGCGGCAATCCAGATCTAAGGCAGCGTTCCGGCGCGGATGGCCCGTTCATTACGGACGGGGGGAACTACATTCTCGATTGTGCGTTTGGACCGATTTCAGTCGCCAGCGATTTACAACGCGAGTTGGATAGCGTCGCGGGCGTTGTCGAGCACGGATTGTTTATCGGTATGGCTAGCCAGGTTCTGGTTGCGACGGCGAACGGGGTCAATCGCCTGGATCGAGGGGTCTAAAACCTAAATCAGCCTACACATGAGGGACTTTCAAAATTCCACGATCTGGGCCACTCCCTTACGGTCATGGTTTTCTGAACCGCGCGCGTTAGCAAGCGGTTTGCCGAATCTGCAAGCCTTATACCTAGCAAGACTTCCAGGGCCGCCACATTGGGGCGAAAATCAGCGTCCATCTATTTGTAAGCATGGCTTTTCTGCAAGCTGGTCCGTTGAAGGCGCGCCCGGTCCACCACTCGCTCATCCCGCACTGGCTGACGCACCTGGGCTCGCTGGGGTTATTTTCGGTGGCGGTACTGGATTCGTCGGTGATTCCCTTGCCGCTCCCGGGCAGTACTGATTTGCTGTTGCTCTGGCTGGTTTCGCATCATGGGGAAACGTGGCTGCTGACGGCGAGCGCCATCGCGGGCAGTATTTTGGGCGGATACACCTGCTGGAGCACCGGGCGCAAAGGTGGTGAAACGGCGCTGCAACGCTATGTGCAGGCACGGCTGCTGAAGCGTATCTCCAGATGGATGGAAAAGCACGCAATCCTGGCTGTCTTTGTGCCTTCGATACTTCCTCCGCCGATTCCGCTCTCACCCTTTCTGCTGGCGGCGGGGGCGCTGGGCATTTCGCGCAACCGCTTCCTGGTGGTGTTCGGCGCGGCACGCAGTCTCCGTTATGGGGCGATCACGTGGCTTGGCGTGGTCTATGGCCGGCGCATGGTTCGCCTATGGTCCGCAACGCTTGAGAAATGGTCGGCGCCTTTGCTTTGGGTGTTTGTGTCGATGGTGCTGATCGGCGTGGCGTTGGGGATTTGGAAATGGCGCAGCCAACGAATATCCTTTGCCAAGCACGATGGGTCTCTCCACGCGGCGAGCGTTCACGGTGACTAGCAACAGGGGGCGTTCACGGCGAGTGCTTGAACAGTCCAACGTCCGTCAGTCCGTTGAGCATGAATTGAACTGCGATGGCGGTGAGTAAAAGGCCCATCATGCGCGTTAAGATGCGAATCCCCGTTTCACCGAGGTAACCACGGACACGATCAGCCGCCGCCAGAATCCAAAAAGAAGACAGCGCCGTCAGTGCGATGGCGGCAATGATGGGTAGAGCGTACCACCATTGTGGAGATCCGCCCATCAGCACCATGACGGTGGAGATTGAGCCGGGGCCGGCGAGCATCGGTATACCCAGCGGAATAATTCCGACGTCCTCTTTATCCGCGCTTTCCTGGGTTTCCGTGGGAGTCTCCTTCGTTGGGGAACGGCGAGCCTGAAGCATATCCATGCCAATTAAGAGGAGGATTAGACCTCCGGCAATCTTAAAGGCGGCAAGGGTTATGCCGAACAGCTTGAAAATCAGCGTTCCAGCGATCGTAAAGCTGGATAACACCACAAAGCAGGTCACTGCGGCACGCCAAGCCATGTGCCGCCTTTGTTGAGCGTCGGCATGCGCGGTGATGCTCAAGAAAGTCGGCACGGCGGCAATCGGATCTACCAGGAAGAAAATTGAAGTCAAGGCAACGAAAGAGAATTGCAGAAGATCGATGACAATTGCCAACATTCAGATGCTCCATTCTAACCGCCTTCCGGTACGACTAGTACTTGAGAGGGGATTGGCGTCGGGGTGAGGCGACGCGGGGATTCGGCCGCAAACGTCCCATGACACACTATCCCTTCCAAACCGTTGAAAGCGTCCCTACACTGGATACATGAAACAAGTGCTTGGCTCTCCGGAAGAACTCGCGCAAGACGGGCGCGGTGTCAAGCGCGCCGCCCGAAATACGAGGGAGTTGCTTTGTTGTCTGGCGGCGCGCAACCGCGCCCTTTGCGCTTTCTGGAGAGAAGAAAACGGCCAAGAGATGGTGGAGTACACCTTGCTGGTCGCGTTCTTTGCCCTGGCGGGCGTTGGGGTATTGAGCGGAATCAGAACTGAGATTGCCGGCATCTGGCAGGCGATCAGCGCGAGTTATGCGACGGCCGCGAGCTAATTGTTCTCACGCGTGATTGACGACCATCGTTTTGGTTCTAGAGAATTCATGCAAGGCGGCGAAACCCTTTTCGCGACCGTGGCCGCTTTTGCCGATTCCGCCAAACGGCAGTTCGATACCGGCACCGGCACCGTAACAATTGACGAACACTTGGCCAGCGCGAATTTTCTTGGTCATGCGGATTTGGCGTGCGCCATCACGGGTCCAGACCGCAGCCACTAAGCCGTAGTCGGTGGAATTGGCGAGAGCGACGGCATCCGCCTCGTCTGTAAAAGGCTGAACGCTGAGAACAGGGCCGAAGACCTCTTCGTGGGCGAGAACGGCAGTGCGCGGCACGGAACCGAACAGCATGGGTTTTACGTAATAGCCGCCGGGCGCGACATGCGAATCGATGGAACCTTCGGCGAGAAGGAAAGCGCCTTCGCGCTCGGCGCCTTCGGCAAAGGCGAGTACGCGCTGCTTTTGCTTCTCATTGATGATAGGACCGCAATCGAGATCCATTTCAGGCGCGCCGACGCGGACTTTCAAGAAGGACTCGCGCAAACGTTCAATGAGGTTATCGTAGATGCTGCGTTCGACAAGAACGCGGCTACCGGCGGAGCAGGTCTGGCCGGTGTTTTGAATGATGGCCTTGCGGAGAACGGGAACGGCGGCGTCGAGATCGGCATCGGCGAAGACAACCTGCGGAGACTTACCGCCCAGTTCGAGAGTGCAAGTGATGAAGTGATCGGCAGCCAACTTTTGAATCACTTGGCCGACGGCAGGGGAACCGGTGAACGAGAGGAAATCGATGCCGGGATGTGACGCGAGAGCTGCGCCGGCGACTGTCCCTTTTCCCGTGACGATGTTGATGGCGCCATTGGGAAAGCCAGCTTCGCGCGCCAATTCGACGATGCGCAGGGAAGATAAACAGGCATCTTCGGCGGGTTTCAGAACGACCGCGTTGCCGACGGCGAGCGACGGCGCGAGGGTCCGACCGAACATCTGCGCGGGGTAATTCCAGGGAAGAATATGACCGGTGACGCCGTGCGGCTCGCGAAGGACAGAAACGTGGTAGCCAGCGAGATACGGGATGACTTCGCCATGCAATTTATCGGCGGCACCGCCGTAGTATTCGAAGTAACGGGCCAGGGCGGCTATATCGGCGTCCGCGGCGCTCTTGGGTTTACCGGTGTCACGCGCTTCGATGGCGGATAATTCGGCAGCGTGCTGAAGGATGAGGGCAGCGAGGCGGCTGAGCATGCGGCCACGATCCACAGCGGTGGTTTTGCCCCAGGGACCTTCATCGAATGCCTGACGGGCGGCGCGGACAGCGAGGTCGATATCGGGAGCGGTGCTATCGGCGATGGCGGCGAATGGCTGACCGGTGGCGGGTTCGAAGACGGGCATGGTTTGGCCAGCGAGGGCAGGAGTCCAAGTACCGGCGATGAAGTTTTGGGCGGATTCGAGATGCATGATGTCCTTTGAACATTATTACGCCCGTTGAAGAAGAGGCGATATGATGAACGAAAGGGACTGTTATGGCAGACGAAAACGGCGACTACCTCTCCCGCTTCGAGCGCGTCGAAAAAACATTAGAGCAGGCCGCGCTGTTGACGGTCGCGCTAGCCGAGAGGATGAACCAGGCCGAAAAGCGCATGGATCAACAGGACGCCAGGATCGACAAACTAGCCGGCAAAGTCGACGATCTGGTGGGAGCCATCCGCAGCCTCATTGATCGCATTCCGCCCCAAAGCCTCCGCTAATCGTAAGTTCAGAGAGAAGTGGCCGCGCGTGGCGCCGCCCCACGGCCTCAGCGAACCTGGGGTTTTTCTACAACGACGCCCAGGCCGTCGAGCAGAGTCCAGGTGGCTTGCTGGTAGCTGACGTAGGCCTGTTGATAGGTTACGTAAGCGCCTAAGAGGGCGTTCTCGGTGGTCGCGAGGGTTGTTTGAGAATCAAGAAATTCAAAAGCGGTGGTGAGTCCGAGCGAGTATTTCTGTTGTTCCGCGTCGACGTTCTGGCGTGCCAGATCACGCGAGCGAATTGCGGCATCAATGGTGGCCTCAGCCAGTTCGATGGAGGTGAGGGCGCGGCGGACGTCGAGGACGATTTGTTCCTGCGTTTGACGGCGCTGATAGACGTCGCGGGTTTTGCCGACCAAAGCGTCGGCCAGACCAGCTTGCGCGGCGCTATTGCGAAACGGAACCGTCATATTCAAGGTCAGGCCGTAACTCGGATAGTTAAATCCCAAGACTTGCTTTAGGGTCTGCCCGAGGCCGGGAAACACCACGCCGGCAGCGCCGAAATTGGCGGCGGGGCCGCTGGAACCTCCGTTGAGCGTGAGGTCAAGGCGGGGTACAAAACCTTGGCGCGAGATGCGCGCACTCAGTTCGTCCATGGAAATCCGCTCGCCGGCGGCCTGCATCTCAGGCCGAGCTGCCAGGGCTTTGCTGAGTGCTTCTTCAAAGGGCAGGATCTCGTTCTTGGCCGGGAGGGCGGCGGGATCGTCTTCGAGAACGATCTCCGTGGCGCGGAGGGTTGCTGTGATATCGGCGCCGATCAGGCGGCGCAAACCGTCGAGCGCGGCGGTGTATTGATAGCGTGCGGCGATCAGATCGCGGTTGCGCTCGGCCACCTGCGTCTCGGATTGAAAAATGTCGAGCCGGCTGATGGCGCCGAGGTCTAAAGCTTTTTTATCGCGCTCGAAGGCTTTCTGTGCCAGGCCAACCGTTTGCTCCTGTACGCGAATGCTATCGCGCGCCAAAACTGCACTCCAGTATTGGCGCGCTGCATCGGCTACGCCACTGCCAATGGTCGCCTCGCTGAGTTCCGATGTCAAGTTTAGTTGGGAGCGCGCCAGAGTGATGGGGCCGCGGTTTTCAATGTTGCCGCGGTTGCGCAGCAGCGGCTGCGTGATGGAGAAGTTGAGGGTGCCGAACAGTTCGGGAGAAGAGTAACCGTCGCCTGAGATGCGGTCAACCTGAAACGTGGAACCAATGGTTTGGCCAGTGGGCAATAGTTCGCTGTATTGAATACTCGATTGCTGGTTGAGGTTGCTAAAAGTGCCCTGGGAAAAAAAGAAGGGCGAAGGAGGTGTCAGCGTGCGAGAGGCGGTGAAGCTGGGGTTGAAAAGCGGATCGAAGGGCGCTTCGGCGGCGGTAACGGCGGCAGCGGCGGTATAGACGTCCATCCTGGCGATCTGAATGTCGGCGGAGTTCTTGAGAACGAGTTCCAAAAAATCGTGCAGGCGCAAGTGCAGTTTGCCATCGATAATGTGTTTGTCGAGACCCTCGACTTCGCGCACCTTGACTTGCCGGCTCTCGGTCTTGCGGCTGAAATAGCTGGTCAATAAATCGTCGGCGGGGCAGGGCCAGACAGCGACAGCAACAAGGAGTACGGCAATCGTTTTATTCATAACGAAGAGCTTCAATGGGATCGATTCGGGACGCCTTTCGCGCCGGGTAAATTCCAAACACTAAACCAACGACGGCCGATACTCCGAAAGCAATGATGATGGAGGCGGGTGTGACGATAGTGCTCCAGCCGGCGGAGGCCGCAATGACCCAAGCGAGAAAGTAGCCGAAGCCGATGCCCAGGACTCCGCCGCTGATTGAAATCAAAATCGATTCAAAGAGGAACTGGCGAACGATATCGGAGCGCCTGGCTCCCGTAGCGCGGCGGATGCCGATTTCGCGGGTGCGTTCCAGGACTGTGGCGAGCACAATATTCATAATGCCGATACCGCCGACGAGTAAAGAGATGGCGGCAATGGCGACCATCACGTAGGTGAAGATGGCTTGCGACCGCTCCTTTTCGGCCAGGAGTTCCGCTGGAATGGTAACGGTAAAATCGGGCGTGTTGTGGTGAGTGGAATTGAGGATGGCCACTACGACTTTAGAGGATTCGACACTATCGGCGCCGGTTTTCAGGCGGACGTCGACGCCATCCAGTTCGTCTTTCAGAGAGCCGCTGACGTCGAAAAAGCGATACTGCATGGTGCGCAACGGCGTATATATAACTTGGTTGGGATCTTGCGAGAGGCTGGAGCCGGATGCGGTCTGCTCTTTGAGCACGCCGATGACGCGCAGCCAGGTATCGTTTACCTTGACGTACTTATCGAGCGCCGAACCGTAGCCGAACAATGAGACTTTGGCTCCTTCACCGAGGACGCAGACGGCGGCGCTGGCTTCGTCGTCGCGTGGTGTGAATGTGCGGCCTTCAGCAAGCCGCCAGTTGTGAATTAACGCATAGGAGGGCCGCACACCATACAGCTCCGGCATTTCTTTGGAAGGCTTGGGGAGAACGGCAGCCGGATGCAGACCTTTGCGAGGCGACAGAGTTTCGAGGGAGTCGACATTGCCTTCCAGAATGCGCACGTCGCGTTCGGTGAGGCCGGGCGAAGAGCGGCGGCGCTGTGAGAGCTCCTGGTCACTGGCAGCGGGACGCGATTCGACGAGGAGATTGCGCACGCCCAACTCCTCGATAAAGCGTAGCGATTCGGCACGAGCGCCAGCCCCGATGGCCAGCATGGCGATGACTGCGCCGACGCCGAAGATAATGCCGAGCGCGGTGAGAATGCTGCGGGTTTTTTGCGCCAAGAGGTTCTGGCCGGCTTGTGCGAGGTCTGACCCATAGCGGGCGAGCGCAAGGGTCTGACTCATTTCGGCACCGACTGCAGCGGATTGGCCGCGGGCTCTGTCTTCTTGGCGGTTTCGAGC
>Ga0302326_10030291_pt1 | contig 10832 bp, 9 predicted proteins | sample Palsa_T0_3_FD_202264 | JGI IMG/M metagenome (GOLD analysis project Ga0302326, IMG submission 202264) | Peat permafrost microbial communities from Stordalen Mire near Abisko, Sweden - Palsa_T0_3 | ecosystem: Environmental > Terrestrial > Soil > Palsa > Peat permafrost | place: Sweden: Abisko...
GGAGCCAGAATCAATACGCGTCCGATAGCTGGGGCATCATGAAGAACGGCATCTTCGATAGCAGTTTCTATGCGACCGGGATGTATCGTTTGTTCAACAAGGACCCCATGGTCTTCGATCAATCCATGCAGCTGACCTGGCACAACGGGCAGTCCGGCCAGGCAACGCCGCCGGGGGCCGTAAATATCTCGGCTATCGTGTTCTACTATCTCGACCACTAAACGGAACGGAACAGGAGGGCGGTGCGTCATGTTTCCCAGCCGTCCTCCTGTTGACTCATAATCGAATGTGTATGAAACCGTGGTTTTCAGCTGCTCTCTGTACAGGTCTTCTGCTCGCCCAGACCGTCGTTCCCAAAGGCGCACCGAAGACGCCACCCGGTGGCGCTGATCCGGACCCGGGACGCATCGTTCTCGATGTTACGCGGGTCAACATGCTTTTCACGGTTACCGACAAGAAGGGCCGTTTCATAACCGACCTAACAAAGGAAGATTTTCAGGTGATCGAGGCTAAAAAGCCCCAGATCATTCAGCAATTCAACGCGGAGAGCGACCTGCCCCTCCGGCTGGCGTTGCTTGTCGATACCAGCAACAGCATCCGCGATCGGTTCAAATTCGAACAGCAGGCGGCCATTGAGTTCATTAACAGCGTCGTCCGCCCGCATACAGACAAGCTCATGATCGTCAGCTTCGATAGCGCCGCCGAATTGGTGGCCGATCTGATCGACGACCCCAATGCTCTCGAAAAAGCGGTTCGCGGCTTACGCCCCGGCGGCGGAACGGCGTTCTACGATGCACTGTTCTACGCATGCCGCGACAAACTGGCCCTCGATCAACCTCGCGACAAGTTCCGCCGGGCAGTCGTCATCCTCAGCGACGGAGAAGACAACCAAAGCCGTGTCACCCGCGACCAGGCCCTTGAAATGGCGCAGAAGGCGGACGCCGTCATTTATGCTATTTCCACGAACATCACCCGCATCGATACAGACGGCGACAAAGTGCTTCGTTATCTGACGGAAGAGACCGGCGGTCAGGCTTTTTTCCCGTTTAAAGTTGAGGACCTGCAGCAGTCGTTTGAAAACGTGGCGAACGAGCTACGCCATCAATACAATATTTTCTATCGTCCCGAGCCTTTGTTCACCGATGGTTTGTATCATGCCGTCACGCTCCGGACCAAGAACCGCAAAGACCTCGTGATCCGTGCCCGCAAAGGCTATTACGCGCCGAAACTATAGTTCGCGCCGAAAACCTTGACAGAACCGCTGAAAGCGCCCATCATAACGGTCTATGATCAGTCGAGCGGTACGCGCAGCCATATGTACGTTGCCGTTCACTCTGCTGGGAGCAACCTCACCGCAAGCGTTTCAAACTGATCCCGTTGAAACTTGGGGATCGTCCTTTCTTATTGGTGTCCTTTGCCTTGGCATCGTACTCATTCTTTTCAATATTTTCCGTTACAAAGGCCGCACACCGAATCCGCTTTCCTGGGCTCTCCTGGCGGGTGCTATCTGCGCCGTCCCAATGGCCTCTACCGGCTTCGGCACGCTCCTTGTCTTTGATCGCGCTGAGCGGGTCGAGTTTTGTGAGTCCTGTCACTTGACTATGCAGACTTTCGCGGATGACCTTCGCGACCCGAAGAGCGAAAGTCTCGCCGCGGTTCACTTTAAGAACAAGTACATTCCCGATAACCAATGTTACGTTTGCCACACCTCTTACGGCATGTTCGGTACGGTGGAAGCCAAGGAAGCGGGGATGATCGACGTTTACAAGTACTACACCCACTCCTATCGTTTCCCCATCAAGATGCGGGAACCTTATCCCAATCATGACTGCCTGAAATGCCACGCCGAATCCGCTAAATGGTTAAAGCACGACGAGCACGTCACCGCGAAGGACGATCTATTCGCCGACAAGATGAAGTGTCTCGATTGCCACGGCTCTGACCACCCCGCTCATATCCTGAAGCAGGTGGCGTCGAAGTGACAAAAGCCAACAAGGCGAATGCCTATACTCGTTATGCGCTACTCACCGCACAGGTGATTACGCTCGCGTCGCTCGTTCTCGGACTGAACTTCATGATTCATACCAATGGTGGAACTCTCTTCCTGTTCGCCAGCGTTGGGCCGGTACTGGTTTTTGTTGGGATTGTCATCTTTGCCGGCGTCGCCATTTATCGTTTTCGCGCCACTCACCATCTGTTTGAGATCGAGACTTTCAAGCCCGGAGAGATCGTCTTCCGTCAGGGCGAAGCCGGGGAATGCGCGTATTTCATCCACCACGGCGAAGTTGAGGTTTCGAAAGACGAAGTGGTTATTGCCACTCTCTCGAATGACCATTATTTCGGCGAGATGGCGCTTCTCTCCAGCGCTCCCCGGAATGCCACCATTCGGGCGGTGAAAGAAACCCAGGTCGCCGTTCTCGGTAAATCCAACTTCCTGCGGCTTCTCAATGTACTTCCCGCGACGAAAGAAGATATCCTGAAAACCGTACAACACCGCGCCATGCAACAGGCGGATAAGAAAAACTCATAAATTAGGAGACCACTCATGAAGAAAACCATTTGCTTCCTCGCGTTCACCTGCATATCTGCCTTCGGCGCCGATGCCACCGCGGGAAAGGCCGTTTATGATGGCAAGTGCAAAACCTGTCACGCCGCCGATGGCAACGGCAACCAAGGCATGGCTAAGGTGTTGAAGGTCGAAATCAAGCCACTAAGCTCGCCTGATATTCAGGCGATGAGCGATGCGGATCTCAAGAAGGTAGTCATGGCAGGGTTTGGCAAGATGAAACCTGTTACCACCGTGACCGGTGCTGATCTCGACAACGTAGTTGCCTTCGTCCGGACCTTCAAGAAGTAACTTCCTACTTCTTGATCACCGCCGGTTTGGTCAGTAGTTGGTTGGTATGGCACTCCGCGCAAGTGTTCTGGAAGGTGTGGCAGGTCAGACAAGACCGCTGATCCAGCATTGCGGGTGTGGCGTGAGCGCCTGCCTTAAACAACGGCAAGGGCGTGTGGCTGCGAGGCAGTTCGTTGTGGCAAGTGCTGCAGTACTCGATCGAGTGGCACGTGGCGCAGGTGCTCCGGTCTAGCGCGGCGTACTTCCCATGGACATCGTCTTTCCACCGGGCCGTGTGGGAAACCGGACGCATCACTTGGTGGCACTCGACACACTGAAGCTTCGTCTGCACTGACGGCAACACGTTCTGATGGCAAACGAAGCACTTCGCATTCGGCGCCGATGCTTCCGCCACATGCTGCACGCGGAACGACTCGTTGTGAAAGTCGGGTTTAAGGAACCTGGTATGGTTCGCCGGCGCGGCGCCGCTTACTCCCGTCTTATCGTCATGGCACGTCTTGCAGTTCGTCATGCGGAAATCCGCCGCGATCTTCTTCGACGTATCGTGGCATTCCACGCAATCCAGCATCTTCGGCAACGACAGGTTCGATAGCCCCGTGCTGTGCGGTACTTCGTAATGGCAAGTGGTGCACTGGATCCCGAACTCGTCCTTGGCTTTGAAGTGGGCCGAGTGGGAGAACTTGATGTTGACGTACTTGCCGGAAGCCACGTGCGCGCCGATCATGCGTGGATCCTTCGTGAAGCCCGGGTTTTCGATCTCCTCGGGCGTATGACAGCCGCGGCAGCTGGCCGCATCCATCGACGCAGTCAATTGAGGAGTAAAGCCGGCTTTGGCGTGGCACGTCGCGCACTCCTGGTGCGTAGGGAACTTCGCGAACTGCCCATTCGGATCGAACCTATGGCAGAACGTGCAATCGGAGCGGAAGCCGGTCTTCGGATCGAGCCGCGCTTTCGCGTCCACATGCTTGGCGTGCGAGAACTCGAATAGAATCGTGCGGGTTTTGCTGTAACGCGGAAACTTCACCAGATCGGACGCGCCTTCCGGCGGAAAGTTTACGTGACACTGAGCGCACACCTTCTGCTTAATGTCCTTGTTGAAATCATCGTCATGGCACACGAGGCACTGCGTGTGGCCAGGGCGTTGCAACATCACCGCGCCCTCTTTCACAGGCACGTGGCAAAGGTTGCAATCGAGCGAGCCGAGTTTCTCGGCGTGAAACGCGTGAATGAAGAAATTGTTCTCCGGCGGCGGTGCCTGTGGCTGCTGTGCCAAGCCCGGCAAAGCCAGTAACACCGAAATGAGAACGCCCCCGTATATTCCTCTCATCTAGTATTTCCAGTTCACCCCAATCCTGAGCACTTTCGAATTCTTAAGATCTGGAGTGAAAAGGAAGAAATCGTTGTCCAGACTGTAATCGATGAATAGCCGGGTGTGCGGATCCACCTTCACCCATGCGCTGGTCAGCCAGCCGGATTGATGCAGGTCATTCAAGTAATAGAAGCGATCCTGCAGGCTGATGCGCCTGTAATAAACTCCCCCGCTGAGATTGAATCGGCCCTCGCCGAAGCTGCGGCGGATCTCTCCCGTCATATCTTTGACGCTCGTCTCGCCGGCTTGGGCTATGTCGTCAAAGGTCGTAGGATTCGCAGGATTCAAACGGTCGGAGTTGCGCTGATGATATTCGAAGTAAGATTCAATCTTCTTCCACGGGAAGTACTGAACGTGAGCTTTGTAGTCTTGGAAGGATGTGTCGTAAGGCCCGATGTTACTCGAACTGTTCAACTGCCTGACCCACACGGACGCTCCCACCCGCAACGTCGGCAACAAAGTCCGCCGCGCATCCACAACCACTTGGCTGTAGGGCGAAATCTGCCCTAGATACAAACGGAGCAAAGGATTGTTCGGATCGAGATCCTTTGCGCTTACCGTGTAATCGTAGGTGTAATCATGGCTTGATAGCTTTTGAAAAAAGCTCATTCGCAACGTCGTCTTTCCGCCGTGGCTGCTGTAAATGCCCTGAGTCGAAAAGTCCACCGGGCTCCCGCCATACGCCCGGAATCCGCTATTGATCAGCCAGTTGCTATTGAAGCGATGACGGAACGACGCGCGGTTCGAACCTTTGATGTACCACAGCGTCTGCAGTTCGAGGCTGGTATCCGCGTCCAGTTTGAAATTGATGCCAGCACCACCAATCGCTCGCTGGTCGGGATCCCCGAAGGTTGAGAAGCGCCGTCCGCCAAAGAGGGAGAACTGGTAGCTTGAGCTATCATGCGTAAACGACGCACCGTCCACAGCAGCCAGCTCTGCTCCGTAGACATACTGGCGTCCGATCGTTAGCGCGGTGCCCGCAAGCACGCCATCGGTCGGCTTGCTGTTGATCTCCATCGATCCGCCCAGGAACTGAATACTCCGCGTGGACGGCGACGTCTCAGTAATATTCTCAGCGGGCGCGCCCGAATCTACATGGCTGATGTCCTGGTAATAGCGAAACGCGAAGTGCGTGTTGATCCGGTCCGAAAGCCATCCCCGAGTTCCGAAATCAACGAAGCTTTCAATCCGGTTGGCCGATGGCTGGAAGGCGTCGGGGTAGGGAATTCCACTCGGATTGAATACCCCGGTGCTCGGGATGTCGATGACTCCTGTAATTGTCGGTTGGCCGGTGAAGCTGGTCGAATAGCGGTAGTAGTCCGTGCGTGTTTCGAAGTAGAGGTGATTCAAAAGGTCGCCGCCAAAGCCCTTCGAAACAGGGATCTGCGGCTTCAATAAGACTGGATCAGTTGTCGCTTGGGGAATACCGCCCTGCAGTAACTGGTCCCATGAATCGGCAATGTCAGGTTTGGGTGCCGCCGCCGGAGGCTGCGACACGACTGGCAATGGTAACGCAAGTATTGCGAACAAGGTCCAGATTAGGCAATGCCCGGTTCGCAGATTATTCATGTCGCCTTGAACTCGCTACTTCTTGACCGGGGTCTCCCTTTTAACCGCTGCTTGAGCTTTTGCGAGCCGTGTTTTGGCAAGCTGGATATGCCAAGCGTATGTATCACTGTGCCACTGAGTCGCCTGCAAATACAAGGTCAATTCTTTCGCGGTATTCGCCGTATCGCCCAACTGTTGATAAACCTCTGAAAGAGACCAGTGAACGTGGGCGTTATTCGCCAGGTCCCCGGTTAACGAGATGGATAGCTGCGTCACAGGGGACAAAGCAATCTCCGATTGGTATGCGGCAATCGCTTGCTGGAGTTCTGCGGTTTCCGTCGGTGCATCGGTGGCATTCGCCGCCATCGAGCGGTAGGCATCTCCGATCATTGCGTTCACGCCGAGACGCAACGGATCGATCTGAAGCACCTGATTGAATAAGCCGATGGCCTGTTGCGGGTCTGAATCCTTCAGCAGATTCCCCAACCGGAGCCGTACCGTAAACATACACGGCGGCGGATTCACTGTCTGGCCGAAGCCGGTGAAGGTCGACGTAATCAGCTGGCAAGTTCCATTCGTCAGGCTATTCAAGGAAATCGCTGTGTTGTAGTCGTTGATCGCGTCAGCGGTGTCGAGCAGGTCGTCCTGTTCATGGATTCCCCGTTGCTCATACTCCCACGCATTAGACGGAGTCGTGATCTTGAGCAAAGCCCAATCGACGCGGCCTTCGAAGTAGAACGGGTTACGGATCGGATAATTCGGATTCGCCGTCTGGTAAGTGACCCCGGGTACATACTTCCCCGGATCGGCGAAGCTCGTTGCCGGTGGGGGAGGGGTTTGACCGAGCAAGCCGGTGGCAGCGATCAAGAGCACAGCTTGCAATTTCGCTGTCATCAGTGCACCGCCACGGTGAAGTCAGCTGACGAGATTGCCGGGAGATTCTTCAGGTAGTTATCGATCGTGCTTTCATCCAGCAGATTCAAGCTGTGTCCCGCCGGACCGTTTGGACCCGTTGTGCGTGCCAGGAATCTCATGAATAAGGGCGGAAAGTGTTCGTAGTTGATCTGCGCATGAACGTGTAACGGCCCCTTCAGCCCCGTCATCCCTAACTCAGCAAGTTCAGCCGCCGTGGGCAGCGTAATCTCATAGAGGTAGGTGCGCGGCACTAAGGGAGCCAGCGAACGGAAGTTATCCACGGTGTTCGCGAAGGCTGCGCTAAACGTCTCCTCCCAGTGGGGTTTGGTAGCCACGATGGCATTTCCATTCGCGTCCGTGCGTCCCAGGCTAACGCCGGGCAGATAGATTCTGGTGAGCTCATTTCGGAACAGCACCAGGCCTTCATTGACGCCGGCAAACAGGCGCGAGTCGGGTCCATCGTCTGGACCGGCTTCGAACACCTGATTCGTGTGCCCATTGTTCTGCTGTCCCGTCGAATAGGGGGTGATGGCTTTCCCTGGGTCCACAATCGCATGCACATGCTCCAGATCTTCGTCATCCAGGTTTCCGTCCGGCGCGGTCACGCCGAGCTCGGGATGGGGCTTATCCACAACATAGCCGGATTGATAAACTAAGAACCCGTTGTCGTCCGACACCTGGAGTTGAATGTAAGCCGTCCGCTCCTGCGAGAAACCCGCGGGGAACCGGTGCCCCGTGAGCGAAACAGCTTCGGCGCGAACGGTAAACTTCGCGCCCAAGGTTGCTGTGGTATCCGTGTCGGCAAGACTGATTCTTGTTGCAGCTTGCAACAGAGCCTGCCGCCGCGCCGCAAGCGCCAGCGGGACTCCATTCGCATCGGTCCCGGCTTCGTACGGGTCCGGATAGTTACTGCCAAGCCGCGACTGCAATTCCCCCACACTCAGAAGCGGAACATCCACCCCTGTGAAATAGTGGCTGACGACATTCCGCAGGGGCAACGGGTAATTCTGGTCCGTCGAAACGCCCGGAACCGCAGCGTAATCCTGCCTAAAAACTCCCGGCGTCGGGCTGGTGATTTGAAGGTCCCCAACCGTATAATTGCTAGTCCCGCCAAACGGGAAAGTTGACATGTGGCAATCTTGGCATCTGACCACTTTTCCAAACGGATTGTTCGCGGAATTGTAGGCGCCTAACTGCCATTCCGCACTTAGGTTCTCCAGGCGATAGTAGGTGACGCCTTGGGTACCCGGATTGATGTTGTACTCGTAGTGTTGAAGATCCCCAGGACCGTCCGCGCCAAGCGGTATGCGCACATCATGGCAAGCGTTACAGAAGGCTCCGCTCCGCAGGAGCGAAATCTTACTGGTATCGTTGCTTGCGACGTGGAAGTTATCTTTGACCGCGACCGGAAACGGGAACGGCCCTACCTTCTCGATCGAATGGTTGAGCAGCAAGCTCATGTTGGCGAAACCATCCTGCTGGAAGCTTCTGTTCAGATCTGCTCCGCCAATATTGTGGCAGACATCGCACGTGATCCCGTGTCCGCCCAGGGATGTCGATGAACCCGCAGGCGCCGGTCCGCCCGGCAACGTCGGTAGAACCTGGTTGCCAAGCGGATCTACCAGAGCATAGTCGCGTAACGGCCGGAACAAATCGGGACGAAACGCCGCCTGCAAGCCCGCCAGTTGCGGAACCTCACGCGTCGTGGGGTCGTTACCGAGCCGCTCGACATGGGGGTTGTGGCAACTAAAACAAAATCCGGACTGAACCTGCCGGATTTCGGTAAGCACCGGCGTTGTAAACATATTCGAGTTCAGCGCTACTCCGTCGGGAAGCACCACCGTGCTGTCCGGATAGGTCGGTCTCAACAGGCCGCCGTTCAGGAAGTTTGCCGATGATTCCAACGCATTAAACAGCGGACTCACATTCCGGTAGCCTGATTTCACCGAACTCTTCAGCTCGTTGTACTGACGCTGATGACACGGCAAACAGTTCTCAGGCGGCTGGTACGCTTGGTCCTTGAAAGGCGAGTCCGTCGGGCCACCCGTGGCGACTTGAGCGGCCAAACGCGATCCGAATATCAGTAAGAAAGCGATGCGCATAAGAACCCGGGCTTTTGAGTGTTTAGTATGCGGCAGAACTCCGTCTCTTGCAAGAGTGTCATGGGAACCAATTTCGTGACAGATCCGTTGCCTTAGAAGCGTAGTGGATATAATGAGATAGGTCACGATCAAGGGAAGGAAAGGTATTCTAATGCACAAGCCCATCTCCCGACGCACTCTCCTTCGCGGCGTCGGGGCAGCGATAGCGTTGCCCTGGCTCGAATCCATGAGTCCTGCCGCAACCACAGCGGGCACTCGAAATCTCACCGAACCGCCTTTGCGCATGGCCTTCATGTTCCTTCCGAACGGTGTGCGCCCCGACCACTGGACTCCCGCCGGCGATTCCGAGTCGTACGAAATCACGCCGCACCTTAAGCCACTCGAACCCTTTAAGAACGATTTCCTTATCCTCGAGAATCTGTGGAATAAGAATACCGTGGGACGGAACGGCCACTGGCCCAAGGTTCCCGCCTGGCTTTCCGGCGGTTATGTGGAGCGGACATCGGCAGACGATCTAGATGCCGGTGGAACCAGCCTGGACCAGTTCGTCGCACAACACATCGGCGACCAAACGTCCCTTCCCAGCTTCGAGCTAGGCCTCGAACCACCCCGTTCCGGTATCGATACGGCAGGCGGCGGTTTCGCGCGTCTTTATGGTTCATTCCTCTCCTGGCGGGATCCGCACACGCCTGTTCCCAAGGAAATCATTCCGCAGCTCGCGTTCGACCGTTTGTTCCGCAACAACCGTTCGCCCGTGATCTCGAACGGCAACCCTAACAATCCGGCGTTGTTGCAATCGCTTCAGCGCGACGACACCAGCGTGCTCGATCTGGTGATGCAGGATGCCGCGGCCGCCAAGCGCAATGGGAGCGCTTCCGATCGCGTTCGCCTGGATGAGTACTTCGAATCGGTCCGCTCGGTGGAACAGCGCCTCGAAGCCTCCATGCGCCCCCAGAAGCGCTGGATCAACAAGGGTAAGCTCCCTATGGACCGCCCGGCGCCCGGAATTCCCGACACCCATGCCGAGCACATGCGGCTGATGCTCGACATCTTTGTCCTCGCGTTCTGGAGCGACACGACGCGCATCGGAACCTTCATGTTGGGCGACGCTCAGAGCGGTATTGACTACTCGTTCCTTCCCGGCGTCAAGGGATCTTTCCACTCGCTCTCGCACCACGGCGACATTCCCGAAACTCGCGACCAGTACGAGAAGATCATCAACTGGAATATCGAACAGTTGGCCTACTTCCTGAATAAGGTTAAGAACCTGGACGAAGGCGGCACGTCGCTCCTCGACAATTCGATGATCCTCTTCGGCGGCTCTATTAAGGATGGCAACCGCCATACCGAGGAAAACCTTCCGCTCCTTCTGGCCGGCCACGGAAAAGGCACGATTCGTTCTGGCCGCCGCCTGCGCGCCGAAACGAAGACGCCGATGTGCAACCTGCATCTCGCCCTTGCTCAGCGCATGGGTGTGAAGATCGATTCCTTCGGCGATAGCACCGCTCCGCTCGCAGGCCTCGCCTAAAATGCGCTGGCTCATCTTTGGAGTGTTGGCTTCCGGTCTTCAGGCAGCCACCGCTCCGGAGGATTTTGCGAAATCTATCCGGCCTGTGCTGGCAGAGAACTGCGCCCCCTGTCATACCTCCAAGAATGCGAAGGGCCCTGCGAACTTTCTCAAGGCCCAGACAGCCAAGGATGTAAACGCCGACCGCGGCCTTTGGCGTAATGTAGCCGCTCAACTGCGGAACCGGACCATGCCGCCGATAGCTTCGAAGCTGACTGAAGACGATCGCCTGCGTGTCGCCTCATGGGTCGATACCGAACTTCGCAAGTCTTCCTGCAGCGCGGGCGATTACGCTGGTGCATCCGCGATTCGCCGCCTCAACCGGCGCGAGTATCACAACACCATTCGCGACCTTCTCGGCGTAGATTTCGACACTGTCGCGCTTTTCCCCGCCGATGGCACCGGCGGCGCGGGCTTCGACACTAATGGCGAGACTCTTTACATCCCGCCCATCCTCACCGAACGTTATCTCGA
>Ga0302326_10030292_pt1 | contig 10832 bp, 7 predicted proteins | sample Palsa_T0_3_FD_202264 | JGI IMG/M metagenome (GOLD analysis project Ga0302326, IMG submission 202264) | Peat permafrost microbial communities from Stordalen Mire near Abisko, Sweden - Palsa_T0_3 | ecosystem: Environmental > Terrestrial > Soil > Palsa > Peat permafrost | place: Sweden: Abisko...
TCGACGTGGCGCCCCCATGCCCTGGACCGTGACCTTTCGTCGCAATGAGCCGCTTGCCGACGATCCCGTGGACAAGCAGGAATTCGACCTCGAAAACATCTGGGTTGATCGCGTCGTCGACCAGAATGGAAACGAAGTCGCAAAGGATCTGGTCCGGATTCGCCTGCAGACCATGCGCAACATCGACGGATACTGGCTCGATACGGGAACCGTGACGATCGCCGCTCCCGAGCAGTAGCTCTTGTGAATGATAGTGGAACAGGAATTCCGGGTTTGATTACCGAACAGCAGCTTTCGAGTATCTGCAACGAGCTTGCTACCGCCGCCAATTCGACGGTTGGCTGGCTTGAGCGCAACAAGGAGGCGATCGGCACCAAATATGCCGGCCTGCGCCGCGACTTCCGCAGGCGCGAAATGCTGGCGCGCCGCTACGAGCGCTCGTCGCACCGCTCGGTCTGCGTCGGCGTTTTTGGACCGAGCCAGGTCGGCAAGTCGTACCTGGTCTCGGCGCTGGCGCGGGAAGGGTCGAAGCCGCTCACGGTGGTGATCGAGCGCGAACGCGATTTCCTTTCCGAGATCAATCCGGAAGAGGGCGAGGAGGCGACGGGCCTGGTGACGCGCTTCAGCATCCGGCCGATCGCCGCGCCTGCAGGCTTTCCGGTCTGCGCTCGCCTGCTCGACCAGATCGAGATCATCAAGATCCTTTCCAACACCTATTTTCTCGATTTCGACGCGACCCAGGAACGGGTGCCGGAACAGGCCGAGATCGAGGCGGCGTTCGCGCAGGTCGAGCCGTTTGCGGCCAAGAGCAATGTCGATGTGCTGTCCGACGTCGAGATCGACGATCTCAGGCGCTATTTCAATTCACAATTCTCCAGCAAGAAGACCGTCGAAGTCCTGAACGACTCGAGCTACTGGTCGCGCCTGGAGGAACTGGCGCCGAGACTTCGCATTGAAGACCGCGTCAAACTCTATGCATTCCTGTGGGGCAGCATCGACCAGTTCAGCGAGGTCTATCGGCAACTCTATCAGGCGCTGGAGCAGCTCGGTTTTGCCGACGAGACCTATTGCGGGGTCGAGGCGCTGACGCCGCGCGAAACCAGCATAATCAACGTCAAGGCCCTGAAGGGTATCCTCGAAGCCGGCAACGACACGGTGAAGGTTCGCAATCCGTCGGGCATGACCCGCGAGATTCCCCGTCCGCATCTCACCGCGATCGTTGCCGAGTTGGTGATGCAGATCAAGGATCACCCCTGGCCGTTCTTCGACTACACCGACCTGCTCGACTTCCCCGGGGCACGCACGCGCGAAATGAACGACGACCCGCAAAACTTCGTCAAGAAGCGCGGCGCCGCAGCCGATCTGTTTCGCCGCGGCAAGGTAGCCTATCTGTTCGACCGCTACTGCGACGACAATGAACTCTCCAGCATGCTGCTCTGCCTCGCACCCGGCAATCAGGAGGTGCGTACGCTGCCCGGGCTGATGGCCACCTGGATCAAATCGATGCAGGGCGAGACCCCGGCGGCGCGCGCCAAGCAGCAGACCGCGTTGTTTGTCGTGCTCACGAAATTCGACCGGCGCTTTGAGGTCGCGCTCGGAACGGCTGGCACCGCCTCGACCGAACGCTGGACTGCGGCGCTGAAGACGCCATTGACGGATTTCTTCCGAACCACCTCCGACAACTGGGCCCAGGAGTGGCATCCCGGCCAGCCCTTCAACAACGTGTTCTGGTTGCGCAATCCCAATTTCATCGCAAAGGGACTGATGCGCTATTCGAAGGTCGAACAATCCGTCAAGGGCGAAGCCAAGATCGTGGAACGCGAGGTTGGCCTTGCCGACCCAACCGAGGTCGAGGCGATCAAGCTCGAATATCTGGAGAACGAATATGTGAAACGGCACGTTCGCGATTCGCAGCGGGCCTGGGACGAAGCGTTCCGTCTGAACGACGGGGGTATCAGCTATCTGGCCGAACAACTGGCGCCGGTATGCCGGCCCGAATTGAAGCGTGCGCAGATCCTGGCGCGCATCGAGGCCATGCGTTCCGAGATGGCGGCAGCGCTTGCAGAGTTTCATGTCAGCGACGACCAGGCCTCCGAGCGCGAAAAGCGCCGGCTGGCCGCGCGCGAGGCGATGATGAGCCTGCGCGAGAACCTGAGGGAGCAGCGGTTCGGCCATCTCCTGAGCGAGTTTCAGGTGACCAACGAGGAGTTGCAGCTGCTGTTTCGCCGGAAATCAGTGTCCGGCGACCTGCCGGACGGTACCGGTCCCAACCCCGACGATATCTTCGCCGACGTGTTCGGTCATGTCCCGCAAGCCGCCGAGACGACCTCCGGACACGACAAATATCTCGACCTGGCGCGAGCGGCGATCGATCACTGGGCTGAGCGCATCCATGCAGTGGTACAGAAGGACAAGCGGCTCGGATTTCTGAGGGTTAAAGCCGGTCCGCTCGAGATCATCATCCGCGAGCTGCTGGAAGGCGCCGATACGATCGGGCTTTGTGATACCATCGCCAGGGAGATGCGCGCAATCGCACCCGCCATCGAACGGACCAACGAATCCATGCTCAAGCCGGCCATGGCCGCGGCAGAACTCATCGACCGCTACGTCTGGAAACTCAATCAGGACATGCTCAAGCCGTCGGAGCGGGTCCGGATCAAGAGTACGAACGAAGAGGCCTTCAAGGAAGTGCCGCCGGTCGAAGGGATTATCGACCTTCCGCAAAGGCGTGAAGCTTTTTTCCAGTCTTTCCTTCGCGATTGGATTGCTTCTTTCGAGGCCCTGGTCGAGAGGAACGCCGCCGGCAGACAGAAGCGGAAATTCTCGGACGAAGATACTATCGCCTTGCAAAAGATCATGACTGCACTTGCCCACTGAGAGGGATTTCATGCCGTCGGTCACCATCGAACAGAGGCCGGAAAGCCGACAGACGTATTTGCGCATTTCCGGAGTTGGCCGTCTGCTCAAGAAGCCGGAATTCCGAATCGCAGGCGACTCCAATGAAACGCTGGGGCCGTTCGGCTGGAAGAATCAGGCCATCGTCAACCGTACGCGACAGGCGCTGCAGGGATCCGATTTGATTCTCGAGGTCGATCCCCGCCTCGTCAGTTATATCGAAACCGGGCGCGCCATCGAAATCGGCATCGAGGAACTTGGATTATCCGAACGAATTCTGCCACCGCCGCTGATGGCTTTTCCGGCCTCCAACGCTCCGAAGCATCCTGATGCGATCGTGTATGACGCTCCGCCTCCGCGTCCGCCCACTCCGGATGCCGACGAGGAAACCCAACCGGTCGGGGGCTTTCGAGCCCCTTCGCAGACGCCCAATGTCAACCTCGACATATTGTCCAGGGTCATCGAAGAGGCTGGCCAAACCACGCTGGTAGGCCAAATGACCGAAGAGGACGGCGGCACCAGGCGGGTAGGCCAGGAGATCAACGGGGGCCGTGGCGTCAGTCCTGGCGGGGAGACCGAGGGGGGTGAAGGGAACGGAGGGGAGGATACACCTCCCGAGGATATCGACGGTCCCGGCGAAAAGCGCACGGAGGAAACGTCTGGTGAATTACCGATAGAGCCTCCCGTCCGGGGCTATAATTGGAAAGCCCTGGCCACGGCAGTCGTGGTCGGGTTGATCCTCGGTTTCTTCGCAAAATACTTTGCCGACGAATATGGACCGTGGCCCACCGGCGACGCGCCCGGCGGCGTCAACCGCAAGTTGGCGCTGGTGCAGGCGGACGCATTTGCGCCGCTGTCGGAAGATCTGAAACAAATACCGGATAAATCACCGTTGGGCGTTGCGCCTGATGCCTTGCCCGGGATCGGTCCGTTTAGCGGAAATCGCAGCCCGATCTATTTCAATCAGGGTGTTCGGAAGGCCCAGGAGGGCAATAAGCGCGAGGCAGCCTATTGGTACAAGCGCGCGCTCCTGGTGATAGATCCCAACGTGCTGGCGGCGCTCGGCGACAGCTACATCAGCGGCGCAGGCGTTCCGCGCGACGTGCGGACCGGTTACCAGTTTCTTCGACTAGCGGCCGGGCTCGGCAGCGAGTCGGCGCGAGGCTTTCTCGCCGAGCAACTCGCGCACGGCGCGATCCCGAACGCTCCGCCCGCCCTCGCCCGGGCCTTCCACCCGAATTGAGGTGAGCCGATGACCAACCTGTTTCGCCGGATCGCTCAAGGCAACCCGTTGAAAATGCCGGTCGCCGCGACCGTGGCGGCCTCCGCCGTCATTTTTGCACCGTGCCCGACGCCGGCGTCGGCGAGCGAGGCAAAACGCCCAATTGTACTCGCGCAGGAATTTCTGCTGCCACCTCCCGGTCCGCCGCGAGCAGCGTGCAACTCCATCGTCAATGCAGGCGGGGACAACGGAGATACGGTTCCGATCGACGTCAGCGGGACCTCTGGCACGGTCGAATTTCAATATGAAACCTACACCCAACCCGATCGGATGGTGGTGTTCATCGACCGGCGCCTGGTGTTTGATTCCACCTGCATTGGCACCCAGGGCTATCGAACCGAACGCATCCCCTTGCCGGAGGGCGCGACGACCTTGACCGTCCGGGTCGAACCCAATTGCATGGGAGGGTCAAATACGACCTGGGCGTTTAACCTGAAATGTCCGGTTCCGTAGAACGGTATTTTTGCTTCGCGATTATTGCGATCGTCGCATGATCAGCAAATTTTTCTTGGCCATCTCGTTTCCGGCGGCTGCGGCTTTCTCGGTCCAGTGCAGTGCTTGACCGCGATCCTTCGGACCACCCCAACCGTTGAAATAAAATGCGCCGAGGCTCATCATGGATGACGGCTCTCCGGCCGATGCACCCTTCTCGTACCATCGACGCGCTTCGCCGTAGTCCTGGCCCACGCCCCAGCCATTTTGATAGAGTATGCCTAGACCGAGCATCCCGTTTGGTTGACCAAGGTCGGCGGCCTTGTGATACCATTTGAAGGCTTCGTCATAGCGTTTGGGTACTCCCCAACCGTTTTGGTAAAGCGATCCAAGATTGTTCATGGCGACGGGTTCGCCGGCATTCGCAGCCTTTTCGTACCATTGGTACGCAAGCGCGTAGTCTCTCGCAACGCCCCAGCCAAATTGGTAGAGGATTCCCAGACCCGTCATGCCGTTTGTTTGACCTGCATCGGCAGCTTTTGCGTACCATTTGTGAGCCTGATCGAAATCCTTGGGCACCCCCCAACCGTTTTGATAAAGTATCGCGAGGCCACTCATTCCAGCCGTGTCTCCTCCCGCCACGGCCTTTTCATAGAGTGAACGCGCGATTGAGTAGTCTTTCGCAACTCCCCAACCGTTTCGGTAGAAATCCCCGAGATGGGAATTTGCGTTGAAGATCCCCGCGGACGCCGCCTTTTCAAACCATTGACGCGCCACGACATAGTCCTTCGTCACTCCGGCGCCGCTCTCATAGAGGTTGCCGAGTCCGAGCATTGCATTGGGTACACCCAGGCTCGCTGCTCTTTCAAACAATTGACGAGCGAGCGCGAAGTCTCGCGCGACCCCCACTCCCCTTTGGTAGAGGTTCGCCAGATTGTTCACGGCCAGCGCGAATCCGGCATCGCCAGCACTCTTGTACAAGGACGCAGCCTCGGCGGCATCGGTCCCGCCCTTCCTGTCCAACGCCCGGCCGAGTTGAAATGCCAATCTCGGATCATTGGGGTGCTGCCGGAGCGCATCCCGGCAAGCCGGTATCGCTTGCGATGGATCGACCAGCGCATAATCGACACCGGCTACGCCGGCGGGGCGTGTTCCATCCGTTGGAGATGAGGCCAGCCGGTCGCAGTCGCTGACGACGGCCGTTGTTGTCCTGGCCTCGCGCTCATTATTAGCCGGGGACTTGGCCCGCGACAGAAGCGACTGAACTTCGGCTTCCGGGACGGTTGATTGCGCAGCGAAATTCGCCAACTCCTTCAGATCGTCGCTGCTTTGCGTCATCGCGTTGACCTGTTGAGGGTCGAGCCGCGTTGCCACGATATAGTCGATGACGGCTTTGTCGCGATTGCCTTGCCTGAATTCCGCTATCGCCCGGCCAATAAAGGCGTCGACATTTCCCGGTGCGACTTTGATGATCTCGCCAAAATCGTTCCCCGCGGAAATAAACGAATGCTGCGAAAGATATGCTTTGGCGCGCAAACGGTGGGCCTTGATGAGATCGGCCGTCGATGCATTGGCGTCACCGAGGATCGCCGTGCAGGCTGGAATGTTCAAATCCAGATCGTCGCTGCCACACTTGGCCCAGTCGCCCGGGTCGGCGGCAAGGCAAGGCACGAGTGCCGGCCCGCAGATCAGCAGGACAACGGCCAGAACAGGCGCTCCGGACACCCCGCAAATGCCTCTTGCGATTGCGCGGCAAACTTCTGCGAGGCAAACTGCCAACGAGAGCCGAGCAACCCGCCAATTCATGGAACACCCCCACGACAATCGCTTCCGCCTCGCGCTTCGAACAAACGATCGTAGCCCGCCTTCCCGAAGGATATACGCGGAAGCTCAGCACAGACAATGCGGATGATCTATGGAAGAGCGCTGCTTTTGATGCGCGGCGAGATTGCCGTCAAGCCGGGACAAAGAGCGTCAGTTTGTCTTTTGCGCGACCTGGCAGGATTTCCAGTGTTTTGGACGTCGAAACATTTCTCGGCTATGAAAAGTCTCGACAGCAATGATCGTTAGCCGCCGCCGAGCAAGATCCAGGTTTTTCCACAGGGCGACCATGTTTCGTACTCAGCCTCGCCCTGCCCGCATGGCGGACAATTTTTTCGCTCGCGTGCTGGCTTCGCTTCTTTTGGCCGCAACCCTGAACTGCCTCGCCGCCAATCCGTCCCTCGCTGACCAGCGAAGCGATTGGCGCGGTTGCCGCAGTCAGGATCTCGACGTCAATATCGACGCCTGCACCCGAATTCTCCTGGATCCGAGTTCCCCGGAGACCGATCGAAAGGAAGCTCTCAGGCTGAGGGGATTTGCCTATCTCTCGCAGAATTCCTTCATTTCCGCCGACCGTGACTTCAGTGACCTGGTCAAGCTGGAACCAGGGAATGTTGCGGCCCTCGCCGGCAGGTCGATAGCGAGATTCCGGCGCGGAGAGGTCGATCAAGCCATTCTGGATTACAGTTTCGCGAGGCGTCTCGATTCGGCTACCGTGGACGCGATGGGGCGGACGAACGAAGCTCTGAAGGACATTGAAGCGGAGGCCCAACGTAAACCGTCGCCACAGGCGCAACTCGACGAACTTCAGCGAGGCCTGATCAAGTGTGACGCCGGCACCCGACAGCAAGGGCTGGCATGTGTGCCGATCGGATGTCCTGCAGGACAGCGCCTGGATGGCAACAACTGCGTGGCGATCGTTTGCCGGCAGGGTCAAAGGCTGCAGGGTTCTGATTGTGTGGCGATCAGTTGCCCGACCGGACAGCGGCTCGACGGGAACAACTGCGTAGCGATCGTTTGTCAGCAGGGTCAAAGGCTGCAGGGTTCCGACTGTGTCGCAATTAGCTGCCCGGTCGGACAAAGGCTGGACGGGAACAGCTGTATTGCTATCGTTTGCGGCCAGGATCAAAGGCTCCAGGGCTCCGTATGCGTGGACGTTCAACCTCCGAGGAGTCTCCCGCTGCCGCTCTTGACGGCGGCTTCCGGCGCCCGTTGGTGTACCCTCAGGAGGACATACTCGCTGAACGTTGTGGGAGATAAAATCGTATGGACCGACGATTTAGGTTCGGTCGACGTTGAACATATCGTTTCCAACCAGGAATCTTTTGCCCGGACAATTACCGAAAGATCGCAGCATACCCGCGGCGAGCCGGTATCGCCGGGAACAGTCTGGACCTATCGGGCCGATGGCGAACGCAGGATCAGCGTGTCGAAAGGCGGCGGGGCTTCGTTCATGTTGACGCGATGCTAGAATCCGCAGGGTTCGAAATCAGTCTGAGCCGGCGAAATGCGTTATACGCGCTGTGGGGAGCAGCGCTGCTCGAGCTTTCGGAAGGAGGCCCGCGCGCTTTCGCATCGAACCCTTCCGAGCCCGTCGCCTCGATTGACCGGCGATGGCTTGACTTGCCGGCTACGCCGAGCCTTCCGCCCGCCAGCGATCAAGCCGTGGTGGAACTCAACGGCACGCCACTGTTCTTTTGTCAATTCGGCAAGGGCGCCGATGTCTTGCTGCTTCATGGGGGGCTGGCCAACTCAAACTACTGGGGATTTCAGGTCTCCAAGCTTGCACAACACTTCCGCGTCACAGTGATGGATACACGAGGTCACGGACGAAGCGCGGTCACCTCCGATCTGTTCGGTTACGCCCAGTTCGCGCGCGATGTTGTCGCACTGCTAAAACATCTGGGTATTTCGAAGTCAGCCGTCGTCGGCTGGAGCGATGGAGCCATCACCGGCATTCAACTCGCCCTGATCAGACCGGACTTGATCTCCGGTTTGTTTGCATTCGGCGCAAACACAAATCTTCAGGGGCTGATAGCCGGCGGCGCCAATACAAAAGTGTTCAGGCTGTTCAGCGAGCGGTGCCGACGGGAATATCTTTCGCTGTCTCCCCATCCGGAACGCTGGTCAAGGCTACGATCGGGTCTGGTTTCGATGTGGCGTTCTCAGCCGACCTTTACGAAAAGTCAGCTATCCGGGATCGCGATACCCGTCATGATCGCAGATGGCGAACACGAAGAGATCATCAGACCCGAACATACCCGGGAAATTTCAACGCAAATCCCCCATGCTCAACTGTCGATCATGAAGGGAGTAAGCCATTTCGCGCTTCTTCAGGATCCGGCTCAATTCAACGCGCAGCTACTCCAGTTTTTGTCCAGCGTCCTTCCGTGAGGAGCCGTCGGCAGGCGGATGAAATCGCAAGTATTGAACCACAAGCATTCAATGGTCGCGAGCCGGGTCCCGTTCGGCGCGCCGCCTGCCCGGAGGATCGATCAATGATTTCGGAGTTTCTCGCGAACGCTTCAAGCCGTCGACAGATCCTTCATGGCGGCCTCAGGATTGCAGCCGCGGCGCTGGCGAGTTGGAGAACCTCGGCCGACGCACAGTCCGATACCGCCTCGCTTCACACACGCGCCGTTCCGCATTCAGGAGAGCAAATTCCGGTAGTCGGTCTTGGGACGGCAAATGGTTTCGAGATACAGCAGCAGGGAGAAGAAAGAGACGCGCTCAAGAGAGTCATCCTCGAGCTTTTCTCTCAAGGCGGCAGACTGATCGATACCGCATCATCATACGGCGCGGCGGAAAGCGTGCTCGGCGATCTGCTTTCCGACCAGGATCGCGCAAAGACATTTCTCGCGACGAAGCTGGAGAATGGCGACACAAAAGCCGGTGCGGCGGAATTGAAACGTTCGCTCGAGCGCCTGCGCTATCGGCAAGTGGACCTCTTGCAGCTGCATAATGTCCGCGATCCGAACCAGAGTTTGGCGGCCTTTCGCGAATGGAAAGCAGCTGGACTTTGCCGCTATATCGGCATCACGACGACCTATAGGCGTGACTACCAGGCGGCGGAGAGCATTCTTCGCCGGGAAAAGCCGGATTTTTTTCAAGTCGATTATTCGTTGGGCGACAGGGAAGCAGAAAAGCGCCTGCTACCGGCGGCTGCCGATGTTGGCGCGGCGGTGCTTACCGCGCTGCCGTTTGGACGAAGCTCGGTGTTTGGCGCCGTCCGTGGCAAGAGCGTACCGGAATGGGCGCGCGAATTCGACGCGGTCACCTGGCCGCAATTCTTCCTGAAATTCCTGCTGGGCAACGAAGCGGTGACCGCCGTGATTCCGGGCACCACCAATCCGGCACACATGGCCGACAATATAAGCGCTGGACGGGGTCGTTTTCCTGACGCCGGGCAACGCAAGGCCATGATCGAGTTCTTTGGCGCGCTTTGATCCCGAACCCTTGCCTAGATGGCCTTCCCGGCCAATCACAAAGGGCACGACGCGCAATGTATTGGTGTTCATGATCGGCTCGCGTAAGATAGTGATCGCCCTTGCGAGATAAACAACAACCAGAAACGGACGGGAAGGAAGCGGAATGAAAGCGTCGATATTTTGCCTGCCGAGCGTCGGCTCACGCGCCGAGATCGAAGCGGGAATGGCTGCGACGAGGCCGGAGCTTTATCAGCGCATGTTGAAGGAGTTGACCGAACTCGTCAAACTTGCCGACGATCTCGGCTATGATTCGGTGAGCTTTACCGAGCATCACTTCCACATCGAGGGCTTCGAAGTATCAAACAATCCCGTGCTGCTGGATCTCTACTTCGCGATGCAGACCAAGCGCATCCGCGTCGGCCAGCTCGGCATCGTGTTGCCTGCGGCCAATCCGATCCGCGTCGCCGAGGACATCGCGATGCTCGATCACATGACGGGAGGGCGCGCCTGCGCCGGCTTCGCCCGCGGCTATCAGCGACGCTGGGTCGATATCATGGCGCAACAGACGCACGGCGTCTCGGGGACCTTGCCGCATCATCATGATGCGATCGATGAGGCCAACCGCGAGGCGTTCGAGGAAAACTGGCAGATCATCAAGAAATGCTGGACCGAGGAGATGCTGACGTTCCAGGGCAAGTACTGGAAGGTACCCGCCGGCGCAACGCCCTGGGATCTCGAGACCACGGTGAAATACGGCAAGGGCATCGAGAATGGCATGCTGACGTCGGTCGGCGTGGTGCCGAAGCCGCTGCAGAAGCCCTACCCGCCCGTGTTCCTGCCGTTCGCATCGTCGCCGAACTCGATTCGCTGGGCCGCACGCGAAGGCGTCACGGCGATCCTGCCACCAATGCGTGAGGCCTACGAGTCACCGCTATTCGACCTTTATGCCGAGGTGTCGGGAAAGCCCCGTGGAC
>Ga0302326_10030293_pt1 | contig 10832 bp, 9 predicted proteins | sample Palsa_T0_3_FD_202264 | JGI IMG/M metagenome (GOLD analysis project Ga0302326, IMG submission 202264) | Peat permafrost microbial communities from Stordalen Mire near Abisko, Sweden - Palsa_T0_3 | ecosystem: Environmental > Terrestrial > Soil > Palsa > Peat permafrost | place: Sweden: Abisko...
AGTGATTCAGGGCGACAATGCGCGAATTGGGCAGTTGCGAGACGGCGCTACGCCGTCACGCAACTGCAAATTAACCTACAAGATTGCAGTCAAGTGCTTCCGGCTGCCATCGTCCAACGCCGTCACGTCAACCAACTCGAACCGATTTCCATCGACGTCGATCAGCATCAGGTGCTTGGGAGAGAGCCATTGGGCGTTCTCTTGCAAGCTCTGGGTCACGAAATCGCGAAAGCCGCGATCCGTCTCCACGTGCCAGTAAGTGGCCCCGAACTCGCTCCGGGCATCGAGAACCCTGACAATAATCGAAGTCAGGTAACGGCGGGCGACCTCCTCCATAACCGCATCCCGCGCAGCGGGAAGCAGATCGTGAGGGTCGGCGATCAACACGATTTCCTCCCCTTTTCCGTTAAGGAGCGAGAGATACCGGCCCGGATAGTTTAACGGAGAGGCCCATGCGGGCTTCACGGTCGGGTAGGAGTACTCCGCACCGACGGTAAGCCTCAGCCGGTCCTTCGGTGAGAAGAACAGATTTAGGGACTTCGGGTCCAACAGCGGAGTGGGACTCCAGGTTTCCGTCTTCGGTTTTTCGGTAATAAGGAGGCTCATGTGGTTCCAACTCCAATTATTTCGTTGATGGCGGTTTGGGTTTGGACGAGGTTGTAGAAGACGCCCTGCTTCGTCATAAGCTCTTCGTGGGTTCCGATCTCAGCGATCTCCCCCTTGTCGAGCACGACCAGGCGGCTAGCGTTTCTCAACGTGGATAGTCGGTGGGCGATCGCAAAAGTGGTTCTTCCCTTCACCAGGTGCGAAATCGCCTCTTGAATCTGTTTCTCGGTTTCGACGTCCACCGAGGAGGTCGCCTCGTCGAGGATCAGTATCCGAGGGTTGTGGAGGATGGCGCGGGCGATCGAAACGCGCTGACGCTCGCCGCCGCTAAGCTTGGAGCCGCGCTCCCCAACCATCGTGTCGTAGCCGTCCGGCTTGGACAAGATGAAGTTGTGAGCGTTCGCGGCCCGGCTGGCCCGCACGACTTCCTCGAAGGTCGCCCCAGGCTTACCATAGGCGATGTTCTCCCCGATCGTCCCGTTGAACAGGAACGGCTCCTGGAGCACAATTCCGATTTGGTTTCGCATATCCTGCAGCGAGATGTCGCGATAGTCGATGCCATCGATGGAGATCGTGCCGGCGTCCGGTTCGTAAAATCGGCAGACCAGGTTGATCGTGGTCGACTTGCCCGCGCCAGACTTCCCCACCAAGCCGATCATCTCTCCCGGCGCGGCAGTGAAGTTGAGTCCCTTGAGAACCGGGTTTGACTTGTCGTAGCCGAATCGGACGTTGCTGAACGCGACTTCACCCACGATGTCGTGGTGAGCCTCTTTGTCGCCGTACGACTCGGTGTCCATGTCGATCAGTTCGAAGATGCGCTCTGCGCCCGACATCGCCCGGCTGAACCACTGATTCACCGCGGAAAACCACTGGAGCGGACCGTACGCAAGTGCAAGGTATGCGCTGATTTGCCAAAATTGGCCCAGAGTCAACTCGCCTCGGTAGACCATTGTTCCTCCGACCGTCCAGTGGATCAGGTTCCCAAGGGTTGTGAAGAAGGTCATCACCCCAAAGATCGTGTACCAGCGGCTGTCAACTTGGACGCCCGCATCGCGAAGCTCTTTGTTCCGCTGCCCGAACTTGCCGAACTCAAGATCCTCCTTCGCAAAAGCCTTGACAACGCGGATTCCAGACAGCGACTCGTTAAGGTGGGTATGAAACCGAGCCCACTTCTGCCCCACCCGGTGGAACATCTGGGACATAGGCTTCCAGAAGAGAAACCCGATGCCAAGCACGATCGGGATCGGCGCGAGAATGCAAGCAGCAAGGACTGGCTTAATGTAGAACAGAACGGCCGTAATTCCGATCACGGTGAGGCCGTTCAGCAAAAGATAAGGAACTCCCTCCACCAGAAAGCCCCAGATTCGGTCGGTGTCGCTGGTGACCCTGGAGGCGATGGCGCCGACTTGCTTTTTGTCGAAGAAAGTTAGCTGGAGGAACTCGATTGCCCGGTACACAGTCGCTCGGAGGTCCGCTGCAATATTCCCTGCCAGGAACGCGATCGTCTGACCGTTCAGAACCTGAATGATGCTGTTTGTGACGAGGACGCCGAGCCAGCAGCCCATGAGAAGCAGCAGGCGACTGTAGTTCTGATGAGTTTTCAGCACCCCGTCGATCAGGAAGCCTTGAATCGTTGGCGGAGCGAGACTCAGGATCGTGGTGACGAACGAGAGAATCGCCAGCGAGACAGCCTTCCACCGATAGGGCCCCATGAAGGTGAGGATTCGCAGGAGGGTCTTGCCGCGGTTCACGCAGGCAGGGCAAATGCCATCCTTTTCCGGGAGCAACCGGTCGCACTTCACGCAGCGAAGGCGCTCTTCTTTCAGATTGATCAACAGGGGCTCGCCTTTTGCGAGTTGCTCAATCCCCCGGGCCGCTTCGCTGAACTTGGCGGCAACGGTAAGCGAGTAGCTGACGATCGGTACGATCTCGCCGGCTTTAAGCTGGACCTCCAATCGCCCGCCGCCGACTAGCGGCTCGTTTCTCGCGGAGCGGATGGCCGCGATAGGAATACGCGTCGATTCGGCACCCGAGGATTCCAGGATGCGAAGATGTTGAGAAGTTACTTCCAAGGTTCGCTTGCCGAATTGGCCGTCGTCGGCGAAATCGGCAAGCAAACGTATAAGTACTCCTTCTTGCGGGCCGAATAGGGATTCGGTATTCCGCGGCTCTAGTTCTACAGGTTTCAATGTAGCCCTCCTAAAGGACTAAGTTTCTGGAGGCGGCTCGCGAAGTCGCAAGTCAGTAGGGTGAAAGGACCCTATGCCTGCGCCAGCGAGCCATTCGGCCTCGGTGTTCGTGGGGTTGCGCGCGGCCTTCGAATGACCGTGCTCGGTTTTTGGCATTGGGCTCTACCCTGGCTTTGGGGAACCCACTACAACACTTTTCTGAAGCGATGGTTATAGCCCGGCGCGGCAACCGCTTCGAGGAGAAACCTTACCACATCCGAACTTGTTTCGCGCCATTTACCTGTTTATCTTTCAGGGTCTTGAGGAGGAAGCCTCACGTTCCGACTCTTTAACTAACGCACACGCGTTTTGCTGGGTATGGAGTTGCTATCTGAATTGGGACCGGTTCCGCGCGTCTTGGTCGTAGAGGATGATCCGGTCGCGGCGATGCTCGTTCAGAGGGTGCTTAGCGCCCAGGGCATCCCAGTCGACCGAGCCGAAGACGGACGAGTCGCGCTCAAGATGCATCATGAACGGCCATACCGGCTGGTCATCTCAGACTGGATGATGCCGGAGATGGACGGGGTCCAGTTGTGCCGCGAGTTCCGTCAGCTCAAAGAGCAATACGTCTACTTCATCCTCTGTAGTGCCAAGGGAGATCGAGCCGATCGGCTAGCCGCCTTCGCAGCGGGTGTGGACGACGTACTCAGCAAACCGCTCGACCGCGAAGAACTCTACGCCCGGCTTAAGGTGGCGAGCCGAATTTTAGCGGCCGAGGACGATCTTCAGCATCAGAAGGCCGAGCTGGAGCAGTCCGCCCGGCTCCTGCAGGACATGAACGAGTGCCTCAAACTCGCCTCAAGGCGCTTTGAGGAGCTGTTTAATGGCCTTCCCGTCGCGTCATTCACCTTTGATGAGGCGGGCCGGATCCACGAGTGGAACAAAGCCGCTCAGGACGTTTTTGGAATCCCGGCATTTGAGGCGTATCAACGCCCGGTGTGGGAAGTCTTGAACCGGAGGGGGCATAGCCTCTGGAGCCCGGACAAGGTCGCTGAGGTCTTTGCTGAGGGGGCGGAGACCCAGTTTGACTGGACGTTTCATGTCCAACAAGGGGTGACGCGCTATCTGGCGTGCAGCCTCATCTGTTTGCGCGGCCGCAGCGGAGAAGCGGTGGGTGCGGTCTGCGCAAACCTGGACGTTACTGAAAGAAAGCAGGCTGAGCAGCGGGCCATGGAGTTCGCGGACCGGCTGGAGCAGCAGAAGCTTGCCTTGGAGGACGCAAACAAGCGCCTCAACGTGCTCGCGGTCACGGACGGTCTTACCGCCCTGTGGAACCACCGACGATTCCAGGAGATGCTGGACGAAGCGCTGGCTGCCCTCAAAGAGCGAGGTGAGCCCTTCAGCCTGGTGCTCCTTGATATCGACCACTTCAAGAAACTGAACGACGCGTTCGGGCATCAGGTTGGGGACGACGTCCTTGTGGCCTTTGCCGACAGCCTAACCAAGACGGCTCGAGTGAACGAGCTTCCTGCCAGGTACGGGGGTGAGGAGTTCGCGATCATCTTGCAAGGGTGCGACTGCGAGCTGTCCCGGCAAGTGGCCGAGAGATACCGCCAGGTGATCGAGGAGAAAGACTGCCACGGCCACCTTGTCACCTGTAGTCTCGGGGTATCAAGCGCGACCGATCCGAATATCACCGCAAAGGAAGTCGTGGCACAGGCCGACACAGCCCTCTATTACTCAAAACAACACGGTCGAAACAAGACGACCCACTTTTTTGATATGCCCGAGCGCCGAACCTCGGCTGCTTAAGATCTGGATTCTCATCTCGGCGAGCAAACGACCGAACCGCCGTTGTAAATTCGGTCCCGTATGGATGTAGACGGGAAAACAAAAATGCCGGCAAGCCGGATCGAAATGATCCGAGCCTGGTTCAAGCACGAATGCGAGAGTGCTGAGGAAATGATTCGCTGGCTGGACTCCATGCCTGAGAGTTCAAGGAAGGACCCACGCTACGGCCAAGCACTCCTGTTGCTAGGGCATCTGTTTGCCTGCCGTGACAACTGGCTCGATCGCATCAAGACCGGGGCAGCGAACCAGATCGAGTGGTGGCCGGAAAGCCAGAAACGAGAAGAGCTGCCGGTTCGCCTAGATAAGGTCAAAGACGAATGGGGTGTTTACCTCGATTCGCTGGACGAGGAGACGCTCGATGTGGACTTCGATTACGCGTTTCGGGACGCCGGCAAGCGGTGGAACATCCTCGGTCAACTCATGCAGCTTGTGGGGCACAGCTATTATCATCGAGGCCAGATTGCTCTGCTCGTCGATCAGCTCGGAGGGACCACCACCGATACAGACTACTTCTATTGGATGGTTGCCCAAGACCGCGAGAGATGGCCCGAGATTGTGCCGAGGCCGTTCTAGTTTCCCGAATTAACATGGCCGGTGTCGAAACCAGAGGACGCGGTTCGACTACTGGATAGAGCCCGCAAAGGCGGTCCAAATCTATGAGCGTCGAAACCAAGCCAATCGAAAACCCCCTCGCCAATCATCCGGTTGCCTCTCACGAACAGTGGTTAACTGCCCGACTTGCACTCCTTGCGGAAGAGAAGGAGCACATCCGTAACCACGACCGGATCGCCGCCGCGCGCCGTGATCTGCCCTGGGTCAAGATAGACAAACCATACGTTTTCGAGGACCCGGACGGTCTTGTCGGGCTCGCGGATTTGTTCGACGGTCGAAGTCAACTGCTGGTCTATCACTTTATGTTCGCCCAGGACTGGGATGAGGGATGCACTGGCTGCTCCTTCTGGTCCGACCATGTCGACGCCGCTCGGCAGCATTTCGAACACAACGACCTCTCCTTCGCGGCAGTCTCCCGCGCGCCGATCGACAAGCTCGAGAAGTACCGAGAGCGCATGGGATGGACGTTTCGATGGGTATCGAGCAAGGACAGCGATTTCAACTTTGACTTTCACGTCTCGGCAAATTCGGAGGAAGTTGCGGCAAACAAGATGTACTACAACTTCACGGTCAGCGACGGAGCCGAGGAAGAATTACCCGGGATAAGTGTCTTTTACAAGGACGAGTCGGGCCAGATTTTCCACACATACTCCGGATACTCGCGGTCAGGAGAGGCTCAGCTCGGGGCCTACACGTTCCTGGACCTGGCGCCGAAGGGCCGAAACGAGGAGACGAACCTCATGGACTGGGTTAAGCGACACGACTGCTATGAGGATGGTAACTCCGGATAGTGAGTTGGCCGCTCTGACGGTTCACTAGCAAACGAATGCAAGTCATGCCGAACGCCAGTGCTTCAGCAGGGATTCGTCAGCCTTGCAGAAGCTCTGGTTCGCCCGTTTCTCCGCCGAGAGGCACGAGTTGTCCGTTATTGGCCAACCAAACCCGATCGGTCACAAAACTATGTCTTTATAAACTCGCGGGCGGCATGCTTGCGGCTCCATTTGGAGCGTCTATTGATGGGTACGCGAAGGCCACGAACCGGGCGACCTGTTTCGTGACCGTTACCTTTTACAGGGTCGCCAACCGATACAAGATGTGGGCGTAGATCCGGCTCATTTTGAATAGGTGCTCAACCTTGAGCCGCTCATCGGTTTCGTGCGCTCTCCCGTCACCCCACCACCCGGTGCCAATGCTGACCGTGTTCGGGACGGCTCTGGCGTAGGTGCCTCCGCCCATCGTGCCAGGGGTCCGAACCTCTCCGGTTTCCTCCGTGTACACGTCCACGATGGTCTTGACCAGCGGGTGATCGAGCGGGAAATAGAGAGGCTTGCTGTCACGCATCACTTTGAGCTCGAATGGCGATTCTAGTTTTCCGAGGAAGGTGCGGCATCGCTCTTGTAGCTCGGTCCCCTGCCAAGTGACTGGATAACGGATGTTAAAAAGCAAGTGAATCTGTTCGGCATCAGACTTGACGATGCCCAGATTGCACGTGAGGTCCTTGCTCTCTTTGTCCGATCCGGCGATTCCGATCCCTGCTCCCCCCACGTGGGTTGAATCAAACAGCTCGTCGTAGAACGGCTGCTGGGCTGTTGGGGCAAGCTCGCGAAGGAAGCGAAATACTCGGATTGCCGCCGAGTCGCCTCGAAAAGGGGTACTTCCGTGGGCGGCCTTCCCGATTGCGTGAATGTGGAGCACATCCCCATCGAAGTGGAAGTCGAGGTTCTTATCCCACGAGTCGGGCAGCTTCGAGTCAATCTCCGCCCGTATCGATGGAGCAACTTTGACCGAGGCGTTAAAGTCGTCGATCACGATGTTGGGGCGTTGACCGCCCATTGCGCCGATCAGGGCGAAGTCGCCGCCTGGAAGTGGCGCTGAGATCTCTAGGTCTGCGATCCCCTTTTCCGCGTGGTAAAGAGGCCAACCGGAGTCCGGGGCGACCCCGAACGTCGGTGCTTCCTCCGTCTCCATGTATCGGTAGACGCACTTGAAACCCGACTCCTCATTGCAGCCGAAGGCTTGCCGCATCCGGGCGGGAAGATTGGGAACGCACTCCTTCATCGCCTTCATCGCGTAGAAGCTGGCCATCGTCGGGCCCTTGTCGTCGGTGGATCCGCGTGCGTATATGTAGCCGCCGTCGACCTCAGCCTCGAATGGCTCATGCTTCCAGCCTGGGCCTGTGGGTACGACGTCGAGGTGTCCAAGGGAGAGAACAAGGCGTTCACCCTTGCCGAATTCGGCAAACCCTAGAAACCCATCCAAGTCGGTGGTCGCCATCCCGGCTTCCTTGGAGAGTTTCAACGCCAGATCGAGCGCATCCCGGTTCGCCTGTCCGAACGGTGCGTTCGGAAGAGCCGGCCCCTCAATCGAGGGAATTTGAAGCAAGAGACGCGTATCGCGGAGGAGGTCCTCCTCATGGGCGCGCAACCAGTCCTGGATCTTTTGGACGACGGGATCCCGCATTTGGGGGGAGAGTACCTGCGGTCACGCCTGGGGGTCCCGGCGGTTTGGAACCCCTTCAGCGCTACTGTAAACATTCCCTGGAACTGACGTTCAAGCCACTGGCAAACTCACCAGTCTTGCTAGCATGTTCACGGGTAACACTCTCGGAGTGTCCGTGACAACCGTTAGAGATGGCTTTAGGAGCCGCTTTGGAACCGATCCGGAAATTGTCTCAGTCGCACCCGGCCGGATCAACCTCATCGGTGAACACACCGATTACAACGATGGGTTCGTCTTCCCCGCCGCAATAGATCGAGAGATCTATGTGGCGGCGTCCGTCGCGGAAGACGCATCCGTCTTGTGTTCCGGTCAAGCCGGCGAGGGGCAACCTTTCGACGTCGGGACGGTCGAGCCAGGAATGATCAAGGGCTGGTCCACCTACCCGGCGGGTATGGCCTGGTCGCTCCGCAAGAATGGCCACCGCGCGCCAAACCTGAAGGCTTACGTGACGAGCAATCTGCCGATGGGAAGCGGGGTGAGCAGCAGTGCGGCGTTGGAACTCGCATTCGGGGTCATCTATCGAGCCCTGGGCGGCCTCGACCTTTCGGGCGAGGAGCTTGCCTGGACCGGAAAAGCCTGTGAGAACCAGTTCGTTGGGGTTAACAGCGGGATCATGGATCAGTTCGCGTGCGCCCTCGGCCGGAAGGACCTTGCGCTCTTCCTCGACACCCGCTCGATGGAAGTTGATTACGCCTCAATTCCGCCCGGCCTTTCGATCGTTCTGTGCGACACCAAGAAGGAGCGGGCGCTAGCGGGCTCCGCCTACAACGAGAGGCGCGCTCAGTGCGAAGAGGCTTGCCGGATCCTCGGGATCAAAGCGCTGCGGGACGCGGACTTGTTTCTTCTAGAACAGCGGAAAAGCGAGATGCCCGAGGTGGTCTACCGGCGGGCCAAGCATGTGATCTCGGAAAACGACCGAGCCCAAGCGTTCAAAGTCGCCCTTAACGACTCCAACCTTGCAGCCCTGGGCCGGCTTATGGCGCAAAGCCATATCAGTCTGCGTGACGATTACGAGGTGAGTTGCAGGGAACTTGACCAGATGGCGGAGGCGGCCTGGGAGTCCGAAGGGTGCGTAGGTGCCCGGATGACCGGGGCGGGATTCGGCGGCGCATGCGTCACCTTGGTGGAAACATCGTCCCTGGGCCGGTTCACCGCGGGGCTTTTAGAGAAGTACGACGCGGCGTCGGGGCTCAAGGGTGAGGCGATCGCTTGCAAAGCGGTCGATGGCGCTCATATTGTTTGAGCAACGTCGGGTTCCCTCACTCAGTAAGCCCGGTGGTCACCGTCCTGGGCGCGAGAGCCGAGCCGTGGATCATCAGCGCCTACCCGCGGTGCGTCTGCGCTCCCCCGGCGCCGAAATGCTCGGCGCTGCGACGGGCGCACCGGTCAAATCGGGATTGAATCCGCTCCGCAGTAAAAAAGGTCCCGCCTCTCTTGCGACCTGACAAAAACACCATCTCAAATATAGGGGGAAGATATGGAATTTAACACTCAGGCGGTTAAAACAAATGAGGGGTGGGATAATGCCAATGCCATTAACGACGCGTCCGGATGGGGCGCGTGCGGTTCGACTCACGAAAAGAGAAATTGAGGTTTTAAGCTTGATCGCGCAGGGAAACAGCAGCAAGGAGACAGCGGACACGCTCTACGTCTCCAAGCGGACAGTGGATTTTCATCTTGCTAACATCTACGACAAACTTCAAGTCAACAATCGTGTGCAGGCGTTTCGTGCAGCGACCCGACTAGGCTTGATACCTTTCGAGCCGACGTTCGGGCACGCGCGTGCTGACGCGTAACCGTCAAAGAGAGCAAGAGCTGGCAGGCGCCTTCCAATTGGAAGGCGCCTGCTTTGCTTTTGAAGTCATAACTAAGCGATGTCTCACGCCGCTCTGATTGTCAACTCTGGATCACGGTCCGGGTCCGGTTTGGCGGACGAGGCGGCGCTCGAGCTTCAGGATCTCGGCGTCCAACTGGGCCTTGCCCTGGATGTCGAGGGCGCCAAAATCCGGGAAGAGGTCGAGGAAGCGGTACAGCAGGGCCTAAGCCCTATCATTGTCGGAGGCGGCGACGGGACCCAGAGCCTCGCAGCGGAGGTCCTGAAGAACACCGGAATACCGATGGGGATCCTCCCGCTGGGCACAGGTAATGCGCTCGCCAGAGACTTAGGCATTCCGGTCGACTTGCGCGGCGCATGCCTTACCATCGCTTCCGGGATTCCCGTCGACGTGGACCTGGGAGAGGCGAACGGCAAAGTGTTCGTGAACCTATGCTCGTTGGGACTAACCGTAGGGATCGAGGAGGCTCTTAATCCCGAGATCAAGCACACAATTGGACGAGCCGCATATGTGAGCGCGGTCGCTACTGCACTGCGTCAGCGAAGCGAGTTCGAGTTGACTGTCTCCCACCAAGGCGCCACGTCTCGCGTGGTCACCCTGCTGGCTGGATGCGGACCTGGAAATACCCAGGGCGGCGTCCTGCCGCTCCCAGGTCAGACAAGCCACCAATCTGGAGAGTTGTCCTTCTACGCCGTCGATTCGTTGGACCTCGTCAAGTACGCGGAGCTTCTTTGGAGACTGCGGCACGGCACCGATGAGGCTATGATGGAACTCCTGAGCATCCAAGCAGGCGAGATCACCCTTACTGCAGAACCGTGCCAAATCGCCATTATCGACGGAGAACCGGCAACCGAAACCCCGGTCACTCTTCGGTGCTTGCCGGGCGCGTTGCGAGTTCTGGTGCCGCGGCCGCCCGATGGTGCGGGTTCCTGACGTGAAGGCTCGCTGAACGAGGTAAACCGGGCCATGTTTGCGGCAGCCATTTTTGCCCTCACCATGCTCTACGCACCGGCTGATTGGCTCCCGAAATGGGAAAAGTCGATTGTGGAGTCGTCACGGGATCGCTACTGTGACAAGGAAACCGGAGAGGAACTGGGCTGGCTGATTTCACCCTTCCTAAGCGGCTACTTCTACGGCTACGAAGCAACGAAAGACCCCCAATGGATCGACCGGCTTGTCGACTGGACCGACTCGCTAGTTTCCCGGAAAGTAAAGGAGCCTGACGGCTTTGAGGGATGGCCGAAAGCGGCGGACGGCGGAA
>Ga0302326_10030294_pt1 | contig 10831 bp, 5 predicted proteins | sample Palsa_T0_3_FD_202264 | JGI IMG/M metagenome (GOLD analysis project Ga0302326, IMG submission 202264) | Peat permafrost microbial communities from Stordalen Mire near Abisko, Sweden - Palsa_T0_3 | ecosystem: Environmental > Terrestrial > Soil > Palsa > Peat permafrost | place: Sweden: Abisko...
AAATCCAGCCAAACGTAATGCTGCGCAATCGTGGAATCGGTAGCTATGGTGACTACTACACACCCGAGCGAATCGTACCCTCCGGGCATGTCACCTCTGAGGTTCCATGGTTAGTCATTTATCCGCTCGGCTCCGACTTCTCCTACGAGCCTGACCCAGCCAAACACAAGGGCACACAGTGGATTGTTCAAAACCTCGTCGACTCGGTAGCAAAGGGTGGCGGTTTCATGGTGGGTGTTGGCCCCAGTGCCCATGGGCAATTCAACCCGGAAGCTGCGCGGCAGCTGCGGGCCACAGGGGATTGGCTTAAGGTCAATGGGGAAGGAATTTATGCGACGCGTGCGCGTGACGGCTCCCTTTGGTCTGAGGGCGACAACATCCGCTATACCCGTTCCAAGGACAGACGCACTACCTACGCCCATACGCTTGTGTGGCCTGGTCAGCAACTCTTGCTTAGCTCCGTTCGTCCACGGACGGGGTCCAGTATTTATATGCTAGGGGTTCCCGATCGGTTGAAGTGGAACTATGACTCAGCGCGAGGCCTTGCCATCACGATTCCGGAGCGGCTGCAAAATGAGGCGGCCCGGCCTTGTCAATACGCGTGGACGTTCAAAATTGAAAATAGGAACGCTTAGCCTGCGCATATTCGCGCCCACCCTATATCAGGACCAACGAGCTGCCAGCTGAGGTAGCCTTAGTTCCTGCCGCTTCTGAGGCGCCAGTTATTGCCATGCTCAGAGTTGGCCAACCGCTCCAGCACCCAATCAAGGCCGTTGCGAATATGGGTTCGCATAGCGGCATCGGCCACGAGTGGGTCGCCGGAACACAAGGCCTCTGCCAGATTCGTGTGAAAGCGCAGCGGTGTTTTGTTATTATTTGCGGCCGTGTCGTAGAGCCAATTGAAGACCAACACTTGCGCCTTCTCAATAGCGATCGTCAAACCTGGGCATTGGGCTAACTCGGCGATCCGCAAGTGGAACTGCATGTGATACGTGTGCACAGAAAAGAGGAATCTTGAATCTTCCGATTCTGGTCCTGACACCTTATGAAGATTGTCAAGGTGCCTGGCACTTGTAAGGAGCTGCTTTTTTTCGGTAGCCGTGATGTGCTCTGCGCAAAGACGTGCAGCCTGCGATTCGAGGGCCTCGCGGATAACATAGCTATTGCGAATGTCCTGCTCAGTGGGTATACGAACGCGCGTTCCAATTCGTGGACGGCTCTCAACCAGACCCTCGGCCTCCAAACGCTGCATGGCTTCCGTGATGGGCAGGAAGCTCATGTTGAGCCGGTCGGCCAGCTTCCGTCGTGACAACACATCTCCAATCGCAAGATCACCTCTTAGAATCTCATCGCGGATCTGCTGGTATGCCCTTCCAGCGAGCGACTCACTTTGAGATCTAAACCGGTTCGATACTATCGAGGGTTTTTTCAATCCAGCCTCGCAGCTTCAAATTGACATTCGGCAAAGGGGTGGGCGAGCTAATAGAAGCAACTCACACCGTCCAGATGTTAGCATCCATTTCTTGCGGCGCAAAGGATGCTGGTGCCTTGATATAACATGAATTTTCCTTTGCTGAGCGCCTACATCACGGAGATTCGTGGGACACGCAGGACACCTTTCCTTTCAGCGCCAACTGCTTGAACGATGTATCCGCAGAGATGGCGATCACTATCTAAACCTCGTCTACATTTCGGTCCGCAGAGGCGGTGTTATGACTCTCGGCAGCGACCAGATTAAGGCGGCAGCGATGATCGGAGTTAGTCCGAATAATACAAATGCCGGCTTGAAGGAATAATGGTCGACCAGCCATCCGGTAACCAGACTAAAAAACATTCCACCAAAGCCTGAGCCCATACTGGCTAGGCCCCAGATCGACGCAACAGCATTCTTGGGAAACAAGTCGCGTGGAATCGCAAGAACGTTCGCCAAAGCTCCGCAGTAACCGAACGTCGCTGTCGAGATAAGCGCAATGGCAAGGGCAGAACTACGAACCATGGCCGACGGAACCGCCGCTACCATGAGCCCGGAGAAGATGAGCACCCCCACCCGCCGGGCGGTCTGCGGAGATAATCCGCAGCGCAGAAGCAAGGCACACAAAAAGCCACCTGCCAGGTTACCGATGCCTCCGGTGAAAAATGGTATCCACGCTGTTTCCCCAATTTCTTTCATGGTGAATCCATGGCCGACCTTCAGGTATTGCGGGAACCAGAAAGTATAGAAATACCAGACAGGATCGGCAAACACTTTGGACAGCGTGAACTGCCAAACAAAACGAGACTTGGCGAGAGCCCACACCGCCGGTGGAGGAGATTCCACTTCGCCGGTGAAATCTACAGGAGTGCGATAGAAGATCAGCCATGCGACTAACCAGACAAACCCTAGGGCGCCCACAATGACGAACGACGCCTTCCAGCCCATTTCCAGCACGGTCCACGCCAGCAGGGGTGGCGCCAGCATCGCCCCTACTGCCGCCCCACTATTGAAAATCCCAGATGCCAAGGAACGCTCCCGCGCTGGAAACCACTCCCCTATGACTTTGACTCCTGCAGGGTAATTCCCTGCCTCGCCAACGCCGAGAAGGAAGCGGAATATTCCCAGGCTGATCGCGCCGCCTGAAAATGCATGAAGAATTTCGGCCGCTGACCACCACGCGATGGTCAGTGCATACCCTACTTTGCTTCCAAGCCGATCAAGGAGTGGGCCTGAAACCCCATTCATCACGGTATAGGCCAGCATGAAGGCAAAAATAATGTGGCTGTACGTAGTAGCGGAAATCCTGAAGCGCTCCAGCAACACAGGCGCAAGAACCGAAAGCGTTTGCCGGTCAAGATAATTGATGACTGTGGCCACAAAGGCGAGAGCGAGCATCAACCAGCGGGCTTGAGGCACGATTCGATTATTCATCTCGCCGGGTCTCCCGGGAAACCTCTCTTGCGGCGAGCGGCGAGCTTGAACGGGAACAGCCGGGGAGATTTCGCTCATATATTCCACTGTCCGTTGCACGGCATGTAGCAACTGATATATCATCGGCTCCGTTCTCGTCAACTGCTTTTAGCACCGGGAGCCACCATGCCTTTCCCTAGCAGATTGCTCCGACGGACACGAGGAGGTCAAAAATGATGCGACGGAGAGACGAGTGGCGATAAGCTCCAGCCGGCGTAAGGCTGCTCGTGGACCAGCAAGCGGCCGCTATCTGTTGCTGGTAGCTCTCGTTTTGCCCAGGCTCTTGTTCAGCCAGAATGCTCCGTCTCCGCAGACGTTGCTACAAGAGGGAAAAGCAGTGTATGCAAGCAACTGCTCTGGGTGCCATGGCGCCGACACTTTCGGAACCGATCACGCCCCGAAGCTTACCGGCAACCCCGATGTGCGCAGGCGCTCGGTCGAGCAGTTGCACAATCTCATCGAGTCGGGAATACCTGCCGGAGGCATGCCTGCATTCGCCCTGCCCAAACAGGAGCTGGACTCCGTCGCAGCGTTTGTCCATTCCCTCAACTCTCCGGCCTCCCAGGCAATCGTCACTGGTGATGAGGCCGCGGGTGGACAATTCTTCTGGGGAGCGGGCAATTGTGGGTCTTGCCATATGGTTCACGGCAGAGGATCGTCCACAGGTCCGGATCTATCGGATGTAGGCGGCAGGCTGACCGCGGAAGAGATACACAATGCGCTGTTGCAGCCCGACCAGCACATTACCGCGGGCTACGACCTGGTCACAGTAACCCTTCGGAACGGCCAGATGCTTCGCGGATTTGCCCGAGGGAAGACGAATTTCGGACTGCAGTTGCAGGATCTCAGTGGCGGTTTTCACTTCCTTCAATCGCCCGAAATAGTATCCGTTGTTGATGATAACCATTCGGTGATGAAGCCGCCGGATGCGACTCCTGAGCAATTCCAGAACCTCAGCGCCTATCTGAGCAAACTGGTGGGCGTAGATCCTGGCCCGCTGAAGGAGCCCAACGCGCAATATATCTCTCAGGTTCAGGACGTCGATTTTTCCACGATCTTGGATCCCCACACGGATGATTGGCCCACATACAATGGCAAGCTCAACGGCAATCGTTATAGCAGCCTGACAGAGATCAATGCAGCGAACGTAAAGGATCTGGCACTCAAGTGGATCTTCCCCATGCCTCACTTCGGGCTGGAGTCAACGCCGATCGTTGTCGACGGGGTGATGTATCTATCCGGCAATAACCAGGCCTATGCGATCGACGCACGCACGGGAAACCAGATTTGGAAGTATTCCCGCCCGCCGACTCCGGGCCTGGTTGGCGATGCCTCCGTCGGCACCAATCGCGGAGTTGCGGTGCTAGGCGACAAGATCTTCGTGGTCACAGATAACGCTCATCTGCTGGCGCTGAATCGTGTGACCGGTAGCCTGGTGTGGGATGTCGTCATGCCCGAGGAGCGGGAGCATTATGGCTCAACGGTGTCACCGTTGGTCGTCAACGATACCGTCATCGCCGGGGTCTCTGGCGGCGACTGGGGCATGCGCGGTTTCATTGTTTGCTATAAGGCCGTGACTGGCGAACTACTTTGGCGTCACTGGACGCTGCCCGCAAAGAAAGGTGACCCCGGCATCGATAGCTGGGGTAAGGAACCGCCTCTATTAGCCGGGGGTTCCACCTGGCTGACTGGAACCTACGATAAGGAAACAGACACCCTGTTCTGGGCAACCGGCAATCCCTGGCCAGATCGGGATGATCGCAACCGACCGGGCGATAACCTGTTCACCGACTGCATACTCGCGCTCAATCCCAAGACTGGCGCATTGAAGTGGTACTTTCAGTTCACGCCGCACGATACGGGAGACCGCGATGCGACCGAGCCCCCTGTCCTCATCGATACCGAATATCACGGCAAGCCCAGAAAGCTTCTATTGCACGCCGACAGGAATGGCTTCTTCTACGTATTAGACCGCACAAACGGCGAGCTGCTGCTTGCGAAAACCTTCCTGCATCGTGTGAATTGGGCCACCGGCATCGGTCCAGATGGGCGCCCGCAGCTCGCGACTCTACCAGCAACGGCTTCGAGTCGAGAAAAAGGTTGTCCCGACAACGCGGCCAACTGGAGTTCCACGGCTTACAGTCCCACGACGCGACTTTACTATTTAATGACGCTGGAGGATTGCCATGAGATTGACACCTCAAACAGTCCGAGTGCGTCGGCGCCCGCCGCGAAACCCGGCGAGCGGTACATGCGCGCGATCGATATCGACACCGGAAAGGTAGCGTGGGAAATTGCGCAAACCGGACCAGTGATCTTGAAGACCTGGTCAGGCGTGCTGGCAACGGCCGGTGGAATCGTCTTTTATGGGGATCCCAACGGCGCATTCGTAGCAGTATCGATGAGCGTAAGGGCAAAACCTTGTGGCACTTTGACACAAACGTCGGAATGAAGGCCTCTCCCATGACCTATATGGCTGGAGGAGAGCAATTTGTAACGGTGGCCGCAGGTTCAGTCTTCCTGTCCTTCGGCCTGCCGTCTCCCTGAGCAATAAACTCCTGCCGGCACAGTGGTTTTGCAGCGTGTCGCGGGAGGCGTTCAATGGTATCGCTGCTTACTCTAGACCGCAGAATGGGTGACCTACAATGATCAACGAATTCACGCAAGGTATGATGTCGCGCCGCACGCTGCTCATGGGTGCAGTGATGTCCAGCACCCTACACGCGTTTGCCAAAGACACGCCCGAAATTGCGGATGCTGCCGGAACCACTACCAGTGACTCAGGCAAGCTGAAGATTTGTGTCTTCTCCAAACACCTGCAATGGGCCAGCATCAACGATGCGGCCGTGATTGCGAGAGATATAGGCTTCGACGGGATTGACCTTACGGTTCGTGCCGGTGGTCACATTTTGCCCGAGCAAGTGGAGACTGACCTCCCTGCAGCGGTTGAGATCATTCATCGCGCCGGCCTGGAAACTCCGATGATTACGACGGATATCATGAGTGTCCAGACACCGCATGCCGCGACAGTCTTGAAAACTGCCAACCAACTCGGCATTCGCCAATACAGATGGGGATTTGTGCCTTATCCCGCAGACCAGGGTATTGTGGAAAGGCTCAACGAGCTGAAGCCGCAGATGAAAGCACTGGCCGCACTCAACCAAGAACACCAGATCTGCGGTATGTATCATACCCATTCCGGGCCAGGACTGGTTGGGGCTCCCATCTGGGATCTCTGGACCCTGTTCCAGGGGCTCGACCCACGATGGATTGCCGTCAACTATGACATCGGCCATGCGACGGTCGAGGGTGGTTATGGTGGCTGGGTCGACAGTACTCGCCTGGTTAAGAATCAAATGCGAGGAATCGCGCTCAAGGACTTCACCTGGCAACAGAACAACGGAAAGAATATCCATGCTGACCCCTTCGACAAATCGCTCGGCATCGAAAACGCCTGGGTTCCGCACTGGTGCCCAACCGGACAGGGTATGGTCAATTTCTCGGGATTCTTTGCCATGGTGAAGGCAAACGGTTTCTCAGGTCCAGTCCAACTTCACTTCGAGTATCCGGGCCTTGGGGGCGCCGAGAACGGCAACAAGAAACTCACGATATCCCAGCAAGAATTGATGGACGCGATGCGCAGGGACTTAACCTATGTCAGAGGCGTCATGCGTGACCAGCAGTTGATCTGATGAGGCGGAAAGATTCGGGAGCCGCAGCAATACGTGTTCGCTTCCACTCGTCAATCGAGTGGTTTAGGCTTAGTCACCAAGCTCTTTGGATAGCTGCTCAATCCATGTTGCCTCATCCTGAAGCGCTTGGGCGGCCTGGGCAATTTGTGCGTCTGCTTCGGTGTAGCGACCCTCTTCGATAGCCTCTCGCACTCCCGGCAATGTCTTGGCGCTGTAGCCCGTGTACCAGCCAGGAGCGTAGAGCACGTGCTGCATCCACGGCCGTCGCGGCAAGCCTTGCCCGTTGATGAGCTTTCTTTCCGCGAGGGCAAGGTTCGAATTCAGTGTATTCAACCGATCTTGCGAAAGAGGCTTGCCCTGGGTACTAGCGAGCGCCTTGCTGAAATGCGCGGCAGCCTGGCTCAGCGCGGTGGCGGCATTGTCGAGCGGCGCGAAGTTGAGGTACGGCGGAATCTCTTCCGACGACGGCGCGACGGTGGGGTTCCGCGGATCGTTCGCCGCCCGGTACACGCCATCGTTCAAATTTTGCTTAATCTCTTCCGCTTCTTTGCGACGGCTCTCGAGCAGCGCTTTCACTTCGTCGATGTACTGCGTCACCTTACGGGAGAGGCCCTCAAATTCATAGGGCATGATGTCGGAGTTCGCCATGCGCAGGACGGCTAAGCCCGCGGCCTGCGCGAGCGCGCGGCCATAGACAAAATCGTAGTCGGAGAAGTGCGAGTACCAGTAGAAGTCATCGTAGATCGAGTGATAATTGCCCGACGGATCTTCTCCACCAAATCCAAGATTGATGGTGGCAACGCCAACATGGTCGATAAAGGAGCTGAAGTCCGAACCCGAGCCGAGAGCGCCGATGCTCAGGTTGCCGCCGGCCCGTGCTTCCGCGTGCTGTGCGGGTGTGCCATGCAGGAGAAAATAGGCCTGCTGACGTTTGAAGACGGAAACCTTCGATTCAGGATCTTCCACATCTTTGGCAATGGCGTTCATGAACGACTGCAGTGAATGCGAGCCTTCCACATCAAGATAGCCGCGCTCATTGGCATCGCTGTTGATGTAGACGGCGGCATGCTGTCGGAGTTCGTCCGCGTGCTCTTCTACCCACTCGGTCGAACCGAGAAGCATGGGCTCCTCGCCATCCCAGGAAGCGTAGATGATGGTGCGCTTCGGTTTCCATCCTTGTTTGGCGAGTTCGCCAAGCGCGCGGGCCTCCTCCAGCAATACCACCTGACCGGAGACCGGATCATCCGCGCCATTGACCCACGCGTCGTGATGGTTGCCACGCAGTACCCAAAGATCGGGCTCTTCCGCTCCGCGCATGGTAGCGATTACGTCGTAAACGGGTTTCAGCTCCCAGTTGAACGCCAGCTTCAAGTGCACCTTGGCCGGCCCGGGTCCTAAGCGATAGGTGATCGGCAGCGCCCCACGCCAATTCGCAGGGGCGACCGGCCCTTCGAGAGCAGCAAGCAGTGGTTGGGCGTCAGCATACGAAATGGGAAGTACGGGAACCTTGGCGATGGATTGCGCATCCTCGAGCTTCAGCCGCTTAGCCTCTTTGGTCGCCCCTACTCCCGGGGTGAGCGGATCTCCAGGGTAGAGGGGAGCGTCCATCACGCTGCCCCGCTGCACCCCCTCCGGCGGACGCATCGGACCTTTGGGGAAGACCGCTTGCTCGCTGTATCCGTCATCGGCGGGATCGGAGTAAATAATGCAGCCAATGGCGCCGTGCTCCGCGGCAATTTTAGGTTTAATGCCTCGCCAGGATTCTCCATAGCGGGCAATCACGATAGCCCCCTTGACGGAGACACCGTGACGGGCAAGCTCCTCGTAATCGGCAACCAGGCCGTAATTCACATAGACCAGAGGCGCGGTTACATCCCCGTCGGGGGAATAGGCGTTGTAGGTGGGTAGCTGCTCGTCCTTTTGCTTCGACGTTGGATCAACGGCTACCGCAGGCTCCTCCAGCTTGGCGGTGAACTGAGTCGGCGCAACCATCTCCAGCAGCCGCAACTTCGGGGTAGGAAAGAGGACCTGGAATTCTTCGATGTGGGCATCCCAGCCCCACTGCTTGTACTGCGCCAGGATCCACTCGGCGTTCTCTTTGTCATAGGGCGAACCGACATGATGCGGACGCGCGCTGATCCGCTCCATGTTGGCCCGCATGCGCTGGGGGTCGGGCAATGCCTTGAAACGTAGTTCCAGGCTGGTTTCGCCCGGCTCACTCTGAACAGTAAAGCCGGCCAGTGGAGAGCCAGCCTGCTGCGCAGTGAGCGCGCTGGCAAGCGCGAAGATGATTAGCACAGCGACAGCTCGGCCCACGTTTCTCCTCCGGCGAATGGCTAACATTGGTAGAGACAGTATGGCAGAAACTCCATTCCCTGCCCGTCGCCACTCCGCCTAGAAGGATATCCGGAGACTGAACTGCATTTCACGCCCGTTGTTCGCTTGCGTTATGCTCCCAAAGCTTCCTGTGTAGTTCGAGGGCAGTTGGCCCACCGAACTTGATGGAAACTGGTTCGATTGATCGGCGGGATTGAAGAAGTTGGGATGATTGGCAAGATTAAAAGCCTCCACCCGAAATTGGGCGTGAACCCTCTCGGTGATGTTGAACACACGGGCCAGGGTCAGATCAATTTCGTCGTATCCCGGTCCGGTGATGGTGTTGCGGCCCTCGTCACCGAACTCGCCGGGAGGCGCAATGCTGAAGGCGTGTATGTTGAACCACTCCGTGGGATTGTGTGTGTTGGTTCCGGCAATTGCGTCGAAACGAGCATTCGGATTCTGCCCGGCAATCACGTTGGGGCGATCCACATTGGAGAATGATCCGCTGTTGTTGGAGGCTGCGCTGTTAAAGACGGAAAATGGCCGGCCGGTTTGATAGGTGTAGATTCCAGATAGCTGCCAATTGCCCGCCAGGCGGGCGCCCCATCCGGAATCAAGATATTTCTTTCCCGGCCCGAAAGGCAACTGCACTACCGGGCTGAAGACGACCCTTTGGCGTACATCAAAGTCTGACAAACCACGGTCTCCGCGCTGGTTAGTGGAGTCCTGAGGTAGACCGGAAGAGCTGGAAGCAGCCGTATAGGTCCCAATGACATCGCCTCCGTCGATCGACTTGCCCCAGGTATATGCCAGCAGAAACGACACACCGTTGTTGAAGTTCTGCTGCAGCTTGTTTTGCCAGGACTCATACTCGGAGTTCAGGTTCGTTGTGTAGTAATAGATATTCAAAAATTCAGGGTACGGGCGTATCGCCTGTGCAGCACTGGTTGAAAGCGTATTCGGCGCCACCTGGTTTTCGTTGATGATGAACGGTAGCTTGGTTCCCTTGGAGCCGAAGTACGTCGTCTCGAAAAACATGTTCTTGGTAAGGGCCTGCTGCACCCCGAGGCTCCACTCCGTGAGGTACGGGGTCCTGTAATTAGGGTCAACCCCATTGGGCGTGATCGTTGCCGAGCAATCCGCAACCGGTTGCGTCCCGGTGCATTCTGCTGGCAGCAGCGCGGAAGGAAATGGATTGGCTAGCGTGATCCCGCCTCCAGTGGGGTATGGCCCGGGTACAAAGGTCTGCGTGTTGTATTGCGGGAACTGGGTGCTGAAGGTGTAAAAGTTGTTATAGAGCAGTGGCTGGTCATAAAAAACACCATAGCCCCCCTTGAGCACCGTGCTCTCTCTCCCGTAGGGCTGCCAGGCGAAGCCGATGCGCGGCGCAAAATTGTTGTAGTCATAGTGGTAGAGGTGGGTATAGGAGCCCGGACCGGGAAGAATAAACGTGCCGGTGGCAAGATCGAAGTTGGACAGATCGCCGTGAGCGTCGTGCACCGGGACATCCAGTTCGTAGCGGAGACCAAGGTTCAAGGTAAGATGCGGTGTTACTTTCCAGTCATCCAGAACAAAAAGATGATAGCTCTCATAGCGATTATGAGCTTTGGGGGCGGTGGGGCTGTTGGAGGTGGTGGCCGCAATGCCCAGGAGCAGGTCCGCGATCTCGTACCCGGTTGTTCCAAAGTTCAGAGTCCCGGTATCGTAATCAGCGTTAATGGCCTGCAGCGTTGGAACATCGAAGGTCAGCGATCCACGGCCTTCATTGACGTATAACGAAGTGTTCTTGACCTGGAAGAGATCTGCGCCCGCCTTCACGGTATGCGCTCCGTGGTTCCATGTCACCTCCTCCACGATTTGCCAGTGGTCATCAATG
>Ga0302326_10030295_pt1 | contig 10831 bp, 9 predicted proteins | sample Palsa_T0_3_FD_202264 | JGI IMG/M metagenome (GOLD analysis project Ga0302326, IMG submission 202264) | Peat permafrost microbial communities from Stordalen Mire near Abisko, Sweden - Palsa_T0_3 | ecosystem: Environmental > Terrestrial > Soil > Palsa > Peat permafrost | place: Sweden: Abisko...
GGCCTATGCGGCGCCCGCTCGTGTGGCCGATCTCTCGGGGTTGCCGCCGGCCTACATCTCGACGGCCGAGAACGATCCGCTGCGCGACGAGGGGATCACCTACGCCCAGCGCCTGCTCCAGGCGGGGATCTCGGTCGAGCTGCACCAGTTCCCCGGCACCTTTCACGGGTCGGCGGTGGTGACGACGGCGGCCGTATCGAGACGCGCCCAGCGCGAGTCGACGTTGGTACTGCGGCAGGCTCTCGGCCTCGGGGGCGACTGAGGCGGGCGCCGGCCGGCGAGGTCCGACAGCCCGACGACCCGTCCCAACCGGCTCGGCGTTCCTTTACGCTGGCCGAGGTCCCGCGCACCGGGCGTGGGCACCGGACACCAGAAGGGAATCCCCCATGGCCGACGTCCTGTCCGAGAAGGCCCGCGCGCTCATCAGCCGGCCGGTGCTGGCCTCGCTGGCCACGCTGAACCCCGACGGGTCGCCCCAGATCACTCCGTTGTGGGTCGACCTCGACGGCGACGATGTCGTGTTCAACACGGCACAGGGCCGCAAGAAGGCGCGCAACCTCGAGCGCGACAGCCGGGTCGCCGTCACCGTCATCGACCCCGACGACCAGTACAACGTGGTCGCCTTTCAGGGCACCGTGAGCGACGTCACGACGGAGGGTGCCGACGCGCACATCGACGCCATGGCCAAGAAGTACCTGGGGGTGGACACCTACCCCATGCGCCGAGAGGGCGAGGTCCGCGTCCGCGTCACGGTGCGCACCGACCGCATCGCCATGCAGGGCTGACGCCGAGTCGGCGTCCCGTCAACTGGTCCCGCTGAGCGCCAGTAGGCCGACCGCAGCCGCCATGGCGAGGGGCACGCTGGCCAGACCCAGCAGACTGGCCCGCCCGACGTCGGGTCGCCCGCCCGCCGCTTTCGCCGCCCGCAACCAGAGGATCCAGGCCAGCGAGCCGGTGACGAACAGGTTCGGCCCCACGTTGAGGCCGATGAGGAGTGCGAAGGGGTGGGGCGGCTGACGGGCCGCCAGGAGCGAGGCTGCGGGAAGGTTGTTCACGAGCACACTGGTCAGAGCGGCCACGGCTGCCGTCCCCCAGGCGTCGAGATGGGAGAGCAGGGTGGCGGGACCCAACCAGGACCGCCCGAGCGTGCCCAGCGCCACGGCGAGGCCGAAGAGCCCCGCCAGGACGGGGACGCCGAGGACCTCCACGGCATTCCGGGCCGATATGACCTGCGCTCCGCCACTGCGGGAGCGGAGCAGGACCGCCACCACGCCGACCCCGGCCACCGGGAGCGCCGGCGCGCGCAACGCCAGGACGAGCACCGTGACGACCACGATCGCCACGAGGCCAACGCCGAGCACCGGGCGCTCCGGTGCCTCACCCGCCGGGATGGTGGCGCGCAACGAGCGATGGTGCACGGCGCCGACGACGAGCGCGGTGACGGCGGCGGCCGCCAATGCGGGCAGCGCCATGTGGCCGAGGAAGGCGCGCCCGGAGAGGTGCAGGTGGCCGAGAACGATGAGGTTGGTCAGGTTGGAGCCGGGCAGGAGCAGTGATCCGGCGTTGGAGAGGAGCAGGCAGGCGTAGAGGAGTGGCGCCTCTTCCCGCCCGCCGCGGTTGCGGGCGGCGTAGACGAGGACAGGGGTGAGGAACGTCACCGAGGTGTCGAGATTCAGCAGCGTGGTCACGGCGACCACGAGCACGGCGGTGCCGGCGTAGAGCAGCACCCCGTTGGGGGACAGCCGGGCGAGAAGATGCCCACCGGCGGCGAAGAGGCGGTCCCCGTCGGCGACGAGACCGACGAGGAGAAGCCCGGCGACGAGGACGAAGGGCGGCCAGTCCTGGGCGGCTGCCGCCCGGGCCTCGTGCGGGGCCAGCAGTACTGCGGCGAGGAGGAGCCCGCAACCGCCGGCGGCCGGGCCCCAGTGCCGGGCGACGGAGGCATTCACCGGGTGATCCTGCGTCCCGATGTGCTGCACCGTGGGTCTGTGCCCCATGTGTGTGCAACGGAAACGACACGCGGCTCACTTGACTGCATCGTCCAGAACGTACGAGGCGGGACGGGTGCCGGGTGGCGGCGATGCCAGTTCGGTGGCGCGGACCCTCGTCGAGGGAGGTCCGTTGGACCGATCGCGAACCCTTCGTGGCGTCGGCGAGGGTGGCTCAGGCCGCGGCGGCCTTCGCCTCTGTCGTCTCGTCGGCGCTTGACAGCGCCTTCCACAGCGCCCAGTAGCTCTTGTAGGTAATGGCATCGGTGATGTAGCCGGCTCGCTCCAACTCTGCATGGAAGGCAGGCAGGTTGCGCCAGGGCACGCCCATGTCGACATGATGCGCCAGGTGCCAGCCCGTGTTGTAGGGAACGATCCAGAAGCGTGCCAGCCACGACTGGCGCACGTTGTGCGTCGTGGCCCGGCGGTCCGGACTGCGTTCCATGCCTCCGTGCTCGGCGATGGAGCGCAGCCGATTGATGACGCGCCACTCGGTCATCCAGGGCAGGAACCACAGGAGCGGGTAGATCCACCAGCGCCCGGTGGCCGCCCACATGGCCGCCCACAGAAGGACTTGGACACCAAAGATGGACAGGCCGATGGGGCGGAACGGCTTGGTGCGCGTGTTCTTGACCAACGGCACGAAGTTCTTCCACCCGCTGATCCCCACGGCGTCCCGGAACAGCCGCCGCCGTAAGGCCCGACGCGTGCAGGGGTAGGGCGAGTAGAACGCGATGTCCGGTTCGTCCGGCCCGAACTCGTCCTTGTGGTGGGCGAAGTGCACCCGGCGGTAGAGCTGCACCGGTGTGAAGACGGGGTAGGCCACGACCCACTTGCCGATCCAGTCGTTCCAGCGCTTGTTGGTGAAGAGCAACTTGTGCGCCGCCTCATGCATGAGGATGGCGAAGCGGGCGTACAGCGGCCCCATGAGGACGAACGCGATGAGGTAGCTCCACCACGTGTCGAACCACACCACCCCGCCGATGATGAGCGCGACCCAGAACCAGACCGTCGCCACCGAGATGGCGTTGCGGACGTTGTCGATCCGGCGCAGATCCGCCCGCAGTGCAGGGATGGCCATGCCGTTCGTGAGTAGCCGCTCGCTCGGCAGGACGTCCGGCCGGTCGGCGGCTTCGGGCACGATGGTGCTGGCCATGGGGTCTATATTACGGGAATCAGTCAAGTGACGCAACCACGTAATGCCAGAGCTCGACGAGGGACGGCCGGGCCGGCCCCGCCCCTGACGGCCCGGTCGGTCCTGGCCAGCGCGCTGCTCGGGATGGATCCGCCCGAGTTGCCGGTGGCCCAGCTCGTGCGCCTGACCGGCCTCTTCGGCATCAGCGAGAACCGGGCCCGGGTTGCGCTGAGTCGGATGGTCGCGGGTGGTGAGGCCACCTCGGACGGGACTGGCCGGTACCGGCTGGCGGGGCATCTCGCGGCACGCCAGTCGCGGCAGTCGGCCAGCCGCGCCGGGGCGACCGCGCCCTATGACGGGGAATGGTGGCTGGCCGTGGTGACGACGACGGGCAGCTCGGCCGACGTGCGCAGCGCCCGGCGCCGGACCTTGGCCTATCGCCGGCTGGCCGAGCTGCGCGAGGGCGTGTGGATGCGTCCGGCCAACCTGGAGGTGCAGCTGCCGGACCCTCTGGACGGGGAGATAGAGCTCATGACGGCGCTGCCGGGGGATCCTGTGGCATTGACGCACCGCCTCTGGGATCTCACCGCGTGGTCGGCTCGCGCCCAGAATTTGCTACGCGAACTCCAGGCGCTGGCTCCGGACGGGCCGGAAGCGCTCGCCCCGGGCTTCGAGCTCTCGGCGGCCGTGCTGCGGCACCTGCAGGCTGATCCGCTGTTGCCCCCCGCACTCTTGCCCACCGACTGGCCCGGCACAGCGCTCCGCGCTACCTACGACCAGTGGGACGCCCGCTATCGGACCACGTTGCGCGACTGGAGCCGGGTCGGCTGAGCCGCCGGAGACCCAGGGCGGTCCCGCTCGCCGCCCTGGGTCTCTCGAACGGGGTGCTCCAGATTGGCTCAGTGCAACAAGTCGAGTGTGTTGGCGTCTCCGTTGTCGTCGACGAAGAGGATGCCGCGGCCGCCCGGTGCGACGGCCAAGCCGAAGAGGTCACCCCCGGAGTCGAAGGGGTCGATGGTGCGCGTCTCGACCTGCGTTCCGAACGGGGTGATCTCGACGGCGTTCCCGTCATTCCCGTTGACGGCGATCAGGTCACCGCCGGGGGCCACCGCCAGTCCGAGTGGTGCGTTGAGCCCGCCTCCCTGGCTGACCGTGACGCCCCCGCTCGACTCTGGGAAGAAGCGGCTGGTGGCGAAGGGGACGGCTGCAATCCGGCTCTGGACCGTGTCGGCGACGTACAGGGTGCCGTTTGGTTCGAGGGCCACCCCGGTCGGGCCGAGGACGAGGGCGCTCGAGTTCAGCTCTTCGGGAAACCCGGTCGCAATCGTCGTCGTGCCGAGCAGCAGAGGCGGCCGTCCGGCTGGCTCGAAGACGCTCAGACGGAGCACCGTGCCCTGGTTCACCTGGTTGCCGGCCGCGGCCACGGTTCCGTTGAGCACGTTGGTCACGAACAGCTCTGCGAACGACCCGAACAGCTGCGCGGAGGTCATGTCCCATGGTCCGTTGATGCCGTGCCCGGCCCACGTCTCGACCGGTATGCCGGCGCTGTTGAGGACGATGAGGCACCCCGCCTCCGGGGTGCCACTTCCGTCCGCGGTGACCGGCAGGCTGCCGACGACGACGTAGCCGTCGTTGAGCACTGCGAGCGCAGTGGTGAGCCCCACGCCACCGGGACAGCCAGGCAGGTCAGGGTTGATCTGGGCGAACAGGCTCACCTGTCCCGACGGGGCCACCTCCACGATGGTCGTGCCGGTGCCCTGCGTGTTGTTGCTCGCGTTGAAGTTGCTGACCAACGTGTCGCCGCGTACCAGAGAGCCCGTACTGAACGGGACGGTGGCAACGCCGTAGGGGTTGACGTCGCCGTTGGCGGGCACCGCGGACCCGACATCGGTCACGGTCGTGAAGTGAGAGAGGAACGGGACGGGCGCGGCACCTGCCGGGGCGGAGTCCGCGATGGCGACCGCAACAGGCGTCACCCCCACGGCCAGGGCGGCAGCGAGCATTCCGAGGCTCCGGAGCCGGTGACCCTCCCGTTTTCCTCCAAGCGTGAGGACCGAGTGGGCGCGACTGCGCTGTTCGAGCATGGCGTATTGCCTCCTTCGTCTCCGGCGCCGCAGGCATTACGGCGCACTACCCCCTCCTCGGCGTTACGGCTGGGAGGCCCCTGAGGATTGTGGCTCGCTAACGTCCTGGTCATGGACGTCGAGATCGCCTTCACAGGCGTACCCGTCAGGGATCTGCCCTCCGGCCGGGACTTCTTCGGTCGACATCACCCGTGCCGGGAACGGCTTGGTCGCCCTTTCGATCACCGACCTCGATGCCGCCTTGGCTGAGCTCGGCAGCCGGGGCATCAGCCCTGCCCGTAAGGAGGCGGTCGGCGGTGGACGCAAGGCGACCGTGCTCGACCCCGACGGGAACACGTTCGCCCTCATTCAGGTGCCCGCCTGAGGCCCGATCGGCTCGGCGGGTTCGAGGGATTTTTCCCACATCGAAATGTTGCTGTGGATCTCGCTCCTGAAGGGCGAATGATCCCTGTCGCTCCGGCGCTCGCGTCGCGACATTCCAGCCAGGCGCGCCATCAAGTCGAGCTCTGCCGGCCGCACACAGCGGAACGGCCCGATCCACCCGACGAAGTAGTCCTCTGGCACGGATCTATGGAAAGAGGCAGCGGGCCTCGACCTACCCCGGTCGGGGCCCGAGGTCGAGCAGCGCCTCGTAGTGAGAATGCTCGTCGTCGGTGCCCACGAGGCGGAATCCGGCCCGGAGAAGAGTCCGTTGCGAGGCGATGTTGTCAAGGGTGGTGTCGGCGACCACCCTTGACAGTCCGTGTCCGGCGGCCACAGCAAGCAGGGCGCCGACCGCCTCTGCGGCGTAGCCGTGACCGCGGGCGGACGGAGCGAGGCCGTAGCCGATCTCGACGCAACCGCCGTCTGGTTGGCCCTTGAAGCCAACCCCGCCGACAGCCCGTCCGTCGTCCAGGCGGGTGACTCGGTAGTAGCCGAACGGCTGCTGCTCTCCGATCGTGCTGGTGGCGTACAGGAAACCTCCCACCGCGCCGACGTCGCCCTCGAAGGGGAAATCCGACGCCCAAGAATCGTCAGGACCGGGACTTCTGGCGACGATGCGTTCTCCCTCCGCGACATCGATTGCATGGAGCTGCAGGCGCGCGGTCCGAATCACCGGCCCCCGCGCGTCTGGGAGACGATGGGGTCTCTGGCTCCGTCGAGTCGCTCGGAGACCAGTTCCTCGGCCGCAGCCAACGGAGTGATGTCCCGCGCCTCAGCGCGCTCGAGCACAGCGGTCGTGGTCTCGCGGATTCGACCGACTGCCTGCAGCGCACGCGCGTGGTCGTAGCCGTCCGCTTCTTGAGCGATGTTGATGATGCCGCCGGCGTTGGCCAGGAAGTCGGGGATGTAGAGCGTGCCGATCGCCGCAAGGGTCTCGGCCACGTCGGGCGTGGCCAGCTGATTGTTCGCCCCGCCCACAATGATCTCGAAGTGGAGATCTGCCATGACATCCCGCGTCAGGATCCCGCCCAACGCACACGGGCAGAGGATGTCGGCGGGTGTCCAGAGAACATCGGAAGGATCCACGATGCGGGCGGCGCCGGCTCGTACGGCATCTTTCACCTTCTCGTGGTCGAGGTCCGAGGCAATGACAACGGCGTGCCGTTGGACGAGGAGTCGAATGACGTGCCCACCCACCTTGCCGGTGCCGAGCACCAGCACCGTCTTTCCCTCAAGGCCAGTTCCCCATCGCCGGGCCGCCGCAGCCTCCATCGCAACCACGACGCCAAGAGCGGTTGCGGGGCTGGGGTCGCCCGATCCGCCGCGAGACGTCGACGTGCCCGCCACGAATGGTGTCGTCTCCTGAATCAGGTCCATGTCAGCCTGCGTCGTCCCGACATCCTCTGCCGTGATGTAGCGCCCGTCCAGGCGGTTGACGGCGGCAGCGAAGTCACGAATGAGGGGGGGCGTCTTCACGACGCTCGGATCCCCGATGATGACCGCCTTCCCGCCCCCGTGGGCCAGTCCGGCGAGAGCCGCCTTTGCCGTCATAGCTCCCGAGAGGCGGAGGACGTCACGGAGCGCGAGCGTCTCGTCTCCGTACGGATAGAACCGGGCACCGCCGAGAGACGGGCCAAGGAGTGTGGAATGGATGGCGATGATGGCGCGCAGACCGCTCGTCGCCCGGCGAGTGATCACGATGTCTTCATGTTCGGACCCTGAGAAGCCTTCGAGCATCCCATCCGGATCCGCCACATTCTGTCCGCTCACGATCGAATTCTACGGCGCTTTGGCGTCGGATGAACGAGGGCGCCGTCGTTGCGGATCCCGTCGTTACGGAATGTCTCCGCGCATGCTCAAGAGCGCGGCGCCAGCACTGTGAAGGCGATCGTCGACACGGCAGCCATCTTGTTGTCGCGTCCCACGTCCGTCACCTCCACCTGCAGCACGAAGTTGGATCGCCCCCGCCGCACGATTCGGGCGTCGGCACGGGCCGGGCCGATGACGACCGGGGACAGGAAATGAATGTTGAGGTCGGACGTCGCCGTGCTGAATCCGTTCTCGTGGTCACAGGATGCATAGGCGAGACGTCCGGCGCAGACGTCGATGAGGACCGCTATCAGTCCGCCCTGGAGTGCCCCGCGCACATTGGAGAATTGGGGCAGGACGTCCATTTCGATCACCAAGTGACCTTCGGGCGACGGCATGTCGCGGGTCCCCAGTTGTTGGAACAGATGTTCGCCGCGCTCGAGCACCTCGCGGTGCCGCTCGCTCAAGTCGCTGTTGGGGAGTTGCGCCATTACGCAATAGATATAGCAACTGCGTAGAGACCGCTATTCGAGCCCGTTCCCCAGATCCGCACGGCGGGCCTGCGTGTCCTACGCCGCGTGCGACTGGCTGATCCAGGTCTCGTACATTTCGGCGTAGTGGCCGCCCAGCGCGACGAGCTCGGCGTGTGAGCCCACCTCGAGCAGGCGGCCGTCGCCGACGACCACAATGCGGTCGGCCCGCATGGCCGTGGACAGCCGGTGGGCGATCAGGACGGCCGTGCGTCCCTCGAGCAGCACGTCGAGTGCCGCCTCCACCATGGTCTCGGACTTGAGGTCGAGGTTCGAGGTCGCCTCGTCGAGGACGAGGACCCGTGGCTCGGCCATGAAGGCCCGCCCCAGCGCGATGAGCTGGCGCTCGCCCGAGGACAGCGACTGCCCCCGTTCGTGGACCGGCGTGTCGAGCCCGTAGGGGAGGCGCTGCACGAGCTCACCCAGGCCGACCTGGTGTACCGCGTTCCAGACCTCGTCGTCGGGCGCGCCGGGCCGGGCGAAGGCGATGTTGTCCCGGATGGTCCCGGCGAACAGGAAGGGCTCCTGAGGGACGACGCCGAGCTGCCTGCGCAGCGAGGACAGCGTCACCTTCTTCAGGTCGAAGCCGTCAATGAGCACGCGACCCGCCGTGGGGTCGTAGAACCGCGTGACCAGCTTGGCCATGGTCGACTTGCCCGCACCGGTGGCGCCGACGAAGGCGACGGTCTCGCCGGGTTCGATCGTGAGGTCGACGTCGTGCAGCACCGGCACCGCGGGGTCGTAGCCGAAGGAGACGTGGTCGAAGTGGATCTGGCCCTTGATTTTCGGCAGTTCCACCGCGTCGGGCGCCTCCAGCACCGAGGGCTCGGTCTCGAGCAGCCCCTGCAGCTTGAACACCGAGGCCCGGCCCTGCTGGAACGTGTTGTACTGCTGCACCAGCAGCTGAATCGGGGAGAAGAACCGGTTGACGTAGAGGAAGAATGCGGTCAGCTGGCCCAGATTGATCTCCTGCGGGTGGTGCAGGTACATGGTTCCGCCGATGCCCAGAATGAGCAGCTGGCCGAAGACGCTGATGACCTGTGACCCCGGTCCGTAGATCCCGTTGATGCGCCCCGTGTAGTTGTTGGCGTCTCGATACGACCCGACGATGTCGCGGTGCGTCTCGACGTTGTAGCGCTGGCGGTTGTGGGCAGTGACGATGCGGACGCCCTGCAGACTCTCCGAGAGGTCGGCCAGCACGAGCGCGATGCCGTCGCGCACCTTGTCGTAGCCGCGCTCGGAGGCCCGCTTGAACCAGATCGACATGACGACGAGGGGAGGCAGCACGCAGAAGACGGTGATGGCGGCCAGCTTCGCGTTGGTCGCGAAGAGGAAGATGGTGATGACCACCATGGTCAGGCCCTGAATGGCGAACTGGGCCAGCCCGTCCTGCAGCAACTGCTGCAGGTTTTCGATGTCGCTCGTCATGCGGCTCATGACGACGCCGGCCTTCTCCTCGGTGAAGAAGTCGAGCGAGAGCCGCTGCAGGTGGCGGAACACCTTGATGCGCAGGTCGTTCATGACCCACGAGGCGAGGCGGCCCGTCACCCGGGCCTGACCCCACTGGGCGCCGCCCGACACGACGATCGAGACCAGGTAGAGCACCGCCATGAGGACCACGACGCCGTAGTCGTAGTGGGGTGGCGTCAGGCCGTGGTTGATGGCGTAGGAGACGAGGCTCGGACCGAGCTGGGTGAAGATGGCGATCAGCCCGACCAGGAGTGCAGCCAGCCCGCACATGCCGGGGTACTCCATGAGCAGTGAGGTGAGCGTCAGCTTCTTCGACTCGTGCTGCGACGGCAGCTGGGTGAACACGACATCGGGCTCGCCGCGGTCGGGCTCCTCCGCCAGCAGCAGGTCGACACCGTCCTGCAGCTCGTGGGGGATGCCGCCGAAGGGCAGGCCGGCCTGGGCCGAGCCCGGGGCGCCGCCTCCGCCCATCGGCGGTCCGACTCCTCCGCCTCCGCCGAACATCAGACCTCACCGCTCTCGGGCTCGAGGACCTCGTCGTCTGTCTGGAGAAGCCCGTCCTCCGGCGCGCGGGCCACCACACCCACCGGCTCGAGCACCTCGGTGTCCAGCCCGAGGTCCACCGCACCGGCAGCCGCTTCCTCGGCCTGCTCCTCCTCGCTGGCGGCCTGCGCCAGCACCTCGGAGTAGAGCGGGGTCGTGGCCAGCAATTCGGCGTGGGTCCCGTCGGCCACGATGCGTCCGCCGTCGAGCAGCACCACCCGGTCGGCCAGGCTGATGGTCGACAGGCGGTGAGCGATGATGAGCGTGGTCCGCCCCTCCATGAGAACGCGGAGAGAGGAGTGGATGCGCTGCTCCACCTTCACGTCGATGGCGCTGGTGGCGTCGTCGAGGATCAGGATGGGCGGGTTGACCAGAAGGGCGCGGGCGATGGCGATGCGCTGGCGCTGACCGCCCGAGAGCGTGTAGCCGCGCTCGCCGACCACGGTGTCGTAGCCGTCGGCCAGGCGGTTGATGAAGCCGGTGGCACCCGCCGCTTCGGCCGCGGCCATGACCTCTTCGAGGGAGGCATCCGGCCGCCCGTAGGCGATGTTGTCCCGGATCGACACGGAGAAGAGGAAGGGCTCGTCGAGGACGACGCCGATATTGGCCCGCAGGCTGGTGAGCGTGAGGTCGCGCACATCGTGCCCGTCGACCCGGACGGTGCCACCCGTGGCGTCATAGAAGCGGGCCAGCACGCGGGCCACGGTGGACTTCCCGCTGCCCGTCCGCCCGACCAGGGCGATGGTCTCGCCCGGGTGCAGGTGCAGATTCAGGTTGCGCAGGATCTCCCGCGGTCCATCGTCGCTCGTCTTCGAGAGCAGGCTGTCGTCGGCGTAGGCGAAGCTGACG
>Ga0302326_10030297_pt1 | contig 10831 bp, 8 predicted proteins | sample Palsa_T0_3_FD_202264 | JGI IMG/M metagenome (GOLD analysis project Ga0302326, IMG submission 202264) | Peat permafrost microbial communities from Stordalen Mire near Abisko, Sweden - Palsa_T0_3 | ecosystem: Environmental > Terrestrial > Soil > Palsa > Peat permafrost | place: Sweden: Abisko...
GCGCAGGTGGTCCTCTTCGTTGATCATGATCGAGAGGGTCTGCTTCCGGTTGATTACGACGGCGCTCCCGGCGTTCTTGGCGGCCTGCTCGCGGGAGATGAGATGGCGCTCGACGAGGACCTGTTTATCCGGGGGGGTGAGCTCCTGCATGTATTCGGAGAATGCGTCCTGCATCTCCGGCAATTCGTCCACGCGCGGCTTGATCTCCTCGAGGATCTGGGAGCGCTCGGCTTTCTTGGCCCAGCCGGGGAAGGCGTGGTTGCGAAGGTTGCGGGCGAAGCGGACGCGGCTCGAGATGACGATCTGATGATGGGGGCCATCGCCGCGCAGCCAGTCGCTCGGGTGGGCAAGAACGGTTTCGATTTTCATTTTCGATTTTCGATTTTCGATTTTCGATTAGTGGAATCGCGGGCCGCTCGCCCTCCGCGAATTCCGCCGCTGTCAAAAATAACCATGGATGACCCCACCGACGCCGCACGCGGGGCGCTAATCGAAAATCGAAAATCGAAAATCGAAAATTCCCTAGGTGTCATTGGAGGTCTCCAACTGGCGGAGCTGATCGCGGATTTGCGCGGCGGATTCGTAATTTTCGTCGGCGACGGCTTTCTGAAGGTCGCGCTGTAGGGTTTTGAGCGCGTTCTCGCGCTCGACCTGGCGGAAGATGCGGGCGGGGACCTTGCCGGTGTGATGGGTGCCCTTGTGCATCGCCTTGAGCAGGGAGTTGAGGCCCTCGCCGAAGGTCTCGTAACATTGGGCGCAGCCGAGGCGCCCGGTTTTCTTGAAGTCCGCCTGGCTGAAACCGCAGCCCGGGCAGCGCTGGGCGGAGCTGGCGCCGCGCTCGATCTCCTGGGCGGCGCCGAGGCCCAGGAGCAGATCGGCGAGGGCGAAGCCGGTGGGATCATCGACCCCCTTGGCCTTCGAGCAACTCTCACAGAGGTTGACCTTCTGCATTTTGCCGTCAACGATCTGCGTCAGAAAGACGCTTGCTTCGTTGGACTTGCAGACGTCGCAAATCATGGTGTGTGCCCCGGGAGACACCGGTGACGCGCGGGCGAAACGCCGAGGCTGACCGGGCAGATGGGGACTGGCATATGGATACCTAATAAATTGGCGTACCGGAGGATTGTGTCAACTCGCGGAAGCGGCCGATGAAGCGGGCGGTCTGCGGCCCGGGCGCGCCGGAGCCGATGAGCCGTTTGTCCAGGGAGATAACGGGGATGATCTCGGCGGCGGTGCCGGTGAGGAAGCACTCATCCGCCGTGTAGATATCGTAGCGGGTCATATCGGGCTCGTGGACGGGGATGCCGAACTCCGCCGCGATCTCGAAGACGACGCCGCGGGTGATGCCGCGGAGGCCGCCGGCGGAGATGGGCGGAGTGGAGAGGATGCCGCGCTTGAGGACGAAGAGGTTATCGCCCGTGCATTCGGCGACGAAGCCCTGCTCGTTGAGCATGAGGCCCTCGCCGGCGCCGGCCTGCAAGGACTCGATTTTCGCGAGGATATTGTTGAGGTAATTGAGAGACTTGACCTGCGAGCTGAGGGCGCCGGGAGAAATGCGGCGGGTGCCGCAAGTGATGACATCCAACCCGCGGTGGTAGAGCTCCTCCGGGTAGAGGGCGATGCTGGCGGCGATGATGATGACGCCCGGGCGCTTGCAGTTCTCCGGGTTGAGACCCAGATTGCCGACGCCGCGGGTGACGATGAGGCGGATGTAGCCGTCGCGCAGTTCGTTCTGGCGGACGGACTCGAGGAGGGCGGCGGTCATTTCCTCGCGGGAAAGGGGAATGGTGAGGCAGATGGCGCGCGCGGAATCCCAGAGGCGGTCGAAATGGTCATCGAGGCGAAAGACGCGGCCATTGTAGAAGCGGATGCCCTCGAAGACGCCGTCTCCATAAAGCAGGCCGTGATCAAAAACGGAGATTTTGGCCTCGGACTCGGGAAGGAAGTCGCCGTCGATGTAGATCTTCATTTGCACAGGACATTCCAAGGGAATCAGGATTCGTGCGAGGCGGGAAGTTTTTGTTGGAGGGGGAGATGGTCTCTGTTTTGGTTTGCGATGGATGGGGATGGGCTGGTTAGCTGCGCGGGTGTCGAAGAAGGCGGCTACCTTGATTCTTTGGCTGGCCGGTTTATTTCTGACGGTCTTCCTGGTCTGGCCGGTGTTCGAGAGCGTAACGGGGGCGTTTTTAAATCCGGCCGGGAGGGCTTCGATGGCCTATTTGACGGAGGTTTTTCGGAATCCGATTTACCTCGAGGGGCTGCTCAATGCGGTGTTGATGGGGATTGGAAGCACGGCTATCGCGCTGGCCATTGCGCTGCCGCTGGCGTGGGTGGGGAACCGGTATGAGTTTCCGCTGAAAGGATGGCTCACGGCGCTGGCGCTGGCGCCGATGGTGCTGCCGCCGTTCGTGGGAGCCATCGGAATGATGGCGGTATTTGGGCAGATGGGGGCGTTGAACGCGGTGTTGCACTCGGTGGGGGCGCTGGGCGCGGGGCGGACGGTGGACTGGCTGGGAAGGGGAAGGTTCGCCGGGATCGTGGCGCTCAACGGCCTGCACCTTTACCCGATCCTTTATCTGAACGCGGCGGCGGCGCTGGGGAACATCGATCCGGCGCTCGAGGAGGCGGCGGAAAATCTGGGGTGCACCGGGTGGAGGAAATTCCGGCGGGTGACGCTGCCGCTGATGATGCCGGGGATTTTCGCGGGAGGATCGATTGTATTCATCTGGGCCTTCACGGAGCTGGGGACGCCGCTGATGTTCAATTTTACTCGCATTCTGCCGGTGCAGATTTTTACGGGGATGAAGGAGCTGGGCGGGAACGGGATGCCGTTCGCGCTGGTGGTGGTGATGCTGGCGGCGGCGATGGGGATCTACTGGGCGACGCGGTTCTGGCTGGGTCGCGCGCCGGTGCCGGTGGCGGGTCGGGCGACGACTGGCGCGGCGCCGAGGCGGGCGGGCGGGGTGAAGGGGTGGCTGTGCGCGGGGTTGTTCTGCGTGGTGGCGGCGGTGGCGCTGCTGCCGCACGCGGCGGTGGTGCTGCTGTCGTTTGCGGGGGATTGGTATGGGACGGTGCTGCCCACGGGTTGGACGCTGGGGCATTACCGGGCGGCGCTGGGGCACTCGATGACGATTCCGGCGATCCGGAACAGTGTGCGTTACTCGGGACTGGCGACGATGCTGGATGTGGCGCTGGGGGTGGGAATCGCGTGGGTGCTCACGCGGCGGCGGGCGGAGATGAAGGCGGGGGCGGCGGTGCTCGATGGGCTGACGATGCTGCCGCTGGCGGTGCCGGGGCTGGTGCTGGCGTTCGGGTACGTGGCGCTGAGCCAGCCGGGACGGCCGCTGGCGGCGCTGAATCCCGGTTTGCATGACCCGACGGTGCTGCTGGTGGTGGCGTACGCGATCCGGCGGCTGCCGTATATGGTGCGCTCGGTGGTGGCGGGCCTCGAGCAGACGAGCGTGACGTTCGAGGAGGCGGCGCAAAGCGTGGGGGCGACGCCATGGCGGACCTTGAGAAGGATCACGCTGCCGCTGATCAGCGGGAATGTGCTGGCGGGGATGTTGATGGCGTTCGCGTTTGCGATGCTCGAGGTGTCGGACTCGCTGGTGCTCGCGCAGCGCTCGACGGATTACCCGATTACGAAGGCGATTTACGAGTTGTTCCAATTGCTGGGCGAGGGGCGATTCCTGGCATGCGCGCTGGGGGTTTGGGCGATGCTCTTCCTGGCTTTGACCATCGGGATGGCCAGCCGCATCCTGGGCGCGCGAATGGGGGCGCTTTTCCGGCTGTAGCGCGGCGGGGAACCTGCTACCGGTTTGGCGATGAAACAATTTTTGCTGTTCTGCGCGCTGTGCGGGTGGGGTATCGGTTTTGCCCGGGGACAAAGCACCCTGGACACGATCGGGATGACGGCGTTGCTGGCGCAGGACCCGACGCTGACGGGATCGGGAGTGATTGCGATGCATCCCGAGGGGGTGGACAGTCTGGCGGCTTCGCCGCAATTTGAGGTAAACCCGGAATCGCCGGGGCAGCCGCTGGGGCTGTTCGCCTACCGGTCGAAGTTCGGCCGGTCGGGGACGTTTCCGAACCGGGTGGGCACCGAGTCGGACCACGCGGACCAGGTGGCGGACGCTTTCTACGGAGTGAATGGGGGAGTGGCGCCAGGGCTGCGGCACGTGGGGAATTATGAGATGGAGTATTTTTTCGCGTCGGTGATCGAGGCGCAGACGCCATCGACGGCGCGGGTGGTCAACCAGAGTTTCGGGTTTGGCCCGCACAATGCCGCGCAGGATAAGGCGTATGACGATTACATCGCCGAGTATCACCTGGTGGTGGCGACGGCGGTTGGCAACGGCGGGGCGATTGCGACGCCGGGGGACTGTTACAATGGGCTGGGAGTTGGGGCGTATGGAGGCGACTCGAGCACGGGGCCGACGGCAGATGGACGGTGCAAGCCGGATATTACCGCGCCGGCGGGGGTGACGAGTTTTTCGACACCGCTGGTCTCGGGGGGGGCGGCGATCCTGATCCAGGCGGGCCGCCGGGCCGGGGTGAACGCGGCGGCGGCGGTGGATTCGCGGACGGTCAAGGCGCTGCTGCTCACCGGAGCGGTGAAACCCTCGGGTTGGTCGAACACGCCGACGGCGCCGCTGGATCCAAACTACGGCGCGGGGGTGCTGAATGTTTTCAATTCATACGAGGAACTGATTGGAGGACGGATTGCCCCGGCGGCGTCGGGACTCTCGCCGGCGGGGCACGCGCCCCTGGCGAGCGGCCGGGTCAGCGATGTGGCGAGGGGATGGGATTACAGCGCAATCACGAGCGATGCAAAGCGGGAGGGGGTGAGTCATTACCGGATCATGACGAGGGCGACGGGCGCCCTCATCACCACGCTGGTGTGGAACAAGAGGTACGGGGCAGACGCGCTAAACCGGCTGGGGCTGTATGTTTATGACGCGGGCGGCGATCTGCTGGCGTCGAGCGTGAGCACGGTGGATAACGTGCAGCATGTTTACCTGACGGGATTGGACCCGGGGACTTATGAGATAGAGGTGGTGAAGACCGCTGGGTCGGCGGGAAGGGCGGGGGTGGTCTCGGGGCGGGAGGTTTATGCGCTGGCCTGGGATTTCGGGCGGTAGATGAACGCAAGAATCGGGTGGGGAAAGATGGGGAAATGAGCGAGGATGGGGCATAAGACGTATGAGCTCTATAAGCCCCATGAAACCGGCCGATGTCGCAAGCGGCTCGGATTATTACCGGATCGAGCAGGCGATCCGGTACCTGGACGCGAACGCGCGCGAGCAGCCATCGCTGGGCGACGTCGCGCGGCGCCTGGGCCTGAGCGTGTATCATTGCCAGCGGCTCTTTCACCGGTGGGCCGGGGTGACGCCGAAGGATTTTTTGCAAGTGGCGACGCTCGGTTACGCGAAGATGCTGTTGAGGGAGTCGCGCCCGGTGCTGGAGGCGGCGCTCGAGGCGGGCCTGTCGGGGCCGGGGCGGCTGCACGATTTGTTTCTGTCGATGGAGGCAATGACGCCGGGCGAGTACCGAAGAGGCGGCGAGGGTCTGACGGTGCGGTGGGGGATCCACGGGACGCCGGTAGGGGAGGCGCTCTTTGCGATAACCGGGCGAGGCGTATGCGCGATCCACTTTCTGGACCCCCTTCAGCCTTCAGCCTTTAGCGTTCATCCTTTGAAAAACGACTGGCCCCGGGCGCGGCTGGAGCGGGACCAGGCGGGAACGGCGGGCGTGGCCCGTGAGGTGGCGGAGCGGATGCTGGGCCGGACACGGGAGCGGCTGGCGGTGGTATTTCGCGGGACGCCGTTCCAAGTGAAAGTGTGGCAGGCGCTGCTGGCGATCCCGGCGGGGAGGGTGACGACGTACGGGGAGGTGGCGGCGCGGATCGGGCAGCCGGAGGCGCACCGGGCGGCGGCGGCGGCCATTGGAGCGAATGCGATAGGGTATTTGATCCCGTGCCACCGCGTGCTGAGGGCGACGGGCGCGATAGGAGGATACCGGTGGGGCGAGGCGCGGAAGCGGGCGCTGCTGGTGATGGAGCGCAGGGGAGAGGGGCCGGCATAGGCCCTATAGGCCCTATTCGACCTATAAGAAGACCGCGGCGCGGAAAGGGGAATTTTAGCATTCCTTTTTGGACGGGATTTTTGTGGGATGGAGGGATGTCAGCACAGTCTCTGTGGGAGCGGTACCAGGCGCATCTCGTGCGCTATAACGATTTAGGCATCTGGCTGGATATCAGCAGGATGCGATTCAACGATGGATTCTTTGACGCAATGTCGCGGCGGGCGGAGGAGGCATTTGCACGGATGAAGGAGCTGGAGGCGGGGGCAATCGCGAACCCCGACGAGAACCGGATGGTGGGTCACTATTGGCTGAGAAATCCGGCGCTGGCGCCGAGGGCGGAGCTGCGGGATGAGATCGATACGACCAGGGAGGATATCCGGCATTTCGCGGCCGATGTGCACGCGGGAAGGATTTCGGCGAGCGGAGCGAAGTTCACGGATGTGCTGCTGATCGGGATCGGGGGCTCGGCGCTCGGGCCGCAATTTATCTCGCAGGCGCTCGCGACGACGGCGGATGCGATGCAGATGCATTTTTTGGACAACACGGACCCGGATGGTTTTGACAGGACGTTTGCCACCCTCGACCGGCTGGCGACGACGCTGACGGTGGTCATTTCGAAGTCGGGAGGAACCAAGGAGACGCGCAACGGGATGGTGGAGACGCAGGCGCGCTATGAGAGCCTGGGGCTCAATTTTGGCAAGCACGCGGTGGCGGTGACGGGGGCGGGCAGCGAGCTGGACAAGGTGGCGGAGAAGGGGGGATGGCTGCGGCGATTCCCGATGTGGGACTGGGTGGGCGGGCGGACTTCGGTGATGAGCGCGGTGGGGCTGCTGCCGATGGCCTTGCAGGGGCTTGATATCGACCAGTTCCTGGCGGGGGCGGCGGCGATGGATGTGAAAACGCGGGTGGGAAGGATCGATGAAAATGCGGCGATGCTCCTGGCGCTGATGTGGCACTTCGCGGGAAATGGAAAAGGGGAGAAGGACATGGTGATCCTGCCGTACAAGGACCGGCTGGTGTTGTTTTCAAAATACCTGCAGCAACTGGTGATGGAATCGCTGGGCAAGGAGAGGGACCTGGCTGGGAATGTGGTGCACCAGGGGATCGCGGTCTATGGGAACAAGGGGTCCACGGACCAGCATGCGTATGTGCAGCAGTTGCGGGAGGGAGTGCCGAATTTCTTCGCGACGTTCATCGAGGTCCGCAAGGACCGGGAGGGCGCGCCGTACGACGTCGAGCCGGGGGTGACGAGCGGGGATTATCTCCAGGGGTTCCTGCGGGGGACGCGGGCGGCGCTCTATGAGAATGGGCGGGACTCGATCACGATTTCCGTGCCGCGGGTGGACGCGTTCATCGTGGGGGCGCTGATCGCGCTCTATGAGCGGGCGGTGGGCTTTTACGGGTCGCTGGTGAACATCAACGCGTACCACCAGCCCGGGGTCGAGGCGGGGAAGAAGGCGGCGGCGCGCATCCTGGCGTTGCAGGGGAAGGTGCGGGCGGCGCTCGAGGGCGCCAAGGGGGCGCCGAGGACGGCGGAGCAACTGGCCGCCGAGACGGAGGCGGACCCGGAGGATGTGTTCCATGTATTGAATCATTTGTCGGCGAATGCGTCGAACCTGGAGCGGTCGGAAGCGGAGGAGCCCAGCCGGGAGACCTTTCGCTTCCGATAATCCTCCATGAGTGATACTTCTTCGACCGTAGAGAATGGGGCTGCGGTGCCCTTGCCGCGGGTGGTGCATTTTGTAAGGCAGGTAACCCACGATGTGCGCAACGGGCTGAACGCCATCGACCTGCAAGCGGCGTTCATTGCCGAGATCGCGGGGGAAGGGGAGGTGGGTGAGGAAATGGGGAAACTGCGGAGGATGGTCTGCCACGTCACCAGCGACATGCAGGAGCTCTCGGGACGATTCGGCGAATTGAGGCCGCTGCTCATGATGTATCCGGTGCAGGAGTTCCTGCAGGGACTGAAGCACGCAGTCGATGCGGAGTTCGAGACGCAGGCGAAGCGGATCGTGTGGGAAATGAAGATCGGGGACGAGGAGATGGAGATGGATTACGCGCTGCTGACCAGCGCGCTGATGGAGCTGACGCGCAACGCGATTTACTTCCGCGAAGGGGATCAGGCGATTCATTTCACGGCATGGAACGACCAGGAGCGGGTGGTGTTCGAGGTGCGGCAGGGGCGCGCCCAGCCGGTCACCGGCGCCGACCAGTGGGGACGGGCGCCGCTGACATCGAGCCGGCGCGGGGGGTACGGACTTGGATTGTTTTACGTACGCCGGATTGTGGATGCGCTTCGCGGCGCGCTGGAGATAGGATACGACGCGAAATCCAGCGAATTGAGAGCCCGGCTGATCCTGCCTTTAAAAGGGCAGGAGCACCGGGAAGCCTGATGAACAAAATTGTTGTAATCGACGATGAGCGCCCGGTCCTGCTGACGCTCGAGGCGCTCCTGAAGCGGCACGGCTTTTCCGTCCAACTGGCCGGGACGGCGAGCGCGGGGCTTGCGTTGATCGAGAAGTTTCATCCGGAGGTGGTGTTGCAGGACCTGGGGCTGCCGGACGCGCCGGGGCTCGAGACGCTGGGGAAGATCAAGCAGCGCCATCCGGACGTGGTCGTGATCATCATCACGGCGCAGGACTCGCTGAGCAACGCCATCGAGTCGATCAAGCTCGGTGCGTTCCATTTCATCTCGAAGCCCTACGCGCCGGAGGAGTTGCTCAACGTCATGAGGCGCGGCCTCGAGCAGCGGGAACTGGTGAAGGACCGGGAGCATTTGATCGCCAAGACCGCGGAGCTCTCGCGGCAACTCGAGGAGGCGCAACTGCAATTGGCCCCGGTATTTACCAGCCGGCGGATGCGGGAGATCAACGAACTGGTGGCGCGGGTGGCGCCCAGCGACGCGAATGTGCTGATCACCGGGGAGAGCGGCGTGGGCAAGGAGGTGGTGGCAAACCAGATTCACCGGCTCAGCCCGCGGCAGGCGGGACCGATGGTGAAGCTCAATTGCGCGGCGTTCCCGCAAAACATGATCGAGAGCGAGCTCTTCGGGTACGTGAAGGGGGCATTTACGGGGGCGCTCAACGACTTTCCCGGGATGATCCACGAGTCGGCGGGCGGGACGCTCTTCCTGGATGAAATCGCGGAGATGCCGCCCGATTTGCAGGCGCGGTTTTTGCGGGTGCTGCAGGAGCGCGAGTTCCGTCCGCTGGGAAGCACCAAGACGATCAAGGCGGACTTCCGGCTGGTCGCGGCGACGAACCGTCCGGTGCCTGCCGCGCTCTCGAGCGGGGCGCTGCGGCAGGATTTGTATTACCGGCTGAAGACTTTCCAGATCGAGATTCCACCGTTGCGGGAGAGGCGGGAGGATATTCCCTCGCTCTCGCAGCAGTTCGCGCGGCGGTTCGCTTCCCAGATGAACAAGGCGGAGCCGCAATTCGTGCCCGAGGCATTCCAGTGTTTGATGGATTACAACTGGCCGGGGAATGTGAGGGAATTGCAGAACGCGATCGAGCACAGCGTGGTGCTCTCGGATGGGGCGATGGTGACGGTGAAGCATCTGCCGCGGGAGCTGCGCCTGCCGGCCATCCTCCAGGAGGCGGCGGCGCATCCCACGAACGGGGAGACGAACCTGAAGCTCGATGCGCGGGAGCGGGAGGCGATCCTGCAGGCGCTCGCGCAATGCCACGGGAATAAAAAGAAGGCGGCGGTTGTGCTGGGGATTCACCGGCCGACTTTGTACTCAAAGATGAAACGGTACGGGATCGAGTTGAAGTGAGCAGAAAAACGCAGGCAGCGCCGCGCGCCGCGGCGGTGGATCTGAACGAAAAGATCGACGCCGTATCGCGGCACCGGGAGAAGGTGCTTGCGCACGCGGAGGCGGAACTGGCGCTGCGAGGCAAGGAGAGCCCGGCGGAGCTGCTGGCGCTTTACAAGCGATTCCAGAAGATCGAGAACCACCGGCTGCGGCTCAAGCACTACGCGGGGGAAGGCGGGCGCGAGATCGCCCATCAACGGGCGGGCCTCGTGGACATCGTGCTGCGGCACCTCTTTGACGGAGCGGCGGCGAAGGCGGGAGATGCGGACCTGCGGGAGCTCTCGCTGGTGGCGATCGGGGGCTACGGACGCGATGAGCTCAACCCCTTCAGCGACGTGGACATCATGTTCCTGCACTCCTCGAAGGCGAAGGAGGTGCCGGAGGAGCTCAACGAGGTGATCCAGATGATTCTCTACATGCTGTGGGACATCGGATTCAAGGTCGGGCACTCGACCCGTTCGGTAGCGGGAGCGGTGCGGCAGGCGAATGTCGACATGCTCTCGAAGACCTCGCTGCTTGAATCGCGGCACGTGGCCGGGTGCAAGGAGATCTTCGACGAATTTCGCCAGGAGTTCGTCAAGCGGTGCGTCCACGGGCACGAGAAGGAGTACATCCTGCAGCGGGTCGAGAACCAGACCGAGCGGCACGCGAAATTCGGGGGAACGGTGTACATGCAGGAGCCCAATGTGAAGAACGGCTGCGGGGGCATGCGCGATTACCAGAACCTGTTGTGGATTTCGTTTTTCAAGGAAGGGATCTCTTCGACGGCGGAGCTGGTGCAGAAGAAACTGCTGCCGGAGGTCGAGCGGCGCCGGCTGGACCGGGCGTATGACTTCCTGCTGCGGGTGCGGACGGAATTGCACTACATCAACAAGCGCGGCACCGATGTGCTGAGCCTCGGGTTCCAGGGGCAGGTCGCAAATAATTTCG
>Ga0302326_10030299_pt1 | contig 10830 bp, 11 predicted proteins | sample Palsa_T0_3_FD_202264 | JGI IMG/M metagenome (GOLD analysis project Ga0302326, IMG submission 202264) | Peat permafrost microbial communities from Stordalen Mire near Abisko, Sweden - Palsa_T0_3 | ecosystem: Environmental > Terrestrial > Soil > Palsa > Peat permafrost | place: Sweden: Abisko...
GGGGCCGCAGGTCTGGCTGCCCGAGCACAGGCCACGAACCGAACCATTGATCTATAGATCGGTACACTCTTGAACTACATCATGGCACAAACCAATCGACAGGGGACGCCATTCCCGTTCGAAGGCCCGGTGCCCTCAGAGCTGCTCATCGACCGACAGCGGGAGCTGGCGCTGCTCTGCCGACGTGCCGGCGATCGCGTGAACGTGAGACTCGCGGCACCGCGCCGGTACGGTAAGACCAGCATGCTCCTCGCCCACGCGGCGACGCTGCGCGAGACGGGCTGGCGGACGGTGCACGTCGACTTCTCGCGGGTCGCTGACCTCACCGACGCCGCCCGTAGGCTCGCTGTCGGCTACGGGCACCTCGACACGCCGTGGGTCCGCTCGCACCTGCAGGGCTTGCTGATGCGCCTCGGGGTCACCCTCTCGGCAGCGGGTCCTGGCATCAGCCTCGCCCTCCGGCCAAGCCCGCCGGACGGCGAGGCTGCCGAGACGGTGCTTCACCGGATGCTTGACCTGCCGCTCACCCTGTGGCAGCAGGACCGGACGCCAACGCTCGTGGTCTATGACGAGTTTCAGGACCTGCTGGTCGCCCGCAGAGATCTCGACGGTCTGCTGCGCTCGAGGATCCAGTACCACGGCGACGCCGCCGCCTATGTCTTCGCGGGATCGGAGCCGTCGATGATGCGCGAGCTGTTCGAGGACCGCGAGCGCCCGTTCTTCGCGCAGGCCGATCCGCTCGGGCTCGCACCGTTGCCGTTAGAGGAGTCGCTCGTCGAACTGGCCGAGCGCTTCTCCGCGGAGAAACTCAATCCCGGCGAGGCGCTCGGCGAGCTCGTCGCTTTCGCCGGAGGCCATCCGCAGAGGACGATGCTCCTCGCCTATCTGCTCTCGGACCGCCTCCTCGACGGCGCCATCGGTACCCCGCAGCTTGCCGGCGAGGTGGTCGATGAGGCGCTCCGCCGCGCCGCGCCGGCCAGCCAGGCTCTCTGGCAGCAGCTCGGGCGCACCGAGCGCGTAGTGCTGAGCGCAGTCGCAGACGGGATCGCGCCGACCAACGCCGCTCTCGCCGCCGAACACCAGCTCGGGCGCACCACGCTGCAGGCTGCAGCAGATCGACTCGCCGACCAAGGCCATCTCGACCGAAGCGTCAGAGGGGCAGCGCTCGTCGACCCGCTGCTCGCCGAATGGCTGCGACGCCGGTGAATGACAGCGTCACAAGGTTCGCGTCTCCACGGCCCATGGGCCACGCGTCGCCGACCCAGCGGACGGCTCGCCGTTCGCAACTGACCTAAGCGACGACTCTCGTCCCGCGGCCCTCGGACCGCCATGTCAACGACAACGGCAACGCCGCGCCGCGGGGTGAGCGCCCACGCGCTGTTCGTCGTGCCCACCAAGTCCCGAGCTCTGGCGCCGCAGGTGTGGGCGCCCGAGCCGGGCCATCCAGCATGTAGCCTCAAGCGACAGTCGCGCGAACCGAAGCTGGCGACGCCGGGCGTTGCCGAGAACCAAGGCTGGTCAGCGCATGTACGCTAATCGCCGGTGCGTGCGGCAAGGCGAACCTGGAGGGCTCGAGCGATACCGGATCTCCGGCGGGTGGGGCTGGCAGCGGCCGCGTTGGCGCAGATCTGGTGCTGCATCGGAGCCCAGCCGGCGAGGGCGGCGGCGCTGGCGCCGTTGGCGGGCTCGCCCTTCTCCACCGGCGCGGGCAGCTAGCCGGCTTCGCTCGCGTTCAATCCGAGTGGCACGCTGCTCGCGACAGCCGACTCCCTGACTAACAGCGTCTCTCTGGTCGCGGTCAGCGCGTCAGGACTAACGAGCCTTCCGGGCTCACCGTTCTCCACGGGCGCAGGCAGCTACCCGACCTCGCTGGCGTTCAATCACGCCGGCACGCTGCTCGCGGTCACCGATGAGCTGACCAACGACATCTCATTGTTCGCGGTCAGCTCCTCCGGGTTAGTGAGCGTGCCCAGGTCGCCGTTCTCCACTGGTGCAGGCACAGCTCCGTACTCGGTGGTGTTCAGTCCCAATGGCCGCCTCCTGGCCACAGCGGAGACGAGAACCGGAACCGTTGCGCTGTATGCGGTCCGCGGCTCGAGCCTCGAGGAGGTCGGACACTCTCCGAACTGCAATCAGCCGGACGCACTGGCGTTCAGCCCGGGAGGTCGCGTGCTAGCAGTCGCAAACACCGAGGCGGGAGCAGTGTGCATCTTGACGGTCCGAGGCACCCGTCTGGGCCGTAAGCCGGTGCGCTACTACACCGGCCCAATGATCACCAAGCCCGTGGACAACAAGCCGACCTCGGTGGCGTTCAGCCCGGGCGGCGGTCTACTCGCCGCCGCCAACGCCACGGCCCATAGCGTGGCGCTGTTCACGGTCCACGGCTCGCGCCTGAAGAAGGTGCCGCGGTCGCCGTTCTCGATCGGCTCCCGCAGCAATCCGCAGACGGTCGCGTTCAGTCCGCGTGGCGGGCTCCTCGCGGTCACCGGCGGCACCGCAGACGACGTTTCGCTCGCCCACGCTAGCGCCGCCGGCCTCAAGCAGCTTGCAGGCTCTCCGTTCTCGACTGGTTCTCGCAGCCAACCCAAGGGCCTAGCGTTCAGTCCCGGCGGCGGCCTGCTCTCGACAACGGACCCCGGAACCGTGTCCGTTTGGGCACTATCGAGCCCGTAGCTTCGCAACCCTGCGCGAGCTGCGACGTGACCGCCCGATAGCCGGATCGCGGCTTTCAAGCGAACGCCGGCGCGCGCGCCCGTGGTCGGTGCCCATCACCGACGCGCTCGTGGGTCCGAGTCACGACGTCCAGAACCAGGCGCCGGAGGCATCAGCGCATCGAGGCGAGGGGTAACGCCTGTCAGTGGTGGGAGGCGGGGCAGCCTTGGTCCCATGCCGACGCTCGTAATCGACCCGCAGCCTCAGGAACTCGCGGCCCTCATCGAACGCCGTCGCCGGCTTGGCCAGGACCTCAACAACCTCCTGGAACGCATCGACCACCACGAGCCCCACCTCGCGCTCGCCGCCTAACCATCGGAACGTACTGACCGCGCTGGCGAGGGACGACTAACCGAGGCGTACAGTGCCTCGCGTGGTCGCGTTCGCCTCACTGGGGTTGGACATTGCGTTGGTGGCTGTTGGCCTGTACTGCGCGGCGGCGGTCGGCATGTACGCCTGGCTGATCGGACTTGTCGCACAGCGCCACAGGCTCCTACGGCGCTCCGGCCGAACGACGGTCGCGCGAGTCGCCCATCGGTACACGGACGAAGAGATTATCGAGCCGGCGGTGACCAGCCGCGCGCCCGACCGCGACGTGCCCGGCGAGGAGCTCGCCCTGGTGGCTTGTCCCGGGCTACCGTAGCCGCTCGATAACCCACGCCCGCCCGCCCTCCCGTCCGCGGGCGGGCGCGCTGAGAAATGCAGAGGAGCAGAAGCGCATGGAAAAGGCGCAGCTGGGAGGAGGAGAGAACCATGCGGGGCGATAGCCTTCAGCGGGTGCCGACACTCGTGCTCGACCCGCCGCCACAAGAGCTCGCGACCCTCATCGAACGGCGCCGCCGGCTCGACCAGGACCTATTCGACGAGGTGTGGGAGGGTGTGCTCCATCTGAATCCGGCGCCCCGGGGACGGCATGGTGCGCTCGAGACGCAGCTCGCGGTACTGCTGGATCCGCTCGCACGCGCCGCGGGACTCGTGCCGACCGGCCAGTTCAACGTCGGCGCCTCGGAGGAGAACTACCGCGTCCCCGACCTGGGGTTGCTTCGCGAGTTCACCGACCGCGTCTGGTATCCCACCGCCGCGCTCGTGGTCGAGATCGTTTCGCCGGGCGACGAGAGCTACAAGAAGTTCGACTTCTACGCTGCGCGCGCCGTCGACGAGGTGGTGATCGTCGATCCGCAGGAGCGCCGCGTCGAGTGGCTCGGGCTCGCCGGCGAGAAGTACGAGCCCGTCCAGCTCAGCGGCCTGATCGCGCTCGGGCCCGCTGAGCTCGCGCAGCGAATCGACTGGCCGTAGCGGGCGTCGTCCGATCACGGGACGCGGCGCAAGCGGCGCGATCTACGACCTCGCGTCGGTGCTGCTCGGAGGCCCCTATGGCCGCGAGCTACGCGGCGAAGCGTTCCTGCGAGCCAAGGCCAGTCCGGCGAATCCACTCCCGTCGCCCTGCAGCCGCAGCCGAGCCGGCTGTCCCTGCCCGCGTCCGGCGAGAACGGCAATGGTGCCGACGACGGCAGTAACTCACGACGCTACAGTGCCACTGATGGCCACCTCCCCCGCGACGAACATCGGCACAATCGCGCTCGCCGACCAGCTGAACCGCCTGCGCGAACGAGTGCCGCTCTCAGAGCAAGACGTAGCCCGGGCAACGGGCGCCGACCCGGGAACGGTGCGAGCATGGCTGGCGCGCGAAGCCGCCCCTATGGGGGCGCACGCAAACCGCCTCGCCGAGCTGATCGCGGTGATCGATGAGATGGCGGGGAGCTTCAAGCCCGAGAGCCTGCCCTCGTGGTTGACCGACATCGTCCCAGCGCTCGACGGACAGGCGCCGGCGGATGTGATCGCCGCCGGCGGATATGAGCGAGTGATGGACCTCGCCCTCGGGCTGTCGGCCGGCGCATTCACCTAGCCCGACGATGGATGACATGAATCCGGCCTGGGTGCCTGTGGCGGGCATCTGGGTTCGCCACGATCGCGCCGACCGCGATCCAATTGACCCACGCTCCTACGGGGCCCGCTGGCAAACGCATGCGACACGGGCGGTGTATCTGGCCGACAGCGAGGACACGATCTGGGCCGAGTGGTACCGCGGCTTGGCGGAGGGGAATCAGTCGCCGCAGGCGGGCCTCCCGCGGAGCCTCCATCGGATCGCGGTCAACCTCGAGCGGGTCGCAGACCTGACCAGCGAAAGGGCACGCCAAGCGCTTGGCCTTCCCCGCATGCGCCCATCGCAGTCGCAGTGGCTCGCCTACCAGGCCTTCGGCGAGCAGCTCGCGGCGGAGGGAGCGCAGGGCGTGCTGTATAGCTCGGCAGCTCGCACGAGATCGCGGTGCCTGTGCGTTTTCTCCGCGGGGCTCTCGGCGCTGAGCGTGGAAGGCGAGCCGCTGCGCGTGCTCGCTCCACCCCCGCCCCCACACGGGCTGCGTACCTGAACTGACGCTTAGCGGCACGCACTCGCGCGAACCGCAGCGTTCGTGGTCTCAGCTTGGCCGCGAGCTTTCCTGCCAGCGCTCGAGCGCGGCGCGTCCGAGGACGGTGACTTCCCCGCTGGCGGCGATCCAGTCGCGAGCGCGCAACTCGCTGACGACGCCCACTCGCTCGCTCGGATTCGGTCCTTCGCCGGCGGAGATCAGCTCGTCGGTCCCCGGCTCGACCTTCCACCGGCCCGAGTCCAACGCGCTCAGCACGAGCGCCTGCTCCTCGGTGGGCAGGTCAAGAGGATGCGGACCGGCGCGCCCGGCCATCACCCGTTCGAGGGCCCGTTGCCCGGCCCGCGCCGAACTTCGGGCATCGGGCTTTTGAAGCTGATTGTTCAGCCACTGTCCGGTGAACTCGGCCAACTCCTTGATGCGTTCACCGCCCATACCGATCCGGTCGGCGATCTCGTCCAGGTCCAGTTGTCCAGCAACGCGCTCAAGCGACTGGCCGACCTCCCGAGCGAGCGCGAGGAGCTTCTCAAAGCCCTCGCGATCAGGATCCCCTTCGCTCACGACTTAGATCATGCCACCCGCGCCTAGGGCGAGGATCCCGGCGGCGGCGAGAAGCCGTGTTCTTGGCGTGGACGCGAATTTGCGCCTGCGGACACGACGACGCCGAGGGTGGGCGCTTTCCGGCACTCCTGGTACCGCAAAGAACACCCCCTCCCCCGGAACGTCGCGACCTCGCCGGTTCGCCGGCGCGACTCCCCGATCCGCCCGTCGCGGACACCGCGCGCCGGCGTTCTGAGCTGCACCGGACCCCGACCCTCCAGGTGTCCTCTAGCGTGGTGCAGGCGTACCCGGACGAGGTTGGCTATCGAGCCACCCTGTCGTTGAGCTCGTTATATGCGGGTTCTGCCGGGTAGCCGGCGATTCGGGACAGGTCGGCGCTGATGCCTCTGACCAGGGCTTGGTGAGTGAACCTCAGCGTCGCGGCAGGTAAGATCTCTGGAGTGCCGGAGGGCGCTCCCGGGTCCGCGGGAAGGACTGAGTCCACCTCCATCAGCGTGCGGATTCATCGATCGACGATCTCTTTCGGTCCGACGCGGACCACGGGCTTCGCGAAGGAGTCGTCATGACCTATCTCCCGGCCCGGCCTGATCTCGAGCAACTGCGCCATCAGGCCAAGGACCTGCTCCGCGAAGCGACCCGCGGCGAGGCGGAGGCACTGGCACGGGTCCACGCCGTCTCGGATCTGCTGATCCTCGCCTCGGCGCAACTGGCGATCGCGCGCGAGTACGGATTTGAGAGCTGGCCCAAGCTCAAGCGCGAGGTCGAGCGCCGGGAGGTTCTGAACAGCCGGGATCTCGATCGGCTCTCCTCACTGCTCGCCGAGGACCCAGAGCTGGCGGTCAGCCGGATGGTCAACTGGTCAGACCACCGGCTCGGCGCCAGTCCACTGAACTACATCGCGATGATCGGCTTCGACCACGAGCGGCTTGGGCTCCCCCCGGACCTGCCGGGCACCGGCCGCGTCGCGGCGGCGCTGATCGCTGCCGGCGCCCCGGTCAACGGGCACCCCGGAGAGTTCGAAACGCCGCTGATGACCGCGGCCAGCTACGGCGACGCCGAGGTCGCGCACGTGCTGATCGAGGCCGGGGCCGACATCGAAGCACGAGCGTCAGCCGAAGCGGGCGGCGTCCCCGGCGAGACCGCGCTGATGCACGCCGCCGTGTTCGGCATGACCACAGTCCTTGACCTCCTGGTCAAGGCCGGCGCTCAGTCGCACGGCATCGAGAGCGCGGCCGCGGTCGGAGACATCAGCGGCCGGCTCACGGCTGATACGCCCCTGCAAGCCCGAATCCGCGCGCTCACCTTCGCCGCCGACCACCAACGGCTCGCGGTGATCGACCAACTCATCGACGCCCACACGCCCGTCGACGCGATCGACGAGATGTTCGGGCGCCACGCACTCCGACTCGCGGCCCAGAACGGGCGACCGCGCAGCGTCCGCCGACTACTCGAGCACGGAGCGGATCCCAATCTGCGCGACAAGCACGGCCGCACCGCTCTGGATCTCTGCCAGCCCGCCTGCCGGTACCTCGACAACCCAGGACACGACGAGGTCGACGCGATCCTCCGACCACTGGACCGCCGGGCTCGCGAGGTGAACGGCCAGCGGACGGGGCTCCTCGAGAGCGGGCTCGTGCCTGGTCTGCCGCTGGCCCGGTCGCAGGCATCGGTGGCCGCTTCGGGCGCGCAGCGGTGAAAGCGGCCGCCGCCGCCGAGCTAGGCGTGGTCGAGGCTGGCCAACAGTTCCGGTAGCCGGCGCATGTCCTCGAACACGGTCGTGCCGGTGGCCGGCGAGCGCGTCGACTGGGGTCATTCCCCAGCCTGCGTACGCGAGCACGTGCATTCCCACCTCCTGATTGTCCGGAACTCCCAGCGAAGTTCCCCAAGGCGGGCGAGGCCGGTGTTGGGCTTGTTTAGTGCAGCGCGGTTGGGAGCACGTGCTCAATCGCTTCCACGAGGTACGGGCTCAAGGTTCGGGCGTAGCTGGCAGTGACGTGGGCGGCCGTGTCCCTGTACACGAGGACGTTGCCGATCGTCGCGGGGCAGAACCCGTGGCGGCAGTAGAACCGGCGGGTCTGGACCACGTGGGCCCCGGGGATCCGTTCGGCGGCTTGGGTCAGAAGATCCGGGTCCTGGTCGGCGATCGTGGCGGGGGTGCCACAGCTGCCGGTCGCGCTGTAGGCGATCCGGGTCACGCACGCCGTACTCGCAGGCGACACGCTCGGGTCGTCCTCGACCACCACGATCCGCGTCCCGGTAGCGGCGACCGGCCTCATCGCCTCGAGGTGTTCGGCAACGGAGCTGGTGTAGACGCGGATCTCGGTGGCGATCACGATCGCGTAGTGGTCACGAAGAAGCGATCGCTGGATCACGCGGAGTCCCGGGCAGGCTGGTGAGAGATAGGCGGGTACCCACTGGCATGTCTGTCCGGTGAATGCGGTGACGCGCCAGTTCAGCGCATCCAGCTGAGGCTCGAGGGCCGCCAGGAGCGCGGCGGCGTGACTGTCGCCGACGAGGGCAACACGGATCGCGTTTGGTCGCGGGCTTCCGTATACGCACGGGTGGATGGGCTGGCTCAGATAGGCGTAGCAGGCGTACGCGCCGCCCGTGTCGTCCGGCAGCTCGCCGGGCAGCGGCGCGACTCGGTCGCCGCTGTTCAGGCTGGCGCAGCGATGGCGGGGATCGAGCGCCGCCGCGCCGATGCAGTTGCTCGGATCGTCCTGCGTATGTCCGACCAGGACCGCCGCCGGGAGTACAAGTCGCGTCGGGCTGATCGCTCGGACGGCGACCAGCGCGGCTCCGGCGAGAACCGCGGTGATCGCGCAGGCGGCGGCGTATCGCAGCCACCCGGTCGCGGGGATCGGCAGGCGTCCGGGGCGCTGTCGGAACCAGGTTCCCCGCCGCGCGGGGTCCTCGAGCAGGTGGAAGGAGGCGGCGGACAGACCGAAGATCAGCGCTAGACCCGCCACCCAGTACGCCACCGAGTACTGGGGGACGACGGTGAGGATCAGCACGACCACCGGGAAGTGCCAGAGATAGAGGCTGTAGGAGATCTTGCCGAGGTACTGGCTGACCGGGTTGCTCAGCGGCAGCAATGACCGGCCAGAGAGCCCAGCGCCGGCGCCAAGCACGGCAGCGGTCGAGAGGGTCGGAAGCAGCGCCCATGGCGCAGGAAACCCGGAGGACGACGAGACGATGAACAGGGAGCACAACACACCGACCAGACCGACCCACGCGACGACTCGGCGCACGCGTTCGTCGCACCGCGCCAGCGGCGCGGCGGCGATCGCGATCACTGCTCCCAGGCCCAGCTCCCAGGCTCGGACGAAGGTGGAGAAGTAGGCGGCCGTCGGGTTGCCGGTGGTCTCAACGAAGGCCCACGCGAGTGAGATCCCGGAGAGCACGGCGATCGCGACCCCCGCCACCAGCCGAGCGTGCTCGTGGCGCCAGAACCGCAGCCGCAGACCGATCAGCAGCAGGCCCAACATCAGCCACGGCCAGACGAAGTAGAACTGCTCCTCCACCGACAGCGACCAATAGTGCTGCAGCGGTGACGGCGGCAGCGACTGGTTGAAGTAGTTGACGCCGGTCCGAGCGAAACGCCAGTTGGCGACGAACAGGACCGCGGCGATCGCATCCTTGGCGGCGAAGTGGTAGCGGTCGATTCCCGCAAACACCCGGGTGGCGCACACGGTCGCGCCGATCACGAACAGGCCCGCGGGAAGAATCCGCTTGATCCTCCGGGCATAGAAAGCCCGAAACGAGATCGTCTGCCGCGTCTCGAACTCGCGTACCAGGATCCCGGTGATCAGGTAGCCCGAGATCACGAAGAAGACATCGACCCCGACAAAGCTGCCCGCCGGCCAGCCCGCCATGTGGTTCGCCACCACGGCCAGCACGGCGATCGCGCGCAGCCCCTGGATGTCTGCCCGGTAGCCGCCACGGCGATCGTCGGGCGGAGGCTGGGACCGACTCTGCTGTACGACGGCCGCCATCCGTTGGCATTGTGCCCGGCTCAGCTCTGCTGGCGCACGCCGGTGCACGGTCCCAACGTGAGCCGCCGAGCTGGCGGCGATGCTTGGGCGCGTCGCCGATCGGTGCGTCGGTGCCCCTCCGCCGGCGGAAGCGGCACGGATTACGGGTGAGGGACCGTGCTCGCCCTCGGCTCCGCGGTCGGATCGGGGAGTCGCGCCGGCGAAGCGGCGAGGTCGCGACGTTCCGGGGGAGGGGGTGTTCTTTGCGGTACCAGGAGTGCCGGAAAGCGCCCACCCTCGGCGGTCGTCGTGTCCGCAGGTGCAAATTCGCGTCCTCCGGTCACTGCTCGCCGTGATCAATTCTTGATCACGGGCTGAGCTCCCGCCCGGTTCACGCAACACCCTCCCGGTGTTCACTTCGCAGCACGCCCGTTCGAGATTGGGGGCGGGTGCCGGTTCAGGCCGTCGCCCGAGAGGCACTCGTCAGCGCTTCGGCGCGGGTGCTCCAGTCGAGCACGACTTGCTCCTCGCGGCCCGGACCTCCCGGACCTGTTGGCAGATCGTCCCGCTGGCCAGATCCCGTTGGCCCTCGCCGCACCCCCAGCCCAGGAACGCGATCACGCGGATTACCTGATCGTGAGCATCTCGACGGACGCCGGCTTGGTGGTACCGTGCGGCAACGGTGAACTGGGATCCGCACCACCGCAAGTCATCGTTGGTGATCCGGCTGCTGCTGGCCGTCTGGATCACCGTCGTCGTCGTTGTGCTCTGCGCCACGGGAAGTTGGTGGGGCCTGGTGTTCGTCGTCCCCCTGGTCCTTGATTTGTACCTGCTCCGCCGGATCTTGGTGGCCGGCTCCGGCCGGTAGCGCGTCCAGCGGCTGAGCAGTGGTGGCGGGACATGGATCCTTACTAAAGCAGCCGTGCCTTCGGCAGCGCGCCGTCGCGGATCCGTACCCCGATCCGCTGGGGCTGCTTGTTCGGCGCCGTGACCGTAATCGTCAGCAGGTCGCCGGCTCGGAACACGCGGCCCGCGAGCGAGCGCAGCAGCCCGTCCAGACCCTTGTATCCGGCCGCTGCGGCGCTTTCTGGGCACCCTCGGCCCGCACAGCTGATCTCGATCCGCGCGTCGCGCGGGACGCCCGTCACACGGATCCT
>Ga0302326_10030301_pt1 | contig 10830 bp, 9 predicted proteins | sample Palsa_T0_3_FD_202264 | JGI IMG/M metagenome (GOLD analysis project Ga0302326, IMG submission 202264) | Peat permafrost microbial communities from Stordalen Mire near Abisko, Sweden - Palsa_T0_3 | ecosystem: Environmental > Terrestrial > Soil > Palsa > Peat permafrost | place: Sweden: Abisko...
TGAGACCGGTGGTTCTCGCCGATCCGTAGCCGCTCGACAAACCCGAATGCCGCAGCCAGCCAGGCAATCGCCTCGCGGACGTCCGGATAGATCAGAACCGGGATGACCGTGGCCGCTGGGACCGAGCGGTTGACCTTCATTCCGCCAGGCTAACGACATGCACGCCGGCAGGCCACGGACCGCCGGGAAGCACTCGTCTAGATCGCATCACGTGCCCACACCGCACAAGATCTCGGGCTGCGGCTGTAGTACTAGACGTCGGCAACGGCCTGTCCAGTGCGGCCGGGCGCCAGGTGATCACGGTCGGCCAGCTGGCGGTCCTGCGGTCGGCCGGCCTTGCAGCGCCAAAGCGCCGTTCTGCCCCGGAGCATGGCCAAAAGCACCCCGCTAAGGGATCATTGCCGCAGGCGGCTTCAGGCGGCGGCTTGAGCACGGTCAGGGCGGCCTGCACAGGGCCAGATGGAGTGAATGGTGACAGGCGGTACTGAGGTTCCCGGCGGTATCCAGCGAGTTCCCGGCGTTCCCGGCGTGGAGGACCCGGTCGGCCTGGCCAAGTGGATGGCCGGGGCAGGGCTCGCCGACCTGGGTGAGCTCCGTGGCGTACAGCTGATCTCCGGCGGCCGCTCGAACCTCACCTACCGCCTCGATCTCGACGGCGGCCAGATCGTGCTCCGGCGGCCGCCGCTCGGCCACGTGCTTCCGACGGCGCACGACATGAACCGGGAGTACCGGGTGCTGACGGCACTGGCCGGCACGGCTGTGCCGGTGCCCCAGCCGCTAGCAAGCTGCCAGGACACTGACGTGATCGGCGCGCCGTTCTACCTGATGCGCTACGTCGAGGGCCTGGTATTGCGGACCAGGCAGGACGGTGAGCTGCTGACGCCAGATCAGGCCGCCGAGCTCTCCGGGCTCCTGGCCCGGATGCTCGCCACCATTCACGGCGTCGACCTGCCAGCGGCCGGACTGGAAACGTTCGGCCGGCCCGAGGGTTACCTGGGCCGCCAGCTCTCCCGGTGGCAGCGCCAGTGGGAGCTGTCGAACAGCCGGGAGATGCCGGGCTACGACGACCTTGTTGCCCGGCTCACGGCCGGGCTGCCGGACCCGGCCAGGGCCGAGGGGACACTGGTGCACGGTGACTTCCGGCTGGACAACACCCTGGTGCGCCTTACCACGCCAGCCCGCATCGCGGCCGTCGTTGACTGGGAGATGTCGACCCTCGGCGATCCGCTGGCCGACCTCGGCCTGACGCTGTCCTACTGGGCTGACGGCGGCGAGGCCTTCCCGGACCTGAATGTCGGCGCGACGGTCACGGCCCTGGCGGGCTTCTTTACCCGCGACCAGTTCGCGGCCAGGTACGCCGAGCTAACCGGCCGCGATGTCAGCGGGATCGGGTACTACATCGCCTTCGGCTACTTCAAGCTGGCCGTGGTGCTGGAGGGGATTCACGCCCGGTACCTGCTCAACCAGACCGTCGGCGAGGGCTTCGAGCGGGAGGGCCCGGCGGTGCCGGTGCTGATCGCCCGCGCCCATCAGATTCTGGACGCCACGGGCTGACCGGCCGCAAGCGGCCCGTTCCCGGATAAACAAACTCCGGGCCGCCTGGGCCCGGAGTCTGTCCTACGCTTGGAGTGAGGCCCGGCGCCCCGCTCTCGCCGGGCCTCATGCATAAAAGACGCGCTACCTGCGGGACAGGTTCACATGATTTCGCGAACGATTTTCTGGAACTTGCCCGCCGCCCGCGCAGCCTCCGGCGAGGGCGTCACGGAGCCGCGCAGCCCTGGTCGCACATCCTGTGCGCGATCGCCTCGATGAAGATCTTGCCGACCTCAGCCGGGTCGCTGATCTGATAGGCGACGCCACCGGTGGCGTTCGCGATCTCCTGCATGGCGGTGAAGTTGCCCTGCCGGCCGATCATGAGGATGACGATCTCGACCTTCTTGCTCGGGTCGTAGAGGGCCCGGAGCCTGGTCAGCAGCGAGCTGAGCTGCATGTCGCCATGCGCGCTGTCCACCCCGGAGGTGAGGACGAGCACGGCATTGGCATAGTTCGGCGCGTAGGTCGCGGTCATGTTCTGGTAGGCGGCCAGGATCGCGTCATTGAGCGCGAGCCTGCCATCGCCGGTGTTCAGTGTCGCGATGATCTGCTGCAGCTGTGCCCGCCGGGTGATCACCCCGTAGTCAGCCGGCAGCGCGCCGATCGACACCAGCTGGTTATAGGGCTTGCTGACCGACCGGCTCCGCCCGATCTCCCACAGGCCCATATGGGTCGAGTCGGGGAACAGTGCCAGGCCGCGCGCCGCGGTCTGCGTGAGCTCATCCTCCAGGGTCTGGGTGCCGTTCCCGTCCGGGGCATTCATCGCGGGCGACACGTCAATCAGCGTCAGGTCGCGAGAGCCGAGCCCGAGCTTCTCCCAGACCTGCAGGCTGGAGTCAGCCTCGCTGGCGCTCGGTGCGCTGGCGAGCTGAAGCGGCTGAGAGCTCAGGCCAGCGAGGGCTGGCATGGCGTCCGGTACGCCCGCCGGGTCCCTGAACCCGGCGTAGCGGATGACGCCGCGGGCGTAGCCGGTCTGCAGGTACTGGCCGAACTTCGCGGCTGCCCGCAGCGGCGCGGCCTTGGAGGTGGTCAGCACGTACGGGTAGTCGAGTTCCGGGCTGCCGAGTGCGGAGCTTGCTCCGGTGGGGTAACGGGCGACCAGCGGCGCCCCCGGAGCGGTCTTGTCATAGGCGAGAACGGCCTGCTCGCTGGCGACGGTCACGGCCTGCCGGTCGAAGGGCGCCTTCGTGCTGGCCACGAACTGCTGCAGGCCGGATACCGAGTCGAAGTTCTCCGTCGACTCGGCATTGAACACGAACTGGGTGAACGCCGTCCTTGCCGCCGCGCTGTCCCCGAGCTCGCGGCTGACCTCGATCAGGGTAGCCAGCCCGGACGAGCTGTCGGTGGGATCGGGAAGGTCGACGGCGAGTCCCAGGCTGGCCGGCGGGCCGCCGGCTGCCGGCGGCAGCAGTACGCTCCAGGTCGGCGGCGAGTCGAAGACATGCGTCCTGGCCGCGACGGCCGCCGTCGTGACCAGCAGCAGCGGCGAGCGGGCAACGCTCTTGCCGGTCGGCTGCACGACCTGGGCGCCGACCGGATACGTGCGGGCCACGTCCACCCACAGCGTGGAGTCCGGGACCCAGGCATCGACCGGCGCCGCGCCGCCCAGCGAGGCCTGGCCGTCGATCTGGCTCGCTTCAGTGGCCGAGTCGCCCTCAGTCACCTGGACCTCGATGCACCGGCCGGCCGCGGTGACGTTCTGGTTGTTAAAGGAACGGGCGATGTCCTCGATGGCGGGCGCTATGTCGTAGCTCACTGCCACGTTCACCAGGACCGGGGCATTGGAGCAGCTGGCCCGCGCGATAACTGCCTTGGCGCTCATGGTGATCATGCAGATCGCGGCGATGGCGACGGCCACGGCCACCAGCTTCGCGGTGCCAACCCGGCGCGACCGGCCGCGACGGCCGAGGCCAGATCCTGCTGCCCGTGGAGACACGCCTGCGTCCTTCGATCTGTCCGGTCCTGCCGTATAGCCAGGGCCGACTATATCGGACTTCCAGCCACAGATCGGCTGACTCGGCAGGCTTCGGGACCGGGGGCGCTGGCGCCGCGGGGGCCACCCGCCCGATCGCTCGCCTTCCGCCACAATGGCTGGTATGGGTGCTCCCGCCTCCCGGCAGGTTCTGGTCGATGATGCCGCTGATCCCCGGCTCGCTGATTACGCCCGGCTCACTGACGTGCAGCTGCGCCGGAGTCTGGAGCCCGCCGAGGGGCTCTTCATCGCCGAGGGCGAGAAGATCATCAGGCGCGCCATCGCGGCCGGGTACCCGGTGCGCTCACTGCTGGTCGCGGAAGACAAGCTCGACTCCATCGCGGGAGTCGCCGCAGCCAGCCCGGTGCCGCTCTACGTACTGCCGCCGCGGGTCGCCGAGCAGCTGACGGGCTACCGGGTCCACCGCGGCGCCCTCGCCTCGATGCAGCGGCTGCCTCTGCCTCAGTCCTCTGACCTCCTCGCCAGGGCCCGCAGGATCGTGGTGCTGGAGGACATCGTCGATCACGCCAACGTCGGCGCCGTCTTCCGCTGCGCGGCCGCGCTCGGGTTCGACGCGGTGCTGCTGGCGCCGCGCTGCGCCGATCCGCTGTACCGCCGGGCCGTCAAGGTGTCGATGGGCGCGGTGCTGGCCGTGCCCTACGCCCGGCTTGATGACTGGCGCGCCGGGCTCGCCGGGGTGCGGGCGGCCGGATTCACGCTGCTGGCGCTGACACCTGACCCGGCCGCGGTGCCGATTGGCGACGTCCGGCGCGACGACAAGATGGCTCTGCTGATCGGCGGCGAGGGCAGCGGGCTGTCCGGCCGCTGGCTGGACGCTGCTGACCTGGCCGTCCGCATTCCGATGAGCCGCGGCGTCGACTCGCTCAATGTCGCCGCGGCGACCGCGATCGCCTGTTATCTGCTGAACTGATGCTATGGACGTATCGCTGGCGGGGCTGCGGCGGCGCCGTGACTACGAGTGCCGGCTCACGCCGGACCGGGCGCTGGAGACGATCGGAGAAGCCCATGACTTCCTGCGTGACCGCGGCCTGCTGACGCGGACTGCCGACAGCGCACTGCCGAGCCTGTACGAAGCCTGCCACGAGGATCCGTACCGGGCGGGTGGCCGGGGCTTCGCCAGCTGGCCTGCCACCAAGTGGCCGTGGGCCTACGAGCTGGCGCAGCGGCCCGATGTGCACTCGCTTGACCTGCATCGCGGCAAGACGATCCTGCTCTCTGATGAGCTGCTGGCGCTGGTCGATCCGGTCTGCCGGTCCGAGCTGGACCGGATGGAGCGGGAGGATCCTGGCTGGCGCAGCCTGCTGCGGCACCTGGCCAGCACCGGCCCGGCCATGACTGAGGACATCGAGCTCGAGCTCGGGCTGAAGCACAAGGAACTGCGCGCGCTGCGCTCGCCGCTGCAGCGCTGCGGCGCGCTGGTCGTGCGGCCGGTCATCGTGGCGGCCGGGTCCGGGGACGGGCACGTGCACCGCAGTGAGCTGCTCCGCTTCGACCAGGCGTACCCGGAACCGTCGGACGCGCCTCTCGATGTTGTCGCCGTGATGGGAGCGGCGCTGCGGGCTGCGGTGCTGGCGCCGGAGAAGGATCTGGTCCGCTGGTTCAGCTGGCGGTGGCTGCTGCCGGCCGATTTGCCGGCCCGGCTCGTTGCCCGCGGCCTTGCCGTGAGGCCTGAGCCCGGCTGGCTGGCCGCGCCGGCTGCCTAGGCCGGGTGAACCGGGCAGGCCGCGTTGTAGTGCTTCAAGGTCAGCTTTCCCTGCGAATATGCCCATGAGCAGGTGCAGGAATTTGGGACGCGGTCCGACGTAATGACCTCGGCAGGCACGCCGCTGCGCTGCTCAGCGCGACCCGGCTGGTACGGCAGCGGCTGCCCGAGGAGGGCCAGTGCGGGACCCTCGGTCCTTGCTTCCTGGACAGCTCCGCCAGCCAGCGCCAGCCACTCGCGCGGCCTGGCGTCTGACGAAGAGCGGGCTGGCGCGGGCCGTTTGAGGCGCACCCGAGCGCCAGGGAGCTTGTCACTCGCCCGGCTCTCCATGTCAGCCAGAATATCCGCCTAGCGCGACGACGGTAATTCTCGCGGACCTGGCAGCAAGCGGATGCGCCTGCGCCAGCGCCGGTGAGCCCCTTGACGCGGCCCGGATGTCAGCACCGGCCGGTACCGTCTCCGTTATGGCCAGTTTCGCTGTCAGGCTGGTGCACGGCCCTGGATGGGATGCCGCGCGTCCGATCCGGGCGCAGGATGCCTGGGACCAGCACGCGGTCTTCATGGACGGGCTCGTCGATGACGGCTTCATTGTCGCGGGCGGTCCAGTCGGTGCTGGTGAGGAGACCCTGCACCTGGTTGAAGCCGCAGATGAGAACGAGATCAGGTCCCGGCTCGCGGAGGATCCCTGGGCGCTGGGCGGGCTGCTGCTGATCGGCAGGATCGAGCCCTGGGCACTCTGGCTGGACGCCCGCCGGGCAGGATCGGCGCAGCAATAGCCCGGCGCCGCCAGGGACAACGCGGCGGCCAAGGGGGCGAACTCAGGTGCAGTCAGTCGAGGCCCCAGCTCGTCCAGCCAGAGGGCGGCCCGTCCGGTGTGATGGCCAGCAGGATCCGCCCGTCCCTCGCCAGCTTCTGCTTATGCTCGTCGTCATCGGGGACGGCCATCCCGTGCTTTTCCTGATGGCACGGAAGCGGGGCAGTTCCGCGTCGAGATCCTCGCGGATCTGGACAGTGCCGGGGATCAGGACGGCGCGGAAGCCGGTGGGATCGTCGATGAGCAGCTGCGCCCGCGGGGTCCCGGCTGAAGATCGCGTACTTCACCCGGTCCCGCGTGGTCGAGACGTAGAACCGCTCGCCGTCCCAGTAGAACCAGTTCGGGCTCAGCTGCGGGCGCCCGTCCCGGCGGATCCCGGCGACGACGGAATCTGGATGTCCACGCGCGTCACGTTCCGTTGCTGGTAGACGCACGGTCTTCCGGAGGTCTCTACCGTGCAGACCTCACCGAGCAGTTCCAGTCGCTGAAACTGCGTATCGGAGAAGGGTATGGTCACTGTCTGCTGAACTGAGCCCTCAGCATTCGGCTGGTAGATTCCGCTCGACAATGACTGGCATCCAGACCTGGGTAGCTTGAGATGCGTGACATAACAGGGCGCTTCGTCACAGGTCAGAGTCCCGATATTGGGCACGTCACTGCAGAATGCCGTCAGCGTGACGTGACTCGAGAGCCCTGTGACACTCACATAAACACGATCTGCGTTAGCCATCTTTGATGCGTCGATGCCCACATGCAGTGAGGCAATTCCCGAACTCTCGCTGACAGTTGCACTGAGCTGAGCGGACGTGCTGTCAAGCTGACTCCGAGTCTCTAGTCGCAGTCCGGCATACGTTGCGGTCGCGGTCAGCGCGATCGCCACGAAGACGAGCAATCCCTGTGCTAGCACTGCCGAATCCGCAGTTGAGCAGCCGGGCAGGATCTGGTGTTGGCTGCCATGGCCGAGCAGGTAAGCGATAGCGAGCAATCCGCCAGCGCCGGCGAAGAAGAGTGCCAGCCAGAACTCAACCGGCGACGTCATGCCAGGAATCGGGATCAGCGCGACCGTAAGGGCCACTGGCACGATCAGGACACTCGCTGCTGCTCGCCAGACCCATTGCGCGACCACTCGCTTTGGATTCACGAAGATGCTGGCCACCGCGGTCAGGATCCCCGCCACGATGAGCCCGAGAACGAGCGTCGGATAATGCGCCTCGTTTCGCAGGACCGCCGAGACCTCGTCGCTCCGCAGCCCGATAAAGTTCAGCGCCCCCGCGAAGCCGGCTACCAGCAATCCGGCGAGAACCTGAATCTTCTGGGTGAAATCGGTGACCGAAGAAGACGCTTCTTCCGGCGGAACGCTGGATGCTGTCACGGGCTCCGCCCGCCGACGCGACTGAAAAGTTCCTGATCTAACCGCATTGCTGCAGCATAAGGCAGGCTTGCAGACCCGCCCAGGCACTGCGAGCGAGGTCGTGGTCGCGACCGTGCTGGCCGTGGCCCGGGGTGTGACGACATTGACCCGGTACCCGCTTTCCCTGATGCTGGTGATGACGGCGTTCCAGCCGCAGTAACGGTGCTGTGCGTTGCCGCACCCCTGCTGGGAGCAGCGCCGGTGATGGCAGGGCCGGGGGATCAGATGGCAGTACGCAAGACGGGCCAGGGACGGTCAGGGGCTGCATACGGTCATCGCGACCGGGCGATCGCCGTGCTGAAGGCGTCGTTCGTGGCGGGCCGGCTAGACATCGACGAGTTTGACGTTCGAGTGGGCCAGGCGCTCGCATCGCGTAGCTACGCGGAACTGGCAGCTGTCACAGCCGACCTCCCTGACTCTCTGCCAGAAGCCCAGGCTCCGCGGGCGACGCCCCGCTGGCTGATTAACAGCGCTGTCAGGTGGGGCGCATCCGGGCTCATCACGCCGGCACTTCTTGCCGCCGCCTTCGCGGTCGCCTCCCTGGCCGGTGATGTGTACGGTGCTGTCGCCTTCCTGATCGCAGCCGTCTACTTCCTGTGCTGGCTGTCCACGGGGGCCAACATGCTCTGGGAATGGCACTCTATGTCGCTGCCCGCGACAGGAATGTGCGTCCGATGCGGGCACGCCGGCATGTCTCACCGGGCGCCAGAGTTCTGCGCGGTCCGGCTCGGCTCGCTGAACCTGTGGACCCGCTGTCCGTGTGCGGGCTACGTTCCGCCGGGAGTGTCACCGCAGACCGTCGAGCCAGTTCTGCTGCCGGCTGGTTACCCGTAGCGGTGCCCGGTGGCACGCCCGAGCCATCAGCAGCTTCAGGCCGCCATGTACTTCTCGAACCAGGTCACGATGCGAGTCAGGTAATCAGTGACGGCCGGGAACCGGCTGACGCCGTGTCCCTCCCCTGGGTAGATCACCAGTTCCGAGTCGACGCCATGACTTATCAGTGCCTGGTAGAACTCCCTGGCCTGGCCGGCAGGCGTGCACCGGTCCAGCGCGCCCGCGGTGAGCAGGGTCGGCGTCCTGGCCCTACTCGCGTGCATAACCGGACTGCGTGCGTGCACCTGGTTGCCGATCTCCTCGGGATCGGCGTTGTCCAGGAACCACAATCCCCAGCGGGGGATGTTGCTGGTGAACGTGAAGCTGTACCACTCAGTGACCGGCGAGCCTGCCACGGCGGCCTTGAATCTCTCGTCCTGTGTCACCAGCCAGGCTGACATGAACCCGCCGTAGCTCACGCCCATCGTGCCGATGCGTGCCGGGTCGGCGATCCCCCGCTCGATCATGGCGTCTATCCCGGACAGGTAGTCGTAGGTGTCCGCGCCACCCATGTCGCCGATGACCGCCGCAGCGAACTCCTGGCCTCGTCCGGAGCTACCGCGCGGGTTCGGGAGCAGGACGGCATATCCGCGGGAGACCAGCAGAGGCACCGCGTAGTCACGCATCGTCCAGCTCCGCCGGTAGGCGCCGATCGGGCCGCCGTGGACCTGCAAGATCAGCGGGAACGGGCCGGTCCCGGAGGGAGCGCAGAGGATTCCCTCGATCGGTGTCCCGTCTGGTGCGCTCCAGCTGACGTTCATCGCAGAGCCCGCGACCGATCGGATGTAGTCGGTGCCGGCATGGGCCAGGGAGGCCAGCACATGCTCGGTGTCCGTGCCGACGATCGCGATCTGCTGCGGAAGGTCGTAGTCGTCCCGGATCACGATGACCTCGGTCTCTGACGTGAAGGCGCCAGCCGGGTAGAACCAGCTAGCCCAGGACTGGCCGGATGCGACCAGGTCCTTGCCGGTGATCGACTCTGGCAGGCGTTCCTCCCCGGCGTCGGCGATCCCGGCGACGCTGTCCAGATGACGCTGGCCGAAGTAGCCGATCCGCGTTCTGTCGATCCACTGGACTGAGGTGACATCGGTCCCGGCGGTGTCGACGGCGCACCGGGTGCCAGTTGCCAGGTCCAGCAGGATCAGGTCACCCGCCACAATCCACCGATCGCTGCAGACGGCCTGTACAACGGCGGCCCGGCTGCCGTCGGACGTCCCGGCGGGCAGCCCCAGCTGGGTGTCGCTGCGGAGGAGTTCAGTCACCTCGCCGGTCGAGATGTCGAGCCGGCTGAGCACCGAGGAGTACCAGTCGTCCTCGCTGGGCTGGTCGCTGGTGATGGCCAGCACATGTCCGGGGCCAGACCAGGCCGCCTCCCAGACGTTCAGCCCGTCGGGCGAGATCCTGGCGAGGTCGCCGGAGGCCGGGGTATAGAGCCACAGGCTGCGCCACGCATCCTCCGGCGCCCCGGCTTCGACTTCCGGGTACCACGACGGCAGCCCGGATTCGCCCGAGCCGGCCGTTCCCGACCCTTGTGCGTCGGCCATCTCGGCTCCGAGTCCAGCGACGCCGAGCAAGACCCGGGTACCGTCCGGTGACCACCCCAGATACTCGGCCGTGCCGGGGATAGTGGGCGCGGGCCTGGCCTCGCCGAGCTGTCCGTCGGTGAGCAGATAGAGCTGGAACACGTCGGCCTTGGCCCGGTCGGACAGGAAGGCCAGGGCTGACCCGTCTGGCGCGAACCGGGCGGCCTTGGCTGACCCGCCACCGGAGGTCAGCGCGTGCAGCGCTCCGTCCCGCACCTCGTACAGCGCAGTACGCGGCAGACCGTCGAGTTCGTCATAGACCGATCCGGTCACCACGATGCGGCTGGCGTCCGTTGTCGTGACAAGGTCGGTGACATGGTGCGGCCTGCCGAACGCCGGCTCGTGCAGCCGCCTGACGTGTTCGGCTACCGCCGCATATTCCGGAGATTCCCGCAGGTCTTTGCGCATAGTCCGGGATGGTCTCACGCACTATGCGAGTACGGCTAGCGCCCGGGAGCCCCTGCCGGCGCGGGTCGCGGTCGGCAGCTCGGGTCCGCTACCGTCTGCGAGTGACCCGGCCTGCCTGTGAGGGAGTTCCCGTGCCTGTACCGCTACCGGATGAGCTGCTTGACCTGCTCCGCCGCCCGAGTCTGTGCTTCGTCGCAACCGTCATGCCCGATGGCTCGCCGCAGCTCACACAGACCTGGGTCAGTACCGATGGCGAGAACATCCTGATCAATACCCCGGACTGGTCGCAGAAGGCGCGGAACGTCGGCCGTGATCCGCGCGTCGCGGTCAACATCGCGGACCCCGACCACACCAGGCGCTACTTCGCGGTGCGCGGCCGCGTCATCGCCGCCACGACCGAAGGCGGCGCGCAGAATATCGACGAGATCTCCGGCAAGTATCTCGGCCGGCCGT
>Ga0302326_10030305_pt1 | contig 10830 bp, 13 predicted proteins | sample Palsa_T0_3_FD_202264 | JGI IMG/M metagenome (GOLD analysis project Ga0302326, IMG submission 202264) | Peat permafrost microbial communities from Stordalen Mire near Abisko, Sweden - Palsa_T0_3 | ecosystem: Environmental > Terrestrial > Soil > Palsa > Peat permafrost | place: Sweden: Abisko...
GTACAGACCCTCCACACTCTTTCCAGTGCCTGGACTACCGCTGATGAAAAGTTGCGTTGTAGAGGATTGGAAATGTTCCTCGATAAGTGTCCAATACTCACGATATGCTTGTCGGATGAGGATACCGAAGGGTTTCTTTTGACCAAACTGCCAAGTGTCATTTTCGAGGACAAGAAACATTCCGTCGTCAGTCTCGTGGGCGGTACGGCAGCGATAGAGTTCGTTTTGATGAGAGAAGGGTTTAGTGGTAAGGGATACAGTGGCTTTTCTGGATGTTTGAACATTGGGAGTTGTCATCACAGACATACCCCACTTTTCGAAAATATTGATGACTGCGGTGAGTGGGAGATTCGTTAATTCTACCGGACTCATCGCCGCGAGGCTCGCTGCGTCATATTGGAGATGCGTGGAGGTGGTTGCAGATGTCATCTGATTTTTTTGAAAAACTGTGAGATGGAACAGAAAGCCAAGTGAAGAAGATCCTTCGCGCGGGGAAAAGTAGATAATTAGCGTCAGGTATAGTAAGTTGGAAGTTTTTGGGACAGAAGTGAAGAATTTTGTTGGTCAGGAGAAATTTAGGTTCCGCCCGGGCTGCGCCTCACGAAAATTGAGTTTCACCCCCTCAAAAATTCAGTCCTAACCGAAACTGTTTTCCCTCATGAATTTTCCGGAGGATCAGCGGTGAGTGGCATTCCGGGGCTCGCGATCGGATCGTAACAGAATCCATGAAATTCTGGTTCAGCTTCAACGCAATCGAAATAAAAAGCAATTCATTGAGCTCGGCTTGAAAAGTTTGGTCCGAATTTGGGTAACATTTCCCCTGCCCGCCATTCTTATCTCCTATAATAATGCAATTAGCTTAGTTCAAGGTCCACCTGGAACGGGAAAAACCTATTTGGGTGTCGAAATCGTAAAGGCTCTTCTTCATAACAAGAAAGCGCTCGGTCTGAAGCCTATTATCTGTGTGTAACTTCCTTGCAAGATATTTCATTAAGATCAGATGCTACATGAATCATGCTCTTGATCAATTCCTCGAGCACCTTCTGCCAATCAGTAAGCTGATTGTCCGAATGGAGTCCATGTCGAAGTCCGAAAAACTGGACCGATACAATCTATATGAATGGATGAACAGAGACGATGGTACAAAAACACGCGCGGAGGGACATGTGGAGTACAAGTGTCATGAAGGGATGGAGTCACTAAAGCAGGATGGGAATGAACTCTGTGAGTCCCTTTCTCATGGGGCATCGAAGATACAATGGACGTAATTAGATGAATTTCTCCAACGATACTATCCTGCTCACCATGCTCAATTGATTGGTGGGGTTGACACGGACGGTTTTGTAAGGGCGGGAAAGAAAAGGGGAACGTTTTTCTACTATTGGAAGTTTTGCCTGGACCTCAGGGATCGTGAAGGCTATGAGCAACTTCAAGGAACAATACCCGGCAACAATTCCGTCAGATCATCGAGGCCGTTGGAGGCTGTCCTCGGATGCCGATATATGGGACTTCTCCCAGAAGGAGCGTGACCTTATTCTCCGCCATTGGGGCAATCACCTTCACCAAGATTGGATTTACGGGATTGTTGCCTGTGCGCAATCCTTTCAAAGTAAAGGGGACATACTGGATGCAGTGCACTCCGACCGGCACAGATGATTGTTGGAAATGGTCGACGTCATTGGACTGACCACAACTGGTTTGGCGAAATACGCACGTCTTCTTGACCGGGTCGAATCAAAGACATTGATATGGTAGGAAGCCGGCGAGGTTCTAGAGGTTAAATCCCCGTTTAAACCAAGAATTAGCTCAGTCCCACACACTCACTGCCCTGTTGCCGTCAATTGAGCATTGCATTCTAATCGGTATCTCTCTAGGATCTAACCAAAGGCGATCATATTCAATTGCGGCCCCATATACAAAATCACGAGCTTTCGGCCGAGAATCATAGACGTGAAATCAAGTACAATCTTGATATCAGTTTATTTGAAAGGCTCTGCGCTTCTGGCGTGCATTCGAGCACAGATAAGGCGCTCAGATTTCCGTTCGCCCAACTCAACGTACAACGGCGGATGCGACCTGATATCGCTGATCTCGTTCGACGTCCATTGTATCCCAAGTTGGAAGACCACTCTAGTGTCCAAAGCTATCCTCCGGTTCCAGGGATGTACCACCACTTGTACTGGCTAGACCACTCCCACCGTGAAGCCGGGGTTGGGGAGTTCGATATCAAAGGCACGTTCCATTCAAACGATTACGAGGTCCAGATGGTCAAACAGATCACCTCTCATCTAAGTAAACAAGGCTGCTATAAAGACGGAGAATTGGCCGTGATAACTCCTTATGTCGGGCAATTGCGAAAACTGAGAAATGAACTCCGAAATACGTTTTCTGTTCATTTGTCGGAAAAGGATCAGGGGGAGGTAGACACAATTGACGAATTGGACGTTGACGGGAACGCCCCTCCTTCCATTGAGCGTAGGGAGCTGACTCAAAGTGTACGCATCGCAACGGTATTCGTTATGATATATTGAAACTCACTGTGCAGGTGGACAATTTTCAAGGGGAAGAAGCCAAGGTAATCATTGTTTCACTGGTAAGGTCGAATGAGCACGGAAAAGTTGGGTTTCTGAAGACCTCCAACAGGATCAATGTCCTGCTCAGGTGCGCTCCCCCAATGTGTTCTGACATACAGTCGTGCCCAGCACGGAATGTATATAATTGGCGACGCACACTGCGCATCGTCAGTCAAAATGTGGAAAGAGGTTATTGAGATCTTGAAAGATCGCAATCAACTCGGACCAACTCTTCGACTCCAGTGTCCGAGACTTCAGGAAACGATGATCGTGGTGTCCAAACCCGAAGACTTTGAGATCGTTTCACCGGAAGGAGGGTGTACGGAAATCTGTAGGGAAAGACTCGATTGTGGTCATCCGTCCGAGTTTCAGTACCACGCGGAACTTCGTCATCGAGTTTCTGGTTGCCGGAAACCATGCGAGAGAGGACGGCCTAAGTGTGGGCACGCATGCCAAAAACGATGCTCAGACCCCTGTGGAGACTGCAAAGTCATCATGAAAAACGTTGGCTTACCATGCGGCCATAGTCTTGCCAGACTTGAGTGTTGGAAAGCTCAGGATCTTCCCAAGTCGAAGCCAAAATGCCTGGCTCGCGTCACCCGAACACTGCCCCGCTGTGGCCACACAGTTGAAATGGAGTGCTGGCAATCTTCCGAGGACTTTAAATGCAGGAATGTTTGTGGAGGCGAGATACCATGCAGGCATTCGATTTGTGTGAATCTGTGCTACGAATGCCCGATTGATGGCGACGGTCAGAGACGCCACGGGCTGTGTCGCCGACTCTGTGACAAAGATTTCACGACCTGTTCCCATCGCTGCACCAGAAAGTGCCACACTGAGGATTGTGGATCCTTGCGAACTCCGTTGTATTCATTCTCGGTGCCCGGGGAAATGTGGTGAACACTGTGTCCCTTGTGCAGAGCAATGCACCTGGGCCTGCGAGCATCGCGGACGTTGCCACATGCCGTGTGGAGCACCATGCGACCGCCTTCCTTGCAGTCTACGTTGCGCCAAGTTTCTCGAATGTGGTCATCAATGTCCGTCAATCTGCGGGGAGGTTTGTCCAGGCAAGGGCTTCTGCCAGCACTGTTGCACACCAAACCTACGAGAAACAGTTGTGGAGTTCTTGGAGCTCACGAGTTATGAAGAGACCAACCTGGACATACAGTATGCGGCACGTGAACGGAGCCATCACCAAAATCAACTATCGAGATGGAGGATGAAAATGGACGACATCTTCACCATATACAATTGAATCGTAATAATACATAGTATTCCAATGCATTACATCGCTATGCTCCTCCTAGAACTATTAATACTTTGTCCAACCCCCATTTGCATCAATCACGGCCTGACATCGCCGTGGCATAGAGTTTATGAGTGATTCAACTAAACTAATCCCCTGACTATACCAAACATCCTGCATAACCTCGCCATATCGATATCTGGCTTCCAGACTCTTCGATGGATGATTAAACATCTCCATAAACCGTGTATGAAAGCGTGCTTTGAAGTCCGACCAGAGGTTTTCGATGGGATTGAGGTCTGGCGATTGCGGAGGCCATTTCATGATAGGAATATGGTTCTCCGTCAGGAATTCCATAACATCATGAGCTTTGTGACAGGATGCGTTGTCTTGCATGAAGAGGAAGGTGTTTTCATCTGCGACTCGAATGGTATCGGGATCTTCTGGTGATTCTAGAAGGTCATCGATAAGTGAGAACAAACCGTCGTAAAGTATGTCCTCATATTCATCTGTACTGACTCCTCCCTCCTCACAAACAATCAATGGACCCAATCTTTCACCTGTAAAACATGCCCAAACCATCACTTTAACTTGTGCACTCTTGAAAGTCTTCTTAACATACTTCCGATTGAGCCTTTCCTCAGGTGGACGAATCACCCATTGCCGACATGGATTAACCCCGATCCATATGCTTGATTCATCAGACCAAATAACGCGTTTCCAATCCTGTACTGTCCAATCCTTATACTTCAATGCCCACTCTAGCCTTTTAGCAACATTCTTAGCCCGTAACGCCGGTTTCTCAGCAGCAATATAACTTCCGAGGCCCGCCTCCAATCGCCGACGTCTCACTGTCCGCTCAGAAATTGGCATGCCAATAATATTGGTGATGTCTCGAAGGGGAAGGTCGTCATTCTGTTTCAAGGCACGCTCAATGTACCGATCTTCCCTTTGGGTGGTCTTTCGTTTGTATTCGCGACGCGGATTGCACCCTCGGAAGGTCTCGAACACGTAGGTCGTGAGCGCGTGTTGAATAGCTTTCCGACTGCACTTCACAAGTGACGCAATTTTTCGTTGAGGAATTAACACTTTGTCTAGTGCAAGTATTTTTGCAATGTCGATATCAGAGAGATGCTCCCCCGATTTGCGCTCAGCTGGGGAATCCGTCATTGTTGTGAAAATCGCGGTTGAATGTGGTGATGGGTTTACGCGTAATTTCAAAAGTTGGTTTGGTGGCTCCGTTCACGTGCCGCATATTGTAGATCCTATTATCGTGCTTCCTTGTGGCCATTTCTTTACGAAAAGCACAATGGATAGCTCTCTGGAGCTTGACAAGGTGTACATTATGGATGAGAACGGCGAGTTCGCCAGGTGTATTCCGAACGGCAGCATGAGTTCGCAGCATGCCCAATGTCCCATATGTCGAAGCACCCTCTCTCAAGTACAAAGATATAACCGGGTCACTAAATGACAACTTGCTCAAGAATATCATCCATCAGTCTCAGGTACAATATATGGCGATTGCCGTCTCTTTCAATCAATACAAACTGGAACTAGATACCAGCCGAGAGGAATCTCTGGGGAAATTCCAAACAGTCAGAAATGCAAGGCAAAGCCGACCGCTCAGCGCTAAAAACAGCGCCATCATTGTCGACCGCATGAAATTATTCGAGCCGATCAAGCGTGAGATAGGGGCCTACTTGCACGGAGTGGACGAATCAATGCAACCTCATATGAAGGTTTATCAGATGTCTATTGCGGCGCAGTCACGGGTGCAGCAGAAGGCTGACGATGTTTCCCCAGTGGCTTGGCCTTTGGATGTCCCTAAGCCTCAGGTCAAACATCGCCTTCTTGGCAATATCCTTGACGCTCGCTTGCAAGTGTCAAAGAACGCTGAGATGATTCAGTTTGTCGATCGCCTATCAGCTTCAGGATTCCCGGGCAACGCGGCGCCGTTATACAGTAATGTGATCAAAGAATGTACCGGTCTTCAGACCAAACTATCGAAACGTAAGGCGGAGTGCGACCAGCATCACTATAGTAGTTCACTCGCAGTGGAGATACTCCTTGTTCAAGCTGAACTCATGGCTATCGCAGCTCGGGCATTGAAATCCAAGGACAAGTCTAAAATTCAGCACTTCCGCCAAGTTGGGATGGAGATGTTAGATACTTGCGAAACGTATCTTCAGGAATTCCCTTCATGCGGCAAGTATATGCCTGCAGTTACACGTGCGAAGGAAATGTTGCGTGCTCTGGGTCCCTTTTATGAGTCCGTGTCGCAAGAAGAAAGGAGCACCATCTACCAGGCTATGCAAGCAGAATTCGGGAGCGCTGTTCGTTGGTATTATTGCGGAAACGGCCACCCGGTAAGCATCCATGGCTTTGATTGACTAATTGAAGTTTACCGTTGGGGAATGCGGCAGGCCTATGCAAGAGACTAGCTGTCCAGAATGTGGTGCGCCTGTAGGGGGCAGGAACCACAACCCGGCGGCAGGTGTCAGGGAAGCGACAGATATTCGTTAGGAAGTACGTTATTCGGGGCTTTTGTGCATCGTTATGTCAGAGTTAGTGTAGCTTCAATACTATGGGATAAAGTACATTAATGATGTCCGGACGGACGGGGTGGCCCGCCAAACGTATGACCCCTCGTTTCCAAATGGGTGAAGCGGTCCTAGCAACTAACTGCTTTCGGCACTGTCCCTCACATAATTATTGACATCTATCTGTAATCAATATTTCGAGCAGGTCAGAAGAAGTTATCTCGGCTTATAGGAAGTTGAATACAAGATATTCGGCCGCACCAGATGCCTATGACCGCGATCATTTCCCTCGTTCCGTTAACTCAACAGGTTCATCCCCGTTCACGCTTTTGATGAGAATGACTGGCGACGAAGCGATTTATTTTATCGGTCCGGGGTGGGAATATTACAGGCTGTTCACGGATAGAATTTCGCAAGCGGCGGTAAGTGGCGGCATAGACGGCGCGCAATATCTATTCCTTGATCAAGAAATTCCCAAAATGGAAGGGGCGCCGAATTTAATCTAACTTCTAATTGCCGATCGAGCCTGCACAGCCACAAGCACGGTCCGCGGCATCCCGGCCCAGACGATGCCGGAACCGGATCTAAGATTAGATTAACGCAAATTTGCCCCAACTGGGGATAATTATCTGTGGGTGGTAACCAAGAGAATGCGCTATTCCTCGATGGACTTTCCGTTTAGAGTCGTGTTCACCGGCGCCATTGTTCCTAGGATGGACCTCAAGTATAAAGTCGAGGTCAGACTCCCTCGTTGACACCCAACACGAACAATCTTCCACCGCAAAGCACAACAAAGCACCACAAACCACAAGCATGCAATTCCCCAAACTCACTTCCGCACTTGTCATTCTCTCGACTGTTTCGGGTATTTACGCGCTCCCCACTGCGGACCCCCAGGCCTCTCCAGACTTTGTTAAAACTGCCTGCCAAAAACAATGTGTCGCGTCATTCCGTACTAATTGTCGTATGTTACTTTCCCGAGCAACTCTGACCTTTAGAATTTGCTGACCCGACCTTTTGCAATAATCTTTTGATTACTTGTGAGCAGTGTTGTATTCTTACGAAGAATCCTGCTTGTATTGCGTTGGGATTTGGGCAGAATCAGTAGGACTAGAAGGAAGAGGATGAAAGGCTTGTCAACGGGAGGGAGCATATCGCAGAGGAGAGCTAGAAATTTTGGATTGCTGACGTGGAACTTGATAGTGTTGAATGCTACAACAAACGTCCTCTGAAGTGTTACTTCCTTTGAAATTTTTGTTCCATAACTCCTGCGTCACATCACGCCCCGTGGTCGCACCCAGAAGATACGCGATAGCACTCTCCAACTCCTAAGACGGATAAAAGCGTGCTCCGGGGACGTTTGGATAAACCCTCGAAGTGTGGAGTTGCAACTGCAACCCAACCATTATTGATGGATTAATCCGGTACCCGTCCGGGTCCACAGATGATCTAGTTGTTGCATTGTCAAATCACTTCCCAGGCGCAGGGACTGCTGATGCGGTTTGTAGTGTGGACTATTACTAATTATTGGGACGCCAAGTTCAACCCACCTCGAGTGGATTTTTGGAGGCTTAACCTAGTGGTCGTTTTCACTGCCCTAATATGGCCACGGGGATCCAAGGTTGCGTCAGTCATAGGGCGAGTCCAGGAAATTGTCCTAACTGCATCCAGTTGGCAACGATTAGTATACTGCTATCTATCTAGAGATTAGATAGTAATACTCTTTATAGTCTATTTAGACAATCTTGGGCCGATCCGGCAACGGCCCGAATTATCTAAATAATTTAAAACGCGTCCTCGAACAGCGAACCTTCCACGTCGTCCGCACATCAGTCCACTTGTCAAACCGCCCATCCTCGACCTATTTACGATGACCGCCCGACAATCCGAACGCGCGAGGGAAGCAGAACTGCACGCACTTCGCAACCAAATTGAAAGGGAGCAGACTGTCCACGATACCCGTATCGCGCGCAAATTTTACCAAATCCTCGACTCCACCAACCGTCCCAAACACTGGACCACGTTGATCCGATACCCACGCATAAATGGGAAACGCAAGTAGCCAGGGGAGGATTATTCCAACGTTTCGCACTGGGAACCGGGGCACGAGCTTCACTATGGTCGCGACGGCGTCATGTGGGCTTGCCTGGGGCTGGATACAGCGGATAATTGCAGGCTTTATTTGCATCATTCGATTAGAATACATCCTGATGGAAGATTGATTGGTCAGACTAGTAGTCATCCGTTCGGGAAGATTGATGTGCCCGATGTGACACAGAGTTTCGAGCAGTGGGAGAAGTTATTGAAGGGGAATGAGAAGGGGTACTGGGACGACATTCAAGGAAGGAAGGATGAATCATGATGAAGATTCGGAAGCAGTGACGAATGGGACGATGACATGGATGACAGTGAGGACAACGAGGAAGATAGTGATCGTGCTTCGTAGCTTTTAACAGAGCAGCGTAGTGTCGTTAGCGACCTTAGGACAAAGGGAACAGTTTCTTGGCCTCTTTTGAAGTGCTATGCCTTTACTTATCTGCGGATCCATGAACATTTTCAACTTACGAGAGTGGCGGAAATACTAGTACCTTCGATCACTCAGGGTCGATCATGTCAACGATTGATGATCCAACACGGCATGGGTGCAGTACTCGTACAGATTATGTCGGGTGCGCAACGTGATCCTAAACCTAGTTGTATTTACTCTTTTGTCTCTTGCGCTGGCCATGGAGGATCACGATGAACAATTTTGCTTAAAAATTCACTATAAATCCCCAACTAAACACTAACCTCACCTCCTCTTTCATGACTTTAAAATTGTGTTGGACGCATCTGAACAATATCCATAGGTCCGTAATTCCTGACAAGAGCTAACTTCGGCCCCAAACTAATCGACCCGAAAACAATGACAGGTAACCCAGTCGTATTCTTTACTTCGTGAGGAGGGTTCCACTTTGCTCCGTTCCCGTTAAGAGTCGTAATAAAGGTGATAATCTCGCCGCTGAAAACGCCGCCCGTATACTCACCCCTCGGCGCACTGGGGGTTGTAATAATATCGCTCCCAGGAACAACGTAATAGAGACTCAACAAGCCGGCACCAAGATCGTTGTAGACCGCGCCGTGGTCCATAATACAGGGTACGAGTGCCTCGGTTGGCGGTTTCTTTCCCGCAGGCGTAGCAGAGAACAAAACGACCTCTTCGGTGCCGTTGACCAAAATGCGCAAATCGAACGACCCTGTCCCGGTGGCAGGGAATTGAAGGACAGCCCAGGCATACGGGCCTACCGTGCGATCGATCTCGGGCTGGAGGGACTTTCTGCCATCCGGTCCAGTGATGTCAATTGCGACGAGCATGCCGCTGACTTGCACGAACGTGGTTCCGGAAAGCGGAATTTCCTTGGTGCCGGTACCGGCTGCGAAGATTGCGACGGCTTTGGTGTCGGACGGGCCGGCGAACATGAGGTAGCTGGGGCTCGCCAATGTAACTCCGTGGTCGCCTTTCTCGGTTTGCATCGCGTTCTCGGTGTGTTTGGTACGTTCGGTACGTTCGGTATTTATGAATGAAAGATAGACAAACGGGGATTTGGGCGAGACTTTATACGTTTCTCGGCCGCCGACAGTCCCAACACAAGGCGTGTTCTCGTGTTCTCGTATCTCCGCAAAGGTTATTGCATTGTTCTATTTCAGGAAAAACGTCTCGGGACCGATTTAGGTTGTTCCGATTTTAATATATCGGGAGGGATGGCCGCAATTTTGATACTGCACGGGGGCACGTGTCAACTGCCACGCCCCTATTGTATCTCGGCATAACAAAATGCCGAAAAGTCTAATCAAGGTTTGTTAGATTGAATCCCATGCGCGCCGATGTCCATTGTTTTTGATGTGGAAAAAGGAGACTTGTCTATGTTGCCACGATTTCTAGACAGGTCCGTTACTTGGAGACCCTGATTCGCACTTAAGACATTGGAATCGAGAATATCTAAACCTTTCATTTCCTCCATGTAACAAACTCCACGTACTCGCAAGCCCCCAAAGCCCTAAGCACACCCTTATTGTGCGTTGTGAACACTGTGTCCTCAATTGTTTGTGCCATGGTGAAATATACTGTCTTCTATGTTGCTGGGACGAATCCGATCATCAGTTTCTAATCAGGGCTCATCCCACCCGCCAGTGTTCCCAATTCGGTTTGGCTTGTATGGCTAGCTCAAGCAACACGCTTGTAAGCGGGCTCAAACCAGGATTTTCTGCGCCACCGGCTTGTTTGAGCCTTGATTCAGCTCGCTTGGGGATTGGAAGCAGCATCCAGACAGGTCAGTGATCTAATATGTCGGACAGTACTATGTAGTATGGATGTGTCGGACAATGTGGAAATCGCTAATCTTTACCACTAAGGAAACTATTACCGCTCCCAGGAAGTGGCTCAATACTGAGTCTGTCGAGATAAGTTATTGAGTGCATTAATTCATGCCAG
>Ga0302326_10030307_pt1 | contig 10829 bp, 14 predicted proteins | sample Palsa_T0_3_FD_202264 | JGI IMG/M metagenome (GOLD analysis project Ga0302326, IMG submission 202264) | Peat permafrost microbial communities from Stordalen Mire near Abisko, Sweden - Palsa_T0_3 | ecosystem: Environmental > Terrestrial > Soil > Palsa > Peat permafrost | place: Sweden: Abisko...
TGCTTAGCCGGAACGGCAGAGGAGACGGCACCCTTCGGCTTAGAGGCCGCGACCGGGACGGCAGGCGCCGCGGGGACCTTGACCCCGCTCGCGGCTATCGCCTTCTTCGCCGACGCCGCCTGCATCCGCAATGCGACCGCCGCCTGGAGTTGCTGCACCTGCGCCACGTACCGGTCATAAAGCGACGGGCCCGGGGCGGGGGCCTTCACGATCGCCGCGAGCTCAACCGCGCCCGCCACCCCATCCCAGGCGTGCGCGTGGGCGCGCGCCTCCGCGACCTTCTCGAGCGCGAGACCCCCCGCGGCGGCCGCCCGCACCTCCGGGTGCTTGCTCTTGCCCGCCCACCGGCGCATCGACCCCCACGCGATCGCATAGGCCTTACCCGGGGGCATGCCCTTCCTGATCAGCGCCTTGACGATCTGCTGAAGGTAGGGACTGTGCATGTTGCCTTTGACGCCGTACAGTCCGGGCCCGCCCGGCTTGCCGCGCGGCGCCGGGGTGACCGCCAGGCGCCCTGTTTCGGCGCTGAGCGAGTAGGCGCTCGGGTTCGACTGCCGCAGCGCCGCCTTCAGGTAGGAGACCGCCGGGGTGTCCAGGCCGGTCACTGATCTCGGGTCATGCTTGACCCGCGGTGCTTTCGGGACGGGCAGGGGGGCGGTGACGCCGTTCGCCTTCCCGTAAACATCAGGCCAGATCTGGGCGAGCTCCGGGTGCAGCGGGGCGAGGCCGTTGCTGATCCGGTCATCGTCGTTCTTCGCCTGCTGGGTGCGTTCGGGGGTGATCTCCCGCATCCGCCGGGCGACGTCCGGGAAATCCTTGCGGACGCGGGCGTCGGGCATCTGCGACGCCTCGCTCATCCAGTTTTTCCGGCCGCCGCCGACTCCGATCACCGATTTGGGGTCGATCCGCCCGGGTGCCCGCAGCGGCCTAGCCGCTGCCGTGCCGCTGCCGTGGTACACCCATCCGTGCGACCAGCCTTTCGGGCCGACCAACTCGACGGCGGCCGTCAGCCTTTTGGGCCGGCCAGCGTCACCGCCGTCCTGTCGTTGGCGAGCTGGAACGCGGACCCCTTGCCGGCCTGCATCGCCATCTGCGCGGCGCCCTTCCCGACCGTGTTGATCTTCGACTGCTTGGCGGGGTCGGAGGTGAGGGCGCTCGCCCGCGCGAGATGCGCCGCCGCCCCGGCGTGGTTGCCTTGCATCGAGGCGGTCTTCGCGTCTTTGATGTGCTGGTCGGCCTGCGACTCCGGGTCGGCTCCCTTGTCCGGCGGGTGGCTGCCGCCGCCTTTCCCGACGGACGCCCAGTACTCGGTGCTGGGCAGCCACGGCCGCGCGAGCTCCAACCCCGGGCCGTCACCGGCGCACAGGTCGATGACCGCGGACACGTCATTCCAGGTGTAGCCCATCGGGTGTGCCTCTCTTGTGAACTGCTTGGAGCCTGCCGGCTGTTTCCCCACCGGGTCCGCCACGGCGGGGTCGCTACCGCCGCCGTCGGCTCGGTTGGGGGCGTTCAGCGCCCGGTCGGCGCCGGGTTGCCGTGCGGTGGGCTTCTGCGCGAGCGCCCCCGGCCCGTATCCGGCGTCATGCGCGGGTGGCTGCGGCATCGGCGCGGAGGTGGTGTCGTCGCCGTAGGAGGACCGCGCGATCGCCGCCTGGTTTTTCGCGGCGACATCATCGAGGTCTTTGACGAGGAGCAGATGCCGGTAGACGTCGTGCATCACCGCCCGGCCGCCGATGTGGAGGTCGTCGGTGTGCATCCCGTTCCGCATGAGGGACTGGGGGGTGAGGGAGAACAGGGCGGCGCGCAGGTGCCGCTGGGACGCCTCATGGTTTCCCTGCCGCATGGTCCGGGCGGCGTCCATCAGATGCTGGCCGGCGGGCAGGTCCGGGTGGGATTCTTTCACTTTCCCGGCGAGGCGGCTCATCGACTTGGCTGTCTGCACCCGCATCGGGGTGAGCGGCGTGATCTTGCCGCGGCGGGGCGGCGGGGCGGCTAGGCTGGCTGGCGCCTGCCGCTGGCCCGCCGGCGCGGCGCCCCGGGAAACCGGACTGAAACCGGGCGCGAGTCCGGAGCGGGCCGCCTTCGTTTTCGCCGCGAGCTCAACCGGCTCGACCGCCACGTCCCCAGGCTTCCAGGTAAGCCTGTCCAGGGCCGTCATGACGGCACCACCGTGATGCTGATCTGCCTGTTCCCGGCGGCGTCGACCCGGTCGTCGTCAACCTGGAACGACGATCCTGGTGCCAGCAGGTACTCGTGGAGCGCGTTCCGCGCGGCCCGCTCCCCGCTGCTCATCGGGCTTGTTCCCGTCACCATGTCCTGAGCTTTCAGCATCCGAACTCCCGGGGGTACGTGCACGGAGATGTGCGCCGCGTCTGATCCCTCGTACATTTTCGCGACGTCACCTTTGGAGGTGAGGGACGTGAACCCGTCATCCCTGATCGTCTTGCCTTTGAGGGACCCGACGCGGCCGAAGATGGCGTTAGCGCCGTGCACGCCCCGGTGCAGTTGCACCGGATGGCTGGTCGGCTCGGCGGTGCCGATCAGCGCCGCCAACCGGTCGACGCCCTTGACGCTCGCGGGCGTCATCCCCGCCTTGTGCCCGTTGCGGAGGTGCGCGTTGGTGTACTGGTATCCCGAGCCGAAGTACACCGACATGGCGCTGTGCTTGTCCGCGTCGGTCATCGGGGCGGTGCCGAATGTCGTGGTGTCCCACATGCGGGGGTCGGTCATCTCGCCGGCCCGCGCCGGGGGAGGCGCGACAGCGGCGGTTTTCGGGCGGGGCGCGCGGGCCTTCGGGGCGGGCTTCGGCGTCGCCTTGACGGCGGCCAGGTGCTGACGCTTGAGCCGGTCGGCCGCCAACTTCGCCTTCGCTGTGGCGCTCGCGGTGGCGTGTGCCTTGGCTGACGCGGCGCTGCGCGGCTTCATGGCGGCGGCGGGTCCCTTGGTGAACTCCCCCTGCCGGTCGCGCGCCTCCTGCCCGGCCTTCAGTTTGGCGGTGAAGCCGGCCGTCCCGTGGTGCGCCATCTCCGCCGTCCTCGCCATTACCCGTGCCTCCACGTTCCGTTAATGCTAGATCACGCCTAGTAGCAGCAGTATGACGATCACGAGGATCGCGAGGACAGCAAGCCCGATGAGACTGCGAGGACCGTACACGCTAATCACCTCCGCCCTCGGCTTCATCGGCGACGGCGTCGAACTCGTCGGCGATCAGGGACAGCAAGGCAGGCTCGCGGTTCCAACCCGGCTCCGGGTACGGCGGGTTGCCTTTGGGCCGCCAGTACTCGGCCTCGCGCCGCAGGTGCTTCGCCCGCTCGCGGAGCGCGGTGATGATCTGGGCGCTCACCCCGGGTTCACCTCGCCCCGGAAAGACGTCCGCCGGTCAGTGTCGGTGGCGTACTCGCACACCCGGTAGGGGTCCTGACCCGGCCCGTGGTTCGGGCTGTAAGGACGGGTCAGTTTCGGCTCGAAGCCGAGGCGCGGGGTGTCCGCGAACGGGGTGCCGTCCTCATGGGCCGGCCAGAGCGCGAAATCTTCCATGCGTTCATGCAAATCCACGTCACCCAGGCGGTCAAAAAGCCAGCGCTGCCAGGACCGCAGATCGTAAGTGGCGGGTGGCACTGGGAACAGGTGGTTGACGGTGATGGCCTTCTCGCGCTCCGCGCGTACCGCTTCCGCGAGTGCCTGAAGCGCGGCCAGGTCGCCCGGCGCTCCACCTACGGCGTTCAGTGCGTCTTCCACCAGGTCCGGGTCGGGCGGGTGATAGGTGTCCGGGCCATGTCGCTGCACCACCAACGTCATGCCGCGCGACTCTCCGGCGTGGCGGCCGGGCTTGTCCCGCTGGAGGTCGTCTTCAAGCCAGACCCTCCAACCCATGTGCTGGCGGTAGCGCAGGCACTTGACCAGGTGGGCGAGCGCGTCAGGGTACGGTGCGGTCTGCCGCATGATTTCGGTCATACCTGCCTCCAAGAGTGGCCCTCATCGAGGTAGCCGTGCCATCCGTCGTCGGACTGCCCGGTCGTGTCGCCGCGCAGCAGGTTGCTGATGCTCGCCCTGATCTCAAGCGACCCGTCCGCGCACTCGCGGAAGACGTGCGGCGGGCTGCACACGTGCTGCACCGAGCGCGCGGCGGGAGGGGCGTCAGGGTCGCGGGCGTTCGGCTTGAGGAAGAACACCGCAGGCGTCCCGCCGGTGTACTCGCCGGTCGGCCCGAAATAGTCGCCGGGCAAGGTGATGTCGGCGAATGAGCCGACACGGCGGCCGATCATCACATGCCCGTCACGATCAGGACCGGCGGCGGCAGCCTGGTGGCCGTGTGCCACGCGAGCATGACAAGCGGGTCGAGGGCGGTCAGGTACCGGGGCCACGGGTCGCCCGGGGTCCGCCGCTCCCAGGCTTGCTCGTTGAACCGCCCCACGAACCAGCGGGGCGGGAACAGCGGCGGCGCTTGGCTGCTCATAATCGTGGTCCTCCCTCGCTACCCGTACTGGGCGGTGCAATCGTGCAGGGCGTACGCGGCCCCCACCTCCGACTTGATCCGCGCCACCTGGCCGACCTGCGCGGCGCGGTTGGCGGGGGTCTCGAACTGCGGGTCGGCGATGGCGGGCAGCGCGAGGATCGCGTGGATGAACTGCACTTCCTCGGCCCGGTTGGTGTTGGACTGCTCGCAGGCGCTGATCGTCTGCGTGTGCACGGTGCCCTGGACGGAGGAGACGCGGATCACCAGGTAGATGATGAGGCCGACGAGGACGCCGAGGAGAGCCAGGGTGACGGTGACGAACGCGGCCACGATCCGGTCCCCGGTCTTACTGGGCGGTACCACTGTCACGGGTTGCCCTTCTTCTGGTCCTCGTCGTCGGCGAGCATCTTCTGCCCGGCTTCCGTCTCGCGGGCCTCGGTCTCGCTGGCGCGGAACTGGGCGAGGCGGTCGGCGAGGATCAACTCGAGTTGGTCACGCCGCCGCTGGGTGCGTTCCAGGGCGTCCACGTCGGACGGGTCAGGCATGATGCCCTTGTCTTTCGCCAGTTGGATGACCCGCTGCAGCACGACGATCAGCGATTCGGCCTGTTCGAGTTCCTCCTGGCGGGCCGCCGTCATGTCCGAATTGACGAGGGTGTGGATCCGGTGGGTTTGCGCGCCCAGGTCATCGAGTTTCGACGCTGCGTCGACCGCCTGCGCCTGCGCGACCCGCGCCGCCTCCTGCGCCGCGACCGCCGCCGCCGCCGCCGCGGCAGCCACCTTGTCCTGCCGCTGGTAGTCGGCCAGCTGATCCTCCCGGTGCATCCGCTCCGTCCGGTGCGCGAGGATCAGCGGGGCGGTGACCGACGCGAAAATCGATGTGATGATCGCGAGGGCGACCGCGATGAGGGTCGTCATGCGGCCCTCGCGTATCTCGTCGTCCTGCTGCCGGGCAGCAGCCGCCCGCCCGGGTGCGGCGCCGAGGGAAAGCATCTGCAACCGGGGTGGACGGAACCCGGGAACCCGATGCCGGGCATGGCCGTGGCGTAGAAGTTCCACCCGTCCGCAGCCCGGCATTCCGCTGAGGTCCGCTTGTCGATGATCGTGTTCCAGCCGAGCAGGTTCCCGTGCTCGAGCGCCGCCATGTCGGTCTGCCCGGCGGCCCGCGCCCGGTTCCACATCGCCGCCGTGTGCTGGGCGTAGAAGCGGCGTTCCCGCTCGAGCTGAGCGCGGACCGCGCCGGTCATCGGCTGGCCGTTCGCCCGTGCGGCCATCGTCGCGCTCATCACCCGCCGGGCCGCGGCGATGACGTACTGGGCGCGGCGGGCCAGGTTCATCCTCGAGGTCTGCTCCGACGCCGGGCCGATAACCCCGGTGACAGGCGGCGGATGCTCCGACACGAGCCCGAACGTCTCGGCGATCGCGGCCAGGGCGATCGGGGTGAGGATGAAATGGGCTTTCAGTGCGTTGATCGTCGCGGCGACCGTGACACCAGGGCCGGCGACGAGGGCGGCGGCGACCGCGACGGCCAGCGCGGGGTCGTCGAGGCCGGACGGCGGCGGAACCTGCTGCTGCGGCGGCGGCTGCTGCGGGGGGGCGGGCGTGGTCACGGCCAAGGCGTCCTCCACGCCGACCGGTGCGACTCGATCCACCGCATGTCGTCTAGCGCCTCGGCGAGCGCGCCCGGCCAGTCCGCCCGGTCGCCGGTTGAACGCAGGCCGTGGGCTCGCACGTCAAAGCACCAGCGGCCGGTCTTCCGGTCCTTCCAGATCCGCGCCTTCACGCTGTCCTCGCCCAGTCCGGTGTGAACGCGTCGTCCCGGGTCATCGGCCCGCCCTCGTCGCAGGCGACGGTGTAGCGTCTGGCGGTCACGCCGCCACGTCCAGCGGCCCGCAGATCGCGCATGCGGCCGACGTCGCGTTGCCGACCGAGAAGTGCTGGCAGGAGAAGGTGCGCGGGGGGTCGAGAGACGACTGGAGCGCTCGCAACTCGCCACGCTTCCCGGAACCCTCGATGGGTCCCTGAGGGCGCTGCACGGCAACCGGCAGGCTGCTGACGAGCGCGCCGCCGTCATGCCGCCACGCAGGCGACCCGATGCGCAGGCTGAGCGTGCCGTGCCGCAGAAGCGCGGGCATCAGCGCCGCCGTCAATCGCTCAAGTGCCTCGGCGGGCACCCGCACAGGCTCGGCCTCACCCTCAACGACCAACTCGAAGACCCGCGGCTGCGTGATCTCCCGGCCAACCAGCCACCTGATCCACGACCCCACGGTGACGCCCTCCCCGAACGCGCGTTCCTTGACGGCCTCAATGACCTCGGGCGCGAACCGCACAGCGGTCATACTCGTCAGGCGTTGCCCCGCGCGCTTGCGGCCCGGCCCGCTGATCGCCAGGTTCGCGGGGTCGGCGTAGAACTCGTACGCCTCGCGGTCATCCACCGGCAGCGTCGTTCCCGGGCGGGTCGCCGGGGAGCCGCCCCGCCTTGTCCGGGTCGATGCCCGCGGCCACGCACAGCGCCGACACTTTCCGGTCCAGCCGCTGCACCTGGTCCATGACGTCGTGCAGCACGTCGAATGTGGCGGTGTCGATGATCACAATCCCCCACCCAGCTTTCCTGTTCGGGCATCGGCCGATCCCCATTGTGACGCCACAGGCGTTGTTAAACGCATCAGGCGCACCAGGGGGAACAGCGACGATGTGCCCTGACCGGGCGGCGCGCACCTCCCAGAACGCGCCGCCCGGAGATTCACCGGCTCAGGCCGACGGCGGGGTCACGGGCGGGGCCGCGGGCGGCACCAGGCTGGTGACCGTCCCCACCGCCGTGTCCAGGGACGCCTGGGTCGCCGCCATCGACGCGACCGCCGTGTCCAGGGCGGTGGTGTCCACCGACGCGGGAAGCGCGGCGAGCGCAGCCTGGACGGCGGTCACATCGGTGCCCAACTGGGTGACCTGCGCCTGGACGTCGGTCATGGTCGAGCCGATCTGGGTTACCGCGGCGTCGATGTCAGACTGCTGTGACATGATTTTCTCCGTATTCTGTAGGATTCTGCTGAGCATTCCGTTGTTGCTGTGACGGCCGAAATCGAACATGCTGTCATCGTTTCCTTCCTGGCCGCTCACTGCGCCGCCGCCAGTCCGCCGGCCATCGGCGGCTTTCCCGCCGCCGGCGACGGCGGCCCCCCCGCCGCGAGCGACGGAAGCGAAGGCGCCTGCGCCCGGGGCACCCCGGCCATCGGCGGCGCCTGCTGCGCGATCTGGGTGCCCGCCGCCGCCAGTCCCTGCAACTGGCCGAGGCCGGCGGCGGCCTCCGGCGGCATCCCCGGCGGCGGGTTCCCCGCGAGGGACTCCGCCCGCTGCGACGCGGTGTTCACCAGCGACTCGTGGATCTGATCGGCGTCCAAGTCGAGGATCGTCGCCATCCGCTCCGTCAGCAGGTCAATGAACGCCAGCGGCACGTTCAGTTTGGGGGCGGCCGCCATCTGCCCGAACATGGTGAACAGGACGGCGGTCATCGCCTCCTGCAGCGGCCCGAACTTCCACTGGGGGAACGCCGCGTCAGCACCGAAATTGAGGGTGACCAGGGGGCGGATCAGGTCATGGGAGATGCTGTCGGCGATCTCCGTCGCGACCGCCTCACGGCTGGCCAGGTAGTACGAGCTCTGGTCTTCGCTCATGCCGTACGACCCGGCGGAGGCGCCGCCGCCCGCCCGCGTCCCTTTCGCCGCCGCCCCGGACAGCTGAAGGAACCCGGCGAGGACCGAGCTGGCCATCCAGTTTTCGAGGTACGTCATGCACGCGGCGAACTGCGCCCCCGCGTCGGACGCCGCGGGGAGCGCCTCGAATGTCTTCTGGCCTTCGTCGGGGTGGATGAGGCCGACGATGCCGCTGCCGCGCAGTTGGGAGATGTCATCCGCCCTGGCGGTCGCCTCGTTCTGGTCGTTGCCGTAGACGACGAGGCGCTGCATCGCCATGCCCTCCATGAAGGACATCCACAAATACAGCAACTTTGACATCGTCTGGTAACACCAGAACGACGTCTCCATCTCTGACACGCCAGTCAACGGCTCCCGATGCTGCCCGTGCGTGTAAATGTACGAACGAATCTTCGGGATATCCACGTACCCAGGCACCTTTTGCTTGTTGTTCAGCATCAGGTTGCCACCGAACAGCCACACCTGCTGACGGAACCCGTTCGGCTTCCCCGAACGGTCGTTGTACCGCGCCTGGCAGGTGGCGGGCGGCCGGTAGGAGACCGCCTCGTAAATGATCTTGCCGTCGCTCTCACGGACCTTGAACGTTTTCTCGAAGAATGACCGCTTGAACACCTGCGCGGCCGTGATCTGCCCGACCAGCGTGCTGATCGGCGTCTTCATGCCACCGGACTCGTTCGGGGTCATCAGCACCGACGTGACGAACTCGGCCTCGCCCTTATCGCCTTTAGCCGGTTCAATGGTGTACGGTGCGCCGCGGATGGGGAGGGTGAGAACCTGCTCGATAGCCGCGGCCATGCCGTTGCGGACCAGCATTGTCTTGTAATCGCGTGCTGAAAACTCGCCATAGTCGACCCGCTAAGAAGACATCCCCTTCGCCATAATATGCGAAAAGCCTCTGCCCCATATCAAATGAGGTTTATAAGGTCCCGATCTCCGGGCCCATGAGTGTCCGCTTCCCGCCAGGGCCGCGGGAACCCTTAGGAGGGAGATCGGGGAAGGCAATCACGTTAGCGTCGTTGGATGCCATCTGTTTGCACCACCCCCTCTCCTGACGGGGCGCACGCGGGCGCCGGATGACATACTGCACGTGCAGATGCACGCGACGAACGCACGTGCATGAGGCAACCATACAGGCGGGACGGGCGGCGGGCATAGTTGAGGGCCAGAGGCGCGTGTCCGCCCCCCGGCCCTCAACCCCCCGTTAGCGCCCCCCCGGTCAGGCCCGGCCAGCCTCCTGCCCTGCACGCTCGCGCTCCCGGCGCCGCTGGCTGCCGAGCCGGATGTTCTCCAGCGCCTGCCCGGTGCGCTTGGATCCCTTCCCGGCGGAGTTCGCCTTGGCCTTAAGGGCAGTAGTCCCGCCGATCCTCCCACATTCCGTACTTGGGGAAGCCCGCGGGATCCGAGGCCAACGGCGGCGAATCCTGGCGTGCCGTAGCGTCGTTCATGGTCCGTAAACCTTTCGTCGGAAGGTATGCGGGCAAGTCCTCCGGCTCCGGGTCGTCATACCCGTGAGCCGGGGGCGCTGATCTTGCCCCGGTACGCCACCCATTCTACCTGTTCAGGTGGGTTTTTGCGTACAGGTCAGCTAGCCGTTCTCACCCTTTGTTACAGGTCGGCTAAGGCACGGGCCGCTACAGGGTGTGATGCTCTCCTGACTGATAGCGTGCAGCGTTGAACGGGATCAAACGAACCCGCACACAACAGAGCACATCGGACATACCCACGAAAGGCAATCCCAATGATCAGGAGAATCGCCCTCGCGGCAGCCGCAGCAGCGGCCCTCGCGATCGGGGGGGGCGGCATGGCCGTCGCGAACGCAGCCACCATCCCCGTCATCAACGTCACCGTCGGCAGCTCAGCAGGCGGCGTCGCCGGGTATTACGGCGCCGACGACGGCCACACCAACTGGAGGTTCGTCCAGACGACCGTCACCGCCAGCCCCACGCTGGAGAACCTGAACGGCGTGTCGTCATCCACCCTCGGCGCGGTCGGTGACACCCTCTGCAACGAGAACAACGGCGATGACACGCAGATCGGCCTGTACGACGACGGCGGCGTCTACGGGGTCGCCTACGACGCCGGCGTCGTCAGCACCAGCTACGACGACCCCTGCATTGACGCGGGGCTCATCAACCCGAGCATCACCAGCGCGCCGCAGCTGCTCGGGCACCTCACCGGCGGGATCAGCGCCGGCGACAAGATCCTCGTGTCGATCTACTACGACCCGACCTCGAGCGGCCACGGGATGCACGAGCTGCAGTTCTGCGCCACCGATTTGACGAAGGTGAACGAGCACCGCTGCGCCACCCTATCGATCCACGCGGTCGACTTCACCGAGTACGGCATCGGGGTCGTGTCCGACGCGGCGACGGTCACCGCGGCGCTGAATAACAACCTGGAGACGTTCACCGGAAGCGTCGTCAACTTCTACAGCTCGACCAAGCCGGCCGAGGCGATCAGCGCGGAGAAGGCGTACTACGGTTACGGCGGCCTGTCGCAGGTGCAGTACGTGAACTCGTCGGATCAGCCGGAGATCGGCCCGGACAGCAGCCTGTCCGGGGAGAACTTCACCGTGTTCGAGGGCAGCACCACCCCGTAACCCCCGGGTCGCCGGGGGCGCATTGAGCGGGGGCCGGGTGGGGGGTTGGCCCACCCCGCCCCCGC
>Ga0302326_10030315_pt1 | contig 10828 bp, 8 predicted proteins | sample Palsa_T0_3_FD_202264 | JGI IMG/M metagenome (GOLD analysis project Ga0302326, IMG submission 202264) | Peat permafrost microbial communities from Stordalen Mire near Abisko, Sweden - Palsa_T0_3 | ecosystem: Environmental > Terrestrial > Soil > Palsa > Peat permafrost | place: Sweden: Abisko...
ATGATGCAATCTCGGCTACGTCGCTGAGCGCAGCGCAGGTCGCCGAATTGCCAAAGCTGGGCTTCTCGTCGAGCAATGCCGTAGCGGCAACGATCTCCGATAACACCACGTACGCCGTCATGGCTGCGTATAAGATCGCCCCGGTTCCAGTGAAACTCTACGCCGGCTATGAGCATCTCCAATATGCGAATCCCACAACCGGTGTGGCGGCGGGCACCGCCGGACTGGGCGGCTACATCCTGGCCTTTGTCAATAATACGAATTACCCCAACGACAAGGACCTCGACGTTTACTGGACCGGCGTGCGCTACACCGTGCTTCCGGGTCTTGATCTGACGGCCGCGTACTACGGCTATCGTCAGAACGCGTACGGCACCGGAACCCAGGCGGGATGCACAACCGATGCACACTCGACCTGTAGCGGAAGCTTCAAGGCGTTTTCGTTCGACGCCGACTATCGATTGACGAAGCGCTTCGACGTTTACGCCGGCATCATGTACAGCAGCGTGTCAGACGGCCTGGCGAACGGTTACGCCTACTATACGACCGACATGAACCCGACAATCGGCGCGCGCTTCAGTTTCTAGCCATGGCAGCGAAGGAGTCGAGGCGGTGCCGATCGTTTCCCTGTGCGTAGCCCGGTGCAAACACGCTCCAGGAGCCGTAACATGCCGCGCGGAGAGGCAGCATGACTACACCCACTGTGCGTTTTCGCATCGACTTCGGCCGCGACGCTGCCGTTGGGCCAGGCAAGATCGCATTGCTCGAACACATAGAGCGCTCTGGCTCGCTGTCGCAGGCGGCACGAGATCTCAAGATGAGCTATCGACGTGCCTGGCTGCTGCTCGACAGCCTGAACAACTCCTTTGAAGGACGCCTCGCAAACACCAGTATCGGCGGCCGCAAGGGGGGCGGCGCCTGCCTGACGCCCCTTGGACGTGCCCTTATCCTGGCCTATCGGCGCTTTGAAGTGACGCTGCAATCCCAAGTGCAGCGTCGCTTCAATGCCTTCTCTTGCCGATTACGCCAGGTGCCCGAGCTATCCGGGAAGGCTCCGAGAGTTCGACTGAGTGCGCGCTGATTTTCTTAGGCCTGATAGTCCGCCGCGAGCGTCTCGTCGAGCGGCACGCGCCGCGCATTCATCATGTTGAACACCGGTGTCAGCACGATGGCGATGACCAGGTTCAGAACCAGCGTGTAGAAGGCCGTGTAGCCTGGAAACGTGTAGCCGCCGACTGCGAGCGGATAAGCCGGTGTCAGATGTGCCGCAACAGCCATTGCCGTGCCGGCAAACGTCCCACCGGCCCAGCCGAGCAGCAGCGCCCAACTGTTGAACCATCGGGTAAAGACGCCAAACATCACTGCAGGCAGCGTCTGGATGACCCAGATGCCGCCGAGCAATTGCAGCTGAATGGCGTATTGCGTCGGCACGAACAGAATGAATACCAGCGCTCCGAACTTGACGATCAGCGACACCCACTTCGCCATTTGCGCTTCCTGCTTGTCGGTCGGATTCTTGTTGATGAACTCACGGTGAATGTTGCGCGTATAGAGGTTCGCCGCAGCGATCGACATGATGGCCGCCGGCACCAGGGCGCCGATGCCGATCGCGGCAAAGGCGATACCGACGAACCAGGCCGGAAAGCTGTGCAGTAAAAGCGCGGGCACGGCAAAGTTGTTGCCGAACTGCTTGAAGCCACCGGCGAATTCGGGGAGTTTGTCGACTCCGGCGGCGATTGCGAAGAAGCCGAAGAGCGCCAGCAGACCGAGCATGAAGGAATAGCCCGGCAGCATTGCCGCATTGCGACGGATGGCCTTGCCGCTGCTGGCGCTCAGAATGCCCGTCATGGAGTGCGGATAGAGGAAAAGCGCCAGCGCCGAGCCCAGCGCCAAGGTCGCATAGGCGCCGTAGGCCCCCGTGGTATGGGGTCCGGGAACCGCCAGCAGAATCTTCTTGGCCGGCACGGCCGCGAAGATTTTGCCGAAGCCGCCCAACTCGATGGGAATTACGATGATGGCGGCGAACGCGGTGACATAGATCAGGATGTCTTTGACGATCGCGATCGATGCCGGCGCGCGCAGACCGCTCGAATAGGTGAACGCCGCCAGCACCAGGAACGCGATGATCAACGGCAGATCGGCCGCAAGCCCGGTCCCGGAGATGCCGAGCGCGCCGACCACGACCTGGATGCCCACCAGCTGCAATGCGATATACGGCATGGTGGCCACGATTCCGGTGATGGTCACCGCCAACGCCAGCCAGCGATTGCCGAAGCGCCCGCGCACGAAATCCCCCGCCGTGATGTAGCCCCGCTTATGGCATACGCGCCAGAGCCGAGGAAATACCAGGAATAGGAATGGATAGATGACGATGGTGTACGGCACGGCGAAGAAAGCGACCGCACCTGCGCCGAAGGCGAGCGCGGGGACCGCGATGAAGGTGTAGGCGGTATACAGATCACCACCGACCAGGAACCAGGTGACGACGGTGCCGAAACGCCTGCCACCGAGTCCCCATTCGTGCAGCAAATCGAGATCGCCCTTGCGCCACCGGGCCGCGGCGAAGCCCAACCAGGTGATGAAGCCAAACAGCAGCACGAAGACGGTCAGCGCAGTCCAGTTCACATCCTGCACAACATTACCCCCGTGGTCTGTTCTTGTTTTCGATCTATTCGCGGGTTGCGAAGTAGACGATCGCAGTGATTACGGCGCTGACGATCACCCACAGCATCTGATACCAGTAGAAGAATGGCAGGCCCAGCCACAAGGGCTCGATTCTGTTGTAGAAGGGCGGCCAGAGAACAGCGACGAACTGAATCACGAACAGCAGGTGCCACCAACTCCAAACGTCGCGTCTGCCCTGTGCACCGTTCATGGCCAGAACCCCCTCAAGTGTCCGCCGACCGCCCCGCAGCGGGCTTTTCGCGCAATGTATACTGATGCCGTCGGGCTGACCAGCCTAAAGCGGCCGCGAGTTCAGTTTTCTTGAGGACAGGCAGCCCCCATTGGCCAGCCGTGTGGCCAACCGTGCCATCGGCTGGGGCTGCGAAGTCGATCTCATGGCCCGGGCCGCGGGCCATGAGACCGTAATGCGCGATGTATCTTAGAATTTGAAGCGGAAACCGATCGTCGGATCCACCGTGTCGGTGCTGAAATCGTAGCCGCTCGCAAGACCGCCTGACACTTTGGTCCACATCAGGCCGGCATACATGTCGAAGCGCTTCGTGAAGCGGTAGTCAGCCGAAAACGTGAGCGCGTTTTCATTGCCACTGCAACCCCCGCTGACAGTGGTGGAGCAGCCCGTGTTCGCGCCGTCGGCGTAGCTGTTCTGCTTGTAGCCGTAGTACGAAGCGGTCAGATCCAAACTCGACAGGACGGTGTACTTCACGCCAGCCCAGAAAACCTGCAGATCTTTGTCGTTGGGGAAAGCCGTATTGTTGACGACTGCGAGCTTGTAGCCGCCGATATCGTCGAATCCGACCGGCAGCGGCGTGGTTGGGTTCGCGTATTGGATATGTTCATAGCCGGCATAGATCTTCGGCGCGCCGAAGTTATACATAGCCATGATGGCGTAGCTGGTATTGTCCGAGATCGTTCCCGCCAGGGAATTGCTGGACGACAATCCCAGTCCGGGCAGCATTGCGACTTGGGCCGCACTGAGTGCACTCGCCGAAATGGCATCTCTCACATGAGTGAAATACGCATCGACCGAGGCGCCCAGATACTCGATGCCGACATCGGCCTGAACCAGCGTGTTAGCGGCGCCGCTGGCATTGTTGAATTTATAGTCGACTCCGAAATGAACCGGGCCCACCTTCTCCACATATTTCAGCGAGGAATCGACACGCCGATCCTGCGTGTCGCCGCCGCCGGCAGTAGTTCCCGACAATCCGATCAGCGAAAAGGCCTGAGACGCCCCCTGGGGGTCATACTTGGAGATGCCATCGGCTAACAATGTGTTCTGGCGTCCGAACGTGAGCGAACCGAAGGTCGCCGAACTCAGCCCAACAAAGGATTGCTGGAACGTCTGACCCGCGATGCTCGAATCCAGATTGGTGGTTTGTTCGGACGCGGTACGGCCATTGTTCTGCGCGAGCGACTTCAAGGCATCGGCGATATCGCCGGACTGCGGGTTGAAGAACGTCTCCAACTTGAACACAGCCACCCAATCCCCGACCAATATGGGCTCGATGCCTTGCAGGCCGACCCTCGATTGGCTCAGGTTGCTGGGGGTGGCGCCAAACTGCGAATTGTTGCTGTTCTTCTGGACGATATCGGCACTGCCGGCAGGAAAATAATCGTTGAACGGAGCGCCATGCGACTCGTATTGCAGTCCAATATCAACGATGCCATACAGCGTGACGCCGTGCAGGGTCAGGCTATCGTCGGCGGGTGCTGCCACGGGGCCCATGGCGCTTTGCGCCCGTGCGACGCCCGTTGCGGTCAACAGGCTGGCCAATAGCACAGCACCCCCAAGCAAGGCGATACCGCGATTGCCGCAGGTTCTGGATGCCCCCGAATTGGAAGGCGCGTTCGCATTAGTCACCGCTAGTGCTCCTACAGATAGATGGTAGAGTGATTTGGAGTTTGTACTATTTAAGAGACATATTCTTGGCTGATCTGATAGGGTCAAGATATCATATGCCTCTTTCTAACAACATTTACATCGCAGGGGCTTGAGTTCGTTTTCGTTGCATCCCATGCGGCCTATCGCGCAGGCCGACATATGGAGTACCCTCCGGCAACACTGGCGCCGTATGAATAGCCTTGGGGCCCAACACGACCTTCCCTTCTGCATTACATCCGACCTGTTGCGAAATTGACACATCAGAGCGCACGCTCGGCATCGCGCCGCAACTTGTATTAGTTGACGCCTCCATCACACCCCGGCGCCGACGCTCGCAACGAGCGCGTGCAGTCTGTTGCGCCTGTGTTACAGCCGTAAGACAGCCGCGTTTCAATCCGGTGACAGCCGCGCTGAAAGCCTTCAGACAGCGCGGATTCACACTCGCCCCGGCACCTTTTGGCTGCCGAGCAGCACATTAGAGCGTCTTAATGTCGGACTAGCGTGGCTCTAATCCAATGGGTGCGTAATCGCTGGTGGAGGTGGCAACGCGTGCGTGTGCTGATAGTCGAAGATGACCGGAAGCTCGCCGAGTTTGTGGCGCGCGGCCTACGCGCAGAGCGCTTTGCCGTAGACCTCGCAGTCGACGGCCGCGAGGGTCAGGGCTTCATCAACACCTACCCCTACGACGTGCTGATCCTTGACCTGATGCTGCCGCACGTCAGCGGCACCGAGTTGCTGCGACGCGTGCGCCGATCGCATCCTTCGCTGCCGGTTCTGGTGCTCACGGCGCGTGAGGCAACTGAGGACAAAGTCGCGCACTTCGAAGCCGGAGCCGATGACTACCTGACCAAGCCCTTCGACTTCGCCGAGCTCGTGGTGCGTGTCAAGGCGTTGCTGCGACGTAACCCGGTCGAACGAGCCGAAGTGCTTCGCATTGCAAACCTCGAGTTGAACCGGCTGACCCAGCAGGTACGCCGGGACGGACAGCGCATCGAACTCACGGCAAAGGAGTACGCGGTGCTCGAATACCTGCTGACCTCGCCGGGGCGAGTATTCTCGCGGACCATGATCCTCGAGCATGTATGGGACCAGAGCTTCGAAGGCGTTACCAACATCGTCGATGTCTATGTTCGCTACCTGCGGCGAAAAGTGGACGACCCGTTTGCGATCAAGCTGATCCATACCGTGCGTGGCGTGGGTTATTGCGTGCGCGAGGCACAGACGGTGCACGAGGCTGGCCCGGAATGAATCACCGCTCGCTCGCCTTCCGGCTTGCAGTCTGGTACGCGTTGCTGTTGAGCTGCACCTTTGCGCTGATCGGCACGGGCATGTTCTACGGTTTGGCGCAGTATCTGCGCTCGAGTCTGGGCGACTCGCTGCGGCGCCGATCCACCCAGGTCGAACAGATCCTCGCAGAAGCGTCGCCGGATACCCCAAATGCAGCTATCGCTGAGGCGATCGATACCCGCGTGGCTCCCGAGTTCAATAATCGCTTCGTGCGCGTGACGCGCGCCCCAGCGGCGTTGATCTATCGCTCCGGTGCGCCGGCCGATCGCAGCTTCGACCCGTCATCTGTGCCGCCGCTGACCGGCTCGTGGCCCCTCAAGAGCTTGGCGCGCCGCGCTCAGACCGCGGACCATCGGTGGCTCATGGAAAGCGCGACCCCCATCGACACCACTTCGGGCCGGTATCTGATTGAGCTCGGTGCTTCGCTCGAGCCGATCGAGGCTCTGCAGCAGCATCTGCTGGGCTTGCTTGGAATGCTATTGCCGCTGCTAGTCGTGTGCGCGGCGGGCGGTGGCTATCTGCTGGTGGGTTGGGCGCTGCAGCCGGTGGATCAGCTGTCGCAGACCGCCGAACAACTCAGCGCACAGGACCTGGAATCTCGGCTACCGGTCGTCGCGAGCGGCGATGCCCTCGAGCGGCTGTCGATCGCGCTGAACCACATGCTCACCAGGCTGCGCGATTCGGTGCAAACCTCGCGCCGATTTCTTGCCGACGCGTCGCATGAACTTCGCACGCCGCTCACAGTCATCAAGGGCGAGTTGCAGGAGATCGTCCGCACCGATACGGCCCAGGGCGAAATTCGCGACCGCATTGGCAGCGTCCTGGAAGAAGTGGCGCGCTTGGAACACCTGGTGTCCGGATTGCTAGTGCTGTCACGGCTCGACGTCGGCGAGGCACAGCGGGAATTGGTCGATGTCGATCTGGCCGAATTGATCGGCAGCACCGCGGAACAGATGCGACTGATGGCAGAGGATCGCGGCATCAAGCTGCAGTATTCCGAGCTGCCACCGGCCGTGGTCCGGGGCGATCGAGGACGGCTCAAACAGGTCATTGTCAATTTGCTTGATAATGCGATCCGATTCACGCCGCCAGGCGGAACGGTGAGGCTGCGCACCATGGCTGGCGACCCCTATCACGGCCTCGAGGTGAGCGACAGCGGAATCGGCATCCCCGCCGCTGCTTTGCCGCATATTTTCGAACGCTTCTTCCGCGTCGATGAGGCGCGCTCGCGCGAAGACGGCGGAGCAGGCCTGGGTCTTTCGATCGTCAAGTCGATCTGCTCGGCTCACCGCGTCGACATCGAGGTCGACAGCCAGCCCGGACGCGGCAGCAGCTTTCGCCTCAAGTTCCAACGTTCCTCGAACAATGCCGGACTCGCCAGCGCCACCGGCGCCACCGGCGCCACCGGCGCGCGCGAATCGCAGCTCTTCTTGGCGCGCACCGGGCGCCCTGGCGCCGTGCCGTCACTCACCGACCGCGCTGCGGCGACGCCGCCCGTGGCGGTGCCCCGCCGCCTGGACCAGCAATAGGAACTGGTGCCATGTCCCTCGTGCGTTCCGGGCGCGGAGCCCGACGCGTACTTTGTGCAAGGCTCTCCATCCTTTTCCTGACCGGTGCTCTTTCTGGTTGTGCGCTACGCAACCACTATGAGAAATGTGGCTTTCGCGGCTGCGCGGCTGACGCGAAGATCACTGCGGATGTAGTGTTGCAGCTCAATCGATGCTCTTTTTTGGAGCCCAATGCAGTCCGCGTGCAAACATTGGATCATGTTGTGTATCTCAATGGTGGAGTGCTTTCTGACTTAGAGATCGGCAGGGCTGATTCGATCGCGCGTCAGGTCCCAGGCGTCGCGGGCATCGTGAACTCGATCGTCGTTTTGAACGCTCGGTGACCGGAACCGAGCTCGAGCCGCGTGCTTCGGGGGCCGCGACTATAGCGTGAATTAGATCCGTCGCGGATCCACGGCCCACGCTGCGCGTCCTGATGGGGTCCGTATCTCTCAGGCTGACTGCCGAACTTTAATGCAATTTTCAGCCGCCCTTAATCAACACCACGTACGCTGAGGTCTGCCAGCCGACGCCCGGAATGTCTTGACAGCACGGTAACTAGAGGCTTGCCGGGTGATCCGAACCATCTGAGGGGTGAATGCACGGGAGACCATTAGCGTGGATGTATCATCAAGTGTCGAAACAGGATTGAGCGACGGTGAAGCGGTGTGGAAAGCGGCCTTGGTTCAAGCCGAGTACGCGCGACGAGACTACGCCCAGTGTCTGAAGGCGACGGACCGGGATGAATCAGAGCTTGCTCGTCTCTGGCTGCGCCTGTGGCTTGCTGAGCGGCATCGTGACGAATTATTCAGGCGAATGGAGTGATTCGGATGCTTCGCTCGAAAGAGTCCAAGTGCGTCTCGGCCATCGAAGCGACTGACGCTGCCGAGCTGGAGATCGTGCGACGGGCCCAGTCGGGAGAGCGGCGCGCCTTTGATCTACTGGTCATCAAATATCAGAGCAGGATACTCAGTCTACTCACGCGATACACTCGGAATCCTTCCGATGCGCAGGATGCTTCGCAGGAAACATTCCTCAAGGCTTACAGAGGGCTGAGGCAGTTTCGCTGCGAATCTGCGTTCTATAGCTGGCTGCACCGCATCGCGATTAACACCGCCAACTCTCTCCTGAAGGCGCGTGCCCGAGACTTTGCGGGTCCCACATGGGAGGTGGTGGCTAGAAGCGATGGTATGGGCGAGCTTCCACTGCAGCTACGGGAAGTCGGGACACCCGAGCAGCTGACCTGCGCCGAGGAGCTACGCGGTTTGGTTGATACAACGCTCTGCTCGATGCCGCCCGGACACCGCACCGCCATCATGTTACGGGAAGTGGATGGTCTGTCCTACGCAGCCATCGCCGCCGCGATGCTCATCCCAATAGGGACGGTTCGCTCGCGCGTCTTCCGGGCTCGCGAGCTGCTGGATAGGCAGTTGCGTCAAGTGGTCGATGGCGGCCTGGGCCGCTGCTTGACGCCGGCGTTGCCATCAGCTGCATTCGCGATCAGACCCGCGGCATAACCCCCCTCCAGCAGTGCCTGTCGGCGCTGTAGAAATGACAACAAGGTATGCCGATCCCAGCGTTGCCGGGATCGAACTATCGCCAATTCCACGGTGAAAGGCTCGAGATGAAAGCATTTTAATGCGGGCCTAACGCGATTCTAATGTCGACCCTGTCAAATGTCGCTGAGGTCTGAACCCATGCGCCTACTCATAGTTGAGGATGATCCCAAACTAGCGGAGTTTGTCGCTCGCGGCTTGCGAGCCGAGCTCTATGCCGTTGATCTCGCGGCCGACGGTCGCGAGGGTCAGCAGTACATCAACTCATATGAATACGATTTACTGATTCTCGATCTGATGCTGCCGTTTATCAGCGGCAGCGAGTTGCTGCGGCGTGTGCGCCAGTCCCATCCGTCGCTACCCGTACTGGTCCTTACCGCGCGCGACGCGATAGAAGAGAAGGTAAGGCACTTCGAGGCCGGGGCCGATGACTATCTGACCAAACCTTTCGATTTTGCGGAACTGGTGGTACGCGTCAAGGCACTCTTGCGCCGTACGCCCATCGAACGAACCGATGTACTGCTTTTTTCCGACCTTGAGCTGAATCGGCTGACCCGCGAAGTGCGGCGGGGCGACCAGCGGATCGAGCTCACCGGCAAGGAATATGCACTGCTGGAATATCTGCTGTCCTCGCCGAACCGCGTGTTCTCGCGCACCATGATTCTTGAGCACGTTTGGGACCAAAGCTTCGAGGGAGTCACCAACATCGTCGATGTTTATGTGCGCCATCTGAGACGCAAGGTGGACGATGGATTTCCGCTCAAGCTGATCCATACCGTGCGCGGAGTGGGTTATTGCGTGCGCGAGGCGGAGTCGGCGATTGCGCCCGACGCGCAATGAATCACCGTTCCCTGGCCTTCCGGCTTGCCGTTTGGTACGCGCTGCTGATGAGCGCAACTTTCGCCTTGGTCGGTACCGGCATGTTCTACGGTCTAACCAATTACATGCGCGCGAGCCTGGGCGATTCGTTGCGGCGTCGTTCCGCGCAGGTAGAACAGATACTCGCTCAAGCTATCCCCAACGTCACGGACGCGGCGATCGCGGAGTCGATCAATACCCGTGTGGCACCTGATTTCAACAACCGATTCGTGCGAGTGACGCGCGCTCCTGCTGCGTTGGTGTATCAATCCGCAGTGCCGACCGATCGCAGTTTTGAGCCGCGCGGGGTGCCGGTCTTTGGCGGCACATGGCCGCTAAAGAACCTGACTCGCAGCACGGTAACGGCGCAGGGCCAGGCGCTGATCTTGAGCACGACGCCGCTCGCGACCACGTCGGGTCAATACCTGATCGAACTGGGCACCTCGCTTGAGCCGATCGAAACATTGCAACAGCGGCTGCTCGCGCTGCTCGGGCTGTTGCTGCCTGCGTTGGTGATATGCGCATCCGGTGGCGGTTATCTGCTGGTCAATTGGGCGCTCCGTCCCGTGGATCGGATGTCCCAGACGGCAGCGCACATGAGTCTACGGAACCTGGAAGCGCGCCTGCCGGTGTCACCGACCGGTGATGCTCTGGAGCGCTTGTCTTTATCGCTTAACCAGTTGCTGGCACGGCTGCGTGATTCGCTGCAGACCTCGCGCCGGTTCCTCGCCGATGCATCACACGAGCTGCGAACGCCTCTTACCATCATCAAGGGCGAGTTGCAGGAGATCGTCGGCAAGCAGGTGCTGCAGGGCGAAGTCCGGGATCGCCTCGGCAGCGTACTGGAGGAGGTCGCGCGCCTGGAGAATCTGGTGGCCGGTCTGCTCGTGCTCTCTCGGCTCGATGCCGGCGAAGTGCAGGTCGATTGGACTGAGCTGGATCTGGCGGAGCTGACGCTAAGCACCGCGGAGCAGATGCGGCTGATGGCAGAGGATCGTGGCATTCAGATTGAC
>Ga0302326_10030320_pt1 | contig 10827 bp, 9 predicted proteins | sample Palsa_T0_3_FD_202264 | JGI IMG/M metagenome (GOLD analysis project Ga0302326, IMG submission 202264) | Peat permafrost microbial communities from Stordalen Mire near Abisko, Sweden - Palsa_T0_3 | ecosystem: Environmental > Terrestrial > Soil > Palsa > Peat permafrost | place: Sweden: Abisko...
AAGGGTGAAACGGTGCGGTAAGAGCGCACCGCGTCAGTGGCAACACGCGACGGCATGGCAAACCCCACCTGGAGCAAGGCCAAATAGGGAAGTCGCAGTCGCCTTCGGACTGCAGCGCGCGCCCGCGCGTGCTTCCGGGTAGGCCGCTCGAGGCGTGCGGCGACGCACGTCCCAGAGGAATGACTGCTCAAGACAGAACCCGGCTTACAGGCCGACTCTCCGCCTGTCGGGCGGCAGCGCCTGTCAGCCTCCTTACAGTCGAATGTCAGCGAGCTTTGCAGCGCAAGCTGATGATCCCTAAAGATTACCGCCTCCAAACAGTAGAGAGGGTCGCAGCGGGATGACGTAAGTGCCTACTGCGTCTCAGAAATTTCCTGCCGGGGCGTTGACATCCAAGCATCGTGGTTCATATAGTGGCGGTCAGTGGGCGAAAGTGGGGAAAAATGGGCGAATCCGCCCCCATCCGATGTTCCGCGGCGCAGCAAAGGTCACCTTGGATGACAAGGGACGCATGGTCGTCCCGACGCGTTACCGCGAGCGCCTGCTGGAGCGATCGGGCGGAGCGCTGGTGGTCACGGTCGACCGGGATGGGGAATGTCTTCTGATCTACCCGGCGGTGGATTGGGAGCAAGTCGAGCGCCAGCTCATGCAGCTGGCCAGCCTGCACGCGCGCTCACGGCGTCTGCAGCGCCTCATGGTCGGGCATGCGACCGATCTGAGCCTGGATGCGCACGGCCGCCTGCTGCTGCCGCCGGAATTGCGCGAATTTGCGGGGCTCGATCGGCACGCGATGCTGATCGGGCAGGGCAGTCGCTGTGAACTATGGGACGAGTCTCGCTGGATGGAGCGGCGCGATTTCTGGCTGAAGAGCGAGGCATCGGCGACCGATCTACCGTCGGAACTTGATTCGCTGTCGCTTTGAGGCGGCAGCGCTCGCTCGCGGGGATCAGGGGAGTTGGATGAGCACACGCCGGTGCTTGTCGAAGAGGCGCTCGAGGCGCTCGCGCTGCGACCGGGCGGTCTCTACGTCGACGCGACATTCGGCCGCGGTGGCCACAGCGCGCGCATCCTCGAAGCGCTTGGCCCGGATGGGCAGCTCGTGGCCATCGACCGCGACCCCGCGGCCGTTGCGGCCGGCCGCGCGCGCTTTGCACACGAGACTCGCCTGCACCTCGTGCACGGCGAATTCGCCGAGCTTGCGGCGCTGGTGCATGCACAGACAGCTCGTACGTCTTGCGATGGCGTACTGTTCGATTTCGGCGTCGCCTCGCCGCAGCTCGACGATGCTGCACGCGGCTTCAGCTTCAGCAAGGACGGCCCGCTCGACATGCGCATGGACCCGACGCGCGGCCAACCCGTGTCCGTGTGGCTCGCACTTGCGCCCGCCGATGAGATTCATCACGTGATCGCCACGCTGGGTGAGGAACGCTTTGCCAAGCGCATCGCCGCCGAGATCGTGCGCGCGCGCGCCTCACAGGCCATCGCACGCACCGGCGAACTGGCGGCATTGGTGGCGCGCTGCGTGCGCACGCGCGAGCCGGGCAAGCACCCGGCGACCCGCACGTTTCAGGCGCTGCGCATGTACGTGAACGATGAGCTGGGGCAGATGCAGCGCGGTCTCGAACAGGCGCTGCAGCTGCTGGCCGCGGGCGGCCGGCTCGTGGCGATCAGCTTCCATTCCCTCGAGGACCGGCTGGTCAAGCAGTTCATCCGCTTGCACTCCGAGCTCGATCCGGTGCTGGCGCGCCTGCCGCGGCCGCCCGCCGGAGCCCAACCGCCGTTGCGCCGCATCGGCCGCAGGCTGCGTGCCTCGGCGAATGAACTTGCAGCCAATCCGCGCGCCCGCAGCGCCGTCCTGCGCGTGGCCGAGAGGAGCCCATGAGCAAATCACGGCGCGTGCTGTTGCTGGCGTTGCCGCTGCTGTGGTGCGCGGTGCTGGTATCGAGCGCCGGGGCGATCTACAGCAAGTATCGCGCGCGCGAACTGTTCGTCGAGCTCGAGCGGCTCAATAGCGAGCGCGACGGGCTCGATGCCGAGTGGGGACGGCTGCAGCTCGAACAGAGCGCGTGGTCGGCCTATGGCTTCGTCGAGCACGTCGCCAGCGAACGGCTGCACATGAGCATTCCGGACTCGCGCGACATCGAGATCGTCTCGCCATGATGCGACTGCGATCGCGCGGCGGCTCGCGCGGCACCCGCGCCGCACGCGGCGGCGAGCAGGTGCGTGCGCATTCGTTTCGCGCCCGCCAGTGGCTGCTGTTTGCGCTGCTGTTGGCCGCTGCCCTCGGCCTGGTGGGGCGCGCGGTCAACCTGCAGCTGGTCGATCATGGCTTTCTGGCGTCGCAGGGCGACGCGCGCTTCTCGCGCGTCGCCACCATCACGGCGCACCGCGGCAACATCGTCGATCGCAACGGCGAGCCGCTGGCGGTGAGTACGCCGGTGGATTCGGTGTGGGTCAATCCGCAGGAGCTGGCCGGCAGCATCGAGCAGCTGCCGCATCTGGCCACCGCCCTGGGCGCCGATCGAGCCGAGCTCACGCGCCGCGTCAGCAGCAATCTGGATCGCGAGTTTCTGTTCGTAGCCCGCGGCATGACGCCGCCGGATGCGCAGCGCGTCAAGCAGCTGAATCTGTCCGGGGTGTATCTGGCGCGCGAATACCGCCGCTATTATCCGGCCGGCGAAGTGGCCGGGCACGTGCTCGGCTTCACCAGCATCGACGATGTCGGCCAGGAGGGCACCGAGCTGACGTTTGACAACTGGCTCGCGGGCGAGAACGGCGCCAAGCGCGTGATTCAGGACAGCAAGGGCCGCAAGGTCGAGGACGTGGAGAGCATTCGCCCGGTGCGGCCGGGCCGCGATCTGAGCCTGAGTGTCGATCTGCGCATCCAGTACATGGCGTACCGCGAGCTCAAGAGCGCGATCATGGAGAATCGCGCGCACGCCGGCTCGGTGGTGGTGATCGACATCGATAGCGGCGAGGTGCTGGCGATGGTCAATCAGCCGGCCTACAACCCGAACGACCGCGAGCAGCTGGTGCCGGCCGCGTACCGCAACCGCGCGGTCACCGATCTGTTCGAACCCGGCTCGAGCGTCAAGCCGTTCATCGTCGCGGCGGCGCTGGCCTCCGGCAAGTTCAATGCCGACAGCGTCATCGACACCGCTCCCGGTTTCATCCAGGTCGGCGCGACCACCTTTGAAGATGAGCACAATCTCGGCGCCATCGGTCTTGCCACCGTACTGGCCAAGTCCTCCAACGTCGGCATGGCCAAGCTCGCGCTGCAGCTCGAGCCGCAGCAGATCTGGACCACGCTCAATCACTTCGGTTTCGGCCAGGTCACGAGCAGCGGCTTTCCGGGCGAGTCCGCCGGCGTGTTCACCAATTACTCGCACTGGCGGGCGATCAGCATCGCGACGCTGTCGCATGGCTACGGGATTTCGGTCACACCGCTGCAGCTGGCACAAGCCTATGCCGCCATCGGGGCGCGCGGGGTGCGCCGGCCGGTGTCGCTGCTGCGCCTGGATGGTGCGCCGGGCGGCGAGCGCATCCTCGATGAATCGGTATGCCGCTCGCTGATCCAGCTGCTGCAGGCGGTGACCACGCAGGAAGGGGCGACCGGCGTGCGCGCCAGGATCCCGGGCTACAGCGTGGCCGGCAAGACCGGCACCGCCTGGAAATCCATCAACGGCAGCTATTCCAAGGACCGCTATACCTCGGTGTTTGCCGGGCTGGCGCCGGCCTCCAATCCGCGCCTCGCGGCCGTGGTCGTGATCGATGAGCCGACCGCCGGCAAGTTCCTGGGCGGGGATGTCTCGGCGCCGGTGTTTTCCGCCGTGGTCGGCGGCGCGCTGCGTCTGCTGGCGGTGGCGCCCGACGAACTGGCCGCACCCAATGCACCGCCGCTGCGCGGTCAGCGGGTGGCGCAGCGATGAATGTCGATGCGCTGGCGACCTGGCGGCCGCTCAAGGCGCTGCTCGGCGGCCTGGCCGATGTACCTGAGCGCCTGGAAGTATCGGATATCACGCAGGACAGCCGCAGTGTCACCCCGGGGGCGGCCTTCCTGGCCTGCCGCGGCCGCACGCACCATGGCCTGGATTTCGCGCACCATGCGGTCGCGGCGGGTGCGCGCGCGATCCTGTGGGAACCGGCCCCAGGCGTGACACCACCGCCGCTGGATGCGGCGATCGTGGTGTGCGCGGTGCCGAACTTAAGCGCGCAGCTCGGATTCATCGCCGACCGCTTCTTCGATGCGCCGTCGGCCAGCCTGACGGTGGCCGGTATTACCGGGACCAACGGCAAGACCACCTGTGCGTGGCTGCTGGCGCAGGCGCTGGAATACTGCGGGCGGCGCAGCGCCTATATCGGCACGCTCGGCGCCGGGATTCCGGGCGCACTGCGGGGCCTCGCCCACACGACGCCCGATGCCCTGACGCTGCATCGGCTGCTGGCGGGGCTACGCTCCGAGGGTTTTGATTCGGTGGCGATGGAGGTGTCCTCGCATGCGCTGGACCAGAACCGCTGCGCCGGCCTGCGCTTCCACACCGCCGTGTTCACCAACCTGACGCGCGATCACCTCGACTACCACGCCGACATGGCCGCCTACGGCGCCGCGAAGGCGAGCCTGTTCGACTGGCCGACGCTCGCGGCGCGCGTGATCAATGTCGATGATCCGTTCGGCCTCGAACTGGCGCGCGCTCGGCTGCAGGAGCGGCGCGCGCGCGGCGCGCCTGAGGCCCGGCTGTTCCTGACCTCGCAGCGGCCCGCGCAGTGGATCGCGAGCGGCGCGGACTATGTCTGCGCCAGTGGCGTCAGGGCGAGCGCCAGCGGGCTTGAGCTGGAGATCGAAAGCAGTCGCGGCGCGGCGCGGCTCGGCAGCAGCCTGATCGGCAACTTCAACGTCGACAATCTGCTGACCGTGCTCGCGGTGCTGCTGGCCTGGGACCTGCCGCTCGCGAGCGCCTGCGCCGCGCTGGCGCGCTGTTCGACGCCGCCGGGGCGCATGCAGGCCGAGGGCGGCGGCGCGTTGCCGCTGGCGTTGATCGATTACGCCCATACGCCCGATGCGCTCGCCAAGGCGCTGCACGCGGCGCGCGCGCACAGTGCGGGGCGCCTGTGGTGCGTGTTTGGCTGCGGCGGGGAGCGCGATCGCGGCAAGCGCGCCGAGATGGGGCGCATCGCGGCGCAGCTGGCCGATGCGATCATCGTCACCGACGACAATCCGCGGCGCGAGGACCCACGCGAGATCGTGGCTGCGATCATCGAGGCGATCACGGTTGCGGGCGCCGCGGCGCGCACCCACGTGATTCACGATCGGGCACAGGCAATCCGCGCCGCGCTCACCGGCGCGAGCGCGTCCGATGTGGTGCTGGTGGCCGGCAAGGGTCACGAGGACTACCAGATCGTCGGCAGCGAGCGGCGCGCCTTCAGCGACGCCGCCGTGGTGCGCCAGGTGCTCTCCGAACGCGGTGGCGCATGATCCGCACCCTCAAGCAATTCGCCGCCGCCGCTCACGGCCGCCTGCACGGGGAGGATCGCGGCTTCAACGAGATCGCCATCGATTCCCGCAAGCTCTCTGCCGGCGACCTGTTCGCGGCGCTGCGTGGTGAGACGGCCGACGGTCACGATTTCGTGCGCGCGGCGGGCGCGGCCGGCGCGGCTGGCGCCATCGTCGCGCGCACCGTTCAGCTGCCGTTACCTCAGATCGTGGTATCCAATGTCGAAATGGCACTGGCCGCAGCGGCGCGCGCCGCGCGCGCGCAGTTCAAGGGTCCGGTGATCGGCGTGGCCGGCAGCAATGGCAAGACCACGGTCAAGGAGATGATCGCCGCGATCCTCTCGCAGCGCGGGCCGTGTTTGTCCACCCGCGGCAATCTCAACAACCATCTGGGCGTGCCGATGACGCTGCTGCGGCTGGACGACACTCACCGCAGCGCGGTGATCGAGATGGGAGCGAATCGCCGCGGCGACGTCGAGCAGCTGGTGCAGATCGCCCGTCCCGGTATCGGCCTGATCACCAACGCCGGCGCCGAACACCTGGAGGGATTTGGTTCGCTCGAGGGCGCGGCGCGAGCCGAAGGGGAGATGGTGGCCGGCCTGCCGCCGAGCGGCACCGCCGTCATCAACGCCGACGACGCCTACGCGTCGCTGTGGCGTGCCGGCACCGCGGCGCGGGTGGTGAGCTTCGGTCTGCGACACGAGGCCGACTTCCACGCCGCGGGGCTGCGCCTGGAGCTCGATGCGCAGGATTTCCTCACGCGCTTTCGGCTGCATAGCCCCTTGGGCGAGGTGCCCGTCACGCTGGCACTGGCGGGTCGGCACAATGTCCGCAACGCGCTGGCGGCCGCGGCCGCCGCCACCAGCGCCGGGGCCACGCTGGCCGATGTCGCCGCGGGCCTGGGCTCGATGCGAGCGGTCAAGGGCCGGTTGCAGTTGCGGCGCACGCGCGCCGGTGCCTGGCTCATCGACGACTCCTACAACGCCAATCCGAGCTCGGCGCGCGCCGGGCTGGAAGTGCTGAGCGAGCTGCCGGGCCGGCGCTGGCTGGTGCTGGGGGATATGGCCGAGCTGGGCGAGTTTGCCGACAGCAGCCACCGCGAGCTCGGCGAGCTGGCCCGGGCCCTCGGGGTGGAGCGCCTGTACGCCTTCGGCGCGCTCGCCGGCCTAGCCGCCGACAGCTTTGGCGCCGGCGCGGAGCGCTATCGCGATGCCGCCGAACTCACGCGCGCACTGGATGCGGCGATCACATCGGATGTGCGGCTGCTGATCAAGGGATCGCGAGTCAACCGCCTCGAGCGTGTGGTCGAGGCCCTGGCACCGGCCGCCGGGTCGTAACGGGTAGGCAGGGAAGTCGATGCTCTACTGGATCGCGAAGCTGCTGGCGACGCATCACACCGCGTTTCACGTGTTCTCGTATCTGACGCTGCGGGCGATTCTTGCCGTCATGTCGGCACTGAGCATGGCGCTGCTGGTCGGGCCGGCGATGATTGCGCGCCTGTCGCGCTACCAGATCGGCCAGGTGGTGCGCGATGACGGCCCGCGTTCGCATCTGCCGAAGGCCGGCACCCCGACCATGGGCGGGGCCCTGATCATCGTGGCGATCGTGGTCAGTACGCTGCTGTGGACCGATCTGCGCAACCGCTTCGTCTGGATCACGCTCGGGGTGACGGTGGGCTTCGGCGTGATCGGCTTCTGCGACGACTACCTGAAGCTGGTGGTCGGAAATTCCCGCGGCCTGGCCGCGCGCTGGAAATATTTCTGGCAGTCGGTGCTGGGTCTCGGCGCCGCGCTGCTGCTGTACCGCACCGCGCATGTGCCGGCGGAAACCGACTTCTTCGTGCCGTTCATCAAGACCGTCAGCGTGCCGCTCGGGGAGGTCGGTTTCGTCGCCCTGGCCTATTTCATGATCGTCGGCATGAGCAACGCGGTAAACCTCACCGACGGCCTGGACGGACTGGCGATCATGCCCGCCGCCATGGTGGCCGGCGCGCTCGGCATCTTCGCCTACGCCAGCGGCAATTCGATCTTCGCCAACTACCTGGCGATTCCGGCCATTCCGCAGGCCGGCGAGCTGCTGGTCTTCTGCGCCGCGCTCGCCGGCGCCGGGCTCGGGTTCCTGTGGTTCAACTCCTATCCGGCGCAGGTGTTCATGGGCGACATCGGCGCGCTCGCCCTGGGCGCCGCGCTCGGCGTGGTGGCGATCATCGTGCGCCAGGAGATCGTCGCCCTGGTCATGGGCGGCATCTTCGTGCTCGAGACCGCCTCGGTCATCCTGCAGGTGGCCTCATACAAGTTGACCGGGCGCCGGATTTTCCGCATGGCCCCGATCCACCATCATTTCGAGCTCAAGGGCTGGGCCGAGCCGAAGGTGATCGTGCGTTTCTGGATCATCAGCTTCCTGCTGGTGCTGGCCGGCCTGTCGACGCTGAAGCTGCGATGAGCGCATCCTCGTCCATGCCGCTGCGCACGGTGGTGGTCGGCCTCGGCCAGACCGGCTACTCGGTCGCGCGTTTCCTGCTGGCACGCGGCTCGCGGGTCGCGGTGACCGACAGTCGCCCCGAGCCACCCGAGCTGCGCGCCCTCGTTGCACTCGGCGGCGACGTGCTGGTGCGCACCGGCGGCTTCGATGCCGCGTTGCTCGAGCACGCCGACCTGGTCGTGGTCTCGCCCGGGGTGGCGCTGACCGGACCGTTCTTCGACGCCGCGCGCTCGCGCGGCCTGACCATCGTCGGGGATATTGAGTTGTTCGCACGCGCGGCGCGCGCGCCGGTGGTCGGCATCACCGGCACCAACGGCAAGAGCACGGTGACCACGCTGCTGGCGCAGATGGCCGCCCGATCGGGATTGAAGATGCGCGCCGGGGGCAACCTCGGCGCGCCGGCGCTCGACCTGCTCGACGCTGGTGTGCAGCTCTACATTCTCGAGTTGTCGAGCTTTCAACTCGAGACCACCGACTCTCTCTCGCTGGCGGCGGCCACCGTGCTCAACGTCACGCCGGATCATCTGGACCGCTATCCGGACCTGCAGGCGTATGCGGCCGCCAAGGCGCGCATCTTCGCGCGCTGCGATGTTGCCGTCATCAATCTCGACGATCCGCTGGTGGCGGCCATGCTCGGGCCGGGGCGGCGACGGCTGAGCTTCTCGCTGCGCGCCAACGTCGGTGCCGACTATGCGCTGATCCATCATGACGGAGGCGAGTGGTGGCTCACGGGCCACGGCAAGCCGCTGCTCGCCCTGTCGCAGCTGCAACTGCCCGGACTGCACAACGCCGCCAACGCGCTCGCGGCGCTGGCGCTCGCCGATGCCCTGGCGCTGCCGCGCGCGACGTGCGTGGCGGCACTGCGCGAGTTTTCCGGGCTCGCGCACCGCACCCAGTGGGTCGCCGAGGTCGGCGGCGTGCGCTATATCAACGACTCCAAGGGCACGAACGTGGGTGCCACCCTCGCCGCCGTGGCCGGCATGCCCGGGCCGCTGATCGTGATCGCGGGTGGCGACGGCAAGGGCCAGGATTTCACGCCGCTGCGCGTCGCCTTTGCCGGCAAGGTACGCGCGGCACTGCTGATCGGCCGCGATGCGGCGGCACTGGGCAGCGCATTGCAGGGCGTGTGCGAATGCCGCTACGCGCCGAGCCTGGAGGCCGCGGTCGACAGCGCGGCGCGTCTGGCGCAGCCCGGGGACACCGTGCTGCTGTCGCCGGCCTGCGCCAGCCTGGATATGTTCCGCGACTACGCGCAGCGCGGCGAGGTATTTGCCGCAGCGGTGCAGAGGCGCTCGGCATGAGCAGCAGCGGCATCAATCCGCTGCGCGAGCGCACCCGGCGCGCTCTGGCGATCGACGCCCCGACGCTCGTGCTGGTGCTGTCGATCGTACTGCTCGGGCTGGTGATGGTGACCTCGGCGTCGATCACGATCGCGGGCCGGGACGGCGATGCGTTTGCGTTCCTCGAACGCCAGCTACTGCTGGTGTTGATCGGCGCTGTGGCGGCGGCCGTGACCTTCGCCATACCCACCGCGCGGCTGGAGCAGCTGGCGCTGCCGCTGCTGCTGCTGGCGGTGCTGCTGTTGTGCGCCGTGCTGGTCCCGGGCCTGGGTCACGTGGTGAACGGCAGCCGCCGCTGGCTGCGCTTGGCCGGCATGAACTTCCAGGTGTCCGAGGCCGCACGCGTGCTGGTACTCATCTACGTCGCCAGCTATGCGGTGCGCTACGAGGCGGCGCTGCGCAGCGGCTTGCCGGGACTGTTCAAGCCGCTGGCGCTGCTGGCGGCGATCGCGCTGCTGCTGCTGCTCGAACCGGATTTCGGCGCCGCCAGCGTGCTGTTCATCACCGGCTTCGGCGTGTTGTTCCTGGCCGGCGCACGCTGGCGCTGGATGCTGTCGATGCTGCTCGCAGCCGGCGGCTGCATGACGCTACTGGTGATGTTCTCGAGCTATCGGATGCGCCGCATGACGGCTTTCATGGATCCGTGGGCCGACCCGTACAACAGCGGCTTCCAGCTGACGCAGTCGTTGATCGCGATCGGCCGCGGCGGACTGTTCGGCGTCGGCCTGGGTGCGAGCGTGCAGAAACTGTTCTACCTGCCCGAGGCGCACACCGATTTCCTGTTCGCGGTGCTGGCCGAGGAGCTGGGCCTGGTGGGCGTCGCGGTGACGCTGGGCCTGTTTCTGGCACTGGCCTGGCGCGCCTTCGTGATCGCGCGGCGCGCCAATGAAGCGGGCCTGAAGTTCCAGTCGTATCTTGCGTCCGGCTTCGGCCTGTGGCTGGGCGTGCAGGCGTTCATCAACGTCGGCGTCAACATGGGCGTGCTGCCGACCAAAGGACTGACGCTGCCGTTCATGAGCTACGGGCGCAGCAGCCTGATCGTGACGCTGGCCTGGCTCGGGGTGCTGCTGCGTGTGCACCATGAGACCGTCCATGGCAGCCGGCGGCAATTACGGGCGGAGCGCGTATGAGCGCAGCGGCCGGCGCCAACACCGCGGTGACTGCGCCCCTGGGTGCGTCCCCGGGCGCGCCGCTGGCGCTGATCATGGCCGGGGGCACCGGCGGGCATGTGTTTCCCGCGCTGGCGTTGGCGCGCGAGCTGCGCGCGCGCTCCTGGCAGGTGGTGTGGCTCGGTACGCGGCGCGGACTCGAAGCACGACTGGTGCCGGCGGAACGCATCGCAGTCGAGTGGCTGTCGGTCAGCGGCCTGCGCGGCAAGGGCGCCATGGCCTGGCTGAGCGCGCCGCTCACGCTCGCGCGCGCGCTGTTGCAGGCATTGGCCGTGATTCGGCGGCGGCGGCCGGCGCTGGTCGTCGGGCTCGGCGGCTTCGTCGCCGGCCCCGGAGGACTTGCGGC
>Ga0302326_10030322_pt1 | contig 10827 bp, 9 predicted proteins | sample Palsa_T0_3_FD_202264 | JGI IMG/M metagenome (GOLD analysis project Ga0302326, IMG submission 202264) | Peat permafrost microbial communities from Stordalen Mire near Abisko, Sweden - Palsa_T0_3 | ecosystem: Environmental > Terrestrial > Soil > Palsa > Peat permafrost | place: Sweden: Abisko...
GCTCTCCACCGTGTCGGCAAAGAGCAACTGGTGAATCTTCTGTTCGAGCAGCCGCGCCCGCACCTCGTCGCCGTGCCCGCGGGAGAGGCTGTTGATCTCCGCCCTGACCTGCCCGGGAGCGGGCGAGAGCAGCAGGATCCGGCTGCCGACCGTGATCGCCTCTGCGATCGAGTGCGTCACGAACAGGACGGTGAAATGGGTATCGTCCCAGAGCGAGAGCAACTCGTCCTGCATCTTGCGTCGGGTCAGTGCGTCGAGGGCAGCGAACGGCTCGTCCATGAGCAGGATGTCGGGCTCCATCGCCATGCCTCGCGCGATGGCCACGCGCTGCTTCATGCCACCGGAGAGCATGTGCGGGAAACTGTCGGCAAACTTGGCGAGGTTGACCTTGGCGATGTACTCGAGCGCCTTTTCCTCGGCCGCCTTGCCCGAGAGCTTGCCGCTGGCGGTGAGCGCGAACATGACGTTCTGCTTGACCGTCTTCCACGGCAACAGCTGATCGAATTCCTGGAACACCATCATGCGGTCGGGGCCGGGACGCGTAACGACCTGCTGCTTCAAGCGGATCTCGCCTTCGACCGGGCTCATGTAGCCACCGACTGCCTTTAGCAATGTCGACTTGCCGCAACCAGACGGGCCAAGCAGGATAAAGCGGTCGGCGGCATAGACCTGGAAGTCGACCCGGTAGGTGGCCGTCACCAGGCGGTCGCGCGTCTTGTATTGCAGCGTCACGCCACGAACGTCGAGGATCGGTGCGGCCGCGTCAGGCATGCACTCTCCCGACCCTGCCGGCTACGACTGCCACGGAAGGCGGTCGAGATCGACGTTGCCGCCGGATAGGATGATGCCAACGCGCGCGTCGCGTACCTCCAGCGTGCGCTCCAGCAGGCAGGCAAGCGGCACTGCAGCGGAAGGCTCGACGACAAGCTTCGCGCGCTCCCAGAGCATGCGCATGGCACCCACGATCGCCGCTTCGCTTGCCACGCCGATGGCATCGACGCCGGCGCGTATCGCGCCGAGCGTGCGTGGTGAGAGCGTCGTGCGCAAACCATCGGCAATGGTCGTCGCCGCGGGCAGCGGCTCGACCCGGCCGGAACGGAAGCTTCGCGCCGCGTCGTCCGCATTGGCAGGCTCGGCGCCATAAACCCGCACCGAGGGTGCGTTCGATCGCACAACGATCGAGGTGCCGGAGAGAAGCCCTCCGCCGCCGACCGGCACGATCACCACGTCGAGTTCGGGCACCTGTTGCAAGAGCTCGAGCGCGGCAGTGCCCTGCCCCGCAATCACGCGCGGGTCGTCGAACGGATGCACCAGCGTGGCGCCGGTCTCGCGCTGCACTTCCGCGCAGCCCGCTTCGCGCGCGGCAGGGTTGGGCGCACATAGCCGGATCGTGCCGCCGTACCGGCGCACGTTGTCCTGCTTTACCTTCGGCGCATTCTCGGGCATGACCACGAACGCTGCGATGCCGCGTCGGGCCGCCGCGTAGGCCAATGCAGCGCCGTGATTGCCCGAGGAATGGGTCACCACGCCATGGCGCGCCTCGGCCTCGGAGAGCGAGAGCACGGCATTGGTCGCGCCACGGGCCTTGAAGGCCCCCACACGCTGCAGGTTCTCCGCCTTGAACGAGAGCTGCGCGCCGACCTCCGCGTCGATCGCATGGCAGACGAACACGGGCGTGCGGTGCACATGCGCGGCAATGCGCTCCGCCGCCGCGCGGATCGCGGCGAGGTCCGGCAGCGCAAGCGCTTCACCCACGGCTCTCGCGTCTGGCATCAACTGCCCGGCAGGGAATGCAGGTCGGAAAAGAACAGGTCCTTCCACGATTCGGGCCTGACCTTGATGGCGCCAATCTTGTACATGAAGTCGGCGTACTTCATCACGTTTTGCGGCGTGGTCGTGAACACCGTTTGTGGATCGTTGAGCATGCGCTCGATGTCCTCGACGCTATCCTTGTCGTGGGTGATGCGCAGGTAGGCCTCGGCCGCCACATGCTTGTCGTGGTTGATCGTCGCCTCCGCCTCGTCGAGCGCGGCGACGAAGGCGGCATAGAGTTTCGGGTTGTCGCTGCGGAACCGGGCGGTGGTCCAGACCACATTGAACGTCACCGCACCGCCCATCACGTCGTAATTGTTGAGCACCAGGTGCATGCCCGGCCGAGCAAGTTCCTGGTACTGATATGGCGGCGAGCCAAAGTGCGCATTGACCTCCGACTGCCCGGAGAGAAGGGCAGCCATAGCGTCCGGATGCGCCATCGACACGGTCAACGGATCGAATCGATACTGCTGCCCGGGGCCGAAGCGCTGCTCGGCCGCCATCTGCAACGCCAGCGCCTGTACCGAAATCTTGGCCGCAGGCAATGCGATACGGTCGCGGTCGGACAGGTCGCCCACGGTCTTGACCTGCGGATCGCGCGAGACCAGGTAGAGCGGCATGGAATTGAGCGCGCCCACACCGCGTACATCGAGATTGCCGCGGGTGCGTGCCCAGAGCGTGACCAACGGCCCTACTCCGCCCGACGCAATCTGCAGGCTGTTGGAGAGCAGCGCGTCGTTCATCACGTTGCCGCCGGCAAACGTTGCCCACGTGACCTTGACCGCGACCCCTTCGGCCCTGGCGTGCTTCTCGATCAGGTTGCCGTCTTCCATGAGCATCAGCGGCAGGTAGCTGATGCCGTATTGCTTGGCAACCTTGATTTCGGCGAGCTCAGCACGCGAGAGCGCCGGCACAATGAGCAGCACCGCGGCACAAAGCGCGACCGCTGCACGCGGGAACGACGTCGCTCGCATCATCCCTCCGCCATCTGGAATGTGCAGATTATAGGCGCTCGCCCAGCGCCTTTGCCGCCGCCGCGACCCCGCACTTTCGTAGAGGCGCGTCCGATGCGAAGCACCTGTGCACCCAGGACGCTCAATGCGCATCGAAATCGAACCCGCTCTGGGCGACCGGCGCGAAATAGCGCCGATGCACCGCACAGGGCCCATGCACGCGCAGTGCGGCGAGATGTTCGGGCGTCGCATAGCCTTTGTGCCGGGCGAAGCCGTATACCGGATAGCTGCGGTCGAGCCCGACCAGCAGGGCATCGCGCACCGTCTTGGCCAGGATCGACGCGGCAGCGATGGCGGCGATTTGCCGATCGCCGTCGACGATCGCGCGCGTCGGGCAATCGACTTGCGGACAATGCAAGCCGTCGATCCACGCGACCTCCGGCCGGGTCGTCAAACGCTCGATCGCGCGCCGCATCGCCAGCAGCGTCGCCCGCAGGATGTTGAGAGTGTCGATTTCGTCGACACCGCTTTCGGCCACAGCCCAGGCAATGGCACGGGTGCGGATCAACACCGCCAGCTCTTCACGCGCGGATGGGGTCAGGAGCTTCGAATCGCGCAAGCCGCGAATGCGCTGCGACGGATCGAGGATCACTGCCGCGGCGACCACCGGTCCGGCCAGGGGTCCCCTGCCCGCTTCGTCGACACCTGCGATCAGCATGGAACGCCGGCCAGCCGCAGCTCCGCCGTGACTGCCTCACCCACCAGCGATGGCGTATCGGCGGCCAACAACTGCGCCATGTTCGCAAACAGCGTTTCGAGGCGCCGCCGCGTGATCCCATCGTCATAGAGATTGAGTGCGGCCCGGGAAAGATTAGCCGCGGTTGCCTCGCCTTGCAGGAACTCCGGGACGACAAAGCGCCTGGCCAGGATGTTGGGTAAACCCACATAAGGCAGCAGCAGCTTGCGCGCGATCAGCCGGGCGGTGAGCGCATTGAGCCGATAGTAGATCACGTGCGGGCAGCGCGACATCGCCGCCTCCAGTGTCGCCGTCCCGGAGGCGACCAAGCCAACGTCCGCCGCGCGCAACGCCTGATCGGCGTGACCGTAGAGTATGGTCAAGGGCAAGCCTTCCTGCTGTCGGCGGTAGCGGACGAGGTCAAAATACTCTCGTGTCTCGCGGCTGACCAGCGGCACGAGGAACTGCGCCGTCGGCTGCGCCGCCAGAATTTCGGCGGCGGCGTCGAGCAGCAATTCGCTGTGGGTCTTGAGCTCCGCCATGCGGCTACCGGGCAGGAGCGCGAATACCGGCTGGTTTGCATCGAGCCGAAGGAGCTCGCGTGTTTCCCGTCGGCTCGTCGCCGTCGCGGCTGCAGTCGCCAGCGGGTGCCCGACGAATGTCACGGTCAATCCTGCCTCGGCATACAGCGGCGGCTCGAACGGAAAAAGCGCGAGCAGTCGATCGGCCGAGCGGGCAATGGTCTGGATGCGTTCGCTGCGCCACGCCCACACCGATGGGCTCACGTAGTGAATGGTGCGCACGCCTTGGCGCTTGAGCCCGGCTTCGAGCCCCAGGTTGAAGTCGGGCGCATCGACGCCGATGAACAGCGGCGCGCGGGAGGCCAGAAGGCGCCGGCGCAAGTCGCGGCGCATGCGCACGAGCCCGGGAATGGCGCTCACGACCTCGGCGTAACCACCCAACGACAGTCGCGACATCGGATACCAGGACTCGCATCCCACCGCCTCGAGCCGCGGCCCGGCGATACCCACGAATCGCGCGCTTGGCACGCGCGCCCGTACCGCCTCGACCAGCTCGGCCCCGAGCGCGTCGCCTGAGGCTTCCCCGGCGACGATGCCGATCGTGACGCCTTCGCCCCGCTGCCCCATCGCGATCAGCGCGTTTTCAACGAATGATCCCGCGTCCCGGGGTCTCCAGGAACTGCGCCAGCGCGGTGAGTACCGGCGCCTTTTCGGCGGCGGTGGCTATCGCCTTGCGCGCCTCCTCGAGGGAGAGTTTCTCCCGATAGAGCATTTTGTAGGCATTGCGTATCGCAGCGATGTCGCTTTCGCTAAACCCGCGTCGGCGCAGACCCTCGCTGTTGGTGCCGTGCGGCCTGGCCGGATAGCCTGATGCGGTCACAAACGGCGGCACATCCTGGCGCACGATCGAGCCGGCGGCAAGCATCGCATGCGCGCCGACGCGGCAGAATTGATGCACGCCGATGAAACCGCCGAGAACGGCAAAATCGCCGATGACCACGTGGCCCGCCAGCTGTGCGTTGTTGGAAAAGGTGGTGTCGTTGCCGATCACGCAGTCGTGCGCAATGTGGCTGTAGGCAAGCAGCAAGTTGCGATCGCCGATGGTTGTCGTGCCCCGATCCTGCGCGGTTCCGGCATGGATCGTGACGTATTCGCGGATGACGTTGTTGGCACCGATCACCGTCGCGGTAGGCTCCCCGTTGTACTTTCGATCCTGGGGAATCTCGCCCACGCTGGCAAACTGGAAAATACGATTGCCCGTACCGATGCGGGTGCGGCCGACGATCACGACGTGACTGGCGATGATGGTTCCGGAGTCGACCTCGACCGCCGGTCCGATGACGGTGAATGGACCGACACGCACGTCCGGCGCGAGGCGGGCACCGGCGGCCACCAGCGCCGTGGGATGGATGTGCTCCAAGGTCAGCCTCGGGTGCCGCGCACTGCCGCCATGAGCACCGCTTGGGCGACCAGTTCGCCGTCGACCTTCGCGGTGGCGGCAAACTTGAACACGCTGCGAACGACGTTGAGCTCGACGGACTCCAGCACCAGTTGATCGCCAGGAAAAACCGGCCGCTTGAAGCGCGCATCGTCGATCCCGGCGAAAAACAGCAGCGACTTGCTGCTAGGCAACTCCGAGCGCGTAATGTAGGCGAGAATGGCCGACACCTGTGCCATCGCTTCGATGATCAGCACGCCCGGCATTACCGGATAGCCGGGAAAATGCCCTACGAAAAAGGGCTCGTTGATGGTCACGTTCTTGATCGCTTTGATGCGCTGGCCTATTTCGCATTCGAGCACGCGGTCGACGAGCAGAAACGGATAGGCGTGCGGCAGGTGCCGCATGATCTCGTGGATGTCCATGGCCGGCACGGTCAGGTCTCCTTGTTGTTTTACCCGCGCTCGCCCGTGCGAAGCCGCCCGAGCACCGAGCGCAACCGGCGGAGGGTCGCCGCCACGTACTTCCACTCGCGATGCGGCATGGCCGGAAACACTCCGGTGTAAATGCCCGGCGTTGCGATCGATTCGAACACCCCGGTCGCCGCCGAGATCACGGTGTCATCGGTGATGTCGAGATGACCCGCGATCATGGCCGCACCGCCAATCTTGCAATTGCGTCCGATGCTGGTGCTGCCGCCGATGCCGACACAGCCGGCGATCGCGGTATGCGTGCCGATGCGGCAGTTGTGGCCGATCTGGATCTGGTTGTCAAACTTCGTGTCGTCCTCGATCACCGTGTCGCCGATCGCGCCGCGGTCGATGGTGGTATTCGCGCCGATTTCAACGTCGCTGCCGATGAGCACCCGCCCGAGCTGCGGCACCTTGATCCAGCGCCCGTCATGCTCGGCCATGCCGAAACCGTCCGCGCCGATGACCGCCCCGCTGTGAATGATCGTCCGTGCTCCGATGACCGAACGCGGATAGATCACGACACGCGCGTGCAGGACGCAATCATCTCCGACGGTCGCGTCCTCGCCGATTACCGTACCCGCACCCACCTCCGTGCGCTCACCAACGCGCGCACGCGCGCCGATCACGGTGTGGGCGTCGATCACCGCGCTCGCCGCGACTTGCGCGCTGTCCGCGATCACCGCCGTCGCATGAATTGCAGGTGGCGCGGACGCTCGTGGATGGAGTATCGCCGCCACCCGCGCATAGGTAGCGTAGGGATTGTCCGCGAGGAGCTTGGGCAGGCTTGTGTTAGGCGCGTCGCCCGGCGCGACAATGACCGCGCTCGCACGGGTTCCAGCGAGGTGGCTCCGGTACTTGGGATTGGACAGGAAGGCGATCGCGCCCTCGCCGGCATTGTCGAGGGCCGCTACGCGGTCGATCACGACCTCGCCGTCGCCGGCGAGCTCCGCACCGCAGCGCAGCGCGAGCTCTCGCAGGGAAATCCCGACCGCGTGTGGTGAGCCCATGGGCGTTCGCGCTGCGCCGCCAAAGGACGCCTGCCTACTTGTCGGCCAGCGCCTTGATTACCTTGTCGGTGATGTCGATCCGCGTGCTCGCAAACACCACCGGATCCTGCAGGATCAGGTCAAACTTCTCCTGCTCGGCAATCTGCTGGATCACTTTGTTCGCCCGCTCCTGCACGGCGGCGAGCTCCTCGTTACGGCGCAGGTTCAAATCCTCGCGGAACTCCCGCTGCAACCGTTGCAGGTCGCGCGTCATGTTGGCAAGGTCGCGCTCCTTGTTGCGCCGCTCGGCTTCGGGCATAGCGACGCCCTCCTTGTCCAGTTGCGCCTGCACGTCGCGCGAGTCCTTGGTGAGCTTCTGGATGTCGGCATCGCGGCCGGCAAATTCCTTCTCCAGCTTCTGCTGCGCGCGCTTGGCCGGCACGGCTTCGCGAAACAGCCGCTCGGTATTGACGAACCCGATCTTGTATTCGCCGCCCTGCGCAAACGCCGGCAAAGCGAGCAACGCGGTCGCCAGCACGGCGGCGGCGCGAATTGTCCATCGTCTCATGCCCTGTCTCAACTTTCTCTCCTGCCCCATGCCTGTATTTAGAACACCGTCCCCACCTGGAACTGGAAATGCTGAATCCGGTCGCCCGGCTGACGGTGTATCGGCACACCGTAGCTGAACTTGAGCGGGCCGACCGGAGAGTTCCACGCAAGGCCCAAGCCGGTCGAATAGCGGAACCCCTCGAACTGCGGCTGCGAGCCATTGTCCCAAATCTGCCCCGCGTCTAGAAATACCGACAGGCGGACCGATTGGTCGTTGGCCTTGGCCCCCGGCAAGGGAAAGAACCACTCCGAGTTGCCGATGATCTTGCGCCGGCCGCCGATCGTGTTGCCCTCATTGTCCTGCGGTCCGAGCGATGCCGTCTCGTAGCCGCGTACCGAACCCACGCCACCGCCATAATACGCCTTGAAGAACGGAAGCGGCTTGCCGTCGAGGCCACCGCCATAGCCAAAGTCGCCGCGAAGCATCCAGACGACGTCCGCCGGCAGCGGCGTAAACCACTGCACGAGATAGCTGAGTTTGTAATATTGGAGATTGCCGATCGGCGTGCCCCATTCCGCCAGTGCGCTCTGCAGCAGGCCGCTGGTCGGGAAGAGCACGTTATCGCGCGTATCGCGCGCCCAGCCCGCGGTGAGAATGAACGCATTCGTGATGTTACCGAAATCCTCGACGAATGAGACATAGATCGGCGGGCTGCCGCCGCCAAGGGTGATGTCGGTGTGCTCGACGCGGCCGCCGAAGTTGACGGCGTCGGTTTCCGTTATCGGCACCGCGAAGCCCATCGCCGCGCCCAGCGTCGTCGAGGAATAGGACGCGATCGGCAACGAAGACGAATTGATCGACCGGTCGTAGATTTCGGAGGTGCGCGTGACACCGTCCTCGGTCCAGTAGGGCTCGCTGTAGAGCAACGAGATGGTGCGCCCGATCTTGCTGGAATTGACCTGGGCCGTGATCGAATTTCCCGTCCCGAAGACGTTGTTCTGCGATACCGATCCGGTGAGCACGATGCCGTCCGCGCTGGAATAACCGACACCGGCGAGCAGGTTGCCGGTGGTCTTTTCGGTCACCGTCACATCGATGTCGATCTGGTCGGGGCTGCCGGCGACCGCCGGTGTCTCGACGTTGACGTCATCGAAATAATTGAGCCGGGTGATGCGGACCCTGGAGCGCTCGATCCGGGTGGAATCGTACCAGGCGTCCTCGAGCTGGCGCATTTCGCGCCGGATCACCTCGTCGCGCGTCTTGGCGTTGCCGCTGATGTTGATCCTGCGAATGTAGACGCGGCGACCCGGATCGATGAAGAAGGTAAACGCAGCGGTAAGCTTCTCCTTGTCGATGTCGGGCACGGCATTGACATTGGCGAAAGCATAGCCATCGCTGCCGAGGCGGTCGGAGATGGCCTTTGCCGATTGGCTGAGCTTTTCGCGCGAGTACACATCGCCCGGCTTGACCTGGATCAATCGCATCAGCTCGACTTCCGGCAACAGCAGCTCGCCGGCCAGGCGAATATCACCGACCGTGTACTTCGGTCCTTCGGTGATGTTGATCGTGATGTAGATGTTCTCCTTCTCGGGAGTGATCGACACCTCCGTCGAATCGACGTTGAACGTAAGGTAGCCCCGGTTGGTGTAGTAGCTACGCAACGTCTCGAGGTCGGCAGCAAGCTTCTGCTTGGAGTACTGATCGTTCTTGGTGTACCAGGTGAACCAGCCCGAGGTCGACAGCTGCATCTCCTTGATCAGCGTCGCTTCCGGAAACGCCGTCACCCCGACAAGGTTGATGTGGGCAATCTTGGCTACATCGCCCTCGTCGATCGCGAATTGCACCGCAACGCGATTGCGTTCCTGCGGTGTCACCGTGGTCGTGACCTTCATCGCGTAATAGCCGCGGTTGATGTACTGGCGCTTGATTTCCTGCTCAGCGCGGTCCAAGGCAGAGCGGTCGAAAATGCGCGACTCGGCAACGCCGATGTCCTTCAATCCCTTCTTGAGCGTGTCCTTGTCGAATTCCTTGGCGCCGGTGATGTCGAGCTGGCTGATGGTCGGCCGCTCCTGGACGATGACGACCAGAATGCCGTTCTCCACTTGCAGGCTCACGTCGCGAAAAAAACCGGTCGCATAGAGCGCCTTGACTGCCGCAGAGGCCTTCTCGTCGTCGATCCGGTCGCCGACCTTGATCGGTAGATAGTTGAACACGGTCCCTGCGTCGGTGCGCTGCACGCCCTCGACCCGGATATCCTTGACCGTGAACGGCTCGAATGCGAGCGACAGCGGTGCGACGAGTGCCGTCACCAGGCCCAGAAGCAACGCGAGCGCCGCCCTGATCCTGGCGGACACGCGCGGACCCACGGCCCGCAACGGCCCGCGGGGATCAGAAGAAACGCGTAAAGTCATTGAAAAGCGCCAAAGCCATCAGCAGGGCCAGCACGGCCATGCCGATGCGCTGGCCGACCTCGAGAACGCGGTCGGAGACGGGACTGCCCTTGAAAACCTCGACGAGATAATACAACAAGTGCCCTCCGTCGAGTATCGGCACGGGCAACAGATTGAGAACACCCAAGCTGATGCTGATGAGCGCAAGGTAGCCGATGAACGTCAGCGCGCCAGCCTGCGCTGATTGTCCGGCATAGTCAGCCATCGTCAGCGGGCCGCTGATGTTCTTGAGCGACGCACTGCCGGTTAAGATGCGTCCGAGCATCTTCAGCGTGAACACCGACAGATCCCAGGTCTTGGACGCGCCCTGCAGCAACGCTTCGGCGGGGCCGTAACGAACTGTTACCGCGAGGTCCGCCACCGCCGCCGGGTCGATTCCCAGGCGCATGCCGGCAAGGCCGATGCGGCGCCCGTCCTGTTCGCTCGCGTCGGGTACGACGTCGGTGTCGAAGGTTGCGCCGTCGCGACGCAGCGTGAAGCGCAGCCGCTCGCCCGGATGCGCATTGGTCGTTGTCGCCACGTCAGCCGGGGAACGCATCGGCGTACCATCGATCGCGACGATGGTGTCGCCGCCGCGCAAACCCGCCGCCTCCGCCGGTTTGTCCGGCAAGACATCGTTCACACGCGGCGCGCCAAGGTCGATTCTCAATCCCAGTGCGGCGAGGAAATCTCCCTCCCAGTCGGTGGATTTTAGCGAGGCGAAGGTGAGCTCTCGTGTCGCTTGCGTCCCGTCCGGTCGCTCCACCGTGAGCGACGCGTGGTCATGCCCCGAGGCGCGAAGCAGGCGCCAGCGCAGGTCTTGCCACGACTGCACCGGGGTATCGTCGACCGCACGCACGATCTCGCCTGGCGCAACCCCGGCCACCGCCGCGGGCGACGCCGGCGGCGGCGACGCCAGTACCGCACGC
>Ga0302326_10030324_pt1 | contig 10826 bp, 9 predicted proteins | sample Palsa_T0_3_FD_202264 | JGI IMG/M metagenome (GOLD analysis project Ga0302326, IMG submission 202264) | Peat permafrost microbial communities from Stordalen Mire near Abisko, Sweden - Palsa_T0_3 | ecosystem: Environmental > Terrestrial > Soil > Palsa > Peat permafrost | place: Sweden: Abisko...
AGAAACGCGGCATCAGCCAGTTGGGCGGGCTCGAGATTGGTGGCGAATACAACAATCAGCTCAAACGGAATCTCGACCTTTTTGCCGCCGGCTAAAGTGAGAAAGTCAATTCTGCGATCGAGCGGAACTACCCACCGGTTCAGCAATTCTTCGGGACGTACGCGCTGGCGTCCGAAGTCATCGATAATGAGTAGGCCGTTATTGGCTTTCATCTGCACTGGAGCCGCGTAAAACCTTGTGATCGCGTTGAGTTGCAGCTCCAGCATTTCAATCGTGAGCTCGCCGCCGACCAATACGGTGGGACGACGGCAAAGTACCCAGCGCTCATCACTGCCGTGCGAAACGACGCCCTCGACTTTATTGTGAACATGCGGGTCAAAGACGGAAATAATCTGGCTGTCGACCTCTACCGCAAACGGTATCCAAACCGGATCGATTGCAACCGCGTGGGAGAGAGCAATCGCAATCGTGGTTTTTCCGCCGCCGGTTGGGCCGTACAGGAAAATCGAAGTGCCCGAATTCAGCGCGGTGCCAAGTTTTCCCAGCATCTTCGCGTCAAGCACGAGATGGGAGAAAGCACGCTCCACCTCAGGCAGATGCACTTCCCGGCCGCCCACGCCCTGCTGGCGGATCCGTTGAATGTACTCCTCCAAAGTAACCGGCGTGGCCCCGGTGTACTGGTTGAGGGACAATAATTCCAAGGCCCGCGATCGGCCGCGAGAAGTGATGGCCACCTCGGCAATATTCCCAGTCATTCCAGTGACTTCGCAGAGCTGTTCGGTACGCAGGCGGCGAAACAGCTCGTCGACCACGCGGAAGGTAAGCCGCATCTTCTTCGCCAGCGCCTTCAATGAGGAGGAACCTTCGATGTAAAGGTTTTTCAGCGCCAGGTCTTCCAGCACCGCTCTAGGGACCCCGACGTCCGCAACCGTTTCCGGAGCTTGCGGTACTGCAGGCAGAGGCGCAGTTTCGACGGCATACGCAGCATGATCCATGGGAACTCCTCAGGGCAACGTGGCACAAACAAGAAGTTCAATATACAACAACCGACCGCCATTGTCGGCAGCGAAAAGCAAACTTGCGGAGGGCGCGGCGGCTAATGTGGCGCAACGTAGAACTCGTCAGGAACTGGTTTGGGTTATGGATAGCAACAGGAGTGGCAAGAAAATGCGCGAGGCGGGCGCCCCACCGCGCGGGAGAACGAAGGCCACCAAAATCAGATCAAGCGACTGGAGTGCCTCTAACAACAAATCAGAAACCTAGAGAAATCTGATTTCCGTCGGTCGGGAACTTTAGATCGATCCCACGTTCGCGGTTGGCTGCGATGGTGGCGTCGACATTGAGTTTGTCGAGAGCGATGGTGCGCTGCTGCCGGCCGATCTCAACCCGCAAGAAATCCGGCGTAAGCGTATATCGACGTGCTTCCAGCTTATCGCCGTTCGCAAATACGAAAAGCGTGGGCAGGTCGGGCTTGGGCGTTGCCGCAGCATCTTTTATGTCCGGTAGTTCGATCACCTTGGGAGATTCGGGGACCCGTGCAGGCTGGCGATCATCATCGCGGTTCTGCACGACGATCACGGGAGGAGACGCGGGTTGTGCGGGAGGTTCATCATAGTCGGACGGACCCAGATCCCAGCCCCAATCGGGGTAATACCAGGGAGCGTAAAACCCTCCGTAATTGCGATAGCGGCCGTATCCCCGGCGAGCCCCGTTCGGAAAACCGTGTCCGCCGCCAGCGAAGTGCTCCCCGCCGCCTGCAGACACGCTTGCCCCTCCGCCTCGCGCCTGGCCTTGCGCCGGGACGGCAATCATGATGGAAATCGTCAGTGAAGCTAACATCAAAGATACTGAGCGCTGCATATTTTATATGATGATCCCTTTGCCGCGGGGATGCAACGGATTTTTGGGCTGTCGATGGAGTCTGGCACCCGCCGGGCGCCCGGTCTTACTTGGGCTTCGCCTTGCAGCCGTGAGTATTATGTTGGTGAGGGTGTCCAATGAAAATGGCAGGCTTGCTCGCGATCATATTCTGGGCGGTGTTGGGCATGGGGCAAGAGATGCATGTGTCCCAGGGCAAGGGCATCGTTGTGCTGAGTGTGTGGGCAGTGAAGCCGTATCAATTGATGTCCGGCGAGGCGGTAGTCCCGATCCTCACTGTGGATTGCATTCAAAAAGGAAAGAAGATTTCGCACCTTCTAAAATTCCTGCCCGGTGGGCTGCTGGTTGAAGACAGTCCTGACATCACAGCCAAGAGTGGAGAATCGGTCTTCGCCATGACGATCGGCGGCACCAAGCAGATAACCGAGTGGGCGCCCAGCGACCCCTCGACCTTCGTCTACCTCGGCAAGGCTGACGCCGACCGCGTGAATTTCATTCAGTCGTTGCTCAACTCGGGAACGGTTTCCATCGAGTTCAAACCCTTCCTCAACGGCGCGGCAACCACCAGTACGTTCGACCTGGGCAAACTCCGCGAGGAGATGGCCAAGCATCCCGAATGCGGCACGAACTAGTCTGCGTACCGCTCAGTTCAATTCGTTATAGTTGTCGCACGGCTTCACCCTGGCCAGGCTCTTGCGCCAGTAGAAGCATGCCTTGGTGGCATGGGTCTTTTGGAACACATCTTTGTAGGTAACGTATACGTAGTTGGCAGCGCGCAACCGGTCTTTCGTCAGGCCGGCCACGGCATCGGGCGAGGTGGTGAACCAGACATCGGTCGTATAAACGCCGCCGGGCATCAAAGTGCCCGCCGAGGAGGTGACGTTCGGCTCCTGCTGCGGCCCCGACTGATCGACATCTTCAATCGTGGCCACGTCCGCCACTTGCAGGTCAAGGGCCGGTGTCTTGCCTGTGTTCTGTAGCTTGATGGTGAAGCCACCACCGTTGGCGGTCAGGGGGTGGACCGTTGCTTCCGTCAATCCCACCCACGCTCTCTGGTCGGTTCGCATTCCGTCTTGCAGTATCCGCGTGGTTGCCTCCGAGGACTGAATCAACTGGGTATGTAATTTTCCCAACTGCCGCTCCAGGCTGAATCCGAAAGCCAGCACCGCGACGGCCGCGACTAACGCTCCAACTGCGGTAATCCAGCTCGTGACTCTGCGCTGCCTCGACTGAAACGGATCAACTTCGGATTGCAGAGGGAGCATCGACAAATTGGCGAACGTATTTCCATAAAACAGCGGGTTCGTACCCACCAGTTCACCAGAAGTTTGGGCCGTGTATTCCGTTGCCGGTAGAGGGGAGCCTGTCTGCACCACCTGGTCAGGCACCAACTCAGTCTCGGTCGTGTCAGCCACCAACTCAGCCTCAGTCGTGTCAGGCGCCGACTCAGGCTCGATCTCGAGAGTCACCGGAGGAGAGTGCAGTTGCTCTGAACGGCTCGGCTCTGCTCCTTTTTTCTGTGCCTTTTCCAGAAGCGCTTCAAGTTCCGCGCGACTCCCCCAGGATGCCTCCGGCGACTCCGCCGATACCAATGCACGCAGGGCCTGGGCAGATTCCGCGGCCGCCTCAAGTTCCTGGATGATTTCCGCGATGTCGATTGATTTGGCAGCCCTGAGATATTCCACACTTTCAAACGGCAGGACCAAAGCATCGTCCAGAGACGCAAGAGCCGAAGGCGTTAATAAACTCATGTCAAGCTCCTGATCCGGAATGTCCGTTGAGGCTGTCGACATCAAGACCTGATTACCGCTCGCCATGGGTAAACTTCGCTCCTGCTGCCGAACGCCGCTATCTCAGCGCCTCACCCCAACCTGCCGGGGCCATGTTTCAGCTGGCATTCTAGCAGTACTCGGACCTCAACCCTCCGTAACAAGAATGGTTCGCCGCCCGCGGTTCGCAAGTTCCGCGCGGCAGTTCGGAGAAGCTTCGCGGTATCCGAGGGATGCTGGATGAGAAGGGTTTGCGTTCGGAGATGATAAATGTAATCCTCGCGAAGGAGAAAACAGGCCGTGTGTTTTTCAGCCACAGCAAACTTTGTGGGCAGCGGAGTTCTGAGCGCCATCGGCGTCGTCACCTTGACCAAGGTGAAGCACCGGCGCGAACTGCTGTTCGCGGCGCTGCCCACCTTATTCGCCGTTCATCAGTTCATCGAGGGCTTCGTTTGGCTGGGATTGGACGGGATTCTGTCGCCTGCGGTGGCGCACGACATGGGTGCGGCGTTCATGTTGTACGCGCAGGGGCTTCTGCCTTTCCTGCTGCCGCTAAGCGTGCTGCTGTTCGAGGCTGACGTGAAGAGTCGCAGGCGCATGCTGCCTTTCCTGGTGCTGGGCTTAGCAACTACGCTCTATATATTGTGGGCTTTGACGGCGTACCCAACGCAGGTCTACATCAAGGGAAATAGCATCGTGTATATGAATCAAGCGACGAATAATACAGACGTTGCCTTGCTGTACGTGATCGCAACCTGCGGTTCGCTGTTTTTCTCGAAGATAAGGGCCATGGTGATTTTCGGGGCGGCGAACCTGGCGATTCTCCTGGTGGTAATGGAGTTCAAGCGGTACGCGTTCACTTCTCTGTGGTGCGCCTACGCGGCGGTTGCGAGTGTGATCATCCTCGCCTACTTCTGGAAAAGCAGCGCAGACCGGCCGCTGCTCTACGCGTAGCGGCTTGAGGCTGCCGGCGTGGAGCAATGGCAGGCAGCGAGCCAGGGATAAAACAAGAGAGCCGGGGTCCCGCTGCAATCCGCACCTGCGGTTGGTTCCCGCGGTAACGTCGTAGAGGTCAGTGGCGTAGGGGCTGGAGTTGCCCTCACTTCACCGCGACGCTGCGCAGCGGCGTATTTGCCAGGTCAACCCAGCGTTCGCCCACTCCCTTGACGAAGTTCAGCGACTCGATGCGAACCGTGCGAGGGCCGGTATAAGCGCTCCAACGTCGGCGAGCAATTTCCAACACCTTCCTGGCTTCCTCCTCAGTGTCCATCTTGGCGATGGTGAGGTGCGGCATGTACGGCCAGGGTTCTTCGAAAAACAGAGCGTTACGGTTGAGCTTCTCGTGCAGCTCGCGCAAACGGTAGGCCCCGCGTGCCACCCGCAGAAAAACCGTAGGAGTCAGAGGGACAAAGGTTTCCACGTCGCTCATCGCAACGTCAAATGCCGGGGTCGACTGGCATACTTCCGCGAGCAACTCCAGCGCTTGCTGTTCGCTGCCAGATAGCGCGCGTGGAGGCAAAATCGTCACGTGCGCGTCGGCGTGCGTGTGCGCCGGATGCAGGTCGCGGCGTAATTCCTCTACGAAGATTCCCACCGGGCTGCGAACGTACGCAACCGTGGCATATACGAGGCCAGTCATGAACCTCATCATTATAGCGGCGAACGCTCCGCGCCGGGTTCTCCAGGCCGCCCCGGCCTGATGGGGCGGGGCACGTGGTGCCCATCGTGGACCTTGGTTTAGAATCAGTACAGCAACAGAGTCGGGGCGTAGCGCAGCCTGGTAGCGCACCTGCCTTGGGCGCAGGGGGTCGCTGGTTCAAATCCAGTCGCCCCGACCAATTACCTCTTACTGTTCAATTCGCTGCATCCGTTGTCGTGCGAGTTGCTTCCAGAACTTGGGTCCAAGTATCAACGATTCGACACTCTCCACCGCACGCCGCTGTTCATCCGGGATCGCGTGCAGATAAATTTCGCGCGTGATTTCTGGAGCGGAGTGGCCCTACTGCGCTTCGTTTTAAGTTGGTCGAATTGCCCTCTATAAACTCAGGTAGGGAATCGCAAGATGTAAAAGGCTGGACTCCGGGGGTTAGCGGATCCCGGCGAGCTCTTGGTATCTCCTGAAGCTTCTTGTCGGGCTCTGCTCACCGCCCGATCGCGAAGTTGGCGATTTCGCTGGCGGTGGAGTAGGCGATATCGGGACAGATAGCCGGCAAAAGCTCGACTGCGTGGCAGGCACCCATCATTTGGCGGCAACGCGCGGAAACGCCGCTTGCCAACAGCAGACGGTAGAAGGCGATGCCCTCATCGCGCAACGGATCGCACTCGTTGACGCTGATGACCGTCGGCGGCAGACCCTCAACATCTTCGCGGGTGGCGAAGCTGGGCCAGGCAAGCGGGTTGCGGCCGTTAAAGGCCTCGATGCCGTAGGCCATGGTGGCGCGGTTGTCCCCGAAGTTGAGCACGATGCCCTCGTTCTCGATGGACGACGGGTACTGCGGCTGCGGCCACTCACCGGCGATGTAGGGGCACAAGGAGTAGATGCCCTTGATCAGGCCGAGTTCACCATCCTGCTTCAGCTTCATGCCTACGGCGAGAACCAGGTTGCCGCCGCCGCTTTCTCCAGCGACGATGACGCGCTTCGCATCGATCTTGAGAGTGGTTGCGTTGGCGTGTACCCACTTGAGGCCCGAGACGCAATCGTTCAAGCCCGCGGGAAATGGAGCGATCTCTGGCACCGCGGAGGGGTGCACGGAGTTGCGGAATTCAACCATGGCCACCGCGACACCCCTGGCGGCAATCATGCGGGCCCAAGTCCTGTAGTTGCCCTCAAAGCAGGAACTCATCTCCATGCGCCCGCCGTGAATGTAGTACACGCATGGCAAAATCTCACTGTTATCCGGCCGCACATACCGGATCTGGATGGTGTTTCCGTCGGGCGAGGAAGTGAGGGTCTCGATGCGTACGCTCAAGCCGGCGGACGGAGCGATCTCCTCGCTGTCCATCGAGTCGAATAAGGCCGTTTGGCGGGCCAGTGCGGCCAAGGCCGCCGGGGAGTTTTCCTGTGCGAGTAATTCTTCGCGGCTCGCAACGTTCGGCTTTTCCACGGGCGCCGGCATGGCGGCGAAGTATTTCTTGATGCGGGGATCAAGGCGGGGATCAGTTTCGATCTTCGAAGGCGTGCTGGCTTTCGCCGGGGCGATTGTCTCGCCGTTGCGCTTTCCGGAAGGCTGTTGCGCATTCAGCGGAGATTGGGTCGGCATGTCGGTTCCTTTCTGGTTAAGAGTGAAGGCAGATGACCTGCGGTGTGGTGATCCGCTTACTTCGTGGTGGATAGGTCTGCCTTCGCAGCAGACTATCCCGCCGAGGCTTTGATCTTGTTCAAAGACCTGCCTGCCGAGGGGACGCTACCGGTTTGTGGCCTGTGGCCGAGCGTCCAAACCGGTCTGCTTCGGAAGCCACTGCGTAACTATGTCAATTACTTCCGGCAGCTTCGAGACGCCACCCAACACGGCACAATGTCCAATGTCCGGTAGCAAGTGGACTTCGGTTTTGGGGCGACCTTTGAAGACGAGCGTATCCGCCTGCGGGACGAAATAGTCGTTTGCGCCGTTGATGACGAGCATCGGAGCGTTTTTTGTTTGGTCGAGCAGCGGACGCCGCGAGAACTGTTGCACTGCCGCCATGAATTCCGGTAAGGACGGCTCTTTGTCGAAGCCCATGTCGTTGCCGATGATACCCGGCATGCCAAAGGGCAAGTTCTGCGCGTTCTCTTTCCCCCAAGCCTTATCGACTGGACCGCCGAGCACGATTGCGGCATCGACGGCGCTCGAAAGCCCTGTCATCGCCGAAAAGTTGCCGCCGAACGAAAATCCGAGATGCGCGACCTTTCCGTTGCCGAGCTTGCGCGCCTCATTCACAACGCCGAGCACGAGCTCGTCACCCTTGACGGAAAGTGGGATAGTACTTTCACCCGTGCCTGAAATGTCGAAGCCCAAGATCGTAATGCCGAGGCGTTGGGCCAATGTCACATAGATCGCGTGCAGACCCATTTTGTAGGTATCGACGCCGCCGGTGTAAATCAGTACCGGCGCGCTCGCATACTGGCCTGTCACTGAAAACAGATGCACCGGTGTGCTCACAGTTCCGCCTTGATAGGGGATCGCGAGTATTCTGCGCTCGAATTTGACGGGGAAGCCCGGTGCCGCCTTGAGGTAGGATTCAAGCTGATTTTGCTGCGCCTTGCGCCGTGCATCGTTGGCGAGGCAAGGAAATATGGCAAAACCGTAGGCGAACGACGCGAGAAGCGAGTTTCCCGCTTCAAGATATTTTCGCGCGAACGCGGACCATTCGTAAGACCACCCGCCCGGCGCATCTGCCCACATGTCCTTGATCGTGGCGCGCAACGTTTCGACATCTGCTTTCGGGATGCCGAACGCAATGAACTGACTGTAACGGTCTTCGAAACTGGCTTCGGGGCGGAGATCATAGGTGTAGCTCATATCGATTCCTTTCAATCCGCTGGTTGTATTCTTAAGTTAACGCATAAAATTGCAAAGAAATTTACGGCAGCGGAGTTGCGAGCTTGGCATCCACCTCCCTCAAAACCGTCTGCACCTCGGGAGTCGAGCCGCGTTGCTCCCGCGCATCGGGCGAAGATTGGTAAGACATCGCGATTCCTTTCGGGTTTAGAGCTAATGCAACTGGCTTGCGTTAGTGAAGCGGGGTCGTGTCCTCAGTGCAAAGGCTGTCTATGAATGCGCAGTACTTGGGCGCTGCTTTAGCCATTATGACCCTTTGTCGCAGCCAGTAGGCCCGCAGTCCTGGCTCTTTAAGCCTGTGACGGAAAGTCTCGCTGCCTCTGGAGAAGTGTTCGGCGCTTAGAAGCCCCAGCTCATGCTGGCTGAAGTAATCCTCCATCGCAATCATCGCGAGGCCGCACTGGTCCTCGAACTGACGCTCTCGTATTAGCTCGGGTGTAGGTGTGCCGCCGTTGCCCTCGATCCATGCCGCAACGGTGTCGGCGTTCATCCGTCCCAGCAGGATCGTTGTGGTTCGAGCAGCGGTTCCCTGATGGATCTGGGCCATCGTGTGGCGCACGCTCTGCCGAATCTGAATTCCCACATAGATCAGCGATACGGTCGCGGCCAACCCGCTAACCGCACTGGCGATGGATGCGATTTCGGAAAGAGACATGATGCCCCCCTTCAAGGTGCCAACAGCTTGGCAGACTAGCACAGTCGCTATTCATGCTGTCCCGGTGGATAAGCCAAGGGCTTTGCGTGCAAGACTATCAGGAATCATAGGGAACTTGGCTCCGATTTGGGTCCAAATGTCGATGGTGGTATCACGACTCAACGGTTTCTGGCTGCGGACTCATCCAGCGGCATGGTGCAAAGCGAAATCATGTGGCCGCTTAGTACTGCCCGTTTTTTTGGCCTCCCACTTTAGTTAGTCATTGACAACACCTTCGCGCAGGCCCAGAATCCTAGCCTAAATCAGTCCGCGTCAGCTAACAGACCTTCGCTCATGAAAGGAGCGTCCTTATGCGCCGTGCCAGCACCGCGTTCGCTCTCGCTATCTCCACCGTGTTGTTAGCTTCCCTTCTCCCAGCCCAACAAAGCACGCCGACCGCCGTCCCCAATCTGATCCGCTATAGCGGAACGCTGAAGGACGCGCAGGACAGGGCGTCGGTTCCAGCTCAGACCGTGGGGGTCACCTTCGCCATATATAACCAGCAGGACGGCGGTGCGGCGGTGTGGCAAGAGACGCAAAACGTCTCCCTCGATGCCAGCGGGCAATATAGCGTGGTTCTGGGAAGTACCACAGCCGCAGGATTACCGGGCGATCTTTTCTCGTTGCAGGAACAGCGATGGCTGGGCATTCAAGAGCAGGGGCAAGCCGAGCAGCCGCGCGTGCTGCTGGTCAGCGTCCCCTATGCCTTCAAGGCACATGAAGCGGAGACGCTGGGCGGCAAGAGCGTTTCCGACTTTGTGTTGGCTAACAGCGCGAATTCGGCAGCGAATGGCGCCAGCACCAGCCAAGCCTTGTCATCGACTTCCACTGCGAACAATCTTCCAGGGGCGGCGGGGCAAGCCAGGAAAGGCGCAGCCAGTGACGGGCCGACGAACTTCAGTGGTTCGACGACCGATCAAATCGTGGGAGTGACGCAAAGCGGCACGGGTTGGGCGGTGAACGCCTCGGCCGGCACGAATGGCATCGCCGGAACGGCAACGGCCGCCAGCGGCACGGCTCTCGGCGTGGAGGGAGTGGCTGCCAGCACCAGCGGATACGGAGTTTATGGCAACGCGACTTCGTCCACCGGTTCCAGCATCGGCGTGAAAGGCAACTCGAACAGCACTTCGGGAACCGGCCTGCGCGGTACAGCCACTGCGAGCACAGGCAGTACGACCGGAGTCAGCGCCTATGTCGCGAGCACGACGGGCATCGCAGGCGTCTTTAACAACGCGGCCGGGGGCGAGATTCTCAGCGGGCAGAACAACGGTGTTGAACAATTTTCCGTGGACGGCATTGGGAACGTGAACAGCGTCGCGGGAAGTTACAAAATCGGCGGGAACAAAGTGCTGACCATCAACCATAACAGCCTATTCATAGGGGTGGGAGCCGGCATCAGCGCCGTCGGTAACGCCGACACTTTCTGCGGCTACCAGGCTGGCACGAGCAATACTAACGGCTCCTACAACACCTTTTCCGGCTATCGGTCTGGCTTCAGCAACACCATCGGCTCAGACAATACCTTTTACGGCATAGAGGTTGGCTACACCAACGTCTCCGGCTCCTACAATTCCCTGTACGGCGACGACGCCGGCTACAGCAACTCCACTGGCTCCTACAACACCTTTGTCGGCCACAAAGCCGGCTACAGCAATACCAGCGGTCAGAAGAACACGTTCTCCGGACTATTGGCGGGTTTTAGCAACACCACTGGTTCGGACAACCTTTTCGACGGTGAGAATGCCGGCTATCGCAATACCACTGGCAGCAACGACGTATACATTGCTAACCAAGGTCCCACTTCCGGCAGCGAATCGAATACCATTCGCATCGGCACCCAGGGCGCCGGCGAAGCCCAGCAGAATGTTGCCTACATGGCCGGCATCTACGGTTCCACGACTACCAACGGTTCGGTGGTGTTCATTGATTCCACCGGGAAGCTGGGCA
>Ga0302326_10030326_pt1 | contig 10826 bp, 7 predicted proteins | sample Palsa_T0_3_FD_202264 | JGI IMG/M metagenome (GOLD analysis project Ga0302326, IMG submission 202264) | Peat permafrost microbial communities from Stordalen Mire near Abisko, Sweden - Palsa_T0_3 | ecosystem: Environmental > Terrestrial > Soil > Palsa > Peat permafrost | place: Sweden: Abisko...
CTGCGATTCCGCAGCCGGCGGCCGACCCGCGCATGAAGCCCGTTGCTGAGGACCTGGGGAAGCAGACTTTCCAGGGAGTTGAGGCGCACGGTCAAAGAAACGTCTGGACAATTCCGGCACGCACCATAGGAAACAGCGACGATCTGGTGCGCACCGACGAAGTGTGGTTCTCCACCACCCCCGGCTACACCAGCCTCAATGTCCGCCAGGTCTATGACGACCCTCAGACCGGAAGGACAACCAGGGAACTGGTGAAGTTCATCCAGGGCGAGCCGGATGCGGCCCTGTTCCAGCCGCCGGCGGACTACGAATTTGTGACCCAGGAGACGCACGAAGAGTTTCGCTGCCCGTAGGCGGAGCCATGCGCCGCAGATGTCCCCGTCCATTTAAACTAAAGCCTTATGGCGGACGAGAAAGAACTACGGTACGACCCGGCGACAAGGCGCGCGATATCTGGGTGCTGATGCTACCTGCAGCCGATTAGACAGCGCTGGCAAATGCTTCGGTCGCAATTCGAAGCCTCTTCTCAACATTGGTCGGATGACCTGTCGAGTGCTGCGTAATCTCCAGAAAGCCTTCATCCGAGAGCAGATTGGCGTAAATCGCTCTTAAGCTATCCTTGGACAGCGGGCCTCCGGTCGCGAGCCTTCGCGCAATTCCGACCATTACGGCATCGAAGACCGCAGTATTAATCGCCCTTGAGGGGCGAAACGCTTGTTTTCCGATAGCCTCATAAACGATAGCGATTGAGCTCGCGAAGAGCGAGGACAGGACATCCCCTGGAACTTTCGTGAGATTTCGATCCCAGGCCATGAATCTATTAAGGAACTCCTTCATTGGCGCGGTATAGCTGCTGCCATGGAAGTAGAAGGCAAAGAATCTGAGAATAAGTTCTTGATCGCGCATGAACCTATTCTCTGGGCCATAGATGTCCCTCCATTGTCTATTCTTGTTTAGTTCACCAATCAGATCGCTGAATTTTCCATGATAGATTGCAGCGCGGATTTCCTGGGGTGTAAGAGAGACTCCGCTTGTATTGAGTCGCTCGAAAACATGATAGATGCCGCTGTCGTCTTCCGAAGGCTGCTCCTGTCTAATGATGCTTGCGCGAAGCAGAGCATTGTCCAATTTCCTCCTATCGGCTTCCGGGAGGGTTCTATAGGTGAAGCCCTCGTACTTCCCCTTTTCTCCCGTGCCTTTGATCGCGAACTCCCGCTTCGTCAGGGGCCAAATTCCTTCGTAGAAATACGTTAGTGTCGATAACCTCTGCCTTCCATCGACAACAAGAAGTCTTTGGTTGTCAGGTTCCACAGAGAGAAAAATATTGGGAACCGGAAGGCCGAAAAGAAGAGATTCGATGAAACGAGAAGCCTCTCTGAGCGACCAAACATATCCCCTTTGGAATTTTGGGATAATTATGTCGCCATTCTTCATGCGATATACGAGGCTTGAAACGTCGTAGTCGCGGCCTTCAGTGGAAATCGTGTATTGAAAAGGAACCACTTCCTCGTCCTCTTCCAAGACTTCATCAATTTCCGGTTCGCCTTGCTGCAGTAATTCGAGTTGTGATGGTGACAAAATCGTCGGATCGAAAGAGGTAGCCCGCTTCGGATTCAGTGAGTCGATCAAGCCCGTAGCCGAAAGTGGAAATCCACCATTCTTCAAGCTGGTTGCCATGCTTTCCCCTCAATTTCTGGAGCGTACTCTGGCTTGGCCGGAGTTGCGCGGATCGATTTTTTCCCGCCAGAGAAATGGCTCCCGTCACCCTTCCGCCTTGCGCCTCGACGTGCCCTCGGAGATTGGCGAAGGTTCCCCCTTGGCCCACAAAGTCGTCGATGAGGACATAATCTGTAGTTCTGACGGCTCCATCGAAAACCGCCGGAAGCGCCAATCTGTGGTAGCCGTCTGCCTTCGTATGCGTAACGCGGTTGATTTGGACTATGCCTGTCTCCAGCTGCAAATCGAACTTTTGAGCCAAACGCCGAGCGAATACCCGCGGTATTGCGTTCATCCCGGCTGCTTCGACCGCATGGACTGCCAAGAGCCTCGGTCCTCGTGTGCCCAGCAACTCGTTCAGGACGCCAGCTGAGACGGTCGATAAGACGTCTTCTATCAGTGCGTCAGCTGCCTTGGGATCTCCAATCTTCGCTTCTGCGTAGAGGGGATGCCGGGTTGCGACCGGTTCATTGGCACAAATCACCACATTGGGAAAATCTCCCCACGCTGTTCTTCTAAGATACCGCCTGATCTCTCCCAAGTCCACGGGGCAATGATAACGTTCAGGACGCCCCGAGCACTTGGGCCTTCCGATTTACACTTGAAGGGTTATGGCGGACGAGAAAGAACTACGGTACGACCCGGCGACGATTGAACCGAAATGGCAGCAGCGATGGGCGGCGGACCCGGCGCTGTATGCGGCGGAGCCTGCCTCCTGCGGCAAGCCCAAGTATTACGTGCTGGAGATGCTGCCTTATCCCAGCGGACAGCTGCACATGGGGCACGTGCGCAACTACTCCATTGGCGACGCCCTGGCGCGGCACATGTGGATGCGCGGCTACAACGTGCTCCACCCCATGGGGTGGGACGCCTTCGGGCTGCCGGCGGAGAACGCCGCGCTCAAGAACAATGTGCCGCCGCGCGAGTGGACGCTCAACAACATTGCGGGAATGAAGCGGCAGTTCAATCGCCTGGGGATGGCCTTTGACTGGGCCGCGGAGGTGACGACGTGCCTGCCAGACTACTACCGCTGGAACCAGTGGTTCTTTCTGCGCATGTTTGAGCGGGGGCTGGCGTATCGCAAAAAAAGCAAGGTGAACTGGTGTCCGGAATGCGCGACGGTGCTGGCCAATGAGCAGGTGATCGACGGCCGCTGCTGGCGGCACGAGGACACGATTGTGGAGCAGCGCGACCTGGTGCAGTGGTTCTTCCGCATTACTGCCTATGCGCAGGAGCTGCTGGACGGCCTGGACAAGCTGGATGGGTGGCCGGAAAAAGTGCGCACCATGCAGCGCAACTGGATTGGACGCAGTGAAGGGACGGAGGTGGATTTCTTCCTTGAAGAAATCGAGGGAACAGGGAACAGGGAAGAGGGAACAGGGAGCGAACAGGGAACAGGGAGCGGACAGGGAACAGGGAACAGGGATCAGGGAACAGAGAAGACGCGGATTCGCGCATTCACAACGCGGGTGGATACGATTTTTGGGGCGACCAGCGTGCAACTGGCGCCGCAGCACGCGTTGGTGGCTTGGTTCACGGCCGCTGATTCTGCGCTGAAGGCGCAGGTGGACGAGCTGATCGAGCAGCAGAAGAGGGCGCGCGAGGCCGGCGACCTGGGCGCGATCGAGAAGCATGGCGTGCCGACGGGGCATTTCGCCATCAACCCCTATAACGGCGAGAAGGTGCCTATCTGGGTTGCCAATTACATCCTGGCCGACTACGGCACTGGCGCCATCATGAGCGTACCGGCGCACGATGAGCGGGACTTCGAGTTTGCCGTGAAGTATGGGCTGCCGATTCAGCAGGTGATTCACCCCGAAGACAAGTCGATGGCTGTGGTGCTGCCGTTTGTATCTGAAGAGGGCGTGCTGGTGAACTCCGGTGAATTTAACGGGCTCACCTGCGCGGAAGCGGAGAAGAAGCTTCAACAGATTGCCGCGGCCAAAGGCTTTGGCGAGGCCAAGGTGACCTATCGCCTGAAGGATTGGGGCGTGAGCCGGCAGCGCTATTGGGGCACGCCGATCCCGATGGTTTATTGCCAGGCCCACTGCGAGGGGGACGGTCCGCTGCCGGTGCCGGACAATCAGTTGCCCGTCCTGCTACCGGAGCGGATTGAGATCACGCAGCAGGGCGGGTCTCCGCTTGCGCGCGTGCCGGAGTTTGTGAATACCACCTGTCCCAAGTGCGGCGGGCCGGCGAAGCGCGAAACCGACACCATGGACACGTTTGTCGATTCGAGCTGGTACTTCTATCGCTACACCGACGCAAAGAACGCAACCGCTCCGTTCGATTCGGACATCGTCAAGTATTGGTTCCCGATCGACCAGTACATTGGCGGTGTGGAGCACGCGATTCTGCACCTGATCTACTCGCGCTTTTGGACCAAGGTGATGCGCGACCTGGGGATGGTGGAAAACGACGAGCCGGTGCGGCGGTTGTTCACGCAGGGCATGGTGATCAAAGACGGCGCCAAGATGTCCAAGTCCAAAGGCAACGTTGTATCGCCCGACGACATGGTGGCCCGCTACGGGGCCGATGCGGCGCGCGCCTACTCGCTGTTTGCCGCGCCGCCGGATCGCGACCTGGACTGGCAGGAAGACGGCGTGGCGGGGGTGAGCCGCTTTCTGGCGCGGGTGTGGCGGCTGACGACGAAGTATGCGCCGGTTGCTCGGGCGGGACGTGGGGATTCCCACCCATTCGGCACAGAACGCCGAATGGATGGGGCACAGGCTGCTGCGCCGACAGGTGTGTCGCTGAAGCTGCTGCGCAAGCTGCACCAGACCATCGCGAAAATCACCCTGGATTTCGAGGGGCGCTGGCATTTCAACACGTGCGTCGCCGCCATCATGGAATTGGTCAACGAAATCCAGGGCGCCGATGCGCAGCTTGCGGCGGGTGAAGTGCCGCCGGCGGTGATGCTGGAGTTGCTCCGCTCTCTGGTGCTGCTGCTGGCTCCGTTTGCGCCGCACCTGGTGGCCGAGCTGTGGGAGGAGCTGGGCGAGGAAAGCTCGGTTCTGCGCGCGCCTTGGCCCGTGAGCGACGCTGAACTGGCAAAAGAAGACGAGCTCGAGGTCCCGGTGCAGATCAACGGCAAGCTGGTCAGCGTGATCCGAGTGCCGGCGGAGGCCGACTCGAAAACGATTGAAGCCGCGGCGCTGGCCGACGAGAAGATCCAGGCGCGCATCGCCGGCAAGACGGTGGTCAAGGTGATTGTGGTGCCGCGCAAGCTGGTGAACCTTGTTGTCAAGTGATGGTGGTCAAGTGATGGTGGACAAGTGACGGTTTCTCGGCACACTGCTCCCTTGCGCGGGACGCAGTCGCTGGTCGGCCAGATGGGGTGGGTCTTCAGCCGGCCGTTGCTGGTCGCCATTGAGGTGGGCTGGCGCTGGATCTTCGGCATTCCATTTCTTCTCGTCTGCTGGATCGAGGCGCAGAAGATTCTTGCCGTGTTGCCGCTCGAGTCCTCCGGCCTCAATTCCGTCGACCCTCAGAATCCCTGGGTCGCGGCAGTGCAGCTTGCGCGCGCGTGGTCGCTTTATGAGCCGCACGTGGTTGCCGTGCTGGCCTGGCTGGGGCCGGGGTCAGCGCTGGTCTGGGTGCTCGTGTCCGGCCTGGGACGCAGCCTGGTTTTGAATCGTCTTGATACTGCTCGCAGGCTGCCGTTCCGGCCGCTGCCGATGATGGTGTTGCAGGCGGCGTGGCTGGCGCTGCTGGGGGCAACCTGCTGGGGGTGGTTGCGGTGCATGGAGTGGGTTGCGGCAACTCACATCACTGCCAACGCGGAGCCGGAATTGGTCGGTTTCGCATTCTGGACGATTTTTCTTGCGCTGGGATTCTTCACGGCGTGGGCGCTGGTGAGCTGGGCGCTCTCTATCGCTCCCTTGGTGATGCTGCTGGAAAACCGATCCGCCTTTTCGGCCCTGGGGCATAGCCTCAGGCTGGGGAAGGCTTTTACCGGCAAGCTTGCGGAGATCAACCTGGTGATGGGCATCGTGAACCTGGCGCTGATTGTGCTGGCCATGGTGCTCTCCGCCGCGCCGCTGCCCTTCAGCGACCAGCTCGGGTCCGATGCGCTGCACTGGATCGATGTTGCGGCAGTGGTGTTTTACCTTGTGGCCAGCGATTACTTCCAGATTGTGCGTTTGAAGGGGTTTCAGGAGTTCTGGAAGATGTTTCGGGGAGAGCGAGTCAGCGAGTTAGCGCGTTAGCGAGCCGGCGGAGTCTACTTGCCGGTGCTGCTGGCTGCCTCTTCCTTCAGAAATGCCTCGCTCAGCGTGCCCTTCTGCTGCGCAATGGGGAGCAGCGTCGGATAGAACTGCACAAATGTCGTGTCCACGGCGGCATGGGCCAGGTGGCAGGTGTAGCAGGGCGCTCCCTGGGGAATCAGCGTCGCGTTTCCGCTCGCGGAATCGAAGGAGAAGAAGGCCCATTTGCCGGGGAAACGCGCTTCGTCCTTCACATGGAATTCAAGGTCTGCGACACCGCCGGATTGATAGTGCCCACTCTGGTTGATCGAGCCCTTGCTGCGCGCCTGTCTCGCTTCCAGAACCAGGACGGTTTTGTCGGGCCAGGTTCCCGTTTCAAGATAGCTTTTGTAGGATTCCGGGTTGACGAATAAGTTGTCGAACATCGATTGATCCTCCATTCCCTTCATCTTCGGGGTGTAGCTCATGTCAATGCCGGAGGTGAGGTAAATCCACTGGCGATAATTTGCGGGGAGAATCAATTCTCCGCCCGGTGTGTAGGCGGGCGTGGCGGAAACAGCAGCATGCGCGGCATGGGGCGCGTGCAAGGCAATGGTCGCTGCAAGAGCGCCGGCAACCAGGCAGAATGCGGCTGTTGACGTGGAAATCTTGAGAGACAATACAACCTCGCGTGCATCGATGTACGGGGTTGGCTTCGGAAGGCCAATCCGGCTAGTGTGGTGAGTCTGAAGTTCATCGAAGAGCAACCGCAGATTCTTCGACTCACCACCCCCGAACTCCACCCCAAAGAGCAGAGACCGCTCTTTGGGGACCCCGGAACTGAAAGACGTTCGGGGCCCCTTTCGCTCAGAATGACAGCCAGTTTTGTGTTGCGAATTTCAGACTCAGGACGTTAGAAAACCTTCAGTTGGATAACCAGGTATTTCTTGGGGTTTTCGCGCATGCCCTTCACCAGTTGCTGCGCTTCGTCCAGCGTCTGGTCGGCGTGGTCGTAGAGAGAGCGATTCTTTACGAACTGCCCGATTGATCCCTTGCCCTCGTCCACACTGGTCAGGATGTTGTCCAGGCGGGTTACCGTGTCGTCCAGCTTCTTGGCGAATTCCGGATCCCGCGCGAGCTTGCCGATGGAGCCCTTGCCGGCATTGATTTGGCCTACCAGTTCATTGGCGTTGGCAACAGTCGAGTTCAGGTTGTTGTAGAGCGAGTCGTCCTTGAGAAATTTGCCCGCGCTGCCCTTGCCTTCATCCAGGTCGGTGGCGATTTTATTGAGCCTGTCGATGGTCGAATTGGCGCGATTGTAGAGGGTGTCGTCGGTCAGCAGCTTTCCCAGCGAACCTTTGCCGCTGGACACGGCACCGGTGATCGTTTGAAGGTCGTCTGCGATGCGGGAGATCTTCTTGTAAAGATCGGGGTTGTTGATAAACTCGCCCGCTGAACCTTTCCTGGAGTTCAGCGTGTCGACCAGAACGTCTATTCTGCCAATCAGCCCTTGAATCTGCTTCATCGTCTGCTCGCTGGAGCCAAGCACAGCTTCGATGCTGGACGACTCCCGGGTCTTGAGTTCGGCGTCGTTGCCGGGTTCGGGGCCGGTGGCGTTGACTGAAGTGATATCGATGAAGCTATCGCCCAGCGCGCCCGCCTGTTCAATTTTGACGGTCGAGTCGATGTGCAGGTCCTGGATGAATTCTCCGCCCACCCGCATGGTGACTTCGACGGGCGTGGGGTCGCGAGGGGGAATCACGCGGACGTGAATCACGTTGCCGATGGTTACGCCTTCCAGCGTGACCGGAGCGCCATCCTTGATGCCCGTGGCATTCGCAAAGTAGGCGCGGAGCACAATTTTTCGCTCAAAAAGCCCGCCGGTTGAACCGGACATGAGAAGGATGAGCCCGATCAGGACGGCCATGGCCACCATAACCAGCGCTCCTACTCTCAATTGCGACCATTGAACCTCTTTGCGGCTTGGCACGGCACTCCTCTGGCTAAATGAGCATGTCGTCGCCTTGAGGATACCAGACGGACCGATTCAGTCCGCGTTCTCAAGCACCACGCTGGCCATGGCAAGGTCGGCGGTGTGGGTGATGGAAAGGGCGACATGCGCCACTCCCAGGCGCTCGGCAAACTGGGCGGCGCGGCCATAAAGCTGGAGGGTTGGCCGTCCCCCGTGCTCCCGCACCACCTCAATTTCCAGCCAGCTTACGCCCTGGCTGATGCCTGTGCCCAGGGCCTTGGCGCCCGCCTCCTTGGCAGCGAAGCGGGCGGCGAAGCTCTCCGCGGAGTTCCGCTTGCGCAGGCAATACGCCTGCTCCGCGGCGGTAAAGATGCGGTTGAGGAAGCGGCTTCCATAGCGGTCAATGGACTGCTGGATGCGCCCGATCTCTGCCAAATCGATTCCGGAGCCGACAATCATGCTGTTTATCAAGCTATCGTAAAACCGGAAACGATGGGCGCCGTTGGCTTCAAGATCGATCAATTCCGGTCACTCCGGTAAAACAATGAGCGTTCAGCCATCCAATTACCAGGGAAACGCCTTCAAACCACTCACAGGACATGGCTGTCCAATCATCGGTCAAACGCCGTGCCACTCCGGCACAGTCGTTATGCCGCCGGGGCCTGCTCCGATAAGAGCGTTGTGAGGCTGATCATGCGGAACGGCAGCGAAAAACAGGCAATGAGCATTCCGTGGGCGATGGAGATGAAGGCGGTCTCCGCAGTGGATCCCTCCCGGCTGGTGCAGACCCTGACGGGCGCCATTCTTGCATCCGGCGGCTGGGTTCTGAGCAGGGGAGCAAACGATTCCGGCATGGTGAGCATGCTGTTCGAGTTCGAGCGGCAAGCCTGCGTGGAGATTTACAGCCTGCTGATCGCGGCTGGGCTGGATTTGAGCCAGAACGGGCATCTTCGCTTCACAGAGCTTTGCCAGTGTACGCGCAGCCATCAGCAGGACTGCGGCACGGAGATCGCCAGCGTCGATCTGGAAATTCAAACGTTTCCCGTGGAAGCTGCGAATGGCTCTGTCGCTGACAGAGCGGCCTGACCGGACCGGCTTGGCCGAAGCAAGCTCTTAACCCGCCTCCACCAACCCATACCTGCGCTGCCACGCCTCTTTAAGCCGCGCCCAGACCCGAGCGCGTTCCGCTTCCGTTCCTTCGTAGCCTCCTGGTTGACCGGGTGCGGGAGCGTTGGCAAAGCGCGCGGCTTCAATCTTGGCAACCTCTAATAATTGCCGGTCGCGGAGCAGGTTGGCGACGCGGAAGTCGGGCAGCCCTGCCTGGCGTGTTCCGAAAAACTCGCCGGGACCGCGCATTGACAGGTCCAGCTCCGCCAGTTCGAATCCGTCCTGGGTGCGCACCAAGGCGTTCAGGCGCTCTTCGGCCAGCGGCGAGACACGCGGGCCGGTGATCAGGATGCAATAGCTTTTGGCGGCTCCGCGTCCCACGCGGCCGCGCAACTGGTGCAACTGGGCCATGCCGAAGCGCTCGGCGTGCTCGACCACCATGACGGTGGCATTGGGAACATCGACGCCGACTTCGATGACCGTGGTGGCCACAAGCACATCGATATCGCCACGCTGGAAGCGGCGCATGATGATTTCCTTTTCGTCGGCGTCAAGGCGGCCGTGCAACAGCCCCACGCGGAGGCCGGCCAGCGGCCCGTTGCGCAGCTTCTCGTGCATATCGACGGCAGACTTCAGGCCGGATTTCGCGGTGGGGTTTGCTTCCTGGGCGGCCTTGGGAAAGAGCTCCGCTGTTTTGCCCTTGCGGACCGATTTGGGTGCCCCGGAGCCTGCCCTGAGGTTGTCGAAGGGTCTCGCTTTTGAGACCTGAGATGCAAGGCCGGAAGCAGCGTCGGTCCCGGCTTCCGTCTCATCGTGAGAGAAATCTAATTCCGGTTGGTCGTCCTTGGTTCCCTCGATGACCGGGTAGACAATGTAAGCCTGGCGGCCGAGCTTGACCTGCTTGCGGACGAAATCCCAGACTTTTTCCGACTCCTCGCCGGGCACGCGCCGAGTGACGATCGGCGTACGGCCCGGCGGCAGCTCGTCAAGAACGCTCAAGTCCAAGTCGCCGTACAGGCTGAGCGCAAGCGTGCGCGGAATGGGCGTTGCGGTCATGACCAGGACGTCAGGCTCGGCCCCCTCCGTTCCATCTGGCCTTGGTTTTTTCATCAACCGGAAGCGCTGCAGTACGCCGAAGCGGTGCTGCTCGTCGACGACGACCAGGCCCAGGCGGTCAAACTCAACCCTCTCCTCAATCAAGGCGTGCGTGCCGATGACCAGTTGCGCCTCGCCGCGGTTGATCTGGCTGCGGGTTTGGCGCTTGCGGTCCTCGTCAAGCGAGCCGGTGAGCAGCACGATGCGCGGCTTGCGGCTGGAACGCTCAAGCAGCTTGCGCGCGGCGAGAAAATGCTGCGTGGCCAAAATCTCGGTGGGCGCCATCAGGGCGGCCTGGTAGCCGTTTTCCATGGCTACCAGCATGGCCTGGAGGGCGACGATGGTCTTGCCTGAGCCGACGTCGCCCTGCAACAGGCGGCGCATGGGGTTGGGCTGGCGCATGTCGGCGACGATCTCGCCCAGGGCACGCTTCTGCGCGGTGGTGGGATGGAAGGGCAGGACTTCGCGGATGGCCTCGCGGACCTTGTCGTTGGTGGCGAAGGCGATGCCGGGACGCTCCCTCATGCGGCGGCGCTTGAGTTCCAGGCCCAGCTCGAGAAAGAACAGCTCCTCAAAGATCAGGCGGCGATGCGCAGGCGTTGCGCTGGCTTGCAACTGGGTAAACGGCGTGCCTTCGGGCGGGTAATGGACTTCGCGCAGTGCGCTCTCTCGGTCGGGAAGGTTGAGGCGTGCGAGCATCTCCCTGGGCAGGCATTCGGGCACTGCTCCGCGCGTGGCTTCGAGCAGGTTGA
>Ga0302326_10030327_pt1 | contig 10826 bp, 7 predicted proteins | sample Palsa_T0_3_FD_202264 | JGI IMG/M metagenome (GOLD analysis project Ga0302326, IMG submission 202264) | Peat permafrost microbial communities from Stordalen Mire near Abisko, Sweden - Palsa_T0_3 | ecosystem: Environmental > Terrestrial > Soil > Palsa > Peat permafrost | place: Sweden: Abisko...
AAAAGGACCGCCAAAAGAGTGCCCCACGAGAATATACGGCGGCGTTATGTGGGCATTCTGAAGCGCGCTGTGGAGTTCGTGGGCAATTTGGCGCGCATCTCGCGGGTCGGGGCCGGGGGCGGAGAGTCCAACTCCCGCCCGGTCGTAAGCCACCGTTCTCGTGAACTTGCTCACGTCCGGCTGAACCTTTTCCCACATTTCCAACGGAGCTCCGCCCGAACCCCTTGCTCCTGTTTCAAATATCACGCTGGGACTTCCGTGACCGCAAATGAGCATTCGAACTTTGTGGCCTCCCGCATCAACATATGTGAACGCCAAACGGCCAAAATCCATCCCGAGCAAGATCGCAATACCGCTCGTCACCGTGGCAAAAAGTATCAAAACGTTCTTCCGAACGACGGGTCCCTGGGATCTTAAAATCCACCCATGTCGGTTCTTCGCCAAAAATAACGGGGCCAACCCCAATCGCGCTAATGGAAAAACCAGAAAGGCCGCAAGCACAATGAGATGTTCCAGGCGAAATGTGTTTGTCAGGACCGAAGGAGACAGAATCCCGAGACCGACGAAACAAAGCGTGAAACTTGACCAGATGAGCAAGTATTGACTCAACCGCCGAGGCGTGATGCGGCTCCAAGAAAAGACGGCGGACCATAGTTTCAATATGACCGCGAGGACGAGGGTCCACCCGGCGATGGAGATCATCAGGGATGGGTGACTGCCAATTTGTGAACGGATCGTGTCAGGCCAGATGCCGATGGCGAGCAACAGAAGCACTGTCACCATGACTTGCAGGGCTGGTGAGCCAAAGTAGTAGAGAGGTTTTCCGGACAGTCCCACCCATAGCCCATCGACCATGAGTCTCCAAGTGAGAACAACTAATCCCCCGACAGACAAAAGAATGATGGTCAGCCAGGAATTGGGGTAAAGGAGGCGGAAGGAGAACAGAGGATCGTTGAGGTTAGATTTGTCCGCCCAAAAAGGAAGCCATAACGCGATGAAACCGAGAACGAGAACCCAGGCCATCGCCGCGCTCAGAGCAGCCACCTTCATTTTACTTACGACTATTTCGCCGGAGGATAGAGGACGGACGGCCAAAAATGAGGGCATGGAAAGATTCAGGGACCAAAATTCGGGTTTGATGAAGCCTTTGCCGATAGCAAAGGCTAGAACCATAGGCATGGCTAATATTTTGGGCAGTGTCTCCACCGTGAATTCATGGTCATGCCGGTAGATCCACGATATGGGGCCAAAGATCACTGTCAGGGCAAAAAGGGTGCAAACCGGCAGCAGCAGACCTGCGCGACGCCATTCGAACCAAAATTGGGCCGCGGCGGGAGTGGCAAAATCCCTGGTGCGGCGTGGCATGGCGTCAGCAATGCGTTCCCATCGGGTTTTGAGCCAGCTTCGCCGCCGTCCGCCGCCGTGTCGTTGCCGCTCCACCACAGCCCAGGCGACTACAAAGGCGAGGACGGTCAACCCAACCACGACAGGAACCAGACGGTCCTCCGAAAACCAGGGTGAGGGAACAATTTTGTTGAACACTGGCAAACTCGCGACGGCGATGCTGCTGGTGCCGCCAAATCCGAGCGCCATGAGGCGGGTGATTCGAAAACCGGCCAGACCCCAAAGAACGGTCTGGTAAAAAACCATGTAAGCGCCCAATACAACCGCAGGCCATCCCGGAACAGGGAGAACCGCGCGAGTCCAGACGAGTTTCATCCAAGCGAGATAAACAAACTCCACCCACACTACACCAAGGAGCATCGGCAGAGTCACGATTTGCCAGGTGTGCACCGGCAGGGCGAAAAGGCGATAAGGAAAGCCGTTCCAATCCTTGGTGGAACTAACTTCGGTATAGTTGAAAATTCCGAATGTCAACAGAAACGACACCACCATCAGTAACCCATAGAGACCCTGGCCGACTCGATCGTAAAACCGTTCTGGGGCGGCCGCGTTAATCAACGCGCAAAAGGCAATGCATCCCAGTGACAGAGAGGCCGACCGACGGCCTCGCCGCCAAATTTCCCAAGTCAATGCTGCAAGTGGCGAATGCATAATGGCTTCAGGCAACGGCCGTGCCGGCATGGGCCACGAAAATTTCGTTTAGCGAAGGGACTCGATCCTCAATGATCCGGGCGTCCTCCTCGCCTGCGATGGATGGCGGTTCAGCTCGCGCCCCATTGCACATGACCGTCCACTCTTTCCCCGCGCCGGATATGCTCAAGGCACCGGCAATGACTGGCGGTTTAAGTTGCGCTGTTTTAAAATGGAGCGTAAATCGGCGATGCCGGGCTTTGATTTCATCGAGTGAACCGCACAAAACAATCCGGCCATGATGCAACATGGCGATTTGATCCGATACCCGCTCGATTTCTTCCAGTAAATGGGAGGAGAAGAAAACAGTTCGTCCTTCGTCGGCTACCGTGCGGATGACTGCTTCCAGAATGTCATGGCGCACCATGGGATCGAGGCCGGAACTGGGTTCATCCAAAAGCAAAAGCTTGGGGCGATGCGCTTGGGCCACCAGCAGCCCGGCCTTGGCCGTCTGGCCTTTGGAAAGAGTATTCAGCCGTTGCGCCGGATCGAGGCCGAACTGCGCGCGCAGTTTTTCCGCATAAGCCTTGTCCCAATTTGGATAAAAGGCTTGCGCGTAGCGCCCCAGTTCTTCCACCCGCATCCAGCCAGGCAAGTCCGGTTGCTCAGAGAGATAGCCGACGTTGCCCAAGACCGCGACCGGATCATCCACAGGATCGAGGCCAAACACGCGCACCGTTCCGGTTTCGGCCCGCAACAAACCGAGAATATGTTTGATTAAAGTGGTTTTGCCGGCGCCGTTCTCGCCGACCAACCCGAAGACACTGCCGCGTGGAACGTAAAGGGAAACGTCTTTCAGGACGGTTTTCGGGCCAAACCGCCGGGACAAATCCGTGATGGCAACCACGGCTTCAGCGGAGGAGGGAGAGGGCAGTTTCATTTTCCAATCTCCTCCTCCAGCATGACCGCATTGCGCTCGCGCAACAGCTTGACGACTTCGGACAGATCCACATCGAGCTGCCTCGCCTCGGTCAGCAAAGCGTCCGCGCGGCTGGCCAGGATTCTGATTTTCTCCCGTTGCAACATCGCTGGGCGACCTTCGGACACATAGGTCCCGGTCCCGTTGCGTTTGGTGACCACCCCCGTGTGTTCCAATTCAAGGTAAGCGCGCGCCACAGTATTGGGGTTGACGGTAAGTTGTTCGGCCAGGACACGGATCGACGGCATTTCGTCCCCCGGAGCCAGCCGCCCGGAAGCCACGAGATGCTTCACCTGATTGACTATCTGGATATAGATCGGCACTCCGTCGTCGGAAGCAATGCGGATTTGCATAATGAGTTTATTTTAACGTCTTAAATGAATCATTTGAGCGTATTACCTTACTAACACACTATTTCGAAGGTGTCAATTGCCGAGGCCATGTTTTTTTGGCGTGACAACGATCACATCGCCCGCCCGCCCAGCAGCGGTGTGTCCGGAAAATTGGAAAAACGAGCCAACCCCCGCTAAAATATTCTTTTTGACGTAAAAGAGAAGCAGCTGATTTTCTCAATCGCATTTACGAACTCGAGTTTCAGAGGAGCGCAGGTCGTTCGGTGGGGGTGCAGCGTCCAACTGTGCGATAGTCTCACTCGTTCTTTCAGGTATAATCGAGCTTTGATGCCAGCCCGCCCTTTTGATTTATTCACGCATAAACAGCCTCCATTCAGGAATGCTGTGGGCATTGCGAATGGTCGCCGATGCCGGCAAATCCTTCGGCGCGCGTGGCGTCGAGAGCAACCTCAGGCCAGCTTCGTGCGGCAGGCGGTTGCCCTTGCGGGCGTTCACCTCTTTGCCGGCCCAGATCAGGTTTTCCCAGGCGTTCTTGCCGCCGCGCGAGCGGGGCAGGACGTGGTCCAGGCTGCCTTCATCATGATGCAGCATACGGCCGGTGTATTGGCAGCGGTTGCCGTCGCGCTCGCGGATGGCGCGGGCGCACAGCTTCGGGCGCTTCTTGGGCACCTTGGCGTAATTGACCGCCACAATCACCGTGGGAACGCGGATCGGACCGCGCACGGTCTGCACCGCATTGTCCTGCGGACGGATGGACAGCGTGAGCCACTCGCCCCAGGTCACAGGACGGATGTGGTTTTCGCCTTCGATTTCCAGGCCGGTCGCCACGTTGGTCGCCATCATGCAGAAGGCCTCCTGCGGCGTGCGGACGTTGACGGCCTGCCAGTTGCGGTTGAGCACCAGCACCATCGACTTGTTCAGTATGTCATTCATAAAATGTTTGCACACGGCCCCCCGGTTCTCACGGTGAGGTGCTTGTTCTTTCTTGTTTCGGTTTGCAAACTAAATTGGCTGCCTCGCCCGGTTTTGCTCCAGGTCCTCCGGTGTCAGAGACCGGCGCACTCCTGCTTACGCCAGGAGGCCCGCCGTCGCGCTTTGCGCTCTGGCGCGGCAAGCAATGGCTCGCCGAGCCGAAGCCCGGAGGGCAAAGGCTGGTCGCCCGGGAAGGTTCTGCCCCCTCGATTTCCGGGTGTAGGCCGGACGTGATCCTATTTCACCACCGAGCGAAAACTGGCTGCCGAGGCCGGATTTGGACCAGCATAAGTGCCTTCAAAGGGCACTATCCTACGATTTGGACGACCCGGCAAAATAGTGTCAGCGGCGGTCCGAAAACCGAATGAATCCGCCGGTTTGAAAATGCATCTTTTTCAAGTTCACATAGACGTGCCCCGTTACGATCCCGCACAATATCCTCATGACGCTCCGCTTCGAACGCTACGTCGCGATTGGTGACAGTTCCACCGAAGGGCTCCAAGACCCGGATGGGGCGGGCGGTTACCGTGGCTGGGCGAACCGTCTGGCCGAGCGCGTGGCGCAAGCGCAGGGCGGGTTGCTCTACGCCAACCTGGGTGTGCGCGGCAAGCGCTCCCAGGAAATTCGCGAGGAGCAGCTCGAACCAGCGCTTGCCATGAAGCCCGACCTCGCGACGGTTTTCGCAGGCTCGAATGACATCATCGAACGCAGTTTCGATGCTGGCAAGCTGCGGGCAGAACTCGAATGCATGATGGGGGCGCTCGTCGGCGGGAAAGCAGTCGTGTTGACTTTCACGCTCCCGGACCTTACCGGCGTCATGCCGATCGGCCGTTTCCTGGCTCCCCGGGTCCGGGCCATGAATGACGCCATCCGCGAGGCCGCTGCTTCCACCGGCACCCGGCTCACCGATTTTGCCGCCTACCCGGTCGGCTCCGACCCGCGACTCTGGAGCGAGGACCGTTTCCACGCGAACGCCGAAGGCCACGCCCGGATCGCGGCGGCGCTGGCTCAGTCCCTTGGCTTGCCGGGGACGGATGATGCCTGGCAGCAGCCCATCCCGGAGCGGAACGCGCGAAGCCGGTGGACTCGCATGGCCGAATCCTGGTCGTGGTATCGGCACCACTTGCTGGACCGCCTTTGGCCGGGCAGCCCCGTCGAAGGGCAATGCCACCCCAAACATCCCCGGCTGGAGCCGGTGCATCTTGGCACGCCGCAAAAGGTGACCCGCCCCGGTAACGCTCCGGGTTCCACGGCTTAAAAGACCGCGGCTTCACTTTAAAGCTTGCAGGCCGAAAAATGGCGCTCGCGGCAGGATTCGCACCTGCACCGGCGCCGCTCTCGACGTCGTGTCTCTGCTGTTGGACTACGCGAGCGAAAATGGAGCCTCCGTTTGGTGCTGCCCCAAATCGATTTCTTTACAAAAGAAATCTGCAGGCTGCTGCGTGGAGGCGAAAATGGTCGCGACCCCCAGTGCCGCCCTGGGCAGAGCGAGCGTATAAAACCGCCTGAGCGCTGGCTCGGTTGGGATATTAGAAAAGCGCCAATTTGGCCTTGAGTGTCTCAAAGTGGCGCTCGACACGTGCCCTCGTCGCTGGTAGCTGTTGAGGAGAATTGGAGACATGGCCCCGGCAACCCGAACCCCGGGCTGAACTGCATCTTGCGTATGAAGATCAAACGACTCTTGACCCTCGCCTGTGTAGGAGTGTTGCTCATCATTGCAGCGGCAGGCTATTTGCACTTTTTCCAGAGTCGGCCGATTGGAACCGGACCTGCAGGACCGCAAGTGCCAAGCACCGTCTTCTCTCGGCCATGGAGTGAAAAGCAGTTCTTGCTGGTTGGGCTTGGCGACAGCGTGACTGCGGGATTTGGCGCCCGGCACGGATATTCCTATTTTGACCGCCTTGTCACAAATCCACCGGAAGAATTTGAAGACATGAGAGGAAGGTGTCTTCAAATTGCTCTGCCGCATCTCAAATTCACAAATCTGGCGGTCTCAGGGAGCACCTCCAGCGAGCACGTCGCACATCTTTCCAAGCTGCCCGACGTCGGTTCAAATACTATCGCGCTGGTGGTGATGACCACGGGTGGAAATGATCTTATCCACAACTATGGAAAAACCCCGCCGCGCGATGGAGCGATGTTCGGCGCCACTTGGGATCAGGCCGCGCCGTGGGTCACCAATTTCGACAAGCGTCTGGAAGGAATGGTCAATCAGATCAACGGCCACTTTCCTGCTGGTTGCCATATTTTTCTGGCCAATATTATCGATCCGACGGACGGCATGGGTGATACCGAACTGGCGGGACTGCCCGCCTGGAAGGACGGTGAACAGATCGTGGCCGCTTACAACGAGGTGATTCGCCGGTGTGCGGCAAAGCACTCATTCGTGCATATCGTGGATGTCCATGGGGCCTTCATTGGGCACGGTATTCACTGCGCCCAGTTTTGGTCGGCACACTACGACGCCAAAGATCCGCATTATTGGTATTTTGTGAATTTGGAGGACCCCAATGAGCGGGGGTATGATGCGATTCGCAGGTTGTTCCTCCTCGAATTTGCACGGACCGCGAACCAGTTCCAGTAAGAAGGCTTTTTGAAGGATCGCACGCGAGTGCCGGGACTTCGGACAAACCCTTCGCGCGGTCTCTATGGAATCCAATCGAAACTTATGTCGAATATGGCGTCCAAAATGGTGCCCGTGGCAGGACTTGCGCCTGCACTCTCGAAGGTTTGAGCTTCGTGCCTCTGCTTTGGGCTACACGGGCGGCAAATGGTGCTCCCGGTCAGATTTGCACAGACACTGCACGGGGTTTAAGCCCGTCGCCTCTGCCTTGGGCTACGGGAGCGTTCTTCTTTAGTAAGTGTAACTTTGTATCGTGGTGGCATCGCCCCATGATTCACCAAGGAACAAGGGGCGTCGAGATGCGAACCATAATGTGTTACATGATACTAGCGTTGTCCTACGCCGACGCCGGCCGCAAGGATGAAGCGCACAAGCTGGGTCAAGAGGTTCTCACCCTTTCCCTCAGGCAAGATCCCAACTCCCCGGCAAGCGCGGATGCCTACGCTCGGCTTGGTTTCACCTTGGATGCGGAAGGCCGCGGTGAGGAGGCGATCAAGGCCTGGCAGGAGGCCGTGCGGATCAACCCGTCCGGGACTCAGAACATTGACTATTGGTTGGGCAAGGCGTTGATGGATCGCCAGCGCTATGCCGAGGCCCTGCCCATTCTCCGCGCCACCCAGAAATTCTATCCGAGTGGAGTCCGCGCCCGCGAAACGGCGGAACGGATCGCTTTGGCCGAGTCCATGCTGGTTGGCCAAGACACGAAGCCTGGCGCTTCAGACCACGCTTTGGCCGCGCTTCGTCAGACGGTCGCGGCGAATCCCGCCGACACGGACAAGCCCAAGCAGTGGGCCACAGTCTGTCTCTGGCTGGGCCAGACCAACGAGCACCATGCCATTTGCCGGAAGCTCCTGGATCTGGCCGTGCATTCCAAGGATCCCAGCTCCCACGACCGCGCGGCAAAGGCTTATCTAATCCAGGCCCATCCCGACCCGGAGACGCTGACGCGGGCGGTAGCTTCTGGCCGGCAAGCTTTGCAATTGGCGGCGCCCAACGACAGCAACCGGGGTTGGTTCCTTGTCACGGCCGCCATGTCCGCGGTGCGTGATGGGAAGCCGGCCGAGGCTGAATTGTTATTGAATGAGGCGCTCAAGGTCGCAGGCGACGATCTAAACCGCCGCAGCCTGGCACTGGCCTACCGCACTCTGGCGCGGGCATTTGGGCCGAACCGAGGAGGCCCGAGCAGACTTCGCTGAGCTGGAGAAGTTGCTACCCGCATGCCCCACCCCCCGGCGCCTTCAGCCATCCTCCTCCAACGGAGATACCATTCCCTCAGGCGCCAAGGCGCGAATTCGGAAAACCAATGGATACACATACAAACGGCCCAATCTAATTTGTCAACACTGGAATTTCTTCAAACGCAGCTTTTAGGAGGGGTTCGCCATCTGGTGTTTTGGCTTCTGTCCATCGTGCGTAATACGTTTTATATTTCACATGCCTGGAGTCCAGCCGCACGCCCACTCTCAACCGCCGTTGGAGGTCATCACGCGGGGTTAGTCTGGTAATTGTCGCGGAAGAGATGCTCGGTCGGTTTCTGCGCGAGGGGGCACAAAATATTTTAATGCTGGCCTAACGAGCGGAGTTCCGATATTTTGTCGGGAACCAATTCGTCCGAGAATTGCGCAATCGACTAGTTTATGTCAAAAGTGGCGGAACTTCAGGTGAACGGCAAAACCGTTCCGGTCAATGCCGACGGTGAACGCAGCTTGATGAGCGTCCTGCGCGACGACCTTGGTTTGACCGGAACCAAGTTTGGTTGCGGCGAGGCCCAATGCGGAGCCTGCACGGTGCTCCTCGACGGCACTCCGACTCGCTCCTGCATCTTCCCGGTCGGACAGGTCGGACAGAGAAAAATCGCGACCATCGAAGGTCTGGAAAAGGACGGCCATTTACACCCCTTGCAGGAGGCTTTCCTGAAAATGGACGCGATGCAATGTGCTTATTGCACCTCCGGCATGATCATGTCCGCCCATGCGTTGCTGCAAAAGAACAGCGATCCTTCGGAGAGTGAAATCATCCGCGCCATGGCTGGTAATGTCTGTCGTTGCGGAGTTTACCAGCGCATCATTGCGGCTATCCGGGAAGGCGCCAAAACACTACAAACCAAGTGAATCCTGCCGACGCCCAATTGTTGAAGCCCGAACTTGAGGAAATGGGCCCTGGCTTGTCTTCGCGTTCCGAAGTCACTCGTCGCGATTTCTTCAAAACGCTCGGTTCCGGCGTGATGGTGCTTTTTCTGACGCCGGCGGCGCTGGCCCAAGAGGCGGGCAACGCCGGAAGGGGCGGACGCGGCAGTCAGTCTCCTGCGGAAATCAGCGCCTGGCTTCATATCGGCGAGGATGGCACTGTGACGGTTTTCACCGGCAAGACTGAAGTGGGCCAGAATATCCGTACTTCCTTGACCCAGGCCGTGGCCGAGGAATTAAGGGTGGCGGTATCGGCCATCAAAATGGTGATGGCGGACACAGATTTGGTCCCCTATGACGCGGGGACATTCGGCAGCCAAACCACTCCGCAAATGGCTTCCCGACTACATCGCGTAGCCGCGGCGGCGCGCGAGGTGCTCCTCGATATGGCGGCGGATTACCTGAAGGCGGACCGCGCTTCGCTCACGGTGGCGGATGGCAAAATATTCAAGGCAGACGCGGATCGCAACCAAGCGGTGACATTTGGCCAGCTTACCAAAGGGCAGAAATTCACCAAGACAGTGGACAATTCGACAGTGGTTACCCCGGCCAGCAAATGGACCATCGCCGGGACCTCCGTTCCAAAAGTGGACGGGCGGGATTTTGTCACCGGCCGGCACAAGTATTCGTCCGACATGAAATTGCCGGGAATGTTATTTGCCAAACGCCTCCGTCCGGCCACATTTGGCGCGAAAGTGGTTTCGGTTGACACCACAGCCGCCGAAGCGATGGAAGGAGCGAAGGTGGTGCATGACGGGGATTTTATCGGGGTGGTTGCGCCGGATTCTTTGCAGGCCGAACATGCTGTTAACGCCATCAAAGTGGAATGGTCTGCGCCCACGGATCAGCCTTCCAATGCCAACATTTTCGATTATTTGAGACAGAATGTTGTTGCCGGGGGTGGACGCGGCGGGCGAGGGGAAGGCAGAGGCGGCGGAACAGCACCGGCGGGCGCGGATGGCAAAGGGGCCTCGGCGGCTCCTGTCGCCGACCAGACTCTCAAACAAAGCTACACAGTGGCCTACATCGCCCACACTCCTTTGGAGCCGCGGGCCGCCGTGGCGGATTGGAAGGAAGACAAGCTGACCGTTTGGACAGGGACGCAACGGCCTTTTGGCGTTCGGGGTGATCTGGCGCAAGCGCTGGGGATTCCGAACGAGCGCATCCGCGTGATCGTTCCAGACACCGGTTCCGGCTATGGGGGAAAACACACCGGCGAAGCCGCCATCGAAGCGGCGCGCTTTTCCAGGGCGGTCGGCCGACCGGTTAAGGTGGTTTGGACGCGCCAGGAGGAATTCACCTGGGCCTATTTTCGTCCGGCGGGTGTCATTGACATTACCAGCGGGGTGAACAAAGATGGCTCTCTTGTCTCCTGGGATGTCGCCAATTACCAATCCGGCAACTCAGGACTGCAAAGTCCTTACCATTTTCCAGCGGGTAATCAAAAGACCGTCTTTCACCAAACGCGCGCCCCCCTGGCAATCGGTTCCTACCGAGCCCTCGCTTCCACTGCCAATCATTTTGCCAGAGAAGTCCACATGGACGAACTGGCGCGGATGCTGAAGGTGGACCCGTTGGAATTCCGGCTCAAGAATGTAGTGGACCAGCGGCTGCTCGCGGTTTTTGAGGCGGCGGCCAAGGCGTTCGGTTGGGGCACAGCCAAGGCGACCGCCGGCCAC
>Ga0302326_10030328_pt1 | contig 10826 bp, 13 predicted proteins | sample Palsa_T0_3_FD_202264 | JGI IMG/M metagenome (GOLD analysis project Ga0302326, IMG submission 202264) | Peat permafrost microbial communities from Stordalen Mire near Abisko, Sweden - Palsa_T0_3 | ecosystem: Environmental > Terrestrial > Soil > Palsa > Peat permafrost | place: Sweden: Abisko...
TACGCCTTCCTGCGCACGCCGTAAGATCGCGCGCCACGCTCTGTTTTTCGCCTGATCATTGTCCTCTCGCCAATGGCGGGGCTAGAGATTCCATCAATCCATCCGAAAGTATCGATCAAGGCGCGGCGGGAGAACGGTTATTCTTCCTTCTCCCGCTTCCGCTTGTCCTTCACCAACGCCACGATGACGCCGCGCAGCGTGCGCACTTCCTGGTCGGTCATGGAGGCGCGATGGAGCAGCGCACGCAGATTGCGCGACATGGCGGATTTCTTGTCCGGCGGATAGAGAAACCCCGCGCGATCGAGCTCGTTTTCCAGGTGCTCGAACAGCTGGAAAAGTTCCTCGCGCGTGGCGGGGTTGGGATAGACGCCATGGTCGATGCGTTCAGGGGGCGTGGCATCGCCCGCCTTGAACCATTCATAGCCCAGGAGCAGCACGGCCTGTCCCAGATTGAGCGAATGGAACGCGGAATCGGTCGGAATCGTGATGAGGGCGGTGGCGAGCGCCACGTCTTCATTGTCGAGACCGGAGCGTTCGCCGCCGAACAGGAGCCCGGTTCGTTGCTCCGCATTTCCAGCGGCGCGCAACCGTTCCGCTGCCGCGGCCGGCGTGAGGATGGGTTTGGCGACGCCCCGCTCGCGCGCCGTGGTAGCGTAAACGAGATGGAGATCGCCGAGTGCCGCGGCCAGCGTGTCGTAGACGCGCGCGGCTGCGATGATGTTTGCCGCGCCTGCCGCCATCGACAGCGCTTTCTCATTCGGCCAGCCGTCGCGCGGTGCGACGAGGCGGAGATCGGACAACCCGAAATTCGCCATGGCGCGCGCCGCGGCGCCTATATTCTCGCCCAGCTGCGGTCGCGACAGGATGATGGCCGGCGCTGAGATCATCGTCCGCGTCAGCGCGCAGCCTTGAAGAAGCGCGGTCCGTTGGCGTCGAAGCCCAGCACGCCTTCCACGCGATCGAGATCGATGACAATGGCGGCACCTTTCCGCTCCGGGTCCGACTGGCGCTCGCGTTCCGGCGAATTCTCGAACACGCGGGCACGCTCGCTTTCATCCGTGGCGAGGCGCGCGCGGCCGTGGAATTGCAGCAGCGGTGTGGTCGCGGAGCGATACATCAGCGCGACATGGGGATTGTTGCGGATCGCCTCCAGCGTGCCGCCGGCCGTGTTGCGCACCCAGAGACCGAGCTGATCGTCGCTGTAAGTTTGCGTGGAGCCGCGGAAGGACAGCCTGGGCTTGCCGTCCGGCTCGACGACGGCCAGCACCAGCGGATTGCTGCTCGCAAGCGCATTGTTGACGAGGGCTTTGACTTCCTCGGTAAGCACCAGGGATTGCGACATTCTTGCTTCCTTTTCGACGATAGCGGCTGCGCCGCGACTATAGCCGAAACCGCTTTGACGCCGTCAAACGGCCTCGCTATGAGGTGGCGGCCCCATCCCTCACGAGGACTTTCATGGACAAGATCAAGGTGCAGAACCCGGTCGTCGAGCTCGACGGCGACGAGATGACCCGCATCATCTGGGATCTGATCAAGCACAAGTTGATCCTGCCCTATCTCGACGTGACGCTCGAATATTTCGACCTCGGCATCGAGAACCGCGACAAGACCGACGACCGTGTCACGGTGGAGGCGGCGGAGGCGATCAAGCGCACCGGCGTGGGCGTCAAATGCGCCACCATCACGCCCGACGAAGCCCGCGTGGAGGAATTCGAGCTCAAGCATATGTGGAAATCGCCCAACGGCACGATCCGCAACATCCTGGGCGGCGTCATTTTCCGCGAGCCCATCATCTGCAAGAACGTGCCGCGGCTCGTGCCGGGCTGGACGCAGCCCATCATCGTCGGCCGTCATGCATTCGGCGACCAGTACCGCGCGACCGATTTCCGCTTTCCGGGCAAGGGCACGCTCTCGATCAAATTCGTGGGCGAGGACGGCGCCGTGATCGAACACGAGGTGTTCAAGTCGCCCGGTTCGGGCGTGGCGATGGCCATGTACAATCTGGACGATTCGATCCGCGACTTCGCGCGCGCCTCGCTCAATTACGGGCTCGGGCGCAACTATCCCGTCTATCTCTCCACCAAGAACACGATCCTCAAGGCCTATGACGGCCGCTTCAAGGATCTGTTCCAGGAAATTTACGACGCGGAATTCTCAGCGAAGTTCAAAGCGGCCGGCATCACCTATGAGCATCGCCTCATCGACGACATGGTCGCCTCCGCGCTCAAATGGTCAGGCGGCTATGTGTGGGCCTGCAAGAATTACGACGGCGACGTGCAGTCCGACACGGTGGCGCAGGGCTTCGGCTCGCTGGGCCTGATGACGAGCGTGCTGATGACACCCGACGGCCGGACGGTGGAGGCGGAAGCCGCGCATGGCACGGTGACACGCCATTATCGCGAGCATCAGAAGGGCAAGCCCACCTCGACGAATTCCATCGCTTCGATCTTCGCCTGGACGCGCGGTCTCGCCCATCGCGCCAAGCTCGACGGCAACGCCGCGCTAGATAAGTTCGCTCATACGCTCGAGCATGTCTGCGTGCAGACCGTGGAATCGGGCTTCATGACGAAGGATCTGGCGCTCCTCGTCGGCCCCGACCAGACCTGGCTCACGACGGAAGGTTTCCTCGACAAGGTCGATGCGAATCTGAAGCAGGCGATGGGGTAGTCCTGCGCCCTCTGCGTTGAATTTTTTGGCATTTGTTCTTGATTTGTTCCTGCATCTGTGCAGTATGCGGCTTCATTTTTGGGAGGGTTACATGATCGGATACATCACCATCGGCACGTCCAACGGCGACGCGTCGGGCAGGTTCTACGATGCGGTGCTGGGCGCCATCGGCCAGGAGCGCAAATTCGCCGATGGCGGCTGGATCGGCTACGGCCCCAAAGGCGAAGACAAGCACAATGTGTATGTCTGCGAGCCATTCAACAAGGAACCGGCGACGGGCGGCAACGGCTCCATGATCGCGTTCGTCGCGCCGTCGAAAGAGGACGTGCAGAAGGCATATGAAGGGGGCATCGGCGCCGGCGGCACGGACGAAGGCGCGCCGGGCTTCCGGCCCGCGGACGGGAATGAGTTCTTCGGCGCCTATCTGCGCGATCCCACCGGCAACAAGATCTGTGTGTTCACGAAAGTGGTGCCTGCTTGACGCAGAGTTAGCCCGCGGGCGCGAGGGCTGTAAGGCGGGTTTCGATGGCGGCGAGGGCGTCCTGCGCCTTCGCCGCGTCGGGGCCGCCGGCTTGCGCGAGATCGGGGCGGCCGCCGCCGCCTTTGCCGCCCAGCGCTTCTGCGCCGACGCGCACGAGATCGACGGCGCTGATGCGATCCTTGAGATCCTCGGTCACGCCCACGACGAGCGAGGCTTTGCCGTCGGCGGTGGCGACGAGGGCGACAATACCGGAGCCCAGTTGCGCTTTCGCTTCGTCGGCGAGGCTTTTGAGATCCTTGGCGCTGACGCCGTCGACGATGCGCAGTACGGTCCTGATGCCCGCGATGTCGCGCGCCTGTGCGCTTTCATCGGTGCGTGCCGGTCCCGCGAGCGCCAGTGCGCGCCGCGCCTCATTCAATTCGCGTTCGAGCTTCTTGCGGTCTTCCAGCAATTGCACCGCGCGTGCCGGCAATTCGGCAGGGCTCGTCTTGAGCGCCGCCGCGGCTGCGCGCGCGAGATCGGCCTGATGCGACAGATGGAGCCTGGCGCCCTCGCTCGTCAGCGCCTCGATGCGGCGCACGCCTGACGCGACCGCGCCTTCGTTCAGGATTGTGAAGAGGCCGATATCGCCCAGCCTGCGCACATGCGTGCCGCCGCACAATTCCACCGAGAACGGTTTCGCGCGTTCGTCGTCTTCGCCCATGGTGAGGACGCGCACCTCGTCGCCATATTTTTCGCCGAACAGGGCCTCCGCGCCGGCCGAGATCGCATCGCTGGTCGGCATGAGACGTGTGGAGACATCGGAATTCTGCCGCACGACGGCGTTGACGAGGAGCTCGATGCGTTCGAGTTCGTCCGCGCTCACGGGCTTGGGATGGCTGAAATCGAAACGCAGGCGATCCGGCGCCACCAGCGATCCCTTCTGCGAGACATGTGCGCCCAGGACGCGCTTGAGCGCCGCATGCAACAGATGTGTCGCGGAATGATTGGCGCGCGTGGCCCGGCGGCGCTCGCCATCGACACGCAGTTCGACGATATCGCCCACCGCCAACGCACCGTGGTCGACTTGCACCACATGCGCATGCAGCGCCCCCAGCTTCTTCTCCGTGTCGATCACGACACCTTCGCCGCCTTTGGCCGAGAACATGGCGCCGCGATCGCCCATCTGGCCGCCCGATTCGGCATAGAAGGGCGTCTGGTTCGTCAGGATACGGACGGTATCGCCCACGCCGGCGCGGTCGACGCGCGCGCCGTCCTTCACGATGGCGAGAATCGTGCCTTCGGCCTCTTCCGTGTCGTAGCCCAGAAATTCGGTGGCGCCCGTTTCCTCGCGCAGCGCATACCACAGCGTGTCGGTGGTCGCTTCGCCGGAGCCCGCCCAGGCTTTGCGCGCCTCGTCGCGCTGGCGCGCCATGGCGGTGTTGAAGCCCGCCACATCGACCCTGATGCCGCGCAGGCGCAGCGCGTCTTCCGTCAGGTCGAGCGGAAAGCCGAACGTGTCGTAGAGCTTGAACGCGGTTTCGCCGGCGAGCACATCGCCCGTCGAGAAGCCGACTGTCGCTTCGTCGAGCAGCTTGAGGCCGCGTGCGAGCGTATCGCGAAAGCGCAACTCCTCCAGACGCAGCGTCTCGGAGGTCAGCGCTTCGGCGCGCTTGAGTTCGGGATAGGCGCCGCCCATCTCGGCCACCAGCGTGGGCAGGAGGCGATGCATGAGCGGGTCTTTCGCGCCCAGGAGATGCGCATGGCGCATGGCGCGGCGCATGATGCGGCGGAGCACATAGCCGCGGCCTTCGTTCGACGGCAGCACGCCGTCGGCGATGAGGAAGGCGCTGGCGCGCAGATGGTCGGCGATGACGCGGTGGCTCGCGGCATGCGCGCCCAAAGCCGGCGCGCCCGACGCTTCGACCGAGGCCGCAATGAGGTGGCGGAACAGGTCGATGTCGTAATTGTCGGTGACGCCCTGGAGGATCGCGGTGATGCGTTCGAGCCCCATGCCCGTGTCGATCGACGGCTTGGGGAGTGCGATGCGCGTCTCGGCATCCACCTGCTCGAACTGCATGAAGACGAGATTCCAGAATTCGAGGAAGCGGTCGCCGTCTTCCCCGGCGCTGCCGGGCGGGCCGCCCTCAACCGTCTCGCCCTGGTCGTAGAATATCTCCGAGCAATAGCCGCAGGGGCCGAGCGGACCCATCGCCCACAGATTGCTCTCATGGCCGATGATGCGTGAGTCCGGCAGGCCCGAGATCTTGCGCCAAAGCCCGCGTGCCTCGTCGTCGGTGGGATAGACAGTGACCCACAGCCGCTCCGGCGACAGCCCGGCCGTTTTGCTGACATATTCCCAGGCGAAGGAAATCGCTTCCTCCTTGAAATAATCGCCGAAGGAGAAATTCCCCAGCATCTCGAAGAAGGTGTGGTGGCGGGCGGTGTAGCCCACATTGTCGATATCGTTATGCTTGCCGCCCGCGCGCACGCATTTCTGCACGGTGGTCGCGCGCGCATAGGGGCGCTTTTCCTGGCCGGTGAACAGGTTCTTGAACTGCACCATGCCGGCATTGGTGAAGAGCAGCGTGGGATCGTTGCGCGGCACGAGCGGCGACGACGCCACGGCTTCATGGCCGCGGGCGCGGAAGAAATCGGTGAAGCTCGAACGGATCTCGGTGAGGCTTTTCATCGCTCGCTTTTAGTTCGGATTGCTCGGAAGGAGCAATGTGGGGAGCGTGTACTCCTTTTGCGACCGGAACTAAGAGTTCACCTCCCCCTTGCGGGGAGGTCGAAATGCGAAGCATTTCGGGTGGGGGGCGCATTGGCACGAGATTTACCCCCACCCGGATCGCCTTTCCCGGATTTGATCCAGGAAAGGCTCTCCGACCTCCCCGCAAGGGGGAGGTGAAAGCATTTATGGCCCCCCAAAAACAGCGAAGGGGCGCCGCGAGCGACGCCCCTTCTGGAGCCGTTCCCATGCCAAAGGAACGACACTGGAGCATGATTCGATGCCATCGGATCACGCTCCAGGTTCCGGTGTTCCCGCCTTAGCCCACGGGGCGGCGTCAGTCTTCCAGTTCGACCTCGTCTTCCTTGCTTTCGAGGGCGCCCATCAGGCTCTGGCCGATGAGGCCCGCATTCTGCCGCACATGGGCCTCGATCCGGTTGGCGATATCGCCGTTCGAGGTCAGAAACTGCTTGGCATTCTCGCGGCCCTGGCCGATGCGGTTGCCGTCATAGGAATACCAGGAGCCCGATTTTTCGACGATGCCGGCGCGCACGCCCAGATCGATGAGTTCGCCCACCTTGGAAATGCCGGAGCCGTAGATGATGTCGAACTCGACCTCCTTGAAGGGGGGAGCCACCTTGTTCTTCACCACCTTCACGCGGGTCTGGTTGCCCACGACCTCGTCATGGTCCTTGATGGCGCCGATGCGGCGGATGTCGAGCCGGACGGAGGCGTAGAATTTGAGGGCGTTGCCGCCGCTCGTGGTTTCGGGATTGCCGAACATGACGCCGATCTTCATGCGGATCTGGTTGATGAAGACGACGATGCTGTTCGATTTCGAGATGGAGCCGGTGAGCTTGCGCAGGGCCTGGCTCATGAGGCGGGCCTGCAGACCCGGCAGCTGGTCGCCCATCTCGCCTTCGAGTTCGGCCTTGGGCGTCAGCGCCGCCACCGAATCGATCACCACGATATCGATGCCGCCCGAGCGCACGAGCGTGTCGGCGATTTCCAGCGCCTGCTCGCCCGTGTCGGGCTGGGAGATGAGCATCTCGTCGATATCCACGCCCAGCTTCTTGGCATAGGCGGGGTCGAGCGCGTGCTCGGCGTCGATATAGGCGGCGATCCCGCCTTTCTTCTGCGCCTCGGCCACGGCGTGGAGCGCCAGCGTGGTCTTGCCGGAGGATTCGGGCCCGTAAATCTCGATCACGCGGCCGCGCGGCAGCCCGCCGATGCCCAGCGCAATGTCGAGGCCCAACGAACCGGTCGAGACCGAATCGGCGTCCACCGCCTTCTCGCGCTGGCCGAGCTTCATCACCGAGCCCTTGCCGAACGCCCGGTCGATCTGGGAAAGCGCAGCCTCCAGGGCCCGTTTCCGGTCGCTCTTGTCCTCTCGTCCCACCACCCGCAGAACCGCTTCTTTCATCACCTTCGCCTCCTTATTTCACAGCGCCCCCCAAATCCCAAGGCCGGCGCGATGGCGGAAATGTACACGATTTGTTCCTGTCCGCAAGGCGGGACGTAACAAATTGTTTTTAATGGACAAGTTGACACATGTTCTTTGATTGTTCACACGAATCTGAGGTAGTGTCTCAGTTTGAAATTTTGTTCCGCCTAGGCGACGTGTTTCCTGGAAAACGCGTCGAGGTCCTCGGCCAGTAACGCGCCTTCCCGCAATGCATCCGCCTTCGCAATGGGCGGCGGTTCGAGCGGCTCGTGCGGCAGTTGCAGCGGAAACGCCTGAGCGAAAATTGACAGAAGGGCGTCGATGCTGCGGGAAACGACAAACCGTCCCGTGCGAACTATCCGCGCGCCAATCGCGGTGCGGCGGGAATAGCTCTTATTCTCTATGACGCGCATCCTAATTCGGCTCGCGTGCCACGATTTCTGCCACCGCATTAGCGGCTCCGATGACATCGGCGGGGCGTTTCTGGCCGTCAGGACCTTTGGGCATGGGGCCGCTCCTCTACCAAATACTCGTTAAGGGTCACCAGCAAATCCCGAAGGCATTCGATGTAGGGGCCGTCTGCCGGGTGACCGAGAGAAGCAAGTTTTTCGACAGTGACGCTCATCTCATCGATGGTTTTGCGTACTTCCTTGCGGGCCGCTTCGCTCAGTGGTTCATCTGCCATGGGTCTGAGAATAGGGTTGGCAGCGCCCGGCAGCAACTTTGGCGATCAAGCCGGGGCGTCTCGAAATTTTCAAACTGAGACACTACCGGAATTTGGAGGCGCGCGCCGGTTTGGAATCGGAGCTATTGCGGGAGATAAAATTCAAGGATGCGCCCATCGTGTACGGAGAGGGCCATCGTGTACAAATCTCCGCCGATGCATCGATTGGCGCAATTCCGGCCAAAGTCAGCCGCTTCCTTGTCCGAAGGCTCAACAAACCATGCGTCCCCCTTTGGATCGTGAACGAGGTCGGATAGCCGGTAACGGAATGCTTGCAGATGCGTGGCGATCTCGTTCGGGTCGCCAATATTCCGTTTGATTTGACCCTGAAAAATTGCCAGCGAGATCATGATTGCGGTGTGTTCGTTCGGGATGGCGTCATGGTCTTTTGGCCAACTGAAATCCGGCTCTGTGGCTGTGTTCGCACAGGCGGAAAGAAACAGGAAAACCAGAGCCGCAATCTGCCGCATTCCATCTCTCCTTAGTAGCTAACTGCCGGGGTGCCCACGTCCAGGAGACTCCAAGGCTGGAAATGTTATCCAATGGCCGAAGCTCGCGGAACACTCTGGAAGCAGCATCGCCCGCGTGAGAAGAATCCCGCATGATTTCGCTGCCGCCGCAATTCAATCAGGTCGCCGAGTTCGCGGTCGTGGGCCTCATTTTCGTTGGGCTGTTCGTCTGGGGGCTCGTCACGGGAAAGACGGCGATGAAACCGCCCTTCCGGGCCGACCGCGCGACGGATCCCGTGCGCTATTGGATCGGACAGGCGGCGTGCATCGTCTTTTGTCTGTTCTGTTTCGGCGCCGCGTCTTATTTTCTGCTGCGTTAGGGTTGTTAGAGCCCAATTTCCCCTGGTCAAAACATCTTAACTTCGTCATTGCCCGGCCCCCCCCCGGTCCGCCCGAAGGGCGGCCAGAGGACAAGCTCTATGTCCGGGCAACCCATTTTTTTAAAAGAAATTGGGTCGCCCGCATGAAGCGGGCGATGACGATTGTGAAAGCGACTCAACGCAAAACACTGGCGCTCCAGCGAATTTCAATCTGACGCGCCGTCCCGCATCCCGATCTGAAATTCACTTCGCGTGGCCGCCTCCGGCGCCGCCGCCAAAAGCGTGACCGTGGCCACCCTGCGCCATGGTCGTGGTCGTGCCCAGAAAAAGCTGCTGCGCCAGCCAGCGGCGCACATCGTCATCGCGAATGGCGTCGGTCGGAACCTTCACATCGTCGTCATAGGTGAAGACAGCTGAGATCGCGACCGGCACGCCGCGATGCCCCGCTTCTTTTTCCTGATGCAGTTCCTGGCGCAGCGGGAGGCCCGATTTGTCCGCGATCCAGATCCGGCCCGTGACGTCGCTGGCATTCGAATCCGGCGCATAGTCATAGCTGTAGATTGTTGCCGGCTGCGCGGTATCCTTGGCCGGTCCGACCGGCCGGCAATCGACGAGCCCCATCTGTTTCACCAGCGTGGCCGGCGGTTTGGCGGCGCGGGCGCTGCGCACGATGTTCGCGGAGCGCCACGGCAGGCCGGTTTCGTGGCCGTAGCTTTCGTTTTCCGTGAAGATGGCTTCGATGCTCTTTTTGGTCCCGTCCGAATAAATGTTCGTCTGCCGGATCATCACCTGCTTTTCGGACCATTGCGCATATTTCGCGGCGGCCACGATCGTGCAGGGATCGGACGCGGGCTGCGGCGCGCTCGCCGTTTCCGGATTCGCGTCTGCGGCGCCCGATGCCAGGAGAAGCGCGGCCAATGCCGCCATTGCGGACAATGTCATGACGAACCTTTCCGAACCGGCGCCGCGAGAATAGCGCGACCCCTGGGCACCCCAAAGCGGAAATCCCTCTATCGCGGCCCGCGCGCGAGCGGGCGGTCCAGCGCCAACATGAAGAAGCCGGTCAGCACGAAGCCGGCCGCCATCGCGAGTGCCACAAAGCCCACATGCGCCCAGCCGAGCCGGCCCACGTCCATGAACGGATAGGCGTATCGGCCTTCCAGCGCGCCCCGCAGCATGCCATAGGCGAAATAGACGAGCGGCAGGAGGGTCCAGAGCAACGGATCGCGGGGCCGGAGGCCGCCCTTCGGCGCGCAGAACAGCCAGAACAGGGGCACGGCAACAGGCGTTGCGGTGTGGGTGAGGAAATCGGCGAGCTTCGCGCTGCCGTCGAGCTCCACCAATTCGCGCAGCAGCAGATGATAGACGACGCCCACGAGCAGGATCGACAGAGTCGCGAGACCGAGCACAGAAGGCGAGGCGATGGCGGTGTTGCCCAGCGTCGCCGCCGTGAACACACACGCCACCAGCAGATTGGCGATGATCGTGAAGTAGCGCAGCATGATCCAGAGGGCCGTCGGCGCCGAGCCCGTCAGTTCAAGGCTCGCGTGGAGCTGGACGATGAGCCCCGCCCACGCCACCAGGGCGATCAACCCGGCGAGTGTGCGCGTTGCGGGCGATAGAGCGTTCATTATTGGGCAGCGTACAATGAATGGCGTTGAAGCTGTCAAAGATGGGTTCCGGCAATCGATACGAAGAAATTATTGGCGCGGTTTCGAGGGCTCGAATTTCACAACATCGATGTAAAGCGCAATGTCTGTCGGCCTCCCCCAACGCGGGGGTCGGTAGCGGCAGCGTGCCGACGGAGAGCCAAGCGCTGCGCGTTGCGCAGTGCGCCGGCGATCCGGGTGGGGGGGTGTTGGCAGTCCCCCCACCCGATTCGGCTTCGCGCCGAAGAAGCGCTACGCCGAATCGACCTCCCCGCATCGGGGGAGGTGAAAATATTTCCGCGTCTGGAAATCCGACCAGCGA
>Ga0302326_10030329_pt1 | contig 10826 bp, 12 predicted proteins | sample Palsa_T0_3_FD_202264 | JGI IMG/M metagenome (GOLD analysis project Ga0302326, IMG submission 202264) | Peat permafrost microbial communities from Stordalen Mire near Abisko, Sweden - Palsa_T0_3 | ecosystem: Environmental > Terrestrial > Soil > Palsa > Peat permafrost | place: Sweden: Abisko...
CAACTTTCTCGGCGCGGCGTTATGGGTGACGGCGATCTCCGGCGCAGGCTATTTGTTCGGCCAGCACTGGGGACGGCTGATGCGCGACCTGAAGCGTTTCGATATTGCGGTCGCGATTGTGGCGGTGCTGGCGATTGCGCTCTGGTGGTGGCGCAGCCGGCGCGAGCGCTCGAGGGAAATCGACTGATGGAACATCGGTCGCCATCGTCGGACTAATCGAACCGGAGCACCTTGGGAGTAACCTCTTGCGAATCTTGCACCGCGGCAAGTTGCGAGGGAGCGACTATACTGTGCGGGTGTCGCGGGCGCGTGATCGAGGATGTCCGTGGCCGCCGTATCCATCCCAACCGGCTACGTCCGAGCCGGAATTCGGACGAGGAGGAACACATGAAAAAGATCTCGTTCTTGACTCTGCTCATCATGGCAACACTTCTCTTCGCAATCGCTTTCCCAGCGGCGGCAGCCGGCCCGAAAGCGCCCGCTGCTCCTGCCGTAGCCGCAGTGCCTGCCCCGGTTCCGGCTGCGGCCCCCGTTCCGGCAGCCACGCCCGCGCCGCATCCGCACATCGATGAAGCGTTGGAAGCCATGCGGAACGCCAAGCATCACCTGGAAACCGCCGAGCATGACTTCGGTGGACACCGGGCAAAGGCGATCGAGCACCTGAACATGGCGATCCACGAAGCTGAAATCTGCATCTCGATGCCGTAAACTTAATCCATCAAAATTTAAGGGCAGCGTCCTTTCAGACGCTGCCTTTTTTAATCCAACTTCTTGCCGACGTCTGATTTTCTTACTCGCGGTGGAAGGTGTAGCCGATGCTGGCACCCAGTCGCAAGACGTTGTCGGAATGAAATTGATCGTTGTTGAAGATGCGGTAAAGGTTGGCCTCGGGCCGCACAAAGAACTGCCTCAGAAAGCGATAGTTAATCCCGGCCCCGGCGTGCAGCAAAAAATGATTGCTGTTCAGATGAGTGGTGCAGCCCGAAGAATAGAAGCATTGTCCCGGGTTATAGAAAATCAGCGTTTCTCCGCCAAAGCCCGCCGTGAATAGACCCGAAAACTTCTTCGTCAGATGCGGTCCCCACGCTCCGTTCACGTCGTAAAAAAATGGCCGATATTCCTGGTAATCGTTATAAAGCTGCCGCTTGTAGACCGTAGAAACCTCCGCGCTGTAACCGAAATGATTCCCGAAGAGGCGGTCGAGGGTGACACTGGGATAGATCCCGCCCTTCTCCGCGGGCGGTGGGTAAGCCTCAGAAGCATTCAGATTCTTGGCGGAAAAGAGAATCCCGGCTCCGGCGGCAAGGTCAAATTGCTGGGCATGGGCGAAAGTGGCAGATAAAATAATCGCAAACACGAACGTAAGAAGCGCGAACTTTCTCAGTACGAACTTTCTCAATACAGCCCCCTTGTCACTTCATTCAGGCTTCTGGGATGGACCCGCCAGACCAGGTGCTGCTCCGACGCAATGGCCATAGTCGGGACGAGGCATAGCCGGCCGATTCGTCGTCGGGCCGAAAGCAGAACTCGGCGATTTAAACTTCCGGCGATCGAAGTGGCTGCCCCGTGGCCACTCGACCGTCCGGTCAAGATCCTAATTCCGCCGGACCCAGTCTACGGGATTACGACTATTCCGGACCACCAATGGTATACCCGATCGAAGCCCCGACTCGAATCACGTTGTTATTAGTGAAGACGTCGGTGTTGTTCAGGATGTGATAGAGGTGAAATTCAGGCCGGAGAAATAGATTTCCGTACACGTAGTAGCGCAGTCCCGCTCCACCGTCGATTAGGAAATGGTTGTTGCTGGTGTAGCAGGAGCCGAAGTCCAGGCAGCTGGTGGTGTACTGGAAACCATAAAAACGCGTGGTCTGGAAGCCAACGCCGCCCAGCAAGTCCAATCCGATCTTCTTGGTAATTCGAGGCTGGTAGTCGGCATTGAAATCGAACAGGATCGGTCGATAAAGCTGATCGTTCTGATCAACCCCTTGCTTCGTTCGCCAGGAAGCTTCAACGTTGAAGCCGATGCGCTTGTGGAAGATCACATCGCCGCTAAGTGTGGTGAACAATCCACCCGTTTCAGGACCGACGCAGGTGGCGCTGAAGATGGAGCAACTGGTGGAACTGGGAGCAACGATGGTGCCGAAGCCGAGCATGGCATCGGCCTGTTGCGCCTGGGCAAAGCTGGCAAGATAAAAGAATCCGCTAAGCGCAACGAGCAGGGCTGTCTTTCTCAAAGGAACCTCCTGAAGATATGGATGCAAACCGAATATGGATGCAAGCCGTAGGATGCGACCGCCAAAATGATTGGATGCAAACCCTTTCATCATATCGTCAGCACGGGACCGATTCCAAATGACGCAATCTGAAGCGGACGAGCCATTGGCAGCCAGACATAATTCGACCTTCGGAGTCAGAACCCTACTTGGCACAATAAGTTGCGGCCCAGGGTTCGAGCGACGAACTGATCGGACCGAATCGTGGAGCCCCGGACGCCGTCGTCCGGGGTTTAGCGCCGCGAATGCTTGCCTCCAAAATCGGGCGGACGAGGCGTCCGCTCCACGAGCGGCATTGTGCCATCAGCTTGTACGGAATCAGGAGCGCTTCAGCCCGCCGCTGCCCCCGCCGCGCAGCACATGATCCAGGGCGATCGGTCCCGCGCCAAAGAAAATCAGCGCGAAGGCAATAGTCGCGGCCGCCAAAGGGAATTCGTACCCAGGACGGTCGGGCGCCCCGAGCAGTCCATTGTGCAGGTGCACCTTCCAGATGGCGACCGCCAGATCGACGCAGATGCCGAGCGCGGCCACGCGAGTGAAAAATCCGGCGAGAAGCAGAAGGCCGCCGAGAAATTCCGTGAAGGCGGAAATATATCCCAGCCACGACGGCAGGCCCATCCCATGCACTATCTGCACGAAGTGCTGCAAGCCGCCAAAGATTTTGTGATAGCCGTGTGCCACCATGATAACGCCCAGCGTGAGGCGCATCAGTAGAAGAGCCAGTGGTTGCAGACGATCGAGATAGCGCACGTTTCCCCCCTCTCACAGATTATCCCAAACGGTTCGGCATTGCGTTTCAACTGGGATTACCCATTCGATTCGGGCCGCGGAGAACATCATGTCTGACATTTATTCCTAATTGAAAAACCCGTGCTATATTGTTTCGCGTTGGGGGGAAGCTTCATGAGAAGTGTGTCACGCAACATCGCTACGTTAACGTTAGTTTTGGCCGTGACTCTAGCCGTCGCTGCGCAAACGGCGCCGCGTAAGAAACGTCTGGCCGTCATCGATTTTGACTACGCTACAGTGCACGCGGGCGTGGCGGGAATTTTTGGCCAGGATGTGGACATCGGGAAAGGCATTACCGACATGCTGGTGAACGACCTGGTCAAGGACGGTAGCTACTCCATGATTGATCGCAAGATAATCGATAAGATCATGGCCGAGCAAAACTTCTCCAACAGCGACCGGGCGGACCCGGCCTCCGCTGCCAAAATCGGTAAATTGCTGGGAGTGGACGCCATTGTTGTGGGCAGCATCACCCAGTTCGGCGACGAATCAAAAAGCATCGGCACGGGCGGTGGTGGCGTGGGCACAGGTGGCATTGGGCTGGGCGGGATTGGCCGCAAGAAGACCAAGTGCACGGTTGGGATTACAGCTCGCGCCGTGGACGTCAACACGGGAGAAATCCTGGCTGTGGCCGATGGCAAAGGCGAGTCCTCTCGCAGCAGCTTTTCAGCCGGTGGTTTGGCAGGTAAGTGGGGCAAGGGCGGCGGCGGCGGTAAGGTCGACATGGGCAGCAGCGATTTTCAGAACACGATTATTGGCGAGGCTACCAAGGCGGCGGTGGACCAGTTGTCCACCAATTTCGTCGCCGATAAAGACAAATTGGTGGTTGCGGTGCGCACCGTCGTGGTCACTGGGCTGGTCGCGGCTGTCGATGGCGGTCAGATCGTCCTGAACGTTGGCGGAAAAGCGGGCGTACATGTCGGCGATCAACTGAATGTCGAGCGCCTGACCAAAGAAATCAAGGATCCCACCAGCGGTCAAGTCATTCGCCGCATGACCGCGCCGGTGGGCGTCATCAAAGTCACCGACGTGGACGATGTTTCTTCGGTCTGTTCGGTGGTCTCCGGTTCAGGATTCAAGATCGGCGATACCGTGAAGACCCTGATGCAGCAATAGTGAACAGCGGGCAAGGAGAGTCCGGGTACGGGCTCTCTTTGCCTTCAACTTCAGTGACTTTCTCCTCCGTGGCTTCAACCGGACTCCTCGTGAAGGAAGTTTAGGAAGTGAAACTCAGACCGGGAGACTTTCTTATGATTCGCGGAATTCTTCGCCCCGGAGCGGGCCCGCTTCGTGCCGCAATTCTGTTCTCGTGCCTATTGACCTGTTTGGTCGGCTTAATCTCTACGACAGCTGCGGCCCAGAGCAGCGACCCCGATGAACCCAACGCACCGCTTACTGGAACCGCTATCGCTGCTTCGACCCTGCCCATCGTGTTGCCGCCTCGCCTGATCGAATGCGAAAACAACGGCTTGTGCGACGGAGCATGGACCTTCCAGGGCGGCAAAGGATCCGCCGTCTGGTTCACCCAATCGCCGACCCGGGCAAAGCTTACAGTGATGAAGTCCGACCCCGGCGAGATCCTCATCCGCCGCACCGATCTCACCGACGGCAACTACGCCGTCTACCACGGTCGCTTTGATGGTGCCACCTACTCCGGTGCGGTGATATGGAGTAAGCCCGACCACCCTGGATTTGCCTCAGGCCATTGGACCGCAACCATTCCGGAAATTACCTGCGACCCCAATTCCAAGATGGCGTCGGACGACGCCAAGCGAATCGGTCAGAACGCCCTCATGTTCGACGATTGGCACAGCGCCTTCGACTGCTACATCGTCGCCGCTGATGCCGGCGACGTGCAGGCTCAGACCGTCGTCGGATTGATCTTCTACAACGGGCGCAAAGGCGATGTGCCGCAGGATTACGCGCAGGCACTCTTCTGGCTGCGCAAGGCCGCGGACGCGGGCATCTATTCCGCGCAAGTGAAAGTCTCCGACATGTTCACTCTCGGCCAGGGCGCGGCAAAGGATGCGGATTTGGCCGCGTTCTACGGCAAGAAGGCAGCGGAGCAGAAGCGCGACCGCGAACGCCAGGAAGACCGCGCCGACCGTGCCGCCGATCGGCAGGCCAACGTCATGACGGGATTCGTAATGGGCGCGGTATTCGGGGCCATGTGGTAAAGGTTCGTAGATGGGGTTCGCCGAAGACGACCTCCTCCGCGGGTTAATCAGCTTGCTGAAAAACTCAGGATTGCATCATGTCTTGAAGGGGCGCGACTTCCATAGGCAGCGGAAAAACTCAGCTTCGAGTCATGCTTTGAAAGGGTGCGGCTTCCAGCCGTACCGTAAGTCCCGCAATGAGTCTCGGCTTAGCCGCTGAGGATACCGCCATTCGCGCCATCCAAGCCCGAAGCACTCGATTTCCGCCGCCCGATTCGGTCCTCCCTAACACCTGTGAAACCAACACCTTCGGCGAGCGACACAGTACCTCCGTACCGTGCCTAGTACTTCAGTTACTAGCACCGGGGTGACTGCGCGTCGGTCCTAGCCCTCCCACTCCTAATTGTATTTTTTTTAACCAGCACCACAACATATAGACGTACCCCTCCAGCCGCGTTTCCCTCAATTCCAGAAAATCGGCCAAAAACCCAAAGAAACTCGGAGATTCGCTTCGAGGCGGGGTTTTTCAGGGCTGATATATGCTCGGGACACCGAAAGCCCTCGGACAGGCAATTGAGGGAAAGGCAGTCTCCCAAGTAAAGCCCGCGCGTCCGGAAGACTCCGGAGTGGGATAGAGCTGGTGGGAGGGGTTAAACGAATTATGGCTGATTCGCGGGAAGTGATGAACATTCGCCAGGCGTCGCAGTATCTGGGCGTGAGTCCGGACACGTTGTACAAGTACGTCGGCGAACAGAAGATTCCCGCATTCAAGCTGGGCAACCGCTGGCGCTTCAAGAAATCGCGGCTCGATCAGTGGATGGAAGATAAGTCCAGCGAGATGGAGCCGCAGGCGAAACGGAAACCCAGGGCAGCGGGAAAAGCGGCGGGACAGAGCTAAGAAGAGTTCAGCAAACCCGAGCGGGCAAGAGTACCCGCTCCACACAAAAAAGGTGGGCACATGTTTGGATTCGGATCGAAGTCCATTGTTGGCCTGGATGTGGGCTCCTCCAGCATCAAGGCGGTCGAGCTCAAGAAAAAGGGCGGGCAGATTGAAGTCGCGCACCTCGGACTGGAACCTCTGTCCTCCGACATCGTGGTCGATTCCATGATCGTGGATTCGGGCACGGTTTCGAGTGCGATCTCGAAGCTGTTTATCGACAACGCGATCAAGACCAAGGCGGTGGCCACCGCGGTCAGCGGACATTCCGTGATCGTCAAGAAGATCTCGCTGCCTTCTATGAGCGACCAGGAACTGGCCGAGACCATCGAGAAGGAAGCGGCGCAGCACATTCCTTTCGATCTGGCCGACGTGAGCCTGGATTACCAGATTCTCTCCGACGAAGTGGGCAGCCCGCAGATGGACGTCCTGCTGGTCGCGGTCAAAAAGGACAAGATTCTGAACTACACCAACGTACTCTCGATGGCAGGCCGCACCCCGGCTATCGTCGACATTGATGCCCTGGCTCTGCAGAACTGCTACGAGTACAACTACCAGCCGGCCCCGGGCCAGGTGGTGGCGCTCTTGAACCTGGGCGCCAGCGTGATGAACATCAACATCGTCAAGGGCACGACGCCGCTGTTCCCGCGCGACGTCAGCGTCGGCGGGCATCAGTACACCGATTCTCTGCAGAAAGAACTGGACTTGAGCTTCGACGACGCCGAATCGCTCAAGCTGGGCAACAAAGTCGGCACGGTGAGCGAGGACGCGAAGCAGCCGATTTTGCAGCAGGTGACTGAGATCATCGTGCTCGAAATTCAGAAGACCTTCGATTTCTTCCGGGCCAGCGCGGCCGGAGAGCACATTGAAAAAATCTACCTGGCGGGCGGTTCTTCGAAAGTGCCAGGCCTGGTGGAAGCGTTGCGGCAGGAGTTCTCCATGCCGGTGGAATTGTTGAATCCGTTTCAGCGCGTGACTCCGCCGACCGAAGGACACGGATTGGAACTGGTCGAGCAAAATCCCGGCCAGATGGCAGTGGCGGTGGGCTTGGCCCTGAGGAGCTTTGAATCCCTATGATCAAAATCAACCTGCTCGAAAATTCCAAGGGCAAGAAACGGGGCAGCGGTGGCGGCCCTTCGATGCCCACCATGGAAATGGGCGATATGGGGTCGCCCAAGCTGAAGGTCCTGGTAATCGTGGTTATCGCCGGACTCTTCAACCTGGGCTACTGGTACCGCCTGGACCATCAGTCGAAGGCGATTGCCACGCGGATGGAGGCAGCGGAGCAGCATAACCGCGAACTGGCCGACGTGAAGGCCCGCTACCTGGAGCGCCAGACCCAGGCCGACGCCTACAAGACCCGAGTGGATGTCATCGACGGGCTGCGCCAGAACCAGACTGGTCCGGTGAACCTGCTGGCCATGCTGGGCGAGACCGTGAACAACACCGAAGCGGTATGGCTGAGCAAGATGGATGACACCGGGCCAGCCGTCAAGCTGACGGGCACGGCGCTCAGCACCGATGCCGTCGCCAACCTGATCGCCAACCTGCAAAAGACGGGTTATTTCAAGGCGGTCGAGATTGACGAAACCTATCAGGACGACCAGATCAAAGATATGCAGGCATTCCAATTCACTTTGAACTGCCAGAAGGGAAAGTCGTAAGGGAGACCTATGGCGAACTTTAGCGAACTGTCGGGCATAAAGCAGTGGGGAGCGGTGCTTCTTGGGGGAGCCATCGTTACGGCGGCCCTGTACTTTACCGTCTTCAAATCCCAGGAAGAGAAGAACACGGCCGCGCAACACGCCCTCGACCAGAAGATTACCGAAAACAACGAGCTTGAGTCCTACCGGCCCAAGCTGAAGCAGATCGAGCAGCAGCTGGCGGAACTGAAACAGCAGCTCGAAATCGAGCAGCGTATCGTGCCCGACGAGAAACAGGTCGACTCGTTCATTACCACAATCGGCGCCGAGTCGCAGAAGGCGGGCGTGGAAGTGCGGCGTTACAAGGCGATGGACGAGAAGTCGATGAAGTACTACTCGGAAGTGCCCTTCGCCATGGAGCTGGACGGCCCGTACTACTCGATGCTGAACTTCTTCGACCGGGTGAGCAAGCTGGAGCGCATTGTAAACATCAGCAATCTGCTGGTATCGACCACGCACGATCCGGGCGGGGCTAAGACCAAGCACACGTACCAGTACGCGCCCAACGAGAGCGTCGTGGCGTCCTTCACGGCGACCACATATTTCAGTCACGATTTGACACCTCCAGCGGCAGGCGCCGGGGCTAAGCCCGGTGTGCCGGCTGCGAAGTAGGAAACCCTATGAAGACGGCGATGAAACTGGCTATGAATCTGAAAACGGGCATTCTGGCACTGGCAATGGTGGTGGGCGGGACTGCGGCCACGAAGGCTGTGGCGCAGAATACCGATGCCATCGACAACGCGCGCAGCATCGCAAAATCGCTGCAGCAAAAGCAGGCCAACGATTCCAACGCAGCACTGGACGCGGCCGGGGTAACCACCGTGCCGGCTGCAGCCAAGCCCGCGCCGGGTGCTCCGGTTCCGGCGGTGAAGCCCGCGGTCATTCCGGGTAGCGCTCCGGTTGCTCAAACGGTCGCCAAACCCGTCGCCAAACCGGTCGCCGTGAAAGCAGCGCCGGCTTCGCCTTCTGGCCAGCACAATCAACTCCAGAAAGTGAATGTGGTGCAGCACCCCGACAGTATTCAGATCGAGATCCGATCCAGCCAGGCGGTGACTCCGCGAGTCAGCAAGCTGAGCTCGCCCGCCCGGGTAGTGGTCGAACTGCCGGAGACGGTCTCGGCCAGCTCGCAAAGCAAGATTCCGGTCGGCAACGGCGGAGTCAAAGGCGTGCGCATTGGGACGGACGGCAAGACGCCTCCGACCACCAGCGTCGTGGTTGACCTCGAAAAGGCAATGGCTTATGACGTCACACCGGGCGAGGACGGAAAGTTCGTCCTGACCTTGCACACGCAGGGCGGGGAAGCAGTTGCGGTTGCGGTTCCGGATAAGACAGTCGCCAAGGTCCCGCACAGCCAGCCAGCTCCGATGAAGGAAGTTGCGGTCGCGAAATCGACAGCGGCGCCGCAGTTGAAGACCATGGCGGCCGGCTCTGCAGCGCTGACTTCCAAGGCGATCGTGGCCAAGTCTTCGACCGCAGTTGCGGTCAAAGATACCTCGAAGCCGGCTTCGAAAGAAGCTTCGAAGGCTTCCTCTGACCCGTTCTCAACCAAACCGCTCCCGGCTAAGGAAAACAAGTCTGTAGCCCAAGCGGCAGCGGCGTCCGTCGAAAATGCGAGCAAGATCGGGGACAACTCCAAGCAGCCCAAGCCGGAAGACAAGAAGTGGGCGATGAATGGCAAGCGCGATCCCTTCTTCAGTCCGGTTGTTCAGCAGGGCGGGTCGGGTTGTTCGACTGGGAAGAAGTGCCTGGAGATTGGCAACATCAATCTGCGGGGCGTGGTGAAGTCCGATGCCGGCTTCATCGCGGTCGTCACCAACAACCTGAACAAGGCTTATTTCCTGCGGGAGAACGATCCGGTATTCAACGGCTATGTGGTGAAGATTACGGGAGACTCGGTGGTGTTCCAGGAGACGGTGCAGGACAAGCTGGGCAAGCCGTTCACGCGGGAGATCGTAAAGCGAATATTCACTCCGGCGGTTTGATGCAAGACGGCGTCACCGGGAACACCGGAGGCGCTGAAATCAAGTTTGAAGAATTACGCGCGGGCTGGGCCCGCGGTTGGGGAGAGGCGAAATGCGAAAGCAACAGCTGACACTGTTCGTATCGTTGCTGTTCTTAATGGGGGCGGCCGCGGCTGCTCAGACATCGAATCAGCTCGATCGCGTCAACGTAGTCCGGGGTACGGACGATATCCGGGTGGAGATGAGCTCGCGAGGCACGCTCACACCCAAGCTCAGTACTTTGGACTCGCCCGCCCGCATCGTGGTGGATCTGCCGCAAACCGTCATGGCGACGGGGCAGCGCCGCATCGCGGTGGGTGCATCTGGGGTGAAGAGCGTGCGCATCGGCGCGGATGGCCTCACGCCTCCGACCACGCGCATCGTCATCGACCTCGAACAGGCTTGCACCTATGATATGACGGCAGGGCCGGCGGGAAAGCTGGTTCTGACCCTGCACGGCAACGCGCTGGCCAAGGATGCTACCGCTCCTTCCGCCACGCCTGCTGCCGCTCCCAAAACTGTGGTTGCGAGTTCGCCGGTTCCGGCGGGCAAGCTCATGTCCCCGTTCGCGCCGCGGGTTATGGAGACCAAGTCCGCGCCCCAGGCCGAGACGTTGCCAGCCGCCAGGCCCACTGCGGACGCGGCGGTGCCGACTGACTATGTCTTTGTCGAGCCTACTTATCAGGCTAAGAACCAGGCCGAGACCCAGACCCAAGCTGACGCCAACAATATTGGCGACGCGAAAGACGGAGCTCCGGTCGAGCCCGCGCTTCGCGCCCAGGAAGCGGCCTTGCGATTCTCCGACAAGACTGCCGCCGAGTTGCTGCCAGTGAGCGAGCACGCGGCGCAGGCTGCGGGACAAATGCCGGCGAACCAGCCCGCCGTGAATCTGGCCGCTGAGCAAAGGGCGCAGGCCGGACAGGCTCCGGTAGCGACCGGGCCGAAGTATACGGGTGAGCCGATTT
>Ga0302326_10030330_pt1 | contig 10826 bp, 6 predicted proteins | sample Palsa_T0_3_FD_202264 | JGI IMG/M metagenome (GOLD analysis project Ga0302326, IMG submission 202264) | Peat permafrost microbial communities from Stordalen Mire near Abisko, Sweden - Palsa_T0_3 | ecosystem: Environmental > Terrestrial > Soil > Palsa > Peat permafrost | place: Sweden: Abisko...
GGAACGAGGCGCTGCCATCGGCGAGCGACGTCGCACCGTTCTGCCAGGCAGCGCCGGCCATCCCCGTGGTGTAGGTCTGGGTGATCAAGAACGCGAGCACGCCGACGATGACCGAAATAGCCGCGGCCGTGAATAGACCGCCGCCGCCAGGGACATAGGTGCCCGACGCATCGACGTGCGGATGCGGCAGGATCAAGATTTGGATGATCCCGACCACAATGCCGACGACGAGCCCTGGAACGATGATCACGGGATTCTTCGTGAGCAGCGACCACGCGCGGGCGAAGATGTTCTCGACCGAATCGCTTTGCACCGGATACTCCTCGTCAAGCGCCGCCTGACATTAGTGCTTGCCTTTCTGTGAGAGGCGGTGCGCTCCCTCGGCCTCTCCGAGCGGCAAGACGGAAAGCACGTCGGCGATCCGTGCGACGACGGCGTCGGGCGGGGTTGCGGCGGCCGGGATCGGGTGCGCGTGGACGTCGACGAGCACGGTGAACAGTCCGCAGCGCTGGGCGCCCACGATGTCGCGATCGTAGCGGTCACCGACCATGGCGGTGCGCTCGGGGACGCTGCCGAGCACATCGCACGCATGGCGGAACACGGCCGGATCGGGTTTGACCATCCCCATCTCGTCGGCGATGAAGAGCGCATCGAAGAGCGGCGTGAGGCCTAGCCGGGCAATCTTGTCATGGTGCGTTGCGGCGAAACCGTTGGTGACGATTCCGAGCCTGCAGCCCCGCGCGCGCAGGCCATCGATGCACGCGCGCGCACCAGGAAAGAGCGTCAAGACGTCGGCGCGGTAGCGCACGTAATCGACGGCGCAGCGCTCAGCGAGCGCGCTGTCGTCGATGCCCACCGAGCGCAGCGAGTCGTACCACATCTGCGCGCGCGTATCGACGATGCCGGCCGCAAGATGTTCGGCCGACAGGTTACTCCAGAACGCTTGCGCCTGGGCAACATATGCGCGAAGGACGGCAGCCGGATCGACCGCATGGTCCCGCGCCACGTCGGCAGCAACCAGACCCGCTGCCGTTCGATACGCCGCGGTATCGTCGTGCAGCGTATCGTCGAGATCGAACAGTACGGTATCGATGATTCTCAAAACAACCAGCGATTCGGCCTCGAGCCGCGGCGCGCCCGCGACCGCCCCAAGCCGCGCCGACAATGAGGCCCGTCACTCCAAGAATGAGGCTCGTCACTCTAAGCGCGACTCGGCCAGATCGATCTGCCACTGGACGTGGCGGTAGGCTTCGTCGGTGATCGTGCCGGCGCGGCGCAACTCGTTCAGGGCGCGGCGTTCGGCCTCGAACGCTGCCAGCCGCAGGCGTGCTTCGATGGCGTGCTGCGGCTCGTCGAGCCGCAGATCGGAGCCGCCGTCGGCGCGCGCCCCGAAATACGCGATTCGGCGTTCGTTGTCGGCGATGAGCCGGCCGGCGACTTCCCATTCCTCGGGCAGCGTAATCGTCGCTTCGAGTTCGCGAATGCGGGCCCGGACCGCTTCGGCCATCGAGACTCGCGCGAGCGCCACGCCGCGCGCCAGCGCGTCATCCGTCTCGACGATGTTCCAACGCCGAATCAGCACCGGCATCAGCAGCCCCTGTCCGACGAGCGTCACGACGATCACGATAAAAACGACGAACAGGATCAAGTCGCGATGCGGAAACGTCACCGGCAACGCGAGCGCTGCTGCGAGCGAAACGACCCCGCGCATGCCGGCGGTGCCTAAGATGAACATCACGCGCCACGGGGGCGGCGGCCCCTCGCGCTCTTTCACGCCCGGCGTCAGCAGCCGGCGCAATCGCGCAACCGGAAAAACCCACGCGTACCGCGCCAGGATCACGACGGCGGCGATGCCCAACGACCACCCGGCCAGTGTTAGCGGCGAATAGACGTGAAGCGCACCCACGATCGAACGTAACTGCAGGCCGATCAGCACGAACGCGGCGCCGTTGAACGTGAAGAACAGCAGGTTCCAAACCGCGCCCGCGGCAATGCGGCTGTCGGCGTCGAAGACCTTCTCGGACTTGCGGCTGAGCACCATTCCGCCGCACAGCGCGGCGAGAACGCCCGATGCGTGCAGCGCGTCAGCCGACACATAGAGTGCGAACGGCGTAACGAGCGAGATCGAAACGGCGATCAATTCATCCGACAAACCTGTCTGGCGAATCCATTGCGTCAGCCGCGCGACGAGCGCGCCGCCGCCGATACCGATCGCCAATCCGACGATCACGACATAGACGAACTGCAGCAGCGCGAAACCGAGTGAGAACGTTCCGGTGAGCACCGCCGTCACCGCGAACGCGTAGATGACCAGGCCCGAAGCATCGTTGACCAGTGACTCGCCGTTGATGATTGCGGCCAGCCGGCGCGGCAAGTTGAGGTCCTCGGCAATCGCGTCGCTCGCGACCGCGTCGGTCGGCGACAAGATCGCACCCAACACGAAGCCCAGCGCGATCGGAAACCCCAACAGGAAGTGAGCCGCATACGCGACGCAGACCGACGTGAAGACGACCAGGCCGATCGCGAGCAGCAAAATCGGTTGCCGGTAGCGCAGGAAGGTGCGGACGTCGGTCGTCCAGCCGTCGCCGAAGATGAGCGGCGGCAAGAACAAGAGGAAAACGAGATCCGGCTCGAGCACGATCGCGGGCGTGCCGGGGATGAGCCCGAGCAGCGTCCCGCCGATGACGAACACCACCGGATACGGAACCCGCAGTTTCTTGGCAACAAGCGCGAGCAGGACGATTGCGCCAAGCAGCGTCGTCAACAGCGCTCCCGCGGTCATCGGCCGTACACGACACGAAAACTAAAAGAGCACGCGGAACGAGCGCAGCGCGAAGGGCGGCAGCACGAAACACAGGCTCTCTTCGGCGATGGTAACCGTGCCGGCAGTCGGCAACTCACACGCATCGACACAGGCAGCGGCGCGCATCCGGCCGCCGCAGCGCAAGCCGACCTCCTGCTCCGTGCCGTCGCACTCGCGCACCCGCACGATCACGCCGTTCCCGTCGTCGGCCGGTTTCGTCGCGACGACGATGACACTCGGCACTTCGCAGGTGAACAGCCGCACGCGCGGTTCGGTCGCGTACGCCGTCCAGGCGGCCTCGAGTGCGGAGACCGCGGCACCCGCGGTGGGCGCGAACGCATACGCGATGCGATGTTCGCGCCGATCGGCCGTCGGGTCGGGCCAGCGCGGCGAGCGCAGCAGTGACATCCCGAGCCGCACGCCGCCGCCCTTGAGGCCGCGCGCGTTCCAACCATAGGTATCGGGCGCCAAAATCGCCAGCCCGCGGTTGCCGTCATCGACGTGCGCGTAGCGCTGAGCGGGGACCTCGAATCGCGCGCGCTCGGCGGGCGAAGCCGGGTATGCACTGCGAAGGATCGAGCCGTGGGCTTGACCGAAGCGCACGTCGCGGGCAGCGACGGCGATGCGATTCTCGACGCGCAGGATCACGTGGTCCTCGCGCCAGTCGACGGCCAGTTCGACGCGCAGGTACGGCTCGCCGGCACGCAGCTCGATCCGCATCGACGCGCTCGAACGTTTGCCGATCGTCAACCGGATAACGAGGCCGGCTTCTTCGATCGACGCGCCGCGCGGCTTGAGCGCCGTTCGGCGCCGCACGTAGCCGGCGTCGAGATTCCAGGCGTCCCAGGTCGCCGGAGTATCGACGTACGCCGCCAGACCGTTCGCGAGCGTTATCACATTCGATCCGTCGGCCGGGCCTAATTCAACGATCGTGCCATCGGGTTTCACCCGCGCGCGAACGTACTCGTTGACGAAAACGAACCCGTCCTTGCCGGCGACGGGGACAATCGGCACGGCCTCAGCGGCTGTGAGCTGCGTACGCGGCAAAATCGACTGCGTCCCGGCGTACAGCCGCTCGATGATCCGCTCGACCCGATCGTACTCGGCGTGAACGTCGGCATAGACGGCCGCGATCGACGAACCGGCCAGCACGTCGTGAAACTGGTTGCGCAGAACGATCGTCCAGGCAGTGCGCAGATCGGCGGCGAGCGGCACGATCACCGCGGCCGGCGCGCGCACGGCCACGCACCACGCACACGTTTCCTCCACCGCGTCGAGCGCGCGCTCGAGCGCCGCATTGCGCGCTTTGATATCGCGATGCGTCGTGTACGTGCCGCGATGCGTCTCCAAATACAGTTCGCCGGCATACGCCGGGAGCGCCGACCGGTCGAGCGCGCCGAGCCAGTCGCCGACGGCGGTCCATGCCCGCGGCGCGACCCGGGCAATCGCCGCATCGGTCGCTCCCCCGCCGCCGTCTCCGAAACCAATCGCGAGCGGCTCGCCCCGCTGCGCCGCCGTCCGTACCCGCAGCGGGCTGGGATCGCCTTCGTAGCTCGCGACGACTGCCGCGATCAGCTCGCTGCCATCGTCGCCGCGCCAGACGAATTGCGGAAACGGCCAGCGCGTCGTGTCGTTCCACTCCAATTTGGTCGTCCCGAACGCGGTCGCGCCGGCATGCACCGCGAGCGTCGGCAGCGTGTTCGGAAACCCAAACGTATCGGGCAGCCAAACGACGCTTGGCGAGACGCCCAGTTTCTCGCGCGCGAAGCGCATCCCGTAGGCGAATTGCCGCAGCACCGACTCACCGCTGGGCGCGTGCAGATCGGGCTCGACCCACATCGTTGCGATGCCGGCATCCCAGCCGCGACCGACGCGTGCGCGCAGCCGCGCGAACAGTTCGGGATCGGCCGCTTCCACCCAGGCATAGAGCTGCGGCTGACTCTGCGCGAAAACATATGGGCCGGCCTCGATCTCGCGCAGCGCCGTGGCAAACGTGCGCAGCGCTTTGCGCTTGGTGTCGGCGTGCGTCCAAAGCCAGGCGACATCCAGATGCGCGTGCCCGAACGCCAGCTCGGCACCTCCGGCCGCCGGCGCGCTCACGGCCCGAGCCGCCACGTGCAGGGTGCGGCTGGGCGTTTCCCGTGCGCGTGCCAGCATGAGCCGCCAGCGAATGCCGTCGCCCGACGGTAAACCCGCGATCGGCAGGGCGCGCCGTTCGACTTCGAGCGTGAGTTCGTGTTCGCCGGGAATGGCTCCGAGATCGCAGGTCGCGTGCTTCCCGTCGAACGCCCCCGCAACCGCGCCGTCGATCCGCAGCAGCGCGCCGGTTCGCGTCGGGTAGCGCAGCCGCAGCGGCCGGTCGGGGAACGTCGCGCGCGCCCCGAGCGTCACGACGTCGGCCGTTTGGGCGCGCTGCTCGAGCCGTACCCTTCCGCGCGCGCCCGCCGCCATTAAAACGTCTTCGTTATTGCATCGTTCGAGCGGTTGCAGGCGTTCCGCGCCGCGTCGCCCGAGGCCAGGATGTAGCGCACCGTTACGGTGAGCGGTTGAGCGCGTTCGCTCGCCGGCCGGTCGACCGCAAACGCCAGCTTATACGTGACGCCGGCGCCCAGCGCCGGCACCGTTTGCGGTGCGAGCACGATGCCGTTGCGTACCAGCTCGATGCGCTGCGTGATATCGGGGGTCTGACCTTGCGCACCGACATTCGCGACGGTCGTTGTGATCACGTAGTGATCGACGCCGCCGTGCTTCTTCAACAATTCTGAGGTGAGGCTGGTCACCGCCGGATCGGCGGCAGCGCAGGTTGCAGCCGGCGCCGGTGACGCGGTATCGACAGCGAGCAGGAGAGCGAACATCATTCAACCTTCTCGCCGCACAGGGCCGCCGTCCCTACGCAATGCCGCGCGCGGCAGCGATAACTGCTGCCGGTTGTTCGCGTTGCTACTCACCGTCGAAATAATCGAGTTGCGGCTGGGTCCGCACCAGCGTCCCGGTCGCTTCAACGACGAATTTTTTGGAATCCGGATAGAAGCACACGTCGCCGGCGTCCATATTCGCGATCATCACCACGATGCACGCCGCGTCGGTCTCGTTTGAGAGCCGGTGCGCGCCGCGCGGCTCGGTCGCGAAGACGACGCAGTCGCCCGGCTGCAGCCGGCGGGTGCCGCCCGGCGTGCGCAGTGTCGGATTCCCCGCCCATACGATGAAGAGCTCTTCCTCGCGGGTGTGCCAATGCAGTGGACAGTACGACTGCCCGGGCGACAGCCGCGCCGCCGCCACGCCTAGGCGCTGGGCGCCGAGCAACAAACCGATTTCGCCGGCCTCGCCGGTGAACGGCGGCGGATCGCCGGCAAAGCTCCGCCAGTGGAGATCGGCGAGGTTGACGATCTCCACCGGTGCGTCGGTTGCCCGGGCGGCGAGGAGCGCCGACAGCGCGTCCCGGGCGTGACCGAAGACCGGTGCGCCATCGCCAACCAGCAGATGATCGATCGCGAGCGCGCGAACGCGCCGGGCCGAGAGAAGCGCGCGCGCCGGATCGGCGAGCTTCTCGTCGGGCATCAGGCGCAGCGCGCCGGCCGGCGCTCCCCAGAACGCGTCGCCGCTGATCGCCGCCCGCCGGTCGCTCGAAAACAGCACCATCTCGCCGGGCGTCTTGTAACCGTCGAGCACCAGCACGCGCCAACCGAAGACGTCGTCACCGTCGACGACCGCGCGATCGACGGCGATACTGAGCTCCGCTGCGTCGGCGGCTGGGGCGACGATCGGCGCGCCGAGTTCGCGCGCGAAGCGCGCCGCGGCCCGCTCGTGGTCGCGATTGGTGATGACGACCGCCCGCACGCCGGCCGACCGGCAGCGCGCAACGACCCCGTCGTCATCCGGTTCGAGCGGATCGACCACGAAGCTGCCGGCGGCTCCGGTTACGAGCCACGAATTGAAATTCAGCCCGCGATCAGGTTGCCAGCGCCACCACATCGAGACGCCGTCGACAACGGTTTCTTGCATCGTCCAGCATTGGGACGAGCAGCGTTCACGCTCCCGCCGCGGGCACGCTCGGCGGAACCGTTTGCAACCAGCGCTCGATGACCCGATGCAGGTCGGCGAGCGCGACAGGTTTCGAAAGATAGTCATCCATGCCCGCGACGAGACATTCGTCGCGGTCGCCCGAGCGCGCGTTGGCGGTCATCGCGACGATCGGAACGTGCTCGCACGTCCGCAGTTCGCGTTTGCGGATGGCGGCCGTCGCCTCGAAGCCGTCCATCACCGGCATGTGACAGTCCATGAGCACCAGATCGTAGCAGGTCGTCTCGAGCAGATGTACCGCGGCCAGACCGTTCGCGACGGCCACGGCATCGAAAAAGCCCAATTTTGCGAGCTGACGGAGCGCCAGGCGTTGATTGACCGCGTTGTCTTCGACGAGCAGGATCCGTTCGCTGCGCGAACAGACGGCCTCGACGATCGCCGGCGGGAGCGCCGGAGCAATCGCGTCGACCCGCGCGTCGATGGCCTTCGCGACGCTGACGTACAGTTGCATCTGCCGAATCGGCTTGATCAAATAGTCGACGAAGCCCGCCGCTTGGGCGCTCTTCCCGCGCTCGGCATCGTCGTAGGCGGTCACCAAAATGAGCCCCGTCGAAGCCGTCCGATCGTCGCCGCTGATATCACGGCCGAGCTCGATGCCGTCGAGCTCGGGCATACGAAAATCGATGATGGCCACGTCGTACGGCTCACCCTGTGCAGCGGCCCGCAGCAGCATGTTCTTTACCCGGTGCGGATCGTCGATCGTATCGCCGCGCATCCCCCACGAGCGCAAATAGCGCTGGAAGACTTCGCGTGCCGCCGGATCGTCATCGACGATGAGCGCGCGCGCCCCGTGCAGCTTCTGGTCGAGCCCCAGCCGCGGTTCGCCCGCCAAGCTCCCCGACGGCAGTGAGACCGTAAACGAAAACGTGGTGCCGATGCCGATTTTACTGGTATATCCAATGTCGCCGCCCATCATCTCGATGAGCGAACGTGAGATCGCCAAGCCCAGGCCCGTTCCGCCGAAACGCCGCGTCGTCGAGCCGTCGGCTTGCTGGAACGGCTCGAAGAGGGTGTCGCCGATCGATTCGTCGATCCCGATCCCCGTGTCTTTGATCGAGAAGCGCAGTCCTTCCGGCGCCGCACCTTCGGTTTCACCGACGACTTCGACGACGACGCTGCCGCGCTCGGTGAACTTGAGCGCGTTGCCGACGAGATTGAGCAGCACCTGACGCAGCCGCACGCTGTCGCCGTTGACGATCCGCGGGACGGTGGGGTCGATATACGACATCAACAGGACACCTTTGGACTGCGCCTGCGCCGACAAAAGTGTCGTGACCGACTCGACAGTTTCGACGAGATCGAAGTCGGTTCGGTCAAGTTCCATTCGGCCGGCTTCGATTTTTGAGAAGTCCAGAATGTCGTTGACGATCGTCAGCAACGCCTGTCCCGACCAATGGACGGCATCGGCGTAGTCGCGCTGCTCGCTATCGAGCGGTGTTTGCAGCAACAGCTCGCTCATCCCGATCACGCCGTTCATCGGCGTGCGGATCTCGTGACTGAGCGTCGCCACGAACTCAGATTTCAGCCGGGACAGCTCGTTGGCGCGCTCGAGGGCGGTGCGCAGTGCCGCCTGGCGTTCGTCGAGCAGGACCGTCATCGCGTGGAACGTGGCGTCCAGATCGGCAATCTCGTCGGTTCCGGAGATCCGCGCTCCGACAGCGCGACCACCGGCAAAGCTGCGCGCACGCTCGCTCACCCGCTCGAGGCGGTCGGAAATGAACTTGATGAGCCCGAGGCCGGCGAGAAGCGCGCCCAGGATGCCGCACAGCGCGCCGCCCCCCAGCAGGTTCGACAGGTTTCCGTTCGTGAGCGAATTCTGGGCGCGCTCGGCCTCGAGCCGGCTCCGCTCGACGGCGCTGAATTGCTGGATTCGGGCATCGAGCGCGCGCATCTCACGCTGCTCGCCCCCACGCTCGAAGGCGGCTCGGGCGCCCTGCCGATTACCGGCTCGAACCAGAGCGACGCTGTGACTCAGGGCAGCCAACAGATGGTCCGCCTGCAGCTGCACCCCGGGGGCACCAGCCGCCTCGGGCGCCGCGGCCGCAGCCATCCGGCGCAGCTCAACTAGGCTTACGCCGACCGCGCCGGCCGCGTGCCGGTACTGATCGAGCGAGCCGGCGTCGGCGGCGAACGCGTACCCGCGCGCGCCTGATTCGGCATCGAGCGCCGCCGCTCGAACGGCGAACGCACCGCGCAGGCAGTCGGCCGTCGCCCGAACCGAGTGCGCGACACTGCGCGCCTCGTGCATCGCGAGAATTCCGGTGCCTATCAAGAAGCCGAACAGCACCAAGGGGACGGAGACGAGCAGCAAAACACGCTCGCGGATACGAAATTTCAAGGCGTGCAGTCTCGCCACGGGCCGGTCAGCTTAACCATTACGGTACATTGATCGGATCGTAAAGCCGCGTCCCCTTAATCGGTTTACACGAATTGTACCCCGCTGTCAGTCCCGACCCGATCTCACGTACCGATCAGCTCGCGCAGCGCGTGCTGGAAAATCTTGGGCGCTTTGCCGCCGAAGAGCACACTCTCGTTGCCGCCGATCTGCTTGCGCAGCTCGACGAGCTCATCGCGCAGCGCGGCGGCTTGCTCGAATTGCAAGTTCGCAGCGGCGTCGCGCATCTTGCGCTCGATCTCGACGGACATCGCCATGGCCACCTCGCGCGGCATCTTCTCGAGGCGAATCGCTTCGGCACCGTTGGCCGGCGCACCGACGAGGTTCAGGATGTCGCGCACTTCCTTACGCACCGAGCGCGGCTCAATGCCGTGCTCGAGATTGTAAGCGACTTGGCGTTCGCGCCGGCGCTTGGTTTCGCCCAGTGCCCGCGCCATCGACTCGGTCACGACGTCGGCATACATGATGACCCGGCCTTCGACATTGCGCGCCGCGCGGCCGATGGTCTGAATGAGCGACGTGCCCGAACGCAGATAGCCTTCTTTGTCCGCGTCGAGGATTCCGACGAGCGACACCTCGGGCAAGTCGAGTCCCTCGCGCAGCAGATTGATCCCGACGAGCACGTCGAATTCACCCTTGCGCAAATCGCGCAGTATTGCGATCCGTTCGAGCGTCTCGACCTCGCTGTGCAGATAGCGCACCTTGATACCGTTCTCGAGCAGATAGTCGGTCAAGTCTTCGGCCATTTTTTTCGTGAGCGTCGTGACGAGAACGCGTTCGCCGGCGGTCGCACGCTTGCGAATCTCATCCATGAGGTCGTCGACCTGATGGCGGGTCGGACGCACCTCAACCTCAGGATCGACCAAACCCGTCGGCCGAATGATCATCTCGACGATTTGATTCGACTTCGACATCTCGTACGTTGACGGCGTCGCTGAAACATACACGATTTGCGTGATGTGGCGGTCGAATTCATCGAACGTCAAGGGACGGTTGTCGAGCGCCGACGGCAGGCGGAACCCGTGTTCGACGAGCGATTCCTTACGCGCCCGATCGCCGCCGTACATCCCGTGAACCTGCGGGATCGTCACGTGCGATTCGTCGACGAACATCAGCCAGTCGTCTTGCGGGAAGAAGTCGAGCAGACACCACGGCATCGAGCCGGACTCGCGGCCCGAAAGATGGCGTGAGTAATTTTCGACGCCGTTGCAATAACCGACCTCACGCAGCATGTCCAGATCGTAGCGCGTACGCTGTTCGAGGCGCTGCGCCTCGAGCAGTTTACCGCCGGCCTTGAAAACACCGAGCCGATCGTCGAGCTCGTCCTCGATTGCCGTAATTGCGCGGCGCAATTTCTCCTCGGGCGTAATGTAGTGTTTCGCCGGGAAGATCTTGAGCTCGTCTTTGGACTCGACGTATTCGCCGGTCAATTGATTGACGACGTTGATCGCTTCGATCTCGTCGCCGAAAAACTCGATGCGGTGCACGAGGTCTTCATCGACCCCGACGAATTCGAGCGTGTCGCCGCGCACGCGAAATGTGCCGCGG
>Ga0302326_10030331_pt1 | contig 10825 bp, 10 predicted proteins | sample Palsa_T0_3_FD_202264 | JGI IMG/M metagenome (GOLD analysis project Ga0302326, IMG submission 202264) | Peat permafrost microbial communities from Stordalen Mire near Abisko, Sweden - Palsa_T0_3 | ecosystem: Environmental > Terrestrial > Soil > Palsa > Peat permafrost | place: Sweden: Abisko...
GGGCGCCCCAGAACGCTCCGATGACCAGGGGCGCCAGGTACATCGCGGCGCCGCCGACGAAGTACAGCACCGGGTAGCCGCCGGTCTGCAGCTGGGCGAGGAACGCCGCCGGGCGGGCGCCGTACTCGGCCGACAGGTGACTGAGGCCGGGCTCCGTCAGCGCGAAGGCCAGCGCGAGGAGCAGCAGCGCGCACACGGCGATGAGGAACTGCAGGCGGGACTGCCGCCAGGCGAGCCAGGTCATGATGCTGCCTCCAGGTAGCTGAGGACCATGTCTTCGGTGGTGAGACCGGGGTGCGCGGCGAGCAGGCCGTCGAGCGGGCCGGCCGCGCGGACCCGGCCGCCGTTGAGCACGATCAGCCAGTCGCAGACCCGGTCGAGATCGGAGACCAGGTGCGAGGACAGCACCACGCTCATCCCCGTGTCGCGGACGGCGCCGGCCAGGTCGTCCATGAAGCCGCGGCGGGCCAGCGGATCCAGCGCGGCCACCGGCTCGTCGAGGATCAGCAGTTCGGGCCGCTTGGCGATCGCCATCGTGAGCCCGAGCTGGGCGCGCTGCCCACCGGAGAGCCTGCCTGCCTTCTGCTTCGGGTCCAGGCCGAGACGTTCGATCCGTGCTTGCGCGTAAGCCTGGTCCCAGCCCGGGTTCAGGTGCGCGCCGAGCTTCAGGTGGTCGGCGATGCTCAGCCCCGCGTAGGCGGGCGTCTCCTGCGCGACGAAGCCGACCTGGGCGAGCTGCGTGCCGGGCGCTTCCTGCAGCACCCGGATCGTCCCCTCGGTCGGGGCCAGCATCCCGGTGATCAGGTTCAGGAGGGTTGACTTGCCGGCGCCGTTCGGGCCGACCAGTCCGGTGACGGTCCCGGTCGGGACCGTCAGTGTGCATTCGGTGAGGGCCTGCCTGCCGCGGTACCGCTTGCCGAGGCCCTGTGTCTGGATGACTGCGTCCATGCCACAACCATCACCGGCGGCACCCCGCCGCCGCGTCGGGCCACGGTGCAGGCTTGCGGGTCGTACCCGGGTACGATGCGCGCTCTTGAGCGGCCCGGTTATGGTCGGACCGTGAAAATCACCCCGGTCCGGCTCGACTGCGCGGCCGCGCTCGCGCTCGCCGTCGTGGCCATTGTGGGTTTTCATGAGCTGGCGAGGACGGCGGCTCCTCGCCCGGTGATCTTGATCGTCGTTTTGCTGTCGGTCCTTCCCGCAGCCGGGCGACGGCTCTGGCCGCGCGCCGTCCTGGCCGTGGTGACGATCGCGTCGGCGCTGGTGGTCGCCCTGTCCCACGGCGACCCGACGCCGCAGCTCGCGGTCGCGTACGTCAGCTACGTGATTCCCGGACGGTTCCCCCGCCGGGAGGCCCTCGCGCTGCTCGGCGGCACGCTGGCCGCGCTGGCCGCGGCCACGGCGGCCCTGCCCGGCCGCGACGCCCTGACCGCGCTCGCGGAGAACGGGGTGCTGGTGGCGGGCGCCTGGTTGATCGGGTACGCGGTCGCGCAGCAGCGCGCGTACGCCAAGGCGGTGCGGAGCCGGGAGGAACGCGACGACCGGATCCGGATCGCCAGGGAACTGCACGACGTGGTCGCGCACGGTCTCAGCCTGATCGCGGTGCAAGCCGGCGTGGCGGGCTGGGTCGCCGAGTCACAGCCCGCCGAGGCCGCCCGGGCGCTCGCCTCGATCGAGGAGATCAGCCGGGGTGCGCTCCGCGAGATGCGCGCCCTCCTCGGCGTGCTGCGGGTAGAGGATGACGTGGCGGCGGACCTCGAGCCCGCCCATGGGCTGGCCGACCTGCCCGCGCTGGCCGACCGGGTGACCGCGGCCGGGATCAAGGTGACGCTGGACGTGCGCGGCGAGCCGCGCGATCTGCTTCCCGGGCTCGACCTGGCCGCGTATCGGGTGGCACAGGAGGCGCTCACCAACGTGATCAAGCACTCCGGCGCGGCCAGCTGCCAGGTCACCGTCCAGCACGAGGCACAAGCGGTCGGCCTCGAGATCACCGATGACGGCCGCGGGACGGGCGGCCACGGAGACGGGCACGGGATCAAGGGGATGCGGGAACGAGTGGCGCTCTACGACGGGACGTTTCAGGCCGGGCCGAGGCCGGAAGGCGGCTTCACCGTCACCGCGCGGTTCCCGGCATGATCCGGGTCCTGGTCGCCGACGATCAGGCGCTGCTGCGCGGCAGCCTGCGGCTGCTGGTGGACAGCGCCCCCGATCTGACCGCGGTCGGCGAGGCGGGCACTGGGGCCGAAGCGGTCGCGCTGGCCGTCAGCGAGCAGCCCGACGTGATCTTGATGGACATCCGGATGCCCGGCCTGGACGGCATCGAGGCGACCAGGCAGATCACCACCGCTCCGGAGACCGCCGCCACCCGCGTCCTCGTGCTGACCACGTTCAACCTGGGCGAGTACGTGTTCGCCGCGCTGCGGGCCGGGGCCAGCGGCTTCCTGCTCAAAGACACCCGACCCGGTGACCTGCTCGCCGCCGTCCGCGTCGTCGCCGCCGGCGACGCGCTGCTGTCCCCCAGCGTGACCCGGCAGCTCATCGGCGAGTTCGCCCGGCAGCCGGAGCCCGCGCGGAGACGACCCACGGTGAGCGAGCTCACCGAGAAGGAAGCGGAGGTCCTCGCGCTGATCGGGCTCGGCCTGTCGAACACCGAGATCTGCGAGCGGCTGTTCGTGAGCATGTCCACCACCAAGACCCACGTAGGCCGACTGCTGATGAAACTCGATGCGCGCGATCGCGCGCAGCTGGTCATCGCGGCGTATGAGGGGGGCCTGGTCCGACCATCCCGACCCGGGTAAGGGTCTGGCCCGGCTGCCAAGCATGCGGGTAATGTGTGCACGACCGATGAGAGCAACCCCGGTGATGGCCTTGGTGCGCCGCTAAGCACCGTATCTATGAGATCGGAATCAGTCCATCGCCCGTGGTGAGCGGGGCGCGGGTCACTCCCAGCAGGGAGATTAAGCGCCAGCGGCGGCGACGTCCGCACTCCTGCTGGGATCATCTGATAGTCGCGCCGCTGTGGCCCAAATACGGAGTCAACCTCGGCACGCTGCTCCGGACCTGCGACGCGGTCGGGGCGTGCATGGCGGTACCGAAGTTGTCGTGGGTCCCCGAGGCGTTGGACAAGGGCAACACATTGCGGCGTCCCGCGTGCGTGCACTGGATCGGCCGGGATCCCGCCGCCTGGCTCAGCCGGCAGCGAGAGCAGGGTTCGCGGATCGTCGGGGTTGAACTCGCAGACGAGGCGGTCCGGCTGGGTGAACTCACGGCCGCGCGGGAGCGGACCATCGTCGTCCTCGGGCACGAGCACGACGGGATTCCTGACGACGCGATGGAACTGATCGACGTCGCTGTCGAGATACCGATGATCGGCACCGGATCCAGCCTCAACGTGGCCGTGGCGGGCTCTCTCGTCCTCTACCGGCTGGCAGGGTTCCTGTAACCGGATTCGACGGTGCTATCCGATTCGCTGGGTTCATAAGTTGCTAGATTGCGGTTTTCCCGCAATAATCGGCCTTATGGCCGATGAACGTCTTCTCGTGGACGCGTCTATGCTGCTCGCGTTCCGAGCGGAGAACGTCCGCTCGTTCCGTGGCCCGGTCGAGCTTTCCCTCCTCGCTACTCCGCTTGTGGAGGAGGGCGTTGCGCGGCTCGTGCCATGGCGGGAGGACGGGCGCCCGATTCAGGTGCTGCCTGCTGCGGGGGTCTTCGGCGCGAACGCTTCAGGCAAAAGCAACCTGCTACGCGCGATGCATGACATGAGGATGCACGTGGTGCAATCCTTCCGCAGCCATGCTTCAGGGCGAGGTGTGCCAAGGCGCGCGTTCCGGCTCGACCCTGAGCATGAGAACGTTCCGTCCCGATTCAAGGTGGACCTCGTGCTGCATGGAATCCGGCACGAGTACGGCTTCGTGGTCGACGACGACCGTGTACTGGAGGAATGGGCCTATCGCTACCCGCGCGGCAAGGCGGCGCTGCTATTTCGTCGGACGGGTGACGAGGTCACGCTGGGAGAGCGTAACCGCGCGAAGGGCCGGGCCGTCACCGAGATCCTTCGGCCTGAGTCACTGCTGCTCTCGGCCGCTGCCGCCGCGAACCACCCTGACCTACTGCCACTGTGGGAGTGGTTCGAGGGAAACCTGCTGCTGACCGAGGCCGCCAACCGCCCACACCGATGGGCGTACACGGCCGGGCTGCTTCGGGAGGGGCAGCATCGACAGCAGGTGCTCGCCCTCCTGCAGGCGGCCGACCTTGGCATCACCGACGCACGGGTCCGGGAACTGGATCCGCAGATGGCCGAGCGGATCCGTCAGGCCCAGCGAATCCTCCAGGGCCGTGAAGAAGAAGCCGAGGGCAAGGACCACGAGCTAGCCGAAGTTGAGCCGCTTGTCATGCTCAGTCACCGCGGGGCTGGGGGCGACGTCGAGTTCGATCCGGGGGAGGAATCCCTCGGCACGATGGTCTGGCTTGGGCTGTCTGGCCCCATCCTTGACGCGATAGCGCACGGCGATGTCTTGCTCGTGGATGAGATCGAGGCAAGCCTGCACCCTGCGCTCGTCACCCAGCTCGTGAAGCTATTCCAGAGTCCCGAGTCCAACCCCAAGGGCGCGCAGATCATCTTCAACTCACACGAGGCATCGCTGCTCGGAGACTCACGGGGTGATCGCGTCCTCGGCCGCGACCAAGTGTGGTTCACGGAGAAGGACCATGACGGCGCGACCAGGCTGTTCCCGCTGGCCGACTTGAGCCCGCGTGCCGACGAGGCCATCGAGCGCCGATACCGGGCTGGCCGGTACGGCGCCACCCCGATCCTCGCGACCGAAGAGTTCGCCGAGGCCGCATTGAACGCGGCGGGTGACCGGAGGTGAGTCCAAGGCGCGGCGACGGGCCGAGCCGTCCACGAAAATCAAGTGCGGCCCAGCGTCAATCGATCCTGGTTTTCACCGAGGGAAAGAAGACCGAGCCTGTCTATCTGACGCACTGGCACCGGATGCACCGGGAGCGCGTGATCGTCACAGTCGATGACTTTCACGGGGCGCCGCTGAGCCGGCCGTCTCGCGGGCCGGGTTATGTCAAGTTAGGGCTCAGGGAATGCCCGAGCCATTCGACGAGGTACCGGCGGAGGTGGAGCGCGAAGTTATAGCAGACTCCGTCGAGATCTATGCCAATGCGCACGATTGCCATTATCGCAGTTGGTGGGCGGGAGGCCGCTGGCGATCTGCTGGCGATCCGCTGGCGGTTGGCACGGCCCTTTTCGGCTGGGCCGCTCGCTTCGCCTTCGCCTGATATACGTCAAACGTGACAACGCATCGTCAGCACCACCGTTCGCACCTGGCGGTCCTTATTTCGCCTGCTAGTAAGCACGCGACGTGGGGGTGCCGGTGATCGTGACCATGCGCAGTGCGGATCTGCCGGCCGCGGACCGCTTCGCGTGGTGGTCTGAGCAGGTGGCCAGGGACACGGCTCCGAGCGTGGTCAGCAGCCCGCACGCCGCCGACTTCGAGGCCGTGGTGACGCTAGCGGATCTTGGCCCGGCCCGGCTCTCGGTGCTGGCTTTTCCTGAGGTGCGGGCCGTGCGCACGAACGCCCTGATCCGCCAGTCCGACCCGGACCGCTACGGCCTCAACCTGATCGTCGGCAACGCCCTCTGGTTCTCCCAACGGGATCGCGACGCACGGGTGGGTACCGGGGATCTCTTCCTCCATGACACCTCCCAGCCCTACGACTCACGGGCGCTGCCCGGGCCCGGCCCAGGGAAGATGCTGATGCTGCACTTTCCCAAGGCGGCGCTGCCGTTGCCCGCGCGGCGGCTTGAATGCCTGCTCGCGCGCCGGCTGCCGACCGGGACCGGGATGAATGCGATCTTCGCCGGCTACCTTGCCAGCACCGCCACCGCCCTCGAGCAGGGCGAGGTGAGCGAGCCCGACACGGAGCGACTGGGGGAGGTGGCCCTCAACCTGGCCGCCGCGGCCCTCGCCGCCGCGGTCGGCGCGGAGGACCGGCTGGCCCCCGAGACCAGTCGGCAGGCGCTGCTGTGCCGGATCGAGGCGTTCATCGAGCGCAACCTCGGCGACCCAGGCCTGACGCCCACCGCCGTCGCCGCCCGCCACCACATCTCCCCCGGTTACCTGCACCGGCTGTTTGAGGCACGCGAACTGACCGTGGCGGCCTGGATCCGGCACCTGCGCCTGGAGCGCTGCCTGGCCGACCTGGCCGACCCGCGGCTGCGGCCGCGGCCGGTCGGCGCCATCGGCGCCCGGTGGGGCTTTCGCAGCCCGGCCGACTTCAGCCGCGCATTCCGGGCCGTCCACGGCCTGCCGCCGGGAGATTACCGTCGCCAGGCGCTGACGGCGGCAAACGCGGCGGCTACGGGGCGGTAGACCCGGGGGCAATGAACAGGTGACGCTACGCCAACGACAAGTGCGCCAGATCTCGCGATGATGTGGAGCGCATCCGGGCGACGATCATTAGCCGGTTTCCGTGCCGTAACGCCCCGAACTCCCAGGAACATGCCGGTTCGCGCCCGGGCGTTACCCTGTCCATCCCTCTGCATCAACGGGGAGTAGTCACATGATTAAGTTCCGCAAGCGCAGCCTGGCGGCTCTCGCGATCACGGCGTCGGCCGTGATCCTGGGGACGTCGTTGCCTGCCAGTGCGACGACGGGCACGGACGGATTCCCGATTCTTCACGCCGGTTATGGCGACGCCGCGCACGTGTGCGGCGTGGTCGGCAGCTACGGCGGCTATCAGGGCGTCGTGTGCGCTGACATCATCACCAGCGAGGTGACGCCGACCGACTATTACGCCTACGGTCAGGTCTGGGCTTACTGCCAGAAGGGCTCCGGATCCACGGCCGTCGACGTCCAGTGCGCGGAGGTCAATTTTGGCGGCCAGCTCGCCGACGGTGCGACCGGCATCGTGGACGGCGTCGGCATCGCGGTCTGCGGGCACCAATACGGCGCGTGCTCGACGGGCAGAAACGAGCTCACGACGTACCCGGTTCAGATCGTGTACGCCAGCAACTCCGACTGCGGGTCTGACCCTGATTCGGACCACGACGTGTGGATGAACGTCCTCCAGGGGGCCGAGATCGAGCTTCCGGTCAGCGACAAATGGCTCTACCTGGAGACCGGCAGCGGTGCGAACGACGGAGGCAATTTCTCCACCGGGCACTACTACGTCTGCGCCTAGTTAGGCAGCCGATCGGCCCCGGCAGCTGACGACCTGGCGTGCCGCCCGGCACGACGGCACGCCAGGTCACCTAGCTGCGACTGCTCAGACGGTGAGGACCGTCTAGTTTTGGTAACTTTCGACGACTCAGTCCCCTTTGCCACCGTTGAAGATTCTCGGCGTCGCTAGGATTCCGGTGCCGTCCAGTTCACAGGAGAGTCATGCGCCGCCGAACCCGTATTTCTACCTGCGGCGCAGCCGTCGCCGCGGGGGCGTTCATCGTGGCGGGCTTCGCCGCCATCCCGGCCGGCGCTGCCGCGACTCCCGCGATCTCCGCTCCCTCCACGGTGTCGCTGCCGATCACCAGCTACTACCAGATGGCGGTCGACAGCGCAGACAGCCAGGTGTTCATCAGCCAGGGCAGCAACGGGTCGGACTCGATCGTCGTGACCAACCTCTCCGGCAAGATCGTCGGCGCCATCGCCGAGCCGAGCGCGGTTGAGGGAATCACGCTGTCACCCAACGGCTCCACGCTTTACGCGGCGCTCGTTGGCTCGGGCACCGTCTCACCGGCGATCTCAGTGATCAACGCCGCCTCTCTCACGCAGACGACCACGTACTCGCTCCCCGCAGGCGACACCCCGCAGGACGTCGCGGTCCAGAGCGGCAAGCTGTGGGTCAGCTATGGCACTCCCGGGACCTATGGCCACGCCGCGGTTGGCGACTTCGACCTGGCTGCCTCCTCGCCTGTGCTTGAGACTCAAGCAGCGATGGGCAGCTGGTACTCGGCGCCTATTCTCACCGCCGATCCCACCGGCCAAGGTAACGTCCTCGTCGCGGTCGATCAGAACGTCCTAGACCCGACAGTGGTGTCGTACGACACGTCCGCTGACCCGGTGACCGTCAGGGCGCAGGGCACCGTCTCCGACTGCATCGGCGATGAGTACGACTACGCGATCGACATCGCGGTCGTGCCTGGCGGGGCCGGGTTCATCGCCGCGTGCGACGCTCCGCAGAAGGAAGACGAGGCCCTGTACAGCACCAGCAGTCTGGGTGAGCAGAGGTCGTACCTGACCGTCGGCGCCCCCAACGCCGTCGCCTTCGCCGCCTCAACCGGGCTTGTCGCCGTCGGAAGCATGGACGTCCCGCAGATCGCGGACGTTTACACCGCGGCCGGGGTCCAGACGAACCAGTACAAGGCTGTCCCGGTCGGCTCGCTCCTGGGGTCCCTGAACGATCGCGGCCTCGGGCTCAACGCGGACGGCTCCGAACTCTTCGCCGTGACGACCGTCGAGACGGACAACGGCCTCGAGTACGCGCTGAACGCCTACCCGGATCCGGCGACCACGCCGACCTCGGTGACGCTGACGGCCGCGCCCGCGAGCATCACCGTCGGGAAGACGGTCGCGATCACCGGCACCCTGCTCATCGGCGGCACCGGCCCCGACAACACCACGATCAAGATCACCAGGACCGGGGGCGGCCAGCCGGCCACGACATTCAGCGCCGACGTCCGCTTCGCCGGCGGGTTCACCTGGGATGACTATCCGCCCGCGGGCGGCACGTACACCTACACCGCGAACTACCCGGCCACGGCGACAACGGCGGCCTCGTCCGGCTCCGTCACCGTTACCGTCGCCAAGGCGACGCCGTCGCTTTCGCTGGCGGTGACCCCGACCACGGCCGGCTACGGCCAGGCCGTCAAGTTCAACGCGGTCGTGGCAACCCTCAACAGCCCTGTCAGCACCCTGACCGTTTACGCGCAGCAGGCCGGCGACGCCAAGACCAAGGTGGGGAGCTTCACCGGCAGCGGGAACTGGAACGTCAGCGGCACCGGGCACTTCGACCGCGACACCACGATCTACGCGGTCTACTCGGGCAACGCCGCCAACGCGGCGGTTACGGTGACGAAGGCAGTGAGCGTCGAGGCGAAGGTGACCGCCGCGATCGGCGGGTACTACGCGTCCAAGCCGGGGTACCGGCTCTACCACCACACCGCGCGAGTAGACCTGAGCGCCGCCGTTGCCCCCGCCAAGAAGGGCGAGTGCGTCCAGTTCCAGGTGCAGGAGTACGTCGCCAAGACCTGGCGGGCGGTCACGACCACCGGTTGCGTCACCCTGAACAGCAAGAGCCAGGCAACCGGGTCCCTCGCCGTCAGCAAGTACGCCCTCGGGGTCCCGTACCGCGTCCGGGCCGACTACATCCGCGGCAAGGACACGACCAACCTGGACGCCGACAGCGGCTTCCTGTCCTTCCTGGTCGAGAAGTAGCCGCTGGTCAGATCCAGCCGTTCCGCACCGCGTGGGCGACCGCGTGCGTTCGGTTGCGGAAGTAGAACCGGGTGGTGAGCTCTTGGATGACGGCCTTGATCGTGCGCTCCGAGTAGGCCAGCTGGCTTGCTATCTCGCGCGTTGACAGTCCGTCCGCGACCAGGCGCAGGACGGTGTTCTCGCGGCGGGTAAGGCCGTTGAGGCCGAGTCCGCGCGGGCCGAGCTGGCTCCGGTTGAGCTCGCCGACCTGGTCGAGGAGCTGTCCTAGCAGGTCGGGCGGCAGCTCTCCGCAGTTGGCGGCGGCGGCGTGCAGGAGCTGGGACAGCCGCGCCGGGGTGGCCTCGCACCGGCGGGTCACCGCGCGGACGCCCGATTCAACGACGGTGACGAGCGCGCGCGAGTCGAGCTGCCCGACGACCAGCACCAGCGGCAGGCCGTCGCTCCGGTGCAGGCCGCGCAGCCAGCTCGTGGCGCCGTCGTCCGCCAGGTCGATGACGGCCAGCGCGACCGAGGGTTGCGCGCTCGGCCCGGTGCCGTGATTTCCGCTGTCGGCCACCCGTATGTCGGGGCAGTCCCGCAGCTGGGCGAGAATGCCGGATTCGGAGATGGGGTCGAGCGCGTGCACCCGCACCAGTACTGGCCCGCTCATAGCACGTCCGTTCCCTGAGAGTGACTTCCGGTAACTCTAGGGAGCCGAAGCGCGAGCGTGAGATACACGAGGCGGGATAAAGATTTTCGCTGCCCGCGGTTTCGCGGCATCCCGTTTAGCGGCTGCAGAGCAGCGGGATCGGTGAGCTGTAGGCGCGCCCATAGGACAGCAGCGGGTCGCCGGCGCCGATCTCGGCGTCGGTCACCCGGCACATGACGATGGTGTGGTCGCCGGCCGGGACGGTCGCGTAGCGAGCGCAGGCCAGCCGGACCGCGGTATCGGCGATGGTGGGGAGGCCGTGCCAGTCCCCGCTGAGGCCGGCGAAGCGGTCGATGCCGCGCTGGGAGAACCGGGCCGCCACCTCGGCCTGATCGTCGGCCAGGACGTGGATCAGGGTTCGGGAGGCGGTCGTCATCACCTGATGCGACCCGCTGGATCGGTTGAGGCAGAACATGACCAGCGGCGGGGCGAGCGACAGCGAGCAGAGCGTTCCGATCGTGACGCCCCAGGGTTTCCCGCTGCCGTCGGCGGTCGTGACGACCGACACCGGGGTCGCGACGTGCGCCAGCGCGTCGCGGAAGGCGGCGACGCCCTTCATGGCGCGCTGCCCGCGACCATGACCCCGGCCGCGGAGTGATCCGGCGCTAGCGCGGCGGCCTGCCGCAGGTCCTGGCCTGCGCCGTCGGCGTCGCCGAGGCGGTGCCTGCAGTCGGAGCGGCGCAGCCACGCCTCGGCC
>Ga0302326_10030333_pt1 | contig 10825 bp, 10 predicted proteins | sample Palsa_T0_3_FD_202264 | JGI IMG/M metagenome (GOLD analysis project Ga0302326, IMG submission 202264) | Peat permafrost microbial communities from Stordalen Mire near Abisko, Sweden - Palsa_T0_3 | ecosystem: Environmental > Terrestrial > Soil > Palsa > Peat permafrost | place: Sweden: Abisko...
AAAGCATCGGTTGGACATTGCGGTCAGGAAGGCGAATCCCTGTCGCACTCCAGAATACTGCTCGTTCTTCTGGCGGCCGTCCATCTTGAGCAGACTCCTTCTACGTTTTGTTGTTTCGTGGATCGTCTTTCGCGCTCAGGTATTCCAGTCCAAGCGGCCCCATCGCGGTTACTTGCGTGATGTACTCGCCGGATTTCGCCCAGTGGAAATGGGGCGTGTTGCCAGGGAGAATGATCACGGCGCCGGGCGGATAGGCTTCGAGCTTACTCGCGTCGAATTCATCGCCTAGTCCGATATAAAAGACGCCGGAAATCACGGTATACACTCGATCCTCCGAGTGCTTGTGGGGCATCAGCTTCTCGCCGTGGGGCGCTTTGACCCTGATTGTGTAGGGGCCGGGCTCCGAGGGCTGACCCACGACGACGGCCAGCCGGACCGCAGGTGGGAACGCCGGGAACGGTTTCCAATCGATATCTTCGGACAAGATGGTTTTGAAAACCTCCTGCCCGCGTTGGTGAGGCCGGGTTTTGCTTTCCTGAGCAGGCTTTACGGCGCTGGCTTTCTGAGACATACAAACCTCCTTCGTGCAGAAAATGTAAAACACCGCCACAAACTTTCGAAACATGTTCGCCAAGATTGGCTTCGAACGCGCTCCCATCTTCAACGTTCCGGAGTTGAGAATCGCTTCGGGCGGCGTCCTAGCGCGCGATTTGGCCGAGGTAGTATCCGAGCCGATTTTCGACATCGCCCGGCTTGTGGAAGCCGCGCGCCATCAGCGCCTTGATGCCTTCCTGGGCGGCAGGTCGCCCGAGCGAAGCGATGCACGCATCCCACCCGGCACCGAGCTCGACGTCCGGCGGCAGGCTGGTATTGACGAGGCGCTTGGTGTTGGCGATCGCCCACTTGTCGAATTTGGCGATCCGGGTCGCCAGCGACTCCACGAACGCATCTAGATCAGCGTCGGGCAGGGCGCGATTAATATAGCCGTAGGCCTCGGCCTGGTCTGCTCGGATGTCTTCCGAGCTTAAGAGCACCTCGAGGGCACGGTTTCGGCCGATGAGTTGCGGAAGCCGAGCCATGGGGCCGCCGCCGGCGACCATTCCCACGCCCACCACCCATTGCGAAATGATGGCCATTTCGCGGCTGGCGAAACTCATGTCGCAGGCCAGCGTGATTTCGCTGCCGTTGCCCGTCGCCCGGCCGCGGATGAGGGCGATGGAGGCGACGGACAGGCGGGTCAGACGCGCGAGAAAGTCAGGCCAAGGCGGCAAGCCTGTGGGTCCCGCCGGCATAGAGGTCAAGTCCTCAAGCTTGGCCGTGAAATCGGAGTGATTCAGGAAGTAGTCGTCGACCGCGCTATCAAAGACCACGACTCTGACCTGCTCGTCGGCCTCGAGAGCGCCCATGAGTTCCTGGAACTCCCGAACCATTTCCGGGCCCATCACGTTGATCGGCGGGTTGTCGATCGTGACACGCCAATACGCGGGGGACCGCCGGGTCACGCGGATCTGTGCGGGCTTCGTAACTGCGTTTGCAGTTGTCATGGCATTCTCCTGTCTATTTGTTTGCCTCGGAAATCGGCTGATTGCCGCCAACGCTTTCTCGACATTTGGATCATTCGTTCCTTGCCGGCGGTTGGTCGATGACTGCCGCGCCGGCCTTGCTGACGATCTCGTCCTGGGAATCCGTGCCTCCCGAAGAACCGATTGCGCCGATAATCACTCCCTGTTCGATTAGTGGGATGCCGCCACGCGAGGCAATGATTCCATCGAACGCGAGTAGATAGTTGAGCTTCATAAGATTGATACCGTCCTCGAAGACCTTCGTCGGGCGCCGGAACGTCGCGGCTGCTCGTGCCTTGTGTTCCGCAATCTTAATGGAGGCAAGCATCGCGCCGTCCATTCGTTGAAAGGCGACGAGGTTGCCGCCGGAATCGACCACCGCTACGTTCATTTTCCAATCCCGCTTCTTCGCCTCTGCCACCGCCGCGTGAATCATCGCGTTGGCCAGGTAGAGTGATATCGGCCGGCCATACGGAGTGTCGAAAGGAATTGTGTCGGGCACAAAATCGAGAGGATTTGTTTCTGTGGGCTGCAGCGCTCGACTCGCACTGGCGGCGGTTCCTGTTTTCTCATTTGACATACGTCCTCCTTCAATGAATCGCAACTTTCCGCATCTGTCCAGCTCCGCGTCGTGTTAGACCGCGCTCAAAAGCCCATCGCTCGCTCCCCCACACGGGCCATGTACGGAGCGCCGAGGCAAGGGAAATGGGCGAGCAGACCGTTACGGCCCCAACGTCATCTTGCGTCATCTTTCCGTTTGCGATGATGCAGAGGAATACATCGATGCCGCCGTCAGCGAGTGCCCAGCCATTGTCGGGTAGAACGCCGGCTGCACGGCACGTGCCGATTACCATTTTCCTACGTGCGCACCGCCATCCACGTGCAGCACCTCCCCGGTCACTTGACCGGCTTCTGTTAGATAAACGATCGCGTCGACGATGTCTTTCACTTGGGAAATCTGACCCATCGGTTGCCACACCTTGAGGAAATCCTTCGACTGCCCCTCGTGCATGGGCGTATCGACAACCCCCGGCGCAACGGCGTTGAAGCGTATGCCCTGTTTGGCATATTCCATCGCCAGGCTGCGCGTAACGGCTTCAAGGCCGCCCTTCGTCATCATCGCAACGGACGAATTTTTCCCGGCGATGGGGTGATTCACCTGCGCCGCCGAGAGGTTGACGATGCTTCCGCCCGTGTTCTGGGCCAACATTTGCTTGATGACCATTTGGCTCATCAAGAGAAAACCTTCGAGGTTGACGGAAACTAGAGATCGCAGATTGTCGACCGTGTAATCCGTGAAGGGCTTCGTGAAATATAAGCCTGCGTTGTTGACCAGCGCATCGATCGATCCGAATTTGCTCTCGGCGACTGCGGCGATGTTCGCCGCGGTTGCCGCTTCGGCAACGCTTCCGTCAACGAGCGCGAGCTTATCCGACGCCTCGAACGCGCCCGACTTCGTAATGTTTCGCGAATTCGCCACCACATTGTAGCCTCGCTCCAGGAACGCCTTCACAAGCCCTGCTCCAATTCCCTGCGAACCACCGGTCACGATTGCCGTTTTCCGCGTACCCGTCATTTCGAGCCCCCTCTGCTTCCCACTCCGGCGGCTGCGCCGCGTTCGCGCCGTCCTCTCGCTCTGGCGAGATTATGCGTTCGCACGAGGCTTACTCGCGGTTGCACCAGCCGATTTTGAAATATTGGCCTGGACATTTGCCGAACCGGAAACGCCAAGCTGGGCGCCGGCCAGGGCCACAGTCCCACAGAAGCTACGGCGATTTTGGTTGATTTCCGTTTTTGAGTCCCGTTGGCTGAGTAATCCACTCCGCCGTTCGCATACGGGCACGTTCTCTTCCAACACAAAGACAGGCCACCGTCCGCCGTCCGCCATTGAATTTAGACAGGTTAGTTGGAATTTTGCGGGCATGAGCAGATGTTCCTCTCTGCCAGCCTGTCGTTGGGTTGTCCCTGTGTGTCGCTGGGGCGACACGCGATCCCGAGTATCCTAGCGGCTGCGGAGAGTGTGCGATGTAATTTCAGCAGTGCTGCTGCCTCGGTCCCGCCGTCAACCCAGTCAGCGCGCGAAGACACAAGTGGTTTGCGAAGGCGCTCACGCGCTGAGGGGATAACAAAGCCGGATAAATCGGTGTCCCGATCGGCTAAGACGGCGGAACGAATCGGCATTTGCTGATTCGTTCCGCGCACTCAGCTACATCGCATAGCCAGGCGGATTGTTGTGCGTGGGGCTTTCGAGGGATTGTGGCGGGTGGTGGGTTATGTGGTGAATGTCATAAAGTCCCGCAGGCGCGAGTTTGATTGAAAGAGCAGGGAGGAGACAATAGCGCGCCCCGTGCATTCGACCGCCGCACCGCGCGCCTTCGTATCGATCTTAAAGGTTCGGATAGCCGCATCATCCGCGGGTTCCCCGCCACAGGGGCGGGATTTGGTTGTGCCTGCACGCCTGCGATCTTTTGCTGTGCCCGCCAATATTTCTGCCCTTGTCCCAACTCGGCTGTTCGATTCCTAGACCACGTCGTCGATTTTTCCCCAGGACGCGCACGATTTGTTCGGCCGAGATGCAAACCGAGCGCCGTTCGTGCGCGCTTCAGGCGGGACTTCAAGGTTGTCATCTTGATTCTCAACGTGTCCGCGGTCTCCCTCGCGGACAAGCCGGCTATTTCGCACATTTGAAATGCGAGGCTCAGTTTCGGAGATAAGCGGGCAAGGGCCCCGCGAAGCATTTCTTCCTTTTCCGATTGTGCGCTAACGGTCTCCGGATTTGGTCTCGCGTCGACCAGTTCATTAGCGAGTGTTGTCTCGCCGCCTCCCGGAGCTTCATCAAGCGAGACAATTTCTCGGCGAGCAGAGCTACGCAACTTCATCGCCGTAACATTGATGACAATTCTCGTGAGCCACGTGGACACTTCCGAGCGGCCCTCGAACTGGCCGATGTGCTTGTGGGCGGATAGAAGGGCGTCCTGCACCGCGTCTTCAGCGTCCTCGACATTGCGAAGCCTCCGAAGCGCGATGCGAGAGAGCATGGGAGAGCAGCGGGAAGCTACGCCGCCGAGATCTATCTGGCGGTCAGCGAACACTTCGTTCTGTGTGGAACTCACGGCCTTCCTCCTCGAAGAGGGAATCGATCACGAGTCCATTTAAAGCATGTGGCCTTCCAAACCCTGTTCGTGAATTTGTGTGCGCGGGAACTCACTTGCGGTGAATAACCTAGCCGCTTGAGCGTGCCGAGATCGGTCCCAGCGATGAAGTGCCGAACGGCGGCGGGCCGTCATTCATCGGACAGGGCGTTGACACATCAGCACGGAAATAAGGCGGAACTTGTGGCGATGCGTGCGGCAGCGTTCTAATCGCTCAGAGAAGCAGACGGTTAAAAGCTTTAAGAGTTGCGCTGGGGTGGATGGGATGGTGAGGGCCCAGTCTGCCGCCGCTGAATAAACCTTTGATATTCAACCCTGGCCTTTGCTGGTAGAATATCGCACCTAATCCAAACGGTGCACACCTCTCTGCACTCGACTCAAACAGACACCTGGTGCGTCCAATTTGGCCTCCCACATTCTGAAGCGAGCCCGGACTTCATAGAGGTGCTAAATGAGCGAATCCGCCGCATCACCAAGCAAAGATCCCCGCGCAAGTTCAATTCCAGATGGCACGGCTTCTTTGGAATCGATCCTCTGCACCGAGGAGTTGCAAAGTCGTCTGTCGCATCCACCGAATTAACGATCAGGAATTATTGCAAGCCATTGACGCCGCCATTGCTCGTGATCGGACCGCGCGGCAGCAGAGATCGGAACTCGCCGAGTTGCAGAGGCATTACAACCTTCTCACCCCGCGCGAACGCGAAGTTCTTCCCTTCGTGGTCGCGGGCTTCGCCAACAAGGTGACTGCCGCCGAATTGGGAACCAGCGAAATCACGATTGGGGTCCACCGAGGCCAGATCATGCGAAAAATGGGCGCTCGATCGCTGGCGGAGCTTGTCAGAATGGCGGACGCGCTCGGAATCACGCGCATTGCTCGGTCCGCCTAAATAAAAAACCTCCGAATGATCCAGACGTGTGGAAACCGGGAGGTCGAGAGGATAAGATGAACGGGTTGGTGAGCCACGCCAGCATAGAAACCTGCGTTGCGGGCGACCCTTTGAAAGGAGAGCACGATGAAGAAGTCCACAACACCGATTTCGCTTGCCGGCTCCCAGCTCGGCGAAGTGCGTCATGTTTGCGCATTTTTCAATAACGACGAGGAAGAGTATCGTGTGCTGCTTCCGTTCATCAAGGACGGCTTCGAGTGTGGCGACAAAGCGGTTCACGTCGTGAATCCGGGTCAACGTAACGACCATCTGCAACGGTTGGCCGCCGCAGGCATCGATCCGGCGGCCGCCGAGCAGAGTGGGCAACTAGCGGTTCGGATCAACACCGACGCTTACATTCGGGACGGCCGTTTCGATCAGGATCGGATGCTGGCAGCGTTCGAGCAGATGGCTAGCGGCAATGACGAGGGAGGATTCCCGCTGAGCCGCATTTGCTGCCGGATGGATTGGGCAATTGAAGATCGGCGCTATATTGACGATCTCGTTGAATTCGAATCGCGCGTAAATGACGTGTGGCGCAACCACGACGATGCGGTTATCTGCACCTACCATCTCAACAAGTTTGGGGGAGACACCGTGATTGACATTATGCGAACGCATCCCATGATCATCATCGGTGGCCTGCTGCAACGGAATCCGTTCTACGTGCCGCCCGAGGAGTTCCTGCGCGAGGTCCGCCAACGTCGGGCCACGCGGCCTTCCTCGCGCACCACGGCTGCCTGATATGGAAGTCCAACCCGGAGTTTCATCAGGCGAGATCAAGCACCTTCAACGGTGCATCAACGATCTTGTCAGCCTGCTTGCTCTTCCGGCCATCTGGAGTGGCGGCGATCCATCCCAGGTTCTCCATACTTTGCTTGACGCGCTCCTGCGCATGCTGGCCCTAGACTTAGTCTCTGTGAGGCTGACCGATTCGGGCGGTGAGGCGCCCGTTGAGATCGTCCGGATCGCCGAATCGCGAGGACCTATGCCCTCGGCGCACGAGATCTGCGAAGCGCTCAGCGAGGGTTTGAAAAACGGCTCAACGAAATGGCCTCCACTCCTTCGGGACCTTATGGGTGAGGAAGACGTTTCGATCGTGCCTCTGCCACTGGGGCTACATGGCGAACTTGGCGTAATCGTTGCTGCGGCTCAGCGGGCGGATTTTCCACGGCAGACGGAGACGCTTCTTCTGAGCGTCGCGGCGAATCAGGCCCCCATCGGACTGCACGAGGCGAGGCTCCGGAGGCAACAGAAGCGTCTGGCCGCGGAACTCGATCAAAAGGTCGCGCAACGAACTGCCGAGCTCGCCGCAGCCGAGGAGCGGTGGCGCTCTGTTTTCGAGAACTCCGCCATCGGCGTTGTGCTTGCTGATCTGAACGGCCGATTTCTTGCTGCGAATCCCGTGTATGAGGAGATGTTGGGCTATACCGAGGAGGAATTGCAGAGGCTCTCTTTTGTCGACATCACCCACGATGAGGATCTCGAACTGAACCGGACCCTCATCGGGGAGCTATTGTCGGGAAAACGGCAGCAGTTTCAGATCGAGAAGCAATATCGGCGAAAGAACGGCAGCCTGATGTGGGTTCGCAACAATGTTTCCGTTGTACCAGGCACGGAGCGAGTGCCACGGTTCCTCATGGCGCTCTCCGAGGATATTACGAAAGGCAAACTGGCGGAAGAGGCTCGCCGATACAGCGATGAACGGCAGCGTGTTACCGTTGAAACGGCCAGTGATGCCATCGTCAGTATTGACCAGAGCGGAGAAATCCTATTTGCAAATCCCGCGACGACGAGGATCTTCGGCTACGAATCTTCGGAACTGATTGGGCAGCCGTTGACGATACTGATGCCGGAATACTTCCGGGAATTACACAAGATCGGTTTCGGGCGCTACCTTGGTACGGGTCAACGGCACATCAATTGGCAAGGCACAGAGTTGATCGGACTTCACAAAAATGGAGAGGAGTTTCCCATTGAAGTCTCCTTCGGGGAAATTAATGAGAACGGCCATCGCCTGTTTACCGGCTTCATACGGGACATCAGTGAGCGGAAGCGGGACGCGGAAGCCCTGCGCGCGAGCGAACGCGATCTCAGCTTGATCATCGAGACGATTCCCGGCCTGGTCTGGTGCGCCGCTCCGGACGGCGAACTCAACTACCTGAATCGGAGAATACTCGACTACACCGGGACGAGCCCTGAGGCTTGGGCGCAGCTCGGCTGGGCCAATTTCCTTCACCCGGACGATGCCGAGCCGACCGTGCGCGAGTGGTCGCGCGCTGTCGCAACCGGCCAGCCGTACGATAACCAGTGCCGGTTCCGCCGGTCCGATGGCGTCTACCGGTGGTTTCACTTGGCCGGCCAGCCCGCGCGGGATAAGGAAGGCAGAGTAACTCGCTGGTACGGCTTGCTGATCGATATCGATGACCAGAAGAATATAGAAGAGGCTCTGCGCGATAGTCAGACCCGCTTGTCGCGAGCGACACGGACGGCCACGGTTGGCGAATTTGCCGCCTCGATTGCGCACGAAATCAGCCAGCCTCTGGCCGCGGTCGTGACGAACGGGCACGCCTGCCTTCGTTGGCTTTCTGCGCACCCACCCAGCCTGGCTAAAGCACAAGAGGCTGCCCAAAGGATTGTGCGCGACGGCAAGGGAGCCGGAGAAATCGTGCGGCGCATCCGGGCCCTTTTCAAGCAGGCACCTCTGGACAAAGTCGAACTCGACCTGAATGAGGTCATCGGCGGGGTGCTGCGCCTACTCAGTGATGAGGCTGTAAGAAGGCGTATCGCCGTGGAGACGGACTTGGCCAAAGATCTTAGCCCTGTGGCGGGCGATCGTGTACAGTTGCAGCAACTGCTTTTCAATCTGGTCCTCAACGCGATCGAAGCAATGGACTCCGTCGACGATCGTCCCAGGAAGCTTTTCATCTCGACGAAACGGCATGGCCTCGAAACCGTTCTGGCCGAGATACGGGATAGCGGCGTAGGACTGAAGGATCCGGAAAAAGTCTTCGAAGCCTTCTTCACCACGAAAGAAAACGGAATGGGTATGGGGCTAGCAGTTTGCCGCTCCATCATCGAGGCACATCAGGGCCGGCTGTGGGCCGCGTCCGGCAAAAACGCGGGCACCACCTTCTCATTTACCCTTCCGGTGACAGGGCTTCGGGCAGCGTCATGAATCCGATCCTTGTCGCTCAATCATCCGTGCGCGCTGCGATGAAGATTTCTGTATGAAGCGGGCCTGACAGAGAAGACCGGGGTCTTCCATTGCAAACCGCGTTTCATCCCGCGCATGAAGTCCGGCGGCTATCACGGGCCAGCTTGCTAAGCAATGCGGCTGAGTTGGCCGAATACAAACCCTCAGTCTTTGAGATCCACAAACCTTGCCTGAGCCAGCCGTAGAACGAGGGTAAAAATCATCGCGGCGGAAACGCCGAACATCAGTGTGCCGTTTGCTGCTTCCAGCGGTCCCAGTAATCTCCATGTCGATGACATGATCAGGCCACCTGAGCCTAGGGTTGTGTAGTTGCCGGCGGAGTGATAGTAGGCGGTGCCGAACTCGTGAAATTCTCCGCAGATTACAAAAACGACCGCCCACAAGGCGATCTCAATTTGGTGCGCCACGAGCGCGAATAAGATGATCAGCGCAGCGGTCGCAAAATTAATCCACAAGCTCGCTCCCTCTATGCCGAGCCTTTTTCCCCGGCGAACAATGGCCACCGTCGCGCCTAAAGGCAGCAAGTGGACAAAGAGCGTAGATACGAAGGCGATTATGCCCACCGCCAACGGGACCATCACCGAGATTCCGTGAACTTGTGTCATCCTTCCGCCACCCGCGGATGGAGCCGATTGTTTTTTTAAGCCGCGGCAGGTATTTTTCGTTCGCCTTAGATTGGATGCGTGACTCCACAAAAGGATTGGAAAAATCTCAGTGAGCCATTGTGGCGCCACTTCGAAGGCGATCTCCAGCGCCTCCGTCGCTCCCAGCGGAAGGCTTGCGTCGCCGCATAGCAGACGGGGCGGGATCCGGTGCCTCCGAAAGACGCCTCACAGCAGTTCCGACGCGCCGTCCGCGGCATTCGGCGGCGCGAACACGCACTGCCAGCAACATGAAGAGCGTCGGAGACCGTCTTAGCGCGTAGAATCACGGCCAGGCCGGAATCCTAACGGGTGAAATTAAAAGGAAAGAAAATTTGCCCGGTGCGCCTGGGAGTAATGTGTGACTGCGGGTCTCCCAAGTACCGAAATGGTCGACCACGGATGCGATCTCACCTTCTCGGCGAATTGATACCAAGGTCCAATTGCGCTCTCGCACGGAGCGGTGCATATTTATTGTTGAGCGCCGAACAGAAAGGACCGCCGTCGAGGATTCGAATTGGCGTTGTGAGGATTGCCTTCGCGGCGAGGGAATGTGATCCAGCTTAGCAACGACGGGCAAGCTGAATGACAACTAAAAGACCACACGATTTGTAGAGCACAAAGGAGAATGTCTAAAAACAGGAGCCGGAATATAAAGGAGAGGTCTTATGACCGCCGCTACCGCGCCATCCGCGCCAATTATCGAGGCCATCAAGCAAAAAGCCAAGCGGCTGAGCATTCTTTCGATGATGTCGACCACCGCGGCTGGTTCCGGACATCCGACATCCTGCATGTCCGCGGCAGAGCTGGTGGCCGGAACGTTTTTCTACGCGATGAAATTCGATCCGAAAGACCCTAACTCGCCGGATGGCGATCGCTTCGTTCTCTCCAAAGGCCACGCCGCGCCGGTCCTTTACGCCGCGCTCGCTGAGGCAGGCGTTTTCCCGGATTCGCGTCTGATGACGTTGCGCCAATTTTCAAGCGAGCTGGAAGGCCATCCGACACCGTTTATTCCCGGTGTCGACGCCGCGACAGGTTCGCTTGGCCAGGGACTATCCGTCGGTTCGGGGCTCGCGATCGCCGCGCGGACGGACAAGAGTCCGACGCGTGTTTACGTGCTGATGGGCGACGGCGAAATGGCTGAGGGCCAAGTATGGGAAGCGGCAGCGTTCGCCGCGCATTTCAATCTCGACAATATTACGGTTCTGGCGGACGCCAATGAGTTGGGCCAAAGCGAGCCGACAATGTACCGGCACGACATGGAAATTTACCGCAAGAAATTCGACTCGGAAGGCTGGGCGACAGAAATCATCGATGGCCACGATGT
>Ga0302326_10030335_pt1 | contig 10825 bp, 10 predicted proteins | sample Palsa_T0_3_FD_202264 | JGI IMG/M metagenome (GOLD analysis project Ga0302326, IMG submission 202264) | Peat permafrost microbial communities from Stordalen Mire near Abisko, Sweden - Palsa_T0_3 | ecosystem: Environmental > Terrestrial > Soil > Palsa > Peat permafrost | place: Sweden: Abisko...
CGTCGATCGCAACAACACCCGACACCTTGCGTTCGGCGGCGGCGTCCACCGTTGCCTCGGCTCGCACCTGGCTCGCCAGGAACTGATGATCGCGCTCGAGGAGATCTTCACGTCCCTCGGACCGTTCAGCATCCCCGAAGGCGAAGAAGTCAACTTCGTGCCGGGAATTCGCACTGCCCACAGCCTTCCGTTGGAGTGGAAGGCGTCGGTCACCACGTAGCAGTCACTTCACGACCAGGCCGGCGTCCACCGAGTGCGTGATACCGGTGATGTAGCGGCCCGAGGTGCCACACAGGTAGACCATGGCTTCGGTGATGTCACTGGGTTCGATCACCGGGACGTTCGGCAACAGGTTCTGCATGGTTTCTCCGAATTCGGGGTGCTCCACCGTGTATTGCATAAACTGTTCGTTGACGACCATCGGAGTCATCACCCCGGTCGGATGCACTGAGTTCACCCGAATGTTCTTCTCCGCGAGGCTGTTCGCATAGTAGCGCATCAAGCCGACGACTCCATGTTTGGCCGCGGCGTACCCGGCCGTACCGTGACTCATGGTGCTAAATCTTGCGCCGCCTGCCTTGAGGCCCGCCGAGGAACTTGTGATCACGATCGCGCCGCCCTCGGCGTTGTCCAGCAGTGCCGGCAGTGCCGCCTCGATGGCGAAGTACACGCCGTTGAGCATCACGTTGACCGCATCGAGGTATGCAGTGATCTGGTGTGAGGGCTCGCCGAGGATCGGCATGATCCCCGCGTTCGCCAAAACGAAGTCCAACCGGCCGAACTCGGCGACACCGTTGGCGACGACGGCTTTGAGGCGGTCGAAGTCGCGGACATCGGCCTGCTCGGCGAAGATGCGTCGCCCGGTCTTCTCGACGAGGTTGACGGTCTCGTCGAGGTCCTCGCGCGTCGCCATCGGATAGGTCACGCTGTCGATCTGCTCGCACAGGTCGACGGCGATGATGTCGGCGCCTTCCTCGGCGAATCGCACCGCATGCGAGCGGCCCTGGCCGCGTGCGGCGCCGGTGATGAAGACGACTTTTCCATCAAGTCCATTGCCCATGTTCAGGTCTCGCTTTCTCTTTTAGCTGCGGAATCGAGCGACAAGTCGGGTGGCGCTAGCATCTTCGTTGATCTCGCGGAGTACCAGGTAGTTGACGCCGTGCCAGGCGCGACGGTTGTAGATGCCCAACGAGATCCGTGTTCCGGGTCCGCCGGTCGCAGAAGGAACCGCCTTCACCTTCTCCAGGCCCTTCATCACCCCGAGCGGGGTCAGCGTCTGGGCGAAGCCGATACCGCGCGCCATGGCGTCGGCACAGTCGAACGCCAAGGTCGGGATGCAGTTCTCCTGCCGGTATCCCCACCGCTTCTCGAAGCGCGCCTGCATGGCCTGCCCGACCCGGTTTTCCTCGTCGTACTGGTCGACGCCGATCCACCCCTGCAGGCCCTTCATCCACTGCGGCACCACGTAGCAGTTGATGAACGCCGTGCACATGTAACGCGGAGGGCTGTAGTCGGCGGCGATGAACGCCGAGTTCATCTCGATACCCGGTAGGCCGAAGCCGAAGTACGCCACCGCATCCGGGTTCCTGGCTTGCAGCCGCGCGACTGTCCTGGTCAGGTCGCGATCGGTCTGGCCGACGCCCTCGCTGTGCACGATCTCTAGGCCCTCGCGCCGACAGGCGTCGGTGAAGAATTCGGCATACTCATAGCCGGGCGCTGAACGCTCAAAGACGACCGCGACGGTGTTCAGGCCGCGGTCGGCGATCGCTTCGGCAATCAGATAGCCCTCCTCGGGCAGACTGCCATTGCCGAACCCGAACATGTACTCGTCGTACTGACGGTCGGTGCCGCTCCAGGTGATGGTCGCGACCTTGCGTGGCGATGTGGCCATATGCTCTTTGACCGCAAGGGAATTGTCGCTGATCATCGGCCCGATGATGCCGACGCAGCCCTCGTCGGCGAGTTCCTGCCACGCCTTCACCACGTCATGAGCATCGCCGCGCGGCAGCCCTTCGACGTCGCGGATGATCAGCCGGGCGGGCCGGTCCAGAATGCCGTTCTCGAGAGCCTCGTCGAACGCCAACCGGCATGCGTCCAGGAAGGACTGCTTGACGTCCTCGATCGGAAAGTCAAGACAAATACCAACTTTCACCGACGGCGACCCTGCCGGAATCCCGCCGTTGATATCACGCCCGGTCACGCTCACTCTCCTTCAATGATCGTTGCACACCTTGCGGGGTGACCACGAGGTCCAATGCACTGTGAACGGTCGGCGTGGCGTTGCACACCGCTTTGATCGCGTTGAGTGCCCGGGTCGCCGTTGCGTCGCCGCCAGGAAGCTCCCCGCCGTCCAACTCGAGCTGTACCGAAACGTTGGGGGCACCGTCGATGTCGACACGGGTGAAACGGCGTCCCTTCGATCCCGTGGGTCGAAGGGGTGACCAGGAGTCGCCCGGCTCGTCGGGCATGGTGTAGACCCACGACATGCGCAGCCGCGGCTCACCGTCCACGATGCCGTCGAACCGCAACCTCACCGCCGCTACCGTGCCTTGCGGAATGGCGCCCGCCCCGAATTCGTAGTCTTTGTCGGCCACCGCAAGGTCCTGATACGCGTTGATGGACTCCAATTCCCAGCCGTAGCCGTCGGCCAGCATCCGCAGAGCGCCCTCGAAGTGCACTGTCCACACATCAGCGGGCAGGTCGGTGGTCGGGCCCTGCGGCACGGTGCCAAAGCCTAGTGCCATGAACGACAACGGGTCTGAATAGGTGCCCTGTAGCACGCGTTCGGCCACCCGAACGGTGCGCGGCGCCTCAGACAGCGAGCCGAGATACACCGGCAACGCATCGGTGGTGAACCCTGGCGCGATTCCAGTCCCCATGAAGGCAGACTGCCCAGCAGCGCAAGCCTTCTCGAGCTTGGCGAGCATGTCCGGGGGCAGGGACTTCGGGTAGACCAACCGGATGAATGTGGTGGTGACGACGTTCTTTCCAGACTCCAGTAGCCGGCACATCTCGTCGATGACGTCGTCGACCTCACGACCGAACTCGGTGGCCATGTAGGTCACGCAGTCGGCGTCGAGGGCGCAGAACTCGTCGAAGCTGCCGATGGCCCGCACCCCGACCGGGTCGACACCGACGACCTCCCCGGAGTCCATCCCGACCTTGGCTGGGGTGTGCACAAGGTGGCCGACCAGTTCGATATCGGGTCGCTCCAAAAGTTGACGCAGGACGAGTGTGCCGGTGTGGCCGGTGCCGTAGTGGGCGACCCGGTAGCGCTTCATGCCGGGGTCCCGCTGGTTGCGCGCGCGCCGACGGCCTGTCTCGTTACGACGTCTCGGCCTGCGATCGGGTCACGGATACCGGGCTCGGCCGCCACAAGATGCGGAATCGCGTTCACCGCAGCCATTCCCGTGAGTGCGATCGCGGAGTTGAGGTTCTTCTCCCCGTCCTGGGCATCGAAGCACAATTGCATGCGCATGTTCGGGCGCCCGACCACCCGATACACGACAGCGCTGGCTGCTTCGGCAACCGGACGCGGCCAGGAGTCCGGCCATGGCGTACTGGACACGGTCGCGAAGTACTGCACCGAGACCACGGCTTTGCCGTCGACCTTGCCGGCGAGTTGCCACCGGTGGGCGCAGATCGTCCCGGCAGCGAGTACGCCGACATTGGTGTCGAGATCGGTGGGGGCCTTCAGCGTCTCCCAATCGAGGTCGACCACGTCCAGCTCGTACCCGAGGATGTCAGCGATGTAGCGCACCACGGTCTCCCAATCGTGGTTCACCTTGCCCGAGGCGATCCGCGCGGGGACATGGCCATCGGGCTTGCCGAAGCCCATGGATTCGTGCAACACCTCCCAGATCGGGTAGGTCTGGTCGAGGCCGAGTGCATACTCGTCCATCCGGTAGCTGTCGACCTGACCGGCGCCTGCCAGGAGCGCGGTCGGAATGTTCAGGCTGGCGACGCCGGGTTCGCTGCCGGTGGCGTAGAAGCTCGATCGCCCTTCCCTACAGGCGGTTTCGATGGTGTCCCGCCAACCCTCCGGTGCGGCGGGGGGGTAGACCATCGGGATGGTGGAGATGGTGACGACGTTGATCCCCGCCCGAAGTAGTCGCGCCATGTCCTCGATGGCCTGCTCTTCGCGACGAACGGCGGTGCCGCAGTAGCAGAAGCAATCCGGTTTGAGCGCGATGATTGCGTCGACGTTGTCGGTGGCGAGTAGCCCGATGTCGGGGAGTCCGCACAACGATCCGGCGTCGACGCCGACCTTGGCCGGTGTCGTCACGAGCACGGCGATCAGGTCAAGAGCCGGGTCATTGATGATGCCGCGCAACGCTTCCCGGCCCGTCATACCGGTTCCGCCATGGGCAACTCGGTATCCCATGACTAGTTGGAGAGCCCTTCGGTGACGAGGGTGGTGACACCCGAACCGGCGGCGGACTCGATCCCCTTGACCTTGGAAAGCAGCTTGACGATGGCCTCGCCCGCCGACGCCATGTACTTGACGCCGCACAATTCGGCGTAGTTGACCAATGACAGCTCATCGATCACACCGAGATCCAGGTAGGGCTGAAGACGTTCCAGCACCTGTGCTGAGGTCCCGACGAACTGGACTTTGTCGATCGCCTCACGCGGGGTTCTCGCGCATACGTCGAGGGCCTCTTCGCGAGAGATCCACGGCGGGATGCAATCCCGGGAGAACATCCAGTTCTCACCGTAAGGATGGGTCAGACCCCACCGCGTGTATGTGGCGCTGGTCGGCGTCGCCAGCATGGTGTTCCACAGGACGAACGGATGTTCGCGTAACTCGCCGAGATTCACTTCGTCCTCGTCGAGGACGGTGATCATCGTAACCGAAATCTTGATGCTCCCAGGGTCCCGGCCGGCGCGCTCAGCATGCTCGCGAACCGTGGCGACGTCCTCCGCGAACCGTTCGGGGCTGTCATCGCTGGCGCCGGGAATGTAGGTGAACCAGCCGTCGGCGTACTTGCCGATCAACTCGAGTACCTCTGGCCCGCCGCCTGCCACGTAGACCGGCGGAGCTGTGTCGCCATACGGATGAACCGCGACGATTGCGTCTTTATGCTTCCATACGATTCCGTCATCGCTGACGGGATCGGTTGTGCGAAGGAACTTCTGCACCACGCGCAGGGAATCCGACAGCTTTTCGTTTGCTCCCTTCCGCGCGATCCCGTAGGGCTTCATCTGCTTGTTCTCGCCGTTCGCCAAGAGCAGGCGAACCCGGCCCTTGGTGGCGTGGTCCAGTGTCAGCACGCTCTGGGCGATGACCGATGGCGGACGTCGAACTGCGTCGATCACTCCGTAGTGGAACTTGATGGTGCTGGTCTGCGCGGCCGCCGCCGCGATGATTGGCCCGGTGTCCATGAACGCATTGAAGGTGGGCAGCAGTGTGGCGACATCGGTGATGTCGGGTGTCCACAGTGAAGTGGGATGGGTGAAGCAGAGTTGGTCACCGTAGATGATGAAGTCCATGCCTGCCGCCTCGGCGCCGACAGCTGCGCCGGTTGCGAGTTCAAAGGGCGGGAAATGGACCCCGTAGACGCCAACCTCCATTACGTCGCCAGCGACGGCGCGCGGTCGGTCAGCGGGTTCGCGGACGCCAGCGTGGGAGCGATCAGGGAGCGATCACCACGCTTCGCCCACCACCATGTGAGCGTAACGCAGCCAATGAGTAGGCCCCACATGATGATTGCGCCGAGGGCGCCGTTGGACTGCGGGCCGCCGGATTCCGGCTGCATGGCGATCTTGCCCGGGTACGGAACCAGGACTCCGGTCTGGGTCAACATTCCGGCGTACTTGGTGATGGCGTGCGGCAGGTAGGTGGCGGCGTACACGACGTTGCACAACACGATGTACGCGACGGCCTGCAGGCCCAGGCGGATGCCCGGTGATGTCGTCTTCGACTTCGCCCAGACGTCCAAGACCGAGTCGCCATCTGGTGTGGTGTTCCCGACGACGACGGCGGCGAAGACGATGAACGCGGCCATCGCCAATGGGATGTAGGACGGGAGCAGGCCCATGCCATTGCTGATCGCAAAACCGGGCACCACGCGGGAGAACGTCCAGAGATGCAAGTACTGCGCTTGAAGGCCTTCGATCGAGGCATCCCAGATGATGCCAACGACCAGTGCGCAGGACACGAGAGTGTTCACCCGATTGGTGTCGAACCGCTTGATGATCAGTTGGGCGATTCCTACCGCGATGAGAGCAGGCAGCAGAAAGTACATGATGTAGCCCGGTGGCGCGATCACCGGCAGTTGTCCCTGAGTCATGCCGATCGGCCCGATTGCCGGAAGCCGGTGGAAGTCAGGGTGAAACTGCGCGTACATGGCGTTGTCGAACGGCGCCTCGATCCACGACATCGCGAAGATTCCGAGCACGAACCACAGACCGGGAAGGACGCGTCCGCGCTTGTAGCTGAGGTACGTAAACGTGCCGAGCATGGAGAAGAACACCAGCCAGCACAGTGTCTCGAATACGACGACGCCCCAATACATGACCACACTCCTCTTCGATGAGGTCCCAAGCGATTCGAAGCGTATGACGCCGGTCACAGCGATGTCAAGCGGACACTTAACTATCTCGCAGGTAGCGGCGGGATAGCCCCTTGGCTCTAGGTTTTGGGCGGTACCGGTTGAAGCCCGTAGACGACGAAATTGGTCAATTCGTCGACGATCACGGCCTTGGTCGGCGGTTGCTCGCCTTCGCCATAAGACTCCGGTAGCAGCACGACGTTGGTGATCGCCGAGATGATTCCCATTCGCAGCACCAGGCCCGGAGTCGTCGACGTCAGCTCACTACGGCTGAGGAACTCGCCCATCTCCGGTCCCATTCCTTGCAGGACATCCGCGAACTGCCGGCCAATGTCAGCCGTGTCGAAATCGGGTGGACGCTCGACGAGAAGGTTGAGGATCGCACGAGCCAGGCCATGATGACTGTCAATCAGGTCCACCACCTCACCAACGAAACGGTGGACGACCTCCTGATGCGGCTGAGCCCGCAACGCGTCGTTGCGTCGCCAATCGTCGGCGAAGCGTTGAAGTGTGGTGAACAGCGGATTGACCACCGACGCGAGCATCAACTCCGACTTCGAGTTGAAGTATCGAAAGATCAGATTCTCTGATACGCCCGCGTTCTGGGCGATGTCCTTGGTCGTGGTGCCCCGGTAGCCTCGTTCGGCGAAGAGTTGCTGCGCAGAATCAAGCAGATGTTGCTGCGCCGTGCCGCGCTTGACACGCACCTTCTCCGCGGGTTGCTGCATCCGGACAGCATATTGGGTTGATCGCCGACCGCCGATCAGCTCGACACCATTGACGGCGGGGGCGTGAATCCGGGGTTCGCCAACGCCGTTGCCATACCGCTGCCGATCGGTCCGGTTTCGTCGAACAGCGTCGCCACGCCGGTCGCGACGCCTGAGTGGCTGTAGTGCGTCATCGACGCCAACCCGATGTAGACGCCCTCCGGCAAGCGACTGAGCGTGATTGTGTAGTCGGCGTTGATGAACTGCAATCCCTGGGTGCCCCAATGGCTTAACGAACTGGTGACGTCGCCGGCCATGACGGCGCGAGTGAAGGGCGACAGTGGCTCGTCGTCGACGAGCAGCTTGGTCTCCCGCATCCAGGCGAACTTCTGCCCATCGTGTCGCCACTCGTTGATGCCGACACCCGGACTGCCCGCGGCCGGGTCCCGGCCGAACGAGTGGAACACCATCGGGATATCGCCCGCCAACACAACCGGCTCCGCCGGGATTGCGGGCATGGTGATGGGCGACGTCCACACCGTGTCCTCGGCATGCTCGCTGCGGCGAAGGAACAATGCGCTGGCCCGGGCCACCAACACGTCGTTCTGCGTCATGACCGCGTCGACCAGTCGAAGTCGGCGGCCGTCGCGCACAACCGAGGAATGCATCTGCACGGGCTGCAGTGCCACCGGCCGTAGCAGGTCCACCGTCAGCCGGGCGGGCTGAAGGTCGACGTCGTCGACTTCTTGCTCGACCGCTCGGCCGAGCAACCCGCCGATGTAGTTACCGCTGAGTGACGGACCCCATGGCCCTCTCGCCAAAGGGGTTGGCACATAACCGCCGCCGTCGGTAACGAAGAAGCTGGTGTCTGTCATCTGCCGCTCCCTCGTAGCCGGCACCGCTCGAGGAGGATCTGTGCCAATTGTTTCGGATGGCTGAACATCACGTCGTGGCAGGCGTCGATGGGGAGCACCTCGTGCACGCCGCCGAGCGCGGCCATGCTCGCGTGCTGGGATTTTTGCGACAGGGCCCGGTCTCGGGTGGTCAATACCCAGGCGCGCGGCACATCGTCGGGAAATCCGCTACGGTCCACCGGTTCTGCGGGAATCCGCGCCGCTTCAGCGTACAACCTCGACATCGTCAGTCGTCGCTGTTCCCTCGTCATGCCGTTGCAGAATGCATATTGCATGGCCACGCGTGGAACCTTGAACGCTCTGCCGCCTCGCGCGGCAAAGCGCGCGAAGATCGCCAGCGGACCGCCCAAGGTGTCGACGATCGCCTGTCCCTGATGGGGGACGAACGCGGTAACGAGAACCATCTCGCGCACACGTGCGGGGCCAAGTTTGGCGACGACGCCGGGGACGGTCACGCCGGCCATCGAGTGGCCCACGATCACGATGTCGCCCAAGCGCTCCCGTTCGATGTCGTCGACGACGGAGTTCACCCACTCGCCGATGGTGGCGGTCGCCAAGTCCCCTGGCGAGCGGCCGCGGCCGGGAAGATCCACGGCGAGGGTGCGCAGTTCCGGTTCCTGACAATGCAATTCGGCGACAACGAGATCCCAGCAGTCGCCAGCGTGCGCGCCGCCGTGGACGAGCACGAGGTCGGGCAGCGCCATGGAGGGGCCCTTCATCGGTCGATCAACTGGGAGCTCAGCATATCGATGTCGGTACGGAAGTCGGTGAAGCTCCTACTGGCCGGCTCGATGGTGATCCAGGTGACGCCTGCCTCGGCGTAGGTGTCCAGTCGCGGCTGCACCGCGGCGCAAAATCCCGCGCAGTCGCCGCTGGCGAGCAGTTCGGCTTCGAATGGGACAAAGGCGACGTCGGCCAGGTCGCGGCCCGCCTCCGCGCGCTGCTTGTTCACTCTTGCGATCCAGTCGCCGAGCGTGTCGATGTCTCCGAGCGGGCGGGTGCGGGTGATCGCCGCCATCTCGCCCGACGCGGCCATCGGCATCCAGCCGTCGGCGACCTCGACGACCCGGCGTTGCGCGGCCGCGCCGTTGCCGCCGATCCAGATCGGGGGACCGCCTGTCGTCAGCGGCGGCGGCAATGCGACGTGGCCGCTCACCCCAAATTCCGGCCCGTCGTGGTCGAGGCCCGTCCATGTTGCCTTCCACGCGGCGATCGCCTCGTCGAGCAGCGCGCCGCGACGGTCGAAATCAGCTCCCAACGCTTCGAATTCGGCCTTCAAGTAGCCGGCCCCCGTACCGAGCGTGAAACGGCCGCCTGAGAGCAGATCGAAACTCGCGGCCGCTTTGGCCGTCAGATACGGGTTGCGATAACCCGACACCAGGATGTAGGTCATCAACCGGATGCGGGTGGTGGCGGCCGCGGCGAAGCTCAGCGACACGAACGGATCGAAAGCGTGGTGGCCCCCGCGAGCCAACCACTCCCGGTCGGGATACGGGTGTTCGGACATCGAAAAGGCGCCGAAGCCGGCATCTTCCACCAAACGCGCGACGTCGCCGATGCCTGCGCCCTCGCACCACCGGTTCCAGTGCTTGACGGCCCGCATCGGGAACATCAGGTTGTAGCGCACGTTGGTCCCTCGGGCTCCTTTTTGGGCACGACTATCTCACCAGGGATCGCGCGATGATCTCACGCTGGACCTCCGTGGCGCCTTCGCCGAGCCGCTTGACCCGCAGGTCGCGGAACCATCGCTCCAGTGGCAGTTCGGTGGAGATTCCCAGTGCGCCGTGAATTTGGATGCACCGGTCCAGGACCCGGTAGGCGGCCTCGGTTCCGAACATCTTGGCAACCGACGCGTCCACTCGGACGTCGCGTCCAAGGTCGGCGTTCCAGGCGGCTTGGTACATCAACAGCCGTGCGGCGCGCAGGTCCACCTCACTGTCCACCAGCATCCACTGGATGCCCTGCTTATCGGCCAACCTGCCCCCGAACACGTCCCGGTCCTTGGCCCATTGGCAGGTCATGTCCAGCGCGCTCTGCGCGATGCCGATGGGTCCGGCCGCATACACGATGCGGCCGTGCACAAGGAACTCGCTGGCCAACGAAAAGCCCTGTCCCTCAGCACCGATCAGTTGTTTGGCCGGGAGCCGAACGTTGTCGAAGTGCAGTTCGTAAGGGGCGAAGGACGCCATGACCGGGATACGGCTGAAAGTGACCCCTGGGGTGTCCTTTTCGAGAATGAAGGCCGAGATGCCTTGGCGACCTTCGCCGGTTCGGGCGTACACCACGCCCCAATCGGCATGTGGGGCGTGCGAAATCCACATCTTGGAGCCGTTGAGTAGATAGCTGCCGTTGTCGCGCGTCGCCTTGAGCTTGATCGCGCGCGCCGGATCCGATCCGCCGGAGGCCTCGGTGATCGCGGTGTACGCCTTGGACATGGTGCCCTCGATGACGGGTCTGGCGTACTTTGCGAACTGCTCGGGCGATGCCTTGAACATGATGTTGGGCGGATTGCCACCGAACGCACCAAGAGCCGGAAAGAAGGCTCCCATGCGGCATTTCGCGGCTTCTTCGGCGACCACCACTTGGCCGAGGACGCTGAGCCCGGCGCCGCCGAACTCCTCGGGCGTCTGCAGCGACCACAGTCCGAGCT
>Ga0302326_10030337_pt1 | contig 10824 bp, 9 predicted proteins | sample Palsa_T0_3_FD_202264 | JGI IMG/M metagenome (GOLD analysis project Ga0302326, IMG submission 202264) | Peat permafrost microbial communities from Stordalen Mire near Abisko, Sweden - Palsa_T0_3 | ecosystem: Environmental > Terrestrial > Soil > Palsa > Peat permafrost | place: Sweden: Abisko...
TTCGCCCATGGGGTCGAGTGCCGGAGCACTAGTGTGATGGTGCAGGTCAGAAATACAAGGACGGCAAGAGGCCGTCGGAAATGACGGCAAGAGGCCGTCGGAAATGACGGCAAGAGGCCGTCCGGAGAGCTACATCAAGGTCAAGGTTCCTGCGTGGGCAACGATTCGATTTAGACGGATCCTGCTCGCGGCGCTACTGGCGGGCAGTGTCTTCGCAGTCGCGGCGCCGGCGGCTGAGGCGGGCTTCGGCGTGTCGAAGTGGGAAGCGGCCACGTGCTCGGAATCGGGCTGCAAAGACAGTCCGCCCACCGGTCTCTACCTCCAGGCCGCCGGTCATCCCGACTTCGGGATCACCGACTTCGGGTTCAACTTCACAGAAGCCCTGGGAGTCAAGACACCGGAAGGGAACGTCAAGGACGTCCGCGTGGACCTGCCCCAGGGGCTGAGCGTCAACCCGGAAGCGACGGTCCAGTGCACCGAAGCGCAGCTCAACGCGTCAGCATGCCCGCCGGAAAGCCAGGTGGGCGTTGATGACGCGACGGGCACCGCCGACTTCACGCTGGGCGTCAAGGCGACGCTGCCGCAGGAATTTCCGGTGTTCAACATGGTGCGCAACCCCGGGGAGCCGGCGCGGTTCGGCGTGGAAATCAAAATCCCCCTGGTGGCGAACGTTCGCAGCTATCTCGAAGGCGGCATCAGCTGGCACCACGAAGCTGAAACGGCCGAAAGCAGCGGCGTCCCGACCGGCGACTTCCACGAGTTCTTCAAGATCGAGAACTTCCCCGAGTCGCCCGAACTGGTCGAGTCCAGGCTGATCTTCTGGGGCGTGCCACAGGAACACTCGCTCGTCGGCACGCCCACGGCCTTCCTGACGCTCCCGAGCACCTGCTCGAGCAAGCCCATCACCCACCTGCACGTGGATTCCTACCAGGAACCCGGGAACTTCCTCGCGTACGCAAGCGAATCACCGCTGACCACGGGCTGTGGTTCGCTGGCGTTTCACCCGGGTATCTCACTGGAAGCCGAAACCGCTCAGTCAGACCAGCCCGACGGAGTGAGGGGCGCGCTGCATGTGCCGCTCTCGACGGCCAGCCCGAGCCAGCCGAACTCGCCGAACGTGAGCAGCGCCGAAGTGACGTTGCCGGAAGGGATGACGCTCAACCCCTCAGCTGCGCATGAACTCGCGAGCTGCACCAACGCGCAGATCGGGCTCGGTACCAACAACGCGATCGGCTGTCCGGCCGGATCCCAGGTCGGGACCGTCGTCGTTGAAGCTCCGGGCGTGCCCGCGGGGGCGCTGACGGGCAGCATCTACCTCGCCCAGCAGGAAAGCCAGGTCCCGGAATCAGGTAGGGAGTTCCGTGTCTTCCTCGTGGCCGAAGCGCCGCAGTTCGGAGTCGGCGTGCGCCTTGAAGCCCAGCTGCGGGTAAATCAGCAGACGGGTCGCGTGACCGCGGTCATCGCGAACAGCCCGCAGATCCCGTTTGAAAACTTCAGGTTGCAGTTGAAGGGCGGTGCGCTGGCGCCGTTCGCGAATCCTCTTCCGTGCGAAGTCGGGCAGATCGCAGCGGCCGTCACGCCATACACCGGCGAGGCCGCCGCACTGGCCTCGAGCCCGTTCGCGACCACCGGCTGCGCCTCCTCGGCGCCGCCGTTCACGCTCACGCAGAGCACGCAGACCCAATCTTCAAAGGCGGGCGCCTACACCCCGTATACGCTCAATTTCGCACGCGCTGACGGACAGCAGTACCTCCAGCGTGTGAGCACCACGCTGCCGGCCGGCCTGCTCGGAGCGATCCCGTCGGTGGCGCTCTGCGGAGAACCGCAGGCCGCCCAGGGCAACTGCGCGGCGGCCAGCCAGATCGGGACCGCGACCGTACTCGCCGGCGCCGGGTCGATGCCCTATCCGTTCTCGGGCCCTGTGAGCCTGACCGGTCCCTACGGGGGGGCGCCATATGGGCTGTCGGTCGCAATTCCCGCGGTCGCTGGGCCATTCAACCTTGGCACGGTCGTGACGCGTGCGACGCTGAACGTCGGTCTCTACAGCGGGCGCGTCACGGCGACGAGCGTGCTGCCGACGATCGTGGACGGCGTGCCCCTGCGCCTGAAGGGCATAAGCATCGCGGTGAACCGTCCGAACTTCCTGTTCAATCCGACGAGCTGCGGGGCGCTTGCGAGCGAAACCGTGCTGGGGTCGACGCTCGGCGCCGCCCAGAGCCTCTCGAGCCCGCTGACGGTGAGCGGCTGCGCCGCGCTCCCCTTCAAACCCGTTCTCACGGCGTCGACCGCTGCCAAGAGCTCAAAAGCAAACGGCGCGAGCCTGGAAGTCAAGGTCGGCCAGGGTGCCCATCAGGCGAACATCCGACAGGTGATCCTGTCGCTGCCCCGGGCGCTGCCCTCAAGGCTCACGACCCTGCAGAAGGCCTGCCCCGTCGCGCAGTTCGAAGATGGCGAGCCGCCGGGAACGTGCCCGAGCACATCGCGCGTGGGCGGGGCCACGGTCAGCACACCCGTGCTCGCCGGCAAGCTCGCCGGGCCCGCCTACCTGGTCTCACACGGTGGCGGAGGGTTCCCGGACCTGGACCTCGTGGTCCGGGGGGACGGCGTCGAGGTGGTGCTCGTGGGCCACACGCAGATCGCCTCGGGCACCACGACCTCGAAATTCGAAACGCTCCCCGACGTGCCGATCACGGGTGTTGCCGTGGATCTGACGACCGGCCCACGGTCGCTGCTGGGCGCCAACGGCGACCTCTGCACGGAGCCTCTGACGGCACCCACCACGTTGATCGCGCAGAGCGGGACGAAGATCGCCCGCAAGACGACGATCACCGTCACCGGCTGCCCGGTGGCGATAGCAGCGCACCGGACCTCGGGTACGCAGGCGATCGTGACCGTGCTTGTGCCCGGCACCGGGCGCATCAGCGCCGGCGGCCCGGACCTGCGGCTGCTCATCCGTCACGTGAAGAAGGCCGGCAAGAAAAAGTTCGCGGTGCAGCTGACGCGGGCTGGCAAGGCCGTCCTTCAACGCGCCGGCCGGCTGAAGCTCAGGCTGCGCGTGGGGTTCGTGCCGCACTCAGGTCATGGCTCATCAAAGGCGTTTACGACCGTGACCTTCCGCTCCTAGCGGGACCTGCTCGGGCGGCCTCAGCGCCGGTCGGTGAGACGCAGGGCGAGCATCTCGGCCTCGGAGGAGCCTCCGACCGCCTTGACCTGCTGCTCGTGTGTGAGCCGCTCGATCACCGGAGCCAGGCCATCGAGGGCGGAGTCGGCGATCAGCTGGTTCGCGCAGCCCGCGCGCAGTGGCGCGATGCGAAGCTCCAGGTCATGGGGCTCGACGCTCGCGCCGAGGCTGAGATGGCCGCCCGTGATCGATCCCGGGACATGTGCCGCGAGCGCATCCGCGACGAGCTGCACATCGGCGAGGCGATCTGTCGTGAAGTGGGCTCGGGCGGCAAACACGCTGAGCAGGCGAGGCAGGATCGTGCGAGCGAGGCTGGCGGGCGCGATGCTCATCTCCATCGCGCCGGCGAGCTCGGCGTCGACGATGGCAGGCGGTTCGAGCCCATCCTCCGGGAAGCTGTCGAGCATCGCCAGCGGCGGCGTGGCGAACGTCATTCTGACTTCGGTGCCGTGATCGTCGGTGGTGCCCCCGAACTCGGCTCGCCGCGCGAGCGCCTGGATCACGGAGAGCCCGATTCCCGACACCTCATCGGAGCGTCGAAACTGCGGGCGGATCCCGCTGCCGTGGTCGCGCACGACAACCTCGAGTGCCTCAGAGCCGACGGACACGTCGATCTGAAGGGGACCTTCGGCACCTTCATAGGCATGCAGCACGACGTTGTTGCACGCCTCGGTGGCCGCGGTGCTGATGTCGTTGAGCGCGATCGCGTCGAGACCGATCGCTTCGGCCACGCCGGCGAGCATCTGTCGCACGAGCGCGACGTTCTCCGGCCTGTTTGAGAGGCTGAGGCGAACGTTGGGCGAACCCGCCTGACGACGGACGGGAGCCGGCAGCACGCGCTCCATCATACGCTCGGTCGCTCGCGGTGAATCGGTCGCCCGCCGGCAATCGAGCCGGCGAGGCGGATGCGGCTAGGCCATCCCGCTGGGGGCATCCGTAAGCGCTCGCAGCCGGTCAAGCGAGCGACGCAAGAGGCGTGAGACCTGCATCTGCGAGACGCCGACGCGCTCGGCGATCTCCGTCTGGGTGAGATCGTCGACGAAGCGCATGCTCAGCACGAGCCGCTCGCGCGCCGGAAGATGCTCCAGGGCAGCGCTGACGGTTGCCCCGAGCTCGACGAGCTCGTAGTGCTGATCATCATGTCCCACCGCATCGCCGTAGGACATCACCTCCTCCTCGGCGCTCGCTCCGCGAGGTGGCGCGTCGAGCGAGAGAGCTTCGTAGGCCTGGATGGCCTGCAGCGCGTCGAGGACATCCTCGCTGTCCAGCTCTAGATACTGGGCAAGTTGGTTGACTGTGGGAGCCCGTCCGGTCTGATTTGCGAGCAGATCCTGCGCGTCGCGCACCTTCAACGCTCGCTCCTGGGTCCCGCGGGGGACGTGAACGGCCCATCCGGAGTCTCGAAAGTATCGGCGCATCTCACCGAGGATGGTCGGCACCGCGAACGCCGGAAAGGGATGGCCGCGCTCGGGATCGAAGCGGTCGACGGCCTTCAGGAGGCCCATCGACGCGACCTGCAGAAGGTCCTCGAATGGCTCCGAGGAGCGGCCGTAGCGCCGGGCGAGGCTGCGTGCGAGCGGCATGAACTGCGCCACCAGCGAATCACGCGCTGCCGGATCGCCCTGCTCTTGCCAGCGCACGAACAGATCGTGCGGGTCCTCGCTCGTGCGAAGCGGTGCGGCCAGTGGACTGGCTGTAGTAGGCACTCTTACTGGCTCCTTCCTCGTTCTCGAGTTTGGTCCAGGCTCGGGGGCATTCTACCCCTCGGCCGGAAAACTAAGCATCACGTTTCATAAGAAGTCCTCGCGCTCCCCCGTACCCTTAGCCCATGTCAAGCTCCACGCCGCCGTCCATCAGCGAGATCCTCGCCACGCGCACCGGCGAGGAGCTGGAGCTGAACGACCGCTTTCTGAACCCGCAGATGGGGCGGATCCTGAGGACGTTGGGCTTCCAGAAGGTGTGGACGGGAGGGGAGGGGGCGCACCTGATCGACGATCAGGGAGAGCGCTACCTCGACCTGTTCGGTGGCTATGGGGTGTTTGCGATCGGGCGCAACCATCCCGAGGCGATCGCGGCGATCGAGCAGGTGATGGCGGCGCGGACTGGGAACATGCCGCAGCTCGGCGTGACGCTGCTCAGCGGCGTGCTCGCGGAGCAGCTGCTCGCGCGGGCACCCAAGAGCGTCGCCGCGATGATCCCGGCCAACAGCGGCACGGAGGCCGTCGAGGCGGCGATCAAGGTCGCACGCGCGGCCACGGGGCGCCCGCGCGTGCTGTACGCCGAGCACGCCTTTCACGGGCTGACGCTGGGCTCGCTGTCGCTCAACGGCGGAGCCGAGTTCCGCGATGGCTTCGGCCCGCTGCTGCCCGGTTGCGATCCCGTGGGATTCGGTGATCTGGGCGCCCTGGAGCGCGAGCTCGCACGCGGCGATGTCGCGGCGTTCGTGGTCGAGCCGGTGCAGGGCAAGGGCGTGAACCTGCCGCCGGAGGGCTATCTGCAGAGCGCCCAGCGGCTGTGCCGCCAGGCCGGAGCGCTGTTCGTGTGCGATGAGGTGCAGACGGGCGTGGGGCGCACCGGGCGTTTCCTGGCGCTTGAGCACTGGGCGCTTGAGCCCGACATGATCTGCGTGGCCAAGGCGCTGTCCGGCGGCCTTGTGCCGATCGGCGCCGTGCTCGTCTCACGCAGCGCGTTCGAGAAGGTGTTCGACGGGATGGAGCGCGCGGTCCGTCACGGCTCGACGTTCGGCGGCAACGATCTCGCGGCGGCCGCGGGGCTCGCGACGCTTCGCGTGCTCGACCGGGACGGCCTGATCGAGCGCGCCGAGCGTATGGGCGCACTGCTGCTCGAGCTGACCAGCCCGCTCACCGAGCGCTATGAGGTCGTGCGCGACGTCCGCGGCCTGGGGCTCATGTGGGCGATCGAATTCGGCGCTCCGGGCGGTCTCCTCGGGCGCTCGCTTTGGGAGGCGGTCGAGCGCCGCCAGGCGGGCCTCTTCTCCCAGCTCGTCACCGTGCCGCTGTTCCATGACCATAAAATCCTCTGCCAGGTGGCCGGGCATCGCATGAACACCATCAAGGTGCTGCCCGCCCTGAGCATCGAAGAGGAGGAGATAAGGCGCTTCGCGGCGGCGCTCGAGGAAACGATCGCCGGCGCCGAACGCTACCCCTCGGCGCTGGCGCGGTTCGGCCTGCGCACCCTCTCTCGTACCGGGACGGCGAAGATACACCGATAGCCTGGGCCGGATGCTCGTACGCAGAGATGACATACGCAACGTGGCGATCGTCGCGCACGTCGACCACGGCAAGACCACGCTCGTGGACGCGATGCTGTGGCAGTCCGGCGCGTTTCGCGTCGGCCAGGACGTCAACACGCGCGTGCTCGACTCGATGGACCTGGAGCGCGAGAAGGGGATCACGATCCTCGCCAAGAACACGTCGCTTCGCTACAAGGACGTCAAGCTGAACATCATCGACACGCCCGGGCACGCTGACTTCGGCGGCGAGGTCGAGCGGGGTCTGACGATGGTCGACGGCGTGCTGCTGCTGGTGGACGCATCCGAGGGGCCGCTGCCGCAGACGCGCTTCGTGCTGCGCAAGGCGCTCGAGGCCCACCTGCCGGTGATCCTGGTGGTCAACAAGGTCGACAGGCCCGACGCTCGCGTCCACGAGGTCATCGACGAGGTCTATGAGCTGTTCCTCGACCTGGACGCCGATGAGAAGCAGATCGACTTCCCGATCGTCTACTGCAACGCCAAGGCCGGGCGCGCGTCGCTGAAATACGACGCCGGGCACGCGATCGAGGAGGAGGACCTGGCGCCGCTGTTGGATCTCCTTCTCGAGCGGATCCCGGCGCCGACCTACGACCCCGAGCACCCGCTGCAGGCGCTCGTCACGAACCTCGACGCATCCCCGTATGTAGGGCGCCTTGCGATCTGCCGCGTGCGCCACGGCACGATCAAGAAGGGCCAGCAGATCGCCTGGTGCCGCGCCGACGGCTCGATCCAGCGCGTGCAGGTGGCCGAGCTGTACGTGACCGATGCGCTCGACCGGGTCGATGCACCTGAAGCGGGCCCGGGGGAGATCATCGCGGTGGCGGGCATCGCCGAGGTGACGATCGGCGAGACGCTCGCCGACCCCGGCGATCCGCGCCCGCTGGAAGTGATCACCGTCGATGAGCCGGCGATGTCGATCACGATCGGCGCGAACACCTCGCCGCTCGCGGGCAAGGACGGGGACAAGCTGACGGCCAGGCAGATCGAGGCGCGGCTGATGCAGGAGCTCGTCGGGAACGTTTCCCTGCGCGTGCAGGAGACCGAGCGGCCGGACACCTATGAGGTGCAGGGCCGCGGTGAGCTGCAGCTGGCGATCCTCGTGGAGATGATGCGTCGCGAGGGCTTCGAGCTCACGGTCGGCCAGCCGCACGTCCTCGAGCGCGAGATCGACGGCAAGCGCCACGAGCCCGTCGAGCGCCTGTCGGTGGACGTGCCCGAGGAGCACGTCGGCACCGTCACGCAGCTGCTGGCGGCGCGCAAGGGCCGCATGGAGCACATGACCAATCACGGCACGGGCTGGGTGCGGATGGACTACCTGGTGCCCGCCCGGGGCCTGATCGGATTCCGCACAGAGTTCCTGACGGAGACGCGCGGCACCGGGATCATGCACCACGTGTTCGATCGCTGGGAGCCGTGGGCGGGGCCGCTGCTCACGCGCAACTCGGGCGTGCTGGTGGCCGACCGCAGCGGCTCGACGGTCACCTTCTCGCTGTTCACCCTGCAGGAGCGCGGCACGTTGTTCGTGGGCCCCGGCGAGGAGGTCTACGAGGGCATGATCATCGGCGAGAACGCCCGCTCTGAGGATCTTGACGTCAATCCGGTCAAGGAGAAGCATCTGACGAACATGCGCTCCTCGACCTCCGACGTGCTCGTGCGCCTGGATGCGCACCGCAAACTGACGCTTGACGAGGCGCTTGAGTTCGTGCGCGCGGACGAGGCGGTCGAGGCGACGCCCCTGTCGGTACGGATGCGCAAGGTGGTGCTGCCAAAGGTCGAACGTCTGAAGGCTGTGAGGGCGGCGCGTAAGTGAGCGCGAGCGGGATCGCCGCGGGCGCCCCAGTGCGCACGGCCGAGATCCAGTTGAGCGGGCTTGTCAAGTCGTTTCGCGGTCCCGACGGGCCGATCGAGGCGGTGCGGGGCATCGACGTTGATATCTCGGCGGGGGAGACCGTCGCCCTGCTCGGGCCGAACGGCGCCGGCAAGTCGACGACGATCGACATGCTGCTCGGGCTGCTCGCGCCCGACGGGGGCGCCGTATCGGTGTTCGGCGGCTCCCCGCGGGAGGCGGTCGCGCGGGGAGCGGTGGGGGCGATGCTCCAGACCGGCGATCTGATCAGGGATCTGTCGGTTCGTGAGCTGATCGCGATGATGGCCTCGCTGTATCCGGCGCCACTGGACGTTGACGAGGTGCTCGAGCTGACCGGCGTCGACGGGATCGCAGCACAGCGAACGCAGAAGCTGTCAGGTGGCCAGACGCAGCGCGTGCGCTTTGCCGTTGCGCTCGTCAGCAATCCCGAGCTGCTCGTGCTGGACGAGCCGACGGTGGCGATGGACGTGGAGGGACGTCGCGGCTTCTGGACGACGATGCGGGCGTTCGCCGCACGGGGCAAGACGATCGTGTTCGCGACCCACTATCTGGAGGAGGCCGACGCGTATGCCGACCGGGCCGTGCTGATGGCCCATGGGCGGATCGTGGCCGACGGGCCGACGACGGAGATCAGGGCGATGGTGGGCACGCGCACAATCCGCGCGACGCTCCCGGATGTGGACGTCGACTCGCTGGCCGCGCTGGCGGGCGTCAATGGGGCCGAGCGCCACGGCGAGGCGGTGATCCTCACGTGCACAGATTCCGATGTGGCGATCAGGGCGCTGCTGGCCGCTGCGCCTGACGCCCGCGACATCGAGATCGTGGCCGCGGGCCTCGAGCAGGCGTTTCTCGCGCTGACCGCGGACGAGGCGGTCGAGCCCACGGCGGACGGCCCGGGGGCGAGCAGCCGGTGAACCCGCTGATCTACACCCGTTACGAGCTGCTGCGAACGCTTCGCAACAGACGCTTCTTTCTGCTCTCGCTGGGCTTCCCGTTGATCCTCTACTACCTGATCGCGGGCTCTCAGCGCAATGTTCACGATCTCGGCAGCACGGGGCTGTCGGCCCCGCTCTACTACATGGTCGGCCTGGCATCGTTCGGGACGATGGCCGCAATGCTCTCAAGCGGCGCGCGCATCGCCGCCGAGCGCGCCGTCGGCTGGAACCGCCAGCTGCGCATCACACCGCTCTCACCGCGCAGCTACTTTCGCGCAAAGGTGGTCACGGCCTACATGATGGCCCTGCTCAGCCTGCTCGCTCTGTACATCGCCGGGACGACGCTCGGGGTGAGCCTCCCGGCCGATCAGTGGCTGAAGATGACCGGCCTGATCATCGTCGCGCTCGTGCCCTTTGCGGCGCTGGGGGTCCTGCTCGGCCATCGGCTGACCCCCGATTCGATCGGCCCGGCGCTCGGTGGCGGGGTCTCGCTGCTCGCGTTCGTCGGCGGTACCTGGTTTCCGATTCCCGCCAGCGGCTTCCTGCACGATGTCGCCCAGTTTGTGCCCTCCTATTGGCTGGTGCAGGCAAGCCACGTCGCGCTCGGAGGGCATCCCTGGCCGGCGCGCGCGTGGGTCGTGATGGCCGGATGGACGATCGTTCTGAGCATTGCGGCAGCGCGCGCCTACCGGCAGGACACCGGGCGGGTGTAGTAGCCGCCACGGCGAGCCGTACACTGCGCGGATGATTCTCACACGGAGAGCTCCCCGCATCAGCAGGACCGCCGTATCCGTCGCGTGTCTGCTCGGCGCGTGTCTTGCCATCTCGGCGAGCGCCGGCGCCGCCACGGCCATCCACTTTGAACGCGAGACCATAGCCGCGCTGACGACGCAGCTCGACCATGGGCAGGTTCACGCGCTGTCGTTCCACCCGGCGAGCCCGACGGGCCACGTGCACGTCTCGCTGAACGACGGCCGGCACATGACGGTCGCCTACGCCTCCAGCGAACAGGCGCAGCTGCTGGCGCTCGCGACGGCGCACAACACGCCCGTCACGATCGCCAAAGTCAAAACGACGGTGGCCAAACCGGCCCACCACAAACTGCGCTACATCGCGGGCGGGCTTCTGGTGGTCGTGATCGTCGTGGTTCTGGCCGTGCTGCTGATCGACCGGCGCCGCAAGCTCGGACAAGAAGGCGGGGAGAGCGGCGGGGAGGGCGCCGCGGTGCCGTCAGGAGGGGCGGAGCAGCCTTAGGCCGGTGTGGGGTACGGGCCGGCGCGCCCGTAGGTGATGGAGGGCTGTCAGATAGCCGTTCGCCTGCAGCCGCGGGCGCGGGCGAATGAGATCGTGGGCGAGCGCGAGGGGGTGGTCGTGGTGCGCGTGACCGCGCCGCCCCTCGACGGACGCGCCAACGAGGCGCTCTGCCGCCTGATCGCCAAGCGCGCAGGAATCGGCGTGCGGCGGGTGTCGGTGCTACGGGGAGCGGGGGCGCGGGAAAAGGTGGTTGGCGTGGAGGGGATCGGTGTGGGGGAGTTACGCGCCCGGCTCGGGCTCTCCGCCGAAGACTAAG
>Ga0302326_10030341_pt1 | contig 10823 bp, 12 predicted proteins | sample Palsa_T0_3_FD_202264 | JGI IMG/M metagenome (GOLD analysis project Ga0302326, IMG submission 202264) | Peat permafrost microbial communities from Stordalen Mire near Abisko, Sweden - Palsa_T0_3 | ecosystem: Environmental > Terrestrial > Soil > Palsa > Peat permafrost | place: Sweden: Abisko...
CGGCACAACCAGTCTCACCACCAGCACTCGCGGCAGCACCTCCGCCGCTCTCACTTCCGCCACCGCCAGCGGCGGCAGCGGCACCGCCACCCTCACCACCGGCGCTCGCGGCAGCACCTCCGCCGCTCTCACTACTGCCACTGCTTAGGGCAGCACTGCCAGCATTTTCATCACCACTGCTAGTGGTACCACCACCACTGCTCTCACCTTTGCCGTTGTCGCTCCCATTCCCGCCGCCACTAGTGAGTGCTGCTCCTCCACTCTCGGTGCCGCCTACACCGGTATTCGCACCAGTCGCGCCTCCATCTCCACTTTTTTCATCACCTCCTGCGGTGAAATCACCATCGTTGGCGGTAGCATCTGTCCCACTCGCACTGGAGCCTACGCTGCTATTCCCATTTGCCGTTGACCCCGTCGAACCAGCAGGACTCGAACATGCCCCGGCAATGTTAATTGCTTCATTCACGCACTCGGCCGTGGCGGCCGCTGCTCCGAGTGGGCACAATACGCCGGATTCGCATGTAATATATGCCCCAACGATTGCAACGCCGCAACCGACCGCGCTATTTCTTATTTGATCGTCGCAACTTTGGCTTTGCTGCTGAACCTGGACCCCAGCATTTGTCTGGGTTCCGCTGGCCCCGTAAACCGGCTTTTGATTCAGAATCAGAGATATTCCCAAACAACTAGATAGCATAATCGTCCGCAAGTGTATTGTCATAAAAGGCTCCTTAGCATGAGTTTAACGCGAAACAACACCGCAAAAACTGACTTCGAGGCAATCGGTCATTCACAGTGAATCGTTCTATCAGGCACTTCAAACGGTATGGAATATAGGTAGCCAAGCTTGGCTCAGACGACGACTTACTGGTGACAAATAGGCGCAAATTTGCATTAGCTGTATAAAATGATCCATGCCACGAGCAAAATGCGTCATAATACCCGCAAACTTAATTCGATTTCGAAGTGTCGCCGGATTTACGCAGGACGACCTTGCTACCAAGGCTGGAATTGAACGCCGAACGGTTCAGCGGGCCGAAGCGGGTCTTGGGATTACCGCCTCCACGCTACGGCGTTTGGCTGACGCTCTCAATGTGGATGCTCGGAAATTACTACAGGCGGACGAAACGGAATTTCGCGTAGCCGCTCTTAGACGGTTCAACAAACTTATAGACGTTGTTCGCGTTAATTCCGACGCATTTCTAGAGCATCTCGTTACGTTGCGGAACACTAACGTTGTCGCCGATTCCACTTTTGGGATTGTAGCAATGGAGGCGGCTCGTAAGTGCCGCGTCGATATTGATCGAGAATCCAATTGCGGGGAGGTTGCATTGGAATTGCGGATGGCCTTTTGGCCACTTTACAGCACCCAGGAATGGGGCGATTTTTTTGCCGGCGCTCAAGAGTCATTGGCATCCTTTCAAACTCTTGCCATCGATGTCGCCAAATGTTCAAGCGATCCCCGTGAAGACGAAAAAGTTGTGAGAGCAAGGCTGGATACAATTAAGAAACTTGTTTCGCGTCGGGACGAGTTAATCACGATGGTCAATCGTGGTGAAAGTGATCAATTAACAGAGCTTGAACAGCGTGCCCGTATGTAGTGCTATGTGGCGATAGCAAACGCATCTTGCACATTTTTCAGGTTGGCGAATGGAGGAGTAATGGAACATTCATGTGCTAATCGAGGCTCGTCCAAATTCCTTATTTTTGGTCTCGGATGCTCCATCTTCTTTTCAGTCCTTGGATTCGCTCAAACGCGACCATCGCCCCAATCCCCGCCGACCACTCTGCCATCTGCGGCGGCGCACTATCATCTGAATCCCAACCTTCCGACTTTGTGGATCGTCGGCGCTTCGGCCGTGCGGAACGGCCACGACACCGGCAACAACGGGCAGTGGGGCTGGGGGAACCCTATCGCTTCCTTCTTCGACCGAAGCCGGATCAACGTCGTCAATTTCGCTCTCGGCGGGACCAGTACGCGGACGTATCAGTCCATGGGATTGTGGGATCACGTATTGGCCGACATGAAGCCGGGCGACTATTTGCTGATCCAGTTTGGCAGCAATGATTCCAGTCCGGTCAACGACACCTCCCGCGCTCGTGGCACGCTGCACGGCAATGGGGAGGAGACGCAGGAGATCGACAATTTGCTGACGCACAAACACGAGGTCGTGCACACCTATGGCTGGTACATCCGCAAATTCATCACCGATGCCCAGGCGAAGGGGGCGGTTTGCGAGATCGTTTTGTCTCCCGATCCAAAGAATTCCTGGAAGGACGGCAAAGCGGCGCGCTCGGCGGATTTCACCGCATGGGATCAGGCGGCCGCCAAGCAGGAGAACGCGCTGTTTGTGGACGCCAACGAATTGATCGCCGAGAAATACGACGCCGCCGGCCAGGATGCGGTGACGCAGCAATATTTTCCCGAGGGCGAGACCGAGCACACCGACTGGGCGGGGGCGATTTCTAATGCGCGCTGCATCGTCGCGGGGATTCGGGGGCTGGGTCATTGCGGGCTCGTGGATTATTTGTTGCCGGAGACGACACCTGATCCGGCGTTGCCGGGCGGGAAGGCGCGGTGAGATGCGGGAGGGCAGCTATGGCTATTAACTTGGAATCTTGATCCGGTGTTGATTCTAATCCTGTCGCGGTTAAACGATACGACGACTTCCCAAATATAGGAAAGGTTGATGGCCACGAGAACATGTTGGCGGCTTTCCATCCGGGCTGTGATTGTTGCTGCGGCATATTGTGGTTGCGCATCGATTGCATTCGGTGCGGACGCCTCTTCGGAGCCATCGACTCGCATGTCGGGACATCTCGACGTAGCAGTCGTTGGGGTCGCGCTGGCGGATCGGCCGATCCAACTGAACGTCACGTTGCTAAACACAGGTAGCGAGCCGATAAGCTATTGGACCAATGACCCGGAGAATCCCCCGGGGGCGCATTTTTTCTCCGTGACGGTTGCGGGATCGGACGCAAAAGCACGCCAGGTGCAAGCGACGAATATAGAGCCATCGCCCGGCTCGGGGGTGATCGATACGATTCAGCCTGGCGTTACAACCCAAATCCCCTTGGTCCTTGCGCCGTTACCGGTCGGAGTTTGGACCGTGCAGGTGACGTCAAAGGAAGAGTGGCACAAATTCTCGGGCAGCGATGTGAAGATTGTCGATTGGCCAGAAATGCCGGCAAGTGCACCAGTTGCGATAGCAGTTAAGAATGATGCGAATGCAACAGCAACCTGGGACAGAGATTTGCTCGCGAGAGTGCGCAGCAAGGACTTTTTGGCAGAACATATCGCCACCCATTACCACATTCGTTACGTCATTGATGCCGAATTGGACGACCTTGCGGGAGCTGATTCTAAAGCCGCCTGGTGGGCGACCTTTGTGATCGGCGATCTTCGGCCGCTTCCGGAAGGTGCCGATAAGGCCATCGAAACCGGAATATCAACGGAATTGGGCGACCCCCAATCTGCCGAACGCGTCTATGCGCTGGAGGGACTATTGCAATTGGCCAAGCGGGCCCCGACCGACGAAATGCTGTCCTTGGTTTTGGCGGTGGCTCGCACGCAATTTGAATTTCCGTTTAACGACCAAATTCATGTGGAAGCGGTTTCCGTCCTGAGCAGTTTCCCACAGGCGCAAGCGGCCGATGCGCTCAACGGGTTCCTGAATGATCCAAGTGAAAATGTGCGCACAGCCGCCAAGTGGGCGATATTGCATCCGGAGCACTCGCGGCCGACGACTCAATAATCACTGAAACGGATCCGACGCCCCCGATAGATTTTCAAACCTCGTCGTCTTGTTCAGGAACGTCAGCTTGATCGTGCCCGTCGGACCATTTCTTTGTTTGGCGATGATCACTTCCGCGATGTTATCGGGCTGGAAGTCGGGTTCGCTCATGCGGTAATAATCTTCGCGGTGCAGGAGCATGATGACGTCGGCGTCCTGCTCGATGCTGCCGGATTCGCGGAGGTCGCTCATGCGGGGGCGGTGGCCGTCGCGGCCTTCGCTGGCGCGGTTTAACTGAGAAAGGCAAATCACCGGGATGCTCAGCTCGCGGGCAACGGCCTTAATGCCTCGGGAGATTTCGCTGATTTCCTGCTGGCGATTTTCCCGGCCGGGGTTGTCCATCAACTGCATGTAATCGACGACGATGCACTTGATATCGTGCTGGAGTTTGAGTCGCCGGGCCTTGGCGCGGAGTTCCAGCGGGCGAAGGCCGGGGGAATCATCCACCCAGATCGGGGCCTTGGCCAGCTCGCCGACGACGGAGGCGAGCTTGGTGTATTCCTGGCTGTTGAGCATTCCCTTGCGGAGCTTGTGGGCGTCTATCTGCCCGCGGCTGCAGAGCATGCGCTGGGCGAGCTGCTGTTTGCTCATTTCCAGGGAGAAGATGGCGCAGGGCAATTTCTGATCGGCGGCGATGTGCTCGACGACGTTCATGGCGAAGGCGGTTTTGCCCATCGAAGGCCGGGCGGCGACGATGATCATCTCGCCGTTCTGCAGGCCGTTCATGACATCATCGAGTTCGGAGAATCCGGTTTCGGTGCCGCGCTGGCCGCGGTTTTCGATCATCTCGAAAACTTCGTGCAGAACTTTTTCCATCTCCACCATGTTCTGCCCGACCTTGCGCTCGGCGATTTTGAAAATTTCACGCTCGGCTTTTTCGAGCACGATTTCGGCCGATTCGTGCGGGGCGTAGGCATCGCGGAGGATGTCGTTGCTGGCGGCGATCAGTTGGCGAAGCAGGGCTTTTTCCCGGATGATTCCGGCATAATGCGCGCCATGAGCGGCGGAGGGGACGGTGTTGAGAATCTGCGCGATGTATCCCTTGCCGCCGATTTCATCCAGCAGATTTCGCTTGGAGAGTTCCTCGTAAACGATCACCGCGTCGATGGGCCGGCCCTGTTCGTAAAGCTTGAGCAGCACGTCGAATACGATCTGATGATCCGCCTGGTAAAAAGTGTCGCGATCGATGAGCGAGACGATCTGACCGATCAGCTCCTTGTCGAGCATCATCGAGGCCAGCAGGCACATCTCGGCTTCGATGGAATGGGGGGGAAGTCGGTCGAATTGAGACGAGACGGAATCAATCAACTGGCTCATCGCAGGCATCCTTTCCCGGTGTCTGGCATCCTCTAAATTTGAATAGAGAGCATACCAAATTTTTTGAGGATTGCGCGCGAGAAATTTGCTCGGTGCATTTTGTTAACCGGTCATCCACAGGGAGGGTGTGGAGAAAAGATTTTTACCGCAGAGGGCGCTGAGGGCCGCAGAGATAAAATAAAAAATAATTCTTGCATTTCCTCTGCGGCCCTCTGCGCCCTCCGCGGTGAAATTTTTCCCGGCGGGTGTTGAATCCCGCTTAACTACGGGCGCCGCTTGGCTTGCCACTGAAGTGGACAAGCCCGGTGGGGAGAGTTTGGTGCTCGATTATTTTTTTACATTTTCGAAATTGCTCGGGGGTGGAGGTTCGGCGGCCTTGGCTTTGGCGGCGGAGTCGATGAGGGCTTTGCTCTCGGAATCGGGGGCGACCCAGACTTTTAAGTCCGTGGCAAGGTCTTCGACGAACTTGATGCGCACGGTGTAGGTGTCGATGCGATCGAGTTTGCCGGGCAATAGCACGTCGTCGGGGTTGACTTCGTATCCCTGGGCCTTGAGGGCCTTGGAAATATCTGTGGCACTGACCGATCCGAAGAGGTGGCCCTGCTCGTTGGCCTTGCGTTCCAGCGTCACCTCGACGCCGGCGAGCTTGGCGATGATCGCGGCCTGGTGGGAGCGTTTTTCCTGTTCGAGCCGTTCGATTTCCAGCCGGCGGGCTTCGATCTTCTTGACGTTGCCGGCGGTGGGCTTTACGGCCAGTCCCTTGGGGACGAGATAATTGCGGGCATAGCCGGGGGAGACCTCGACGATATCGCCGACTTTGCCGACGTTTTTGACGGATTCATTCAGGAGCAGTTTTATGTTTGGCATTGGTACTTCCTTCGAGATTACATAAGAACAACGCGCTCCCCTGCGGGTCGCGGCTAAACGGTTTTACCTAGAACGGGATGTCGTCTTCTTTAAATTGAGGTTCCTCGCTGAACGGGGGTTGTTGTGCCGGTGGGGCGGATGGCTGCTGTCGGGCCGGGCGCGCGGGGGCGGGGCGGGATTCCTCGCCGCCGGCATCTGGTGGTGCGCCGCCGCTGTCTCTGGGGCCGCCGAGGAATTGGAAATTCTCGACCACCACGCTCAATTTGCTGCGCTTGCCGCCGCCTTGTTTGTCTTCCCATTGGTCATATTTAAGCCGGCCTTCGACGTAGAGCTGTTTGCCCTTCTGGCAATATTGATTGATCACCTCAGCCGATCGGCCGAAGGCGGAACAATCGACGAAGCAGACTTCCTCGCGGTCCTCGCCGGTGGCGGATTTGAACTTCCGGTTGGTCGCCAGGCCGAACTCCACGACGGGGGTTTGGCTGGGGAGATACTTCAACTGCGGGTCGCGGGTGAGGTTTCCGATGAGGATGACACGATTGACATTGGCCATAAGGCACCGTTTGTAAAAAGGATTTAATCTTTCTCCATGCCAGCCTCGGCGGGTTCATCGCGGCGATGGTGGCCTGGACGGCTGGGGCGATCGGAGCGCTCGGGGCGGGCATCGTACAGCGGGGGAATGTCCCACGGATTGGGGCGTTCCTCACGCGGCTGAATGGGCTGCGGTTCGACGGCGGCCATCTCGTCGGCGTTGAGATGATCGGCGCTGGTGACCATGACGCGGAGAATCTGGTCGCTCAGCTCGACATCGCGCGTGATCGCCGACACGGCAGCGCCTGGGGCGTTGAAGTAGGCGATGATATACAGCCCTCGCTTCTGGCCTTTGATTTCATACGCCAGTTTGCGCTCGTCCCATTTTTTCAGGACGATGATCTGGCCTTCATGCTTTTCGATGATGCCGCGGACCATTTTCAGGGCGTTTTCCAGCTCGGTGGCGAAGGCGCCGCTGAGAAGGAACATGGCTTCGTATTGGTTGAGCACGACTTTCGGTTTGGCTTTTGCCATTGGGCAGACTCCTTAATTCCTCAAAACTAATTTGAATCTTCAATATTGAACTTATTCATTGCCGCATCAATTCCTTGTTCGATCCACGACAGGATCGCGTCGGCGGCGCGATCCAGGGCCGGGTCGATCTGCCGGCGCTGATCTTCGCTGAATCGTCCCAGCACATAATCCCGCGCGGGAATCCGGGGCGGCGAGGGATCGATGCCGATCCGTAGCCGGGGATACTGGTCGGTGGCCAGCGCTCGCTCGATGTCCTTGAGCCCATTGTGCCCGCCGCTGCTGCCGCCCTTGCGGATGCGCAATTTGCCGGCGGGCAATGCCAGATCGTCGAGCACGACCATCAGATCCGTGGGCGCGATCTGAAAAAACGCCATCGCGGCCTGCACCGACCGGCCGCTGAGATTCATGTAGGTCGTGGGCTTGAGCAGCATGATTCTCTCCATCCCGCCGCTGTGGATCGACAACGATCCATCCAGCATCAGGCCGTCGAAGCGATTTTTCGCCAGCCGGGAGAAATCCTCGGGTTTGGCGGTCCAGCCCAGCCGTTGGGCGAGTTTGTCCAGGGCTTCCCAGCCGACGTTGTGCCGGGTGCCGACAAATTCGTTGCCCGGATTTCCAAGGCCGACGACAAGACGCATGATTGATTCCAGTCACATGAGCCATGGAGATCACTTCTTCTCGGCCGCCTTCTTTTCCGGAGCGCCTTCGGCGGCGGCTTCGCCTTCCTCGCCCTCGGCGGGCTTGCGGCCGATGACTTCCGGCTCGGCTGCGCCTTCTTCGGTGACCACCGGAGCGGCTTCGAGAATTTCCTTCACCGATGCCACGATCAAATCGCCATCCTGCAAGACCCGAACGCCGGCCGGCAACTTCAAATCCCGGATGTGCAGCACATCATTGAGGGCCATCTCCGAGACGTTGTGGCGGATGGCATCGGGGATTTCGGTGACCAGGCACTCGACTTCCAATTGAATGATATTCTGATGCAGCACGCCGCCGTCGGCTTCGCCTTTCGGATCGCCGCGCAGTTCCAACGGGATGGTGACTTTCACCTTCTCATCCAGGCTCACGCGGGCAAAATCCACATGGAGGACTTCCATGCCGAGGTGATCGTACTGCACCTCTTTCACGAGCACCTTTTCGCTCTTGCCGTCGAGGGAAAGATCGAAGAGGTGAGCGCCGTGATTGAGATGGTTGACCACTTCCTTGCGGGGAAGAGTTACGGGGATCACGGCTTCCTTGTGGCCGTAGATCACGCCCGGCAACAGGCCGGCATCCCGCAGCCGCTTGTTGGCGCGGCTGCCTTTTTCGGGTCGATTCTTCGCTGTGACATTTGCGGTTTTTACTGCCATGGAAACTCCTCAATGCAACTAATGAATTAAAATCTCATTCTCCATTAACGTCACGGCTGAACAGCGCGCTGACGCTTTCGTTGTGATGAATACGATGGATCGCTTCGCCGAGCAATTCGGCCACACTGAGCACGACCATGCGGTCTTTGATCGCATCGGCGCGGGTGCCGATGTGGATGGTGTCGGTGACGGCCAGCTTGGTAAATTGGCAGGCGGCCAGTCGTTCCATCGCCGGGGGGGCGAAAACGCCGTGCGTTGCGGCAATGTAAACATCCGTCGCGCCGTTCTGCCGCAACACTTTCACGGCCTCGGCCACGGTGCTGGCGGTGGTGATCATGTCGTCCACGATCAATACGGTCTTTCCCTCGACATCGCCGACGACATGCTTGGCCTCGGTGACGGTGCCGCTCTTGCGGCGTTTGTCGATGAAGCACAATTCGCCGCCGAACATTTCGGCGTAAACCTGAGCGCGTTTCACGTTGCCCACATCGGGGCTGACGAATACGTGGTTGGAAAGATTCAGGCTCCGCAGCCATTTGCCCAAGACCGGGCCGGCGTGCAGATGATCGACGGGGATGTCAAAAAATCCCTGGACCTGGGCGGCGTGCATATCCACGCTGACGACGCGATCGACGCCGGAGCGCTCCAGTAGATTGGCTACCAATTTTGCCGTGATGGGCGTGCGGCCGGCGTGTTTTTGGTCCTGGCGGGCATAGCCGAAATATGGGATCACCGCCGTCACTCGATTGGCGCTGGCGCGACGCAGGGTGTCGATCCAGATGAATAGTTCCATCAGGTTGGCGTTGACGGGATGACAAGTGGGCTGGATCACATAACAATCCCGGCCGCGCACGTCTTCCTCGACGCCAACAATCAATTCGCCGTCGGGGAAAAGCGAAGTCCGCCCGCGGCCGATGGGAATCTGCAGATAGTCGCAGATTTTGTGCGCCAGTTGCTCGTTGGCCCGGCCGGCGAAGACTTTGAGGTTTTTGGCGTCCTGATTTGACATTGCGATCAGATGCTTCCCATGACACGAGTTCCCTCAGCCACCAGACTTCCACGCGGAAGCGAGGCGAACGGGCCTATGACGCAATCGGGGCCTATGCTGGTGTCGCGGCCGATGTAGGTGAACGGCTGAATGATCGTATCAGCGCCGACGGAAACATTCGCCTCGACGTAGGTGTTGATGCCACTGACGATCGTCACGCCGCTCTCACGAAGTTGGCGTTGGATGCGTTCCTGCATGGCGGCATCGGCTTCGGCGAGTTGCTGGCGGGTGTTGGGGGCGATCACATCCTCGGCCGTCACCGCCTGGACCGCCAACACCTTTTTGCCGGCTTTTCGCAGGATGGCGTAAATGTCGGTGAGATAATATTCGCCTTTCTTGTTGTCGTTGGTCAAGCGCGAGAGTGCGAAAAGCAATTCTTCGGATTTCACACAGTAATAACTGGGGAATACCTCGCGGATTTCCCGCTGCGCCGGCGTGCAGTCGATTTGCTCGACGATTTTCTCGAATTGCCCGTCGCCGCCGCGGACGACTCGGCCGTATCCGGTGGGATCGTCCAGCATCGCAGTCGCCATGCTCGCGGCAGCATGATCCTCACGGTGCGCTTGCAGCAGGGTGCGTAGAATTTCGGCGCGGATGAGTGGGGTGTCTCCCGCGAGGATGAAAACATCGCCACTGTGCCCGCGCAATTGGGGTTCGCACATTCGGGCTGCGTGGCCGGTGCCGTGTTGTTCGGTTTGTTCGATGAAACTGATTCGTTTGTCGCCGCCAAATTGGGCGATGATTTCTTCCTTGCCATGACCGACGACGACCAGTGCGCGTGTGACATCCGCGGCGAAACAGGCGTCCAAAATCCACCCCAGCATCGGCTTGCCGCAGACTTCATGAAGCGGTTTGGGCCGGTTGGATTTCATCCGCGTGGATTTGCCGGCGGCGAGGATTATGGCGGTGAGGCTCATGGCTAAATGGTGGGAGCGGCGATTCCCAATTGCTTTCGTAGGTTGGCCTGCACGGTTGGATTGCCGATGCCGTCGATGATTTCGGCGCAAACGTCTTTCCGGCCCAGCGCGCTGAACTTGACGGCACAAAGCTGCGAGGTCTGATCGCGCAGGGTGGGGTTTTGGATTTCGCTCAGCGATGAAAGGCACCAGCTTGAGTTGCCGGCATTGGCGCTGTCGATGGCGATTTCCCGCATTTGAGTGTCGCGTGCGGGGGCCGAGTCGATTTGGGAAGCGGAGTCGTAGCGTTGCTGGAGCGCCGAAGAATTGTTGGCGCACGCCGCGGCGAGAAGCAGGGCGACTGGAAGCAGAAATTGGCAACGTAAATGGGTCATGTTCAGTGATAACCGGGCGAATGAACTACCCGGCCTGGATTCGAACCAGGACAAAGAGAACCAAAATCTCTTGTGCTACCGTTACACTACCG
>Ga0302326_10030342_pt1 | contig 10823 bp, 9 predicted proteins | sample Palsa_T0_3_FD_202264 | JGI IMG/M metagenome (GOLD analysis project Ga0302326, IMG submission 202264) | Peat permafrost microbial communities from Stordalen Mire near Abisko, Sweden - Palsa_T0_3 | ecosystem: Environmental > Terrestrial > Soil > Palsa > Peat permafrost | place: Sweden: Abisko...
CTCGGATTCGCGTTGCTGGCGACATTGATCGCCGGATCGACGCTGGTGTGCTCGAACGCCGAGGATCCCGGCTTGACACTCGATCTACTCGAGGCCGAAAAGCCCACTCTCACCAATGGGTTCGCCGCCGCAATTACCCACCTGACACGGCACCCGAGCTTTGCCAGACGCGACCTGTCGTCGATGCGACGCGGCAACTTGTATCCGATCATGGCTCCTGGCGTACGGCCGGCCGACCCCGAGTTGCGGCACAACATGCTCGGGCTGACCGAGGCCGGCAGCGTCGCACTGATCAGCGCTGACGACACTGACCAACCAGAGCGGCGACGCGGGTCGTTCGGCAAGCCGGCACCCGGGTTGGAAGCCAAGATCGTCGAGCGAGACACCGGAATACCGGTCGAGGAGGGCGCCCTCGGGGAACTGTGTCTCCGGGGGCCGTGCCTGATGCAGCGTTACTACAAGCGCAGCCGGGAGGACTGTTTCGACGCCGAAGGCTGGCTGCACACCGGCGACCTGGCAGCCACCGACAACGAGGGATTTATCTACTACATCGGTCGAAGCGGTTCGATGATCAAAACGGCTGGCGCCAACGTCTCTGCCGGCGAGGTCGAGCAGGCGATCGCCAGGGTCACCGGCGGCGCAATGGCCTACGTGTTCGGCATCCCCGATCCCGACCGCGGCCAGTTGGTCGCCGCCGTCATCGGCCTGGATGGCGGTGCTGAATTCGACGAGACCACGCTGCGTCGCCAACTCGCGGCCGAACTCTCGGCATACAAGATCCCCAAGCGGTTCGCCGCCGTCCCGGTCGCCGGGATTCCGTTGTTGCCCAGCGGCAAAGTCGACCTACGGGAATTGAAGAGGATCTTCGATGGCTGACACCATCGACGAACTGGTGCGGAGTCGCGCCGCCGGGCATACGGACAAACCGATGGTGATCGACACCGGCTGTCGGCTCAGTTATCGCGAACTCGATTCCACTACACACGATTTAGCCGCAGCGTTTGCACGCGCCGGTGTCGGCAAAGGCAGTCGAGTGGGGCTCGTCATGCCGAACGGTGTGCGCTGGGTACAGATCGCGATTGCGCTCACCCGGATCGGCGCCGTGCTGGTTCCGTTGAGCACGCTGTTGCGCACGCGGGAGTTAGTCGCGCAACTGCGGACTGCGTCGGTGCAGTTCTTGGTCAGCGTCGATGAATTTCGCGGGCACCGGTACCTCGACGAGTTGCGATCGGCTCTGGACGTGCGCGATCTGAGCGCGATCCTGCATTGCCCTGAACTTCCTGCGCTGCGCCAGGTTTGGGCGGCGGATCGGCTTCCGGGAGACGCTGCCCCGGATTTTTTCGTCGACGCGCTGACCGCGACAGTGACAGCCAGCGACCCGATGGTCATCATGTTCACATCCGGCAGCAGCGGCGCGCCCAAAGGGGTGGTGCACTCGCACGGCAGTGCGCTGGGCGCGGTCAGATCCGGTTTGGCAAGCCGCTGCATCGATTCCGAGACCCGGCTGTATCTACCGATGCCCTTCTTCTGGGTGGGCGGGTTCGGCAGCGGTGTGCTCTCCGCGCTGGCGGCAGGCGCCACTCTGGTGACCGAAGAGATCCCACAACCGGAGGCCACGCTGCGTCTACTCGAGCGCGAGCGGGTGACGCTGTTTCGCGGCTGGCCCGATCAGGCCGAGACGCTGGCACGTCACCCATATCGCGCCCAGGCAGATTTGTCGGCGCTGCGCCCCGGCAGCCTGGAGGCGCTGTTGCCCGCCGGCCAGCGTGCCGAACCCGGCTCCCGGGCAACGCTGTTCGGCATGACGGAGGCGTTCGGACCCTACTGCGGCTATCCCGCCGATACCGACCTGCCGCGGTCCGCGTGGGGCAGCTGCGGCAAACCGTTCCCCGGAATGGACGTCCGAATCACCGATGCCGATAGTGGACGGCCTGTGTCAGCGGGAACGATTGGGATGATCCAGATTCGGGGTCCACACACCCTGCGCGGGATATGCCGGCGCAGCCGCGAGGATCTGTTCACCGCCGATGGGTTCTACTCCACCGGCGATCTTGGCCGGCTCGACAACGACGGTTTCCTGTTCTATCACGGCCGATCCGATGACATGTTCAAAGTCAGCGGCGCGACTGTCTATCCCAGCGAGGTGGAGCAGGCGCTGCGCGACATCGACGGGGTCGACAACGCTTTCGTCACCAATGTGACCGGAGCACAGGGCAATCAAGTGGGTGCAGTCGTGGTGTGCGACACCGCCACCAAGACCGCCGAACAGTTTCGTGGTTCGGCCCGCACACTGCTCAGTTCGTTTAAAGTACCGACGCGCTGGCTGCTCGTCGATTCCGACGACGCAATTCCGCGGGGGCCGACCGGCAAGGTCGACGCCCGGCGTCTGCGGGCGTTATTCGGCGACGGCTGAACCGTCGCCGGCGTCAACCACCCCGTGCTCGACGAGGTGCTCGATCAGTGGAGCCGCGCCCGCGGCGAGGTGCTCTGACATGGCTCTGCGGGCAAGCTCGCCGTCGTGTTTGGCCAGCGCCGTCAACACCCGGCGATGGTCTCTGATCGACTGGCCGGGCCAGCCCGCAATGATGGGAAACACGGATTCTGGTGCATAGCGGGTGATTTGCAGCATCAGCTGTGCAAGCTTCGGCGAATCGGCGGCCACATTGATGGCCCGGTGGAACTCATGGTTGAGACGAACCGTGCGTTCGATATCGTTACCGGCGTACGCCTCCTCCAGCTCCGACTGGATCTCTTTGAGTTCACGTAGCTGATCGTCGTCGATGTTGGCCGCGGCCCGCGCCGCGAGCTCACCACCTACGTGAGCCTGCACGTTCGCGACATCGGTGACATCGCGTCCGGTGACTGGCAGCACCACGAAGCCACGGCGCGGCTGCTGGGCCAGCAGCCCCTCGGCGCGCAGCTCGAAGAGGGCCTCACGCACCGGTGTCACGCTGATTCCTAGTTCGGCGGCCAGCTGGTCCAGGCGGACGTACTCACCGGCGGAGTAGGTGCCGTCGAAGATCCGTTGACGCACATAGCGCGCAACGTCTTCGGAGAGCTGGGGTCGGGCGGCGAAATCTGGGGCGCTCACGGTCAAATCCGATACTCGGCGAGCAATCGCTTGCTGATGATCGACTTCTGGATCTCGCTGGTTCCCTCGCCGATGAGCAGGAACGGGGCATCCCGCATCAGCCGCTCGATTTCATATTCTTTGGAGTACCCGTAGCCGCCGTGGATGCGGAAGCTCTGCTGGGTGACCTCGGAGCAGAATTCGCTGGCGAGATATTTCGCCATCCCGGCGGCAACGTCGTTACGCTCACCGGAGTCCTTGAGCCGTGCCGCGTTGACCATCATCAGATGAGCAGCCTCGACTTTGGTTGCCATTTCCGCGATTTGAAACGCGATGGCCTGATGTTCGGCTATCGGTTTGCCGAAAGTGTGCCGCTGCTGCGCATAACGCACCGCGAGCTCGAACGCACGCACCGCCACACCGACCGCCCTGGCCGAAACGTTCACTCGTCCGACTTCGATGCCGTCCATCATCTGGTAAAAGCCTTGTCCGGTCGCACCGCCCAGGACGTCGTCTGCATGTGCGACATATCCGTCAAAGATGAGCTCCGTGGTGTCAATCCCCTTGTAGCCCAGCTTGTCAATCTTGCCCGGTATCAACAGTCCGGGCGCCACCTCACCGAAGCCGGTGGGCTTTTCGATCAGGAACGCGGTCAGATTCCGGTGCGGCGCGTCCGCGCCCTCGTCGGTTTTCACCAACGCCGCCACCAAATTGGAGCTGGCGCCGTTGGTCAGCCACATCTTCTGGCCGTTGATGGTGTAACCGCCGTCGCTGTTGAGCGTGGCACGAGTGCGGATCGCGGCGACGTCGGAACCCAATTCCGGTTCCGACATCGAGAACGAGCCGCGGATCTCGCCGACCGCCATGCGCGGCAAGAAGCGTTGCTTCTGTGCGTCGGTCCCATGCTGACGCAGCATGTAGGCAACGATGAAGTGGGTGTTGAGCACTCCCGAGATGCTCATCCAGCCGCGCGCCAGTTCTTCTACGCACAGCGCGTAGGTCAGCAGTGACTCGCCCAACCCGCCGTATTCCTCCGGGATCATCAAGCCGAAGAGGCCCATCTCCCGCATCTGGTCGACGATCGCTTGCGGATAAGTATCGGTGCGTTCGAGCTGAGGCGCGGCCGGGATGATTTCTTTGTCGACGAATCGCCTTACCGTAGCGATGATTTCGTCCTGGAATTCCGTCAGGCCGCTGGTCTGGGCAAGCTTGGTCATGTAGCGGCTTCCTCCTTCGGCCGGCAGGCGATGGTCTTGGCACTGGTCAGACGTGTGATTTCGGCGGTGCTCAATCCCAACCGGGCCGTGAGCACGTCCGCAGTGTCGCCACCGAGCCTGGGCGCCGGCTCGCTGGCGCGATGGTCGCCGTCGAAAACTGTCGGCAGTCCTGGCGCGAGGTAGTCCCCCACGCCGTCCTGGTGCAGCCGCGAGAACAACGGATTCGCCGTCACCCGTTCATCTTCGGCGACTTGCGCGAAGGTTCGATAGCGCTCGAACAATACGCTGGTGGCCGACAACGCCTGGGTGATCTCGTCCGCGCCGTGCTCGGCGAACCACGTCGCGAACAGTCCGCCGAGCACGTCGCGATACCGATAGCGCTCGCCCTCGTCGCTGAAATCCGCGCCCAATGACTCGGCAAGCGCGGAAACGACCGCACCCGTGCCGGATACCTCGACGAGGTCGTGGAAATGACGTTTGGTCAGGGTCACGACCATGAACGCGACGCCGTCGCGACTGGTGAAGTCCTGACCGTATTGTCCATAGATCGCATTGCCCAGCCTTTGGCGTTCGGCGCCGTTGATCTGAGGCTCCGTCAGCAATCCGAGATTGCCTGCGGTGGCCAACGCGACGTCTTCCAACGCCAGGCTTATCTGGGCCCCGACTCCGGTCTGGTCGCGGCGACGGATCGCGGCCACGACGGCGAGCGCGGCATACAGGCCACAGCTGACATCCCAGGCCGGTAGCACATGGTTGATCGGGCCGGCGTGATTCGCCGGTCCGGTCACCAATGGAAATCCGGTTGCGGCGTTGACCGTGTAGTCCACGCCGGTGGAGCCGTCATGGCGACCGAGCAGCTGAAGATGGATGACGTCGGAGCGCTGTGCGACGAGCGTGGCAAACGACAGCCACGACAAGCCCGCGGCGTTGGTCACCACCACGCCGTCACCTTCGACGATGAGCCTCTGGACCAGGCCTTGCCCTTCGGGTGAGCGTAAATCGACGGTGGCCGAACGCTTTCCCTTGTTCAGGCCGGTCCAGTAGATCGATGTACCGCTGGCGGCCAGTGGCCACCGGTGCGTGTCGGACGCACCGCCGATGGGGTCGACGCGTATCACCTCGGCGCCCAGTTGGCTCAACGTCATTCCGCACAACGGTGCTGCGACGAAGCTGGATACCTCGACGACGGTGAGGTCGGACAGCGGCAAGTTCACCGTGGCCCGACTCGTTCGAAGATCGCGGCAAGGCCTTGCCCGCCGCCTATGCACATGGTTTCCAGGCCGTACCGCGCATCCCGTCGGTCGAGTTCGCGGGCCAGCGTCGCCAGCATCCTGCCGCCGGTAGCGCCGACCGGGTGGCCCAGCGATATGCCCGAGCCGTGCACGTTGGTCCGTTCGCGGTCGGCGGTGCCGAAGTCCCATTCCCGCATCACGGCAAGAGCCTGCGCGGCGAACGCTTCGTTGAGTTCGATGAGATCGATGTCGCTCAGTTGCAGGCCGGCTTTGGCGAGCGCGCGCTCGGTGGCCGGCACCGGGCCGATACCCATCACGTTGGGCGCCACCGCCGCCACCGCCCACGACACCAGTCGGACTAGCGGCCGAAGACCGAGTTCGTCGGCTTTCTCCGGGGTTGTCACCAGACACATGGATGCCGCGTCGTTTTGTCCGCTGGCGTTGCCCGCCGTCACCGTTGCGTCTGGATCACTAGCGAGCAACACGGGTTTGAGCTTGCCCAACGACTCCACCGTGGCGTCGGCGCGCGGATGCTCGTCGGTGTCGATCACGTCCTCGCCACGGCGGTTGCGCACGGTAACCGGAACGATCTCCTCGGCCAGCAGACCGTCCTTCTGCGCGGCTATCGCGCGCTGGTGCGACGTCACCGCAAGTTCGTCCTGCTCCTGACGCGAGATGCCGTATTGCCGGCGCAGATTTTCCGCGGTCTCCAACATTCCGCCAGGCACCGGATAGTGACAGCCACCGGCGGTAGAACGCCCGCGCGCCAGTCCATCGTGCACCCGAACACCGGCGCGGGCGCCGCCCCAGCGCATATCCGTGGAATAGAACACGACGTTGCTCATGCTCTCAGCACCGCCGGCGATAACGAGATCATTGTCCCCGGAGTTGATCTGAAGACACGCCTGAATGATCGCCTGAAGGCCCGACCCGCAGCGACGATCGACCTGCATGCCGGGCACCGTCACCGGCAGCCCCGCATCGAGGGCGACCACGCGCCCGATCGCCGGCGCCTCGCTGCTCGGGTAGCAGTGCCCGAGAATGACGTCCTGCACCGCTTCGGGCGGTACGCCGGTCCGATCCAGTAGCCCGGTGAGCGCCGCTACCCCGAGCTCCACGGCGTTCTGCGACGTGAACATTCCTCCGTAGCGGCCGATCGGGGTGCGAACTGGCTCACAGATCACCGCCTGGCGCGCGCTCACAGGTGCCTCCCACCGGTCACCTCGAGGACGGTTCCGGTCATGTATGACGACAGATCGCTCGCGAGGAATAGTGCGACCTTGGCGACCTCTTCGGGCTCGCCGGCGCGTCCAATCGGTATCTCGGCCAGCTTCGCGTCCCAGATCCGTTGCGGCATCGCCTCTGTCATCGCCGACCTGATCAGCCCGGGCTGGATCGCATTGACCCGCACGCCGAGGTGGGCGAGTTCCTTCGCGGCCGCCTTGGTCATACCGACGATGCCGGCCTTGGCCGCCGAATAGTTGGTCTGGCCGACCATGCCGACCTTCCCGGAGATCGACGACATGTTCACGATCGCGCCGCGTTTGTTCTCCCGCATGATCGCCGCGGCTTTGCGCAGCCCGTTCCACGTTCCCTTCAGATGCACCGCGATGACCTGATCGAATTCCTCCTCGGTCATCTTCCGCATCGTCGCGTCGCGGGTGATGCCGGCGTTGTTGACCATGATGTCCAGCGCGCCGAACCGATCGACGGCCGCACCGACCAGCGCGTCGACGTCGTCCCCGGACGTCACATCGCAGCGCACCGCCAAGGCGACATCGTCGCCGCCCAGTTTGGCGGCCGCAGCCTGCGTGGCCTCGAGATTCACATCACCGAGCACGACTCGCGCGCCCTCATCAACGAACAGGTGCGCAATGGCGAAACCCAGCCCTTGCGCACCGCCGGTTACGACTGCGGTTTGACCGGTCAACAACGACACACGATCACCGTCCTCCATATAGTCCTGAACGGGGCACATCATCGCACATGATATTTCATATATGATCGGCGCCCAGCCGAAGAAGGAGAGTTGACCATGCCCACTGCTGCCGTCGACGCCGACGATTTCCAGCAGATCCTCGCCCAAACCCGCAAGTTCGTTCGCGCCGTCGTCGTGCCGCGGGAGCGAGAGATCCTGGCCACCGACCGAGTGCCGGACGATCTTCGGGACCAAGCAAAAGACATGGGGCTGTTCGGGTACGCGATCCCGCAGGAGTGGGGCGGACTCGGGCTCGATATCAGCCAGGATGTCGAGCTGGCGCTGGAATTCGGGTATACCTCCCTTGCGCTTCGCTCCATGTTCGGCACCAACAACGGAATTGCCGGTCAGGTCCTGGTCGGATTCGGCACCGACGACCAGAAGGCCCGCTGGCTGGAAGCGATGGCCTCCGGAAAAGTGGTGGCCTCTTTCGCGCTGACCGAGCCGGGAGCGGGGTCGAACCCGGCAGGCTTGCGCACCAAGGCCATTGGTGGTGGATCTGCAGGCGAAGACTGGGTGATCTCCGGCGAGAAGCGCTACATCACTAACGCGCCGGTCGCCGACCTGTTCGTGGTCTTCGCCCGCACCCGGCCCGCCGATGAGGCTGGACCGGGCATTGCCGTTTTCCTGGTTCCCGCGGACACCGCCGGCGTCGAGGTCGGCGCCAAGGACACCAAGATGGGCCAGGAAGGTGCCTGGACCGCCGACGTGCGCTTCACCGATGTCCGTGTCCCCGCCGGCGCATTGATCGGCGGCAGTGAAGACATCGGGTACCGGGCGGCGATGACCTCCTTGGCGCGGGGGCGCATCCACATAGCCGCGCTTGCCGTGGGAGCCGCTCAGCGGGCGTTGGACGAATCCGTCGCATACGCGGCCACCGCCACCCAGGGCGGCACGCCGATCGGCAACTTCCAACTGGTGCAGGCGATGCTGGCCGACCAGCAGACCGGGGTGATGGCCGGTCGCGCTCTCGTTCGTGAAGCCGCTCAACTGTGGCTCACCGAGCAGGACCGACGGATCGCCCCATCGGCGGCGAAGGTGTTCTGCACCGAAATGGCGGGGAAGGTCGCTGATCTGGCCGTCCAGATTCACGGTGGCAGCGGATACATGCGCGACGTGCCGGTCGAACGGATCTACCGCGATGTTCGCTTGCTGCGACTCTACGAGGGCACCAGCGAGATTCAGCGGCTGATCATCGGGTCAAACCTGGTCAAGGCGGCCCAACGGCGGCAGTGACAGTCCGGTGCACCGGCAGCGCGATCGCTGGCGGGGGCTACTATCGACCGCGTTACAGTGACCTTTACGATACGGAGCGCAGATGACCGGTCGGTTGGCGGACAAGGTGGCTTTCATCACCGGGGCGGCACGGGGCCAGGGACGCGCGCACGCGGTCCGACTGGCCCGCGAGGGCGCGGACATCATCGCGGTCGACATCGCGGGCAAACTCCCCGATTGCGTGCCCTACGATTCGGCGACGCCCGAGGACCTCGCCGAAACGGTCCGGCTCGTTGAGTCCACCAATCGCCGAATCATCGCCTCAGCGGTCGACATTCGGGACTTCGACGCGTTGCGCGAGACGGTTGAGGATGCCGTGGCAACGCTGGGGCGGTTGGACGTCATCGTCGCCAACGCCGGCATCTCGTCGCCGCAGGCCTGGAACGACATCACTCCTGCCTCGTTTCGCGACGTGCTGGACATCAACGTAACGGGAACCTGGAACACCGTGATGGCCGGCGCGCAGAAGATCATCGACGGCGGCCGCGGCGGATCGATCATCTTGATCAGTTCGGCCGCCGGTCTCAAGATGCAGCCGTTCATGGTGCACTACACCGCCAGCAAGCACGCCGTGACGGGAATGGCCCGCGCGTTCGCCGCGGAACTGGGCCCACACTCGATCCGGGTCAACAGCGTGCACCCCGGTCCGGTCAACACCGCCATGGGCAGCGGCGACATGGTGACCGCGGTCGCCAACGCCCAGGAGACCATCCCCCAGATGGCAAACGTGCTGACTCCGTTTCTGCCGAACTGGGTGGCCGAGCCCGAAGACATCGCCGACGCGGTGTGCTGGCTGGCCAGCGACGAATCACGCTACGTCACAGCGGCCGCAGTCCCCGTCGATCAGGGCTCCACTCAGTTCTGATTCGCTGCGGCGCCCATTATTGCGCCACGTGGTTATGCCGTCGTCGCCTGCTCCGAGGCATATTGGCCGATGAGCTCCAGCGTGCCGAGCTCGCGGATGGCCCGGCAGCCCCGGGCCAACATAGTGAGCACCATGTCGTCACCGCGATCCGTGGCAGCGGCGAACGCGAACCCCAAAGCAGAGATCAGCACGGCTTGCGGCACGCCGAGTCGGTAATCCCGCCAACAGGTTTCGCGGTCGTAGTCGGTGACACCATAGCCGCAAAGAGCACGGTGGTACTCGTCGACCAGGTCCGTCTCAATCGATGAACGCAGGCCGGGCTCGAGGCTGGTCGCCGCGAAATAAGCGAGGTCGCGGGCGGGCAGCCCCACCCCGAGCGTCTGCCAATCCACCACCGTCACAGCGGCGGCATCGGGATAGAACAACAAATTGTCCAGCCGGTAATCGCCGTGCAACAGGGCGAACCGGTCATACTCGGCGAGCAGCCACGGCTCCACTAAATCCATTGCTGCGGTGAAGGTCTCGCGGTCGGCTGCGCTCATCCGATCGCCCAGCTTGTCCAGCGTGATCTCGGCGCTCATCCGCGCCACCTCCCCCATGCCTTTGGCCGACGCCTCGTCTGGGCGGGCGAAGGCAATGCCGGGGAAGTCCAACCAGACCGCATCACACCAGCTGGGTCCATGCAGGCCGGCTAACGCCGTAACGGCAAGCCGCGCGTCACGCTCGCCGCAACCCGCAATCTGATCACCTTGCACCGCCGGTGCCTGATCGGCGAGCAGCAGCGCATAGTCGAGTGCATCATCGCTGATCTCGCAGTAGAAACATTGCGGAGTCGGCACCTGCACCCGACCGTCCACCGCGGTGTAGAAGGCGCATTCGCTGCGGTAACCGATGGTGACTCTGTCGCGCACCGTGTCGTCCTGGGCGGGCAGCTTGATGACGAAGGTGTCGGGCAAGCCACCCGCGCTGCCGGCATATCGGACCGACACCCGATACGTCGCCCCGGTCTGCCCGGTCCCGATGGCTTCCACGTCGACAGCGGACAATTCCACAGCGGTGTCGCCACTATTCAGTACGGCCGAGAGCCACTCGGCGGTGACGTCGTCCGGGTGTCGGGGAATGGGCATCGGCATCGGCATACTGTAGGCCATTCGGCATGAACTGCGGCGCTAATCTCTGCTCGTCG
>Ga0302326_10030343_pt1 | contig 10823 bp, 13 predicted proteins | sample Palsa_T0_3_FD_202264 | JGI IMG/M metagenome (GOLD analysis project Ga0302326, IMG submission 202264) | Peat permafrost microbial communities from Stordalen Mire near Abisko, Sweden - Palsa_T0_3 | ecosystem: Environmental > Terrestrial > Soil > Palsa > Peat permafrost | place: Sweden: Abisko...
CTGCGCTGCTTTGTGCTGGACGAGGGCCAAGAAGCTGACAAGGCGCTGTTTGGCCTCCAGCGGTAGCATGGCGAAGCGGTTTAAGGTCATGAAGTTGTTGAAGTAGCCCAGGTAGTGCTCGTCGTAAGAATCCCGCTCGCTCGGCTCCTTGTCGGCAATAAGTAGCTGAATGTCGAGCTCGGCGTCGGCATTGTCCTGATCCTGCATGATGCTACCCATATAAACGAACGGTTGCATCTGCATCTTGAGCAGTCTCTCGGCGCGTATCTCAGGATCGGGCACGCCCAAATCCTCGAGCAAACTTAAGGGGTCAATCATCTTCATGGCCGCAAGCTCCATAGCGGTAGCCCGGATAGCTTCTTTATCGACGGGCAACGTACTGTCCGTCTCAACAGTGATCTTCACATTGGCGTCGATTGAGTCACCGTTAAGCATGATGAAGTCCTGCTTGCCGTCACTACCCTTAACGCTAAACCAGTAGTCGTCGGTGTAGTACACGCGCATCATCTGGAGAAGTATCTGATAGTACCGCTCCATGCCCACGGTAATCGCCCGAACCAGGTCGTCTTGGAGCATACCGGCCTGTTGCTTGACCATAGTATCGCGGCCCAGGGTGTCATTAGACTCGGGGTTCGCCCCCTGGAATATGCTCGGGGTGCCCATCATGCCGTCAATTTCTTGCCGGAAGTCCTGGACTGACTCAAAGACTTGAGGGCTGACCGTACTTGGTGTCAGCACTTGGACAGCTTTACCGACATCGTCGCTATCGACCAGGGCCATAGTACGAGCGCCACGATTGACGAACTTATAGCCATCTTCTTCACTAAAAGCGCTCTTAGAGCCAACATAGCGACCGTTCATGAAGTCCACGTTGGCATTAAACTGCTTATTTCTGCGGTTTAGCTGCTCCTGTAAGGGTCGGGCTTGCTCAAACAAACTCGTCTCATCAATGTATGAGTGGCCCAGGTTCAGGTAATTGAAGCTGACAAATGGCTTGGGCGGTACAAATAGTACGTTGGTTTGTTTATCCTGGGCATCGTTGCCCGTGTAGACCCAGTTGGGGTTGGGCATCTTATCTAGGATCATGTTGAACTGGGGCAAGAACCAGCAAACGCCCTCGCGGGGGATACCTTTATTGTCGTAGTAGCTAAACCAGCCCTCAAAATAGGTGATGAAGTTGGCCATCTGGGTAAATCTACCTTGCTTGATACCAAAAGCTTGCTTGATAGCGGCTGACTTATTGGGGAACTTGAGCGTCAGCTCACCCACAGAGCACCTGAGCCGGTGGTAAATAATGTTCGGGTTGTCCATGAACTTGGCATTGCGGTCGATAATGATGTCTTCGGGGTTACAGACTTCGGTCACGATGTCGCCATATGCGCCCATATTCGGGTCATAGCGGAGCTTCAGGAAAGCCCGCTTGCGGATAATCAGGTTCGTGGCGGCCGAGCGGACTTTGACATCTACATGCTCCTGGAGAGCGTGCTCATATAGTGCCGTCTGCATAGAGCGGGCCATACGGACATATTGGGCGTCCGACCTGGACGGTGATACTTCAGGCTTAGCTAGTTGCCCCGTGGCATAACTTAAAATCGCCCGAGTGGCCGTGAACAGCCTGTTGTCGGTGCCGTTGGTGCCCTCGCGCTTGATCTCTTTGGCATCCATCTGGTCGCCTAAGAAGAACTTGACGTTCTTTTCGTCAGTCTCTTGGAGCTTCCAGGGGTCACGATTCCAAAACTCAATGTTCTTATCCAGTGACTGAATAAGCATCTTGTTCAGGACGTCATCGGTCATGGACAAGCTGAAGGCTTCGTACTCTTCTTCGGGTAGATAGACCTGATTGAACAGCTCGTCGTAGGGGCCGTTACCAACCTGGTAAGGTGTCCTCACGACTTTTTGGCTTCATTAAGGGAGAAATAGAACCAAATCCGACAGCCTTTGCCTTGGTATCTACCGTCACAGCGAACGCCGATACCAGACTGTTTACCCGAGTCCATGTCCATAGTGTCGGTGATAGCCACGAACTCGGCGTTGGTAAGCTCGACCACTGGCATTGTGCATCTCGGGCAGTGCCAGGTAAAAACACCGGGGCGATCGGTACGATTAAGCAACACCATACAGCGGTAACGCCTGTCATCCTCAAGATTGGCGTCAGATGTAACTTCTGGCGCTTCCATTTGATAAAAATCATACCTGACAAATGTTGTAAGCGCTACAAGGTGCTAGACTTACAACATGATAAGAGAACTAATCTTAGCCGTCATAATCACCGTCATCGTGACATTGGTGTGCGTCTTGCTGGGAGCGATGTTGTAAGCGCTACAAGGTGCTAGACTTACAACATGATAAGAAAACTAATCTTAGCCGTCGTCGTCGCCGTCATCGTGACATTGGTGTGCATCTTGCTGGGAGCGATTTTGACCGCGCTCTCAGTCCAGGTCGCCGTCACTATTGGCCACTTCCTCGAAGACTTCTCCAGCGTTCTCGGCATTTTGGCCGGGCTGTGGTACTTCTTCGCAGGCCCCTTCGGACGACCCGTTCTCTAAAGATCTATCTCCTGCAACGTGTCCTCAACGATGCTCGACAGGCTATCTTTAATGTGCCCAGATTTATCGCCCCAGGCAGTAGTCGTGTTGGTTGGTTCTGGGGTCTCGGCGTCAATGAACGTAGAGCTCATAGCGCCTAGCTGACGCGACAGAGCAACGCGGGCATAGGCTGTGGCGAATGAGTAATCGCTATTTTTATTTTCCTTTTTAAGCCAGGACGACTTAGTGCGTCCATCCGCTTCCTCCACGGTCGTGCGATAAATGTTTGACCAGTCTCGGATGTATTCTTCGAGCTCATACGGACGCTGTCTAAAGAGTAGCTTCGCCTGGGTGATCTCAGACGCAACCGTGTCGAGTAATCTAGTGCGGTCTGCATAAACAATACTGCCTCTCCAGTCGATGATATTTAGATGCTTGCTCTCCTTAAAATAGCATAAGTAGAAATCTTTATATTTCTCAGCCAGTAGCTTGGGCATCGTCGGAAACGGTGCCGGGTCGCAGACGATAGTAGCGCCGTACATGAGCTTCAGGTGCTCGAGCTCTTCCCAGGAAGTCGTCTTGCCGTAGCCAAAGATACCCTGGCCGGTCATAGCCACCCAGTATTGGCCGGAAGCATCCTGGTCAACGCCCATAACGACATTGGTTTTGGGAATCATGCTGGGGGCACAGGCGCGCAAGATTGTCTCGCGGTTTACGATTAAGTCGGTGGGCGTATAAGCCTTACCCAGAACGAACTGGTAGAAGAACTCAATGCCGGATTCTTCAAATTGGTCAACAATACGTGACGCCGATACCCAAGGGGCCATCATCTGTGAGATCCAGTAGCCCCGTCTGTGCTTGCGTTCGGGGTATTTGGCCACCCACTTACCATTCGTGCGGTCAGCGTCGCTCATAATGGCCCCACAGCCGCCACAACGGAAGGTTCTGGTGGCCTGGTCAATGTAATGGTTGCGATCTATGGCCAGGAGCGCATTTTGGTTTGGCTCCCAGTCCATCCACGACTGGTGGTTACACAGGTGACAGGTGACGATCCAGTGCATCTGGTCAGAATCTTCATAAAGGGCGTCCACCCCGAAGCCAACCTGACTGGGATTGCTAAACCTCCATCTCCAGGCGTACTCACTGGCCTGAAGTCTTGAGTCGAAGGTATTAACTACCAGCATATCGAGCGATCGGTCGTATTCATCGACTACCAGTAGGTCTGCGCTGGTAGAAATGGCCTCACGCTGGGAGCCTGTGCCCTTAAAGTGGATAAATCGCTCACCAATTTGCTTGAGACTCATTGAGTCGGTGGTAATCAGTTTTCTAATAGCCGGATTACTGGTGATTAAGCTATCTACCTTGGGCTGAACGAAGCCCTTGATGATGTCGTTAGTGGGGAGGGCGTAGATGATATTAAGTTTGTGGTACTTCGCGAGCCAGACGGCCTTTAAAATGGCTGTAACACTGAACCCTACCTGAGCTGACTTCTTCACGACCTGGTCGGGATGAAGATCCGCGAACGGCTCGATCAGGAATCTGTGCTTATAAAACTCAATGGGGTTCTGGGTCTCATTTTGAAGCCCATTGGCGAGCGCCCACGACAAGGGCGACAATTCATCTAGCTGTTTAGGGGTCAGTTTTGGTGGCATTGTCCTAATGATACAATAAGCACAACTAAAAAAGACGCGAGTGGGTCGCGTCGATACTCCAAGAGTACCATACAGCGACCTCTAGCACAATAAGGAGCTGTTATGAATACCACAAAGTTCAACAATCGTCCCTGGACACCCCAAAACTATATGGTGGTGCCCAACCGCAAGCTGTTATTTAGCTTGGGCGAAGGCGAACTAAAGATATTTTTGGCGTTATGCGATTTTGCCGATGGTTCGGGCCAATGTTACCCGAGTTTCGAGACACTAGCGGCCAGAGCTGGCTACAAGCGGCGTCAAACTATCAACATTATTGGCAAGTTAGTCGCCCGTGGGATGCTCAAAGTTATCAAGCGCAAACTAAAGGGCGAAATCAACTCTTCTAACGTCTACCAAATCATGGAATTACCAACCCCCCAAAGCCGATCCGCGTCCATAAAAGCGGCTGTGGAAAACTCAGGGGGTAGTGCAACAGCTAGTGCACTAGGTAGTGCAAAGCTAAATGCACCAGGGGGTAGTGCAATAGCTATTGCACCCAGAACTAAACCCACTCTTTTAACTAAACCCAATGAACCAATGGAAAACAGGGCTGTGGAAAACCAGGATGTCATAGATGACGATGAGAAGGCCAGAAGGCAAAGAAATCTGGAGTATCTTCGTACCATGAAGGCTCAGTTTGTCAGAAGGACAAGTAGAGCTTAAGTAGATTAATCTATAACTGTAAATTATTTGAGATTCCAGGTAGTGTCTTTAGCTTAAGAGAGATGGTTTTGGAATAAACTATTTATGGGTAGGATTCCGGCTACGCAACAAAATGAGCCTCATACAAAACGGATTCGTTGCATCGCCAGACCAAAGCCGCACTAATAAAATGTTTTAATGACAACATTGTTAAATAAACAACAACAATAAAATAAAAGTAATAACAATAGGTAATAAGTAATACTTGATTATGGTTACTTAAATACTCATGGTTTCGAGTACCTGTTGTAATAAACGCTCGCAGTCGCTAACATACATGGCTTATAAGTAGTAAATGGCTTTGCTAAGCCAACGTCGCACAATGTATATTGTGTGACATAGATAAACATGGGTTATTCTATTTATAATATCGCGCACGAGGCGAACCACACACACATCAATCGTTGCGATCAGCAACGTGCCTTAGTCTTAAACGCCTGGTAACGTCTCAGTTGTTGTGTTATCTACAACTTCGGTAGCTGTACCATTTACAACAGTTTGGTTTAGTAAATACTCGGTAAAGTTTTCAACTAATGTCAGTACAGGACTATTCACGCTCAAAGCCTCACCGTCACTCGTAATATCTTGTTTCTCACCATACCCATATTTAGCCAGCCAAGTAGCCGCCTGTACATCACCTTTACTCGCTTTAATCGTCATAGCATGAACAATAGCCGGCCCTGGTAATCGTAAATATTTACCGTTATCCAGCTTGATTTTGTACTTAGGATCCTCGACCATATCGCGTATAAGCGTGGCGAAGTTCTTAGTGCCTTTGGGTTTACCTGCCGGGTTGCCAGACACTCCCGGTTTAAAATGGACTAAGTTGTCTAAACCATTTGCCATTGATGTCCAGTGATTTTAGTTACTACTCATTTACCCGTTATATTGGGCATTTATGCCGCGTTTTCACTATAAATCATACCATTATCATTACCTGTATACATTCTTGTTGACAGTTTATCTACTTTCGTGCTATCCTACTTACAGTTACTTGAGCGAGCCGGAATACTTGAGGGTTCCACGCCGGACAAAGCCATAAGGCACGCTCCTCACCTAACCATCTTGAGAACACATATAAGTAAGAATGAGGAATGAGGAAATGACACTTAAATGCACCTGTCGAAACGACTACATGGTCATTATTGGCATTGTGAGTAAATGCCATGGTTGCACCAAACGACAGCAGATGTCAGTTATGCGCCTAGCTAAAGCTCACACTAATCACAAATCAACTAACTTGAGGATTAAATAATGGGATACAACAATCAATTACAGGGACGGTTCGGCGCGGACGTTAAGACGGCCGAACAATGGCGCGAGTTTATCGACGCCGGGCGATCAAAGCAAATGCGGACGGCCGCAAATAATACCACGGTATACCGCGAGGATGGCGGGGCAATTGGCATTAAATTGCACGCGACCACGATAGTCAGAATTAACGCTGATGGCACTATGGTTTTGAATAGTGGCGGATGGTTAACCCAGACCACAAAAGAACGGCTCAACCGGTACACGCCGGCCCGCATATCGCAACGTAATAGCGTTTGGTATATGCGCGATGGTTCAATGTTTTATGACGGGATGGTAATTGATGCGGACGGCACGCCGGTTAAACCACAAATGCCCGCCAAATATGAGGCCAAGCTTAAGAAAATCAAGGCGGATGCGAAAGTTTACGCGCGGGGGTTCGTTGAGGCGCTAAAAAGTGGCGCGGTCGAATTGCCAAGCGCGGGCGACTGTTGGTATTGCTCAATGTTCGATAAAGAATTAAACACGGGCAATGCCCAGCATATCCGCGAACACATGCGCGAAAAATACTATGTGCCAAGTTTGCTAGTAAACGCCGGACGCGCCGCGGGCTACCGTGACGATCAGATAGGCATGATGGGCATAGGCGGGCGCCGGTTGTTTATCGACCCGGAACGCAACATTTATAAATTCGTGGTTCGTAAATTGCAAGGGGCACTGTAATGACTATCGAGAAATATAACCGGGCCGAAGCAACGTATAACAGTCTTGTCCAAGTTCATGACGAAGTGACGGTGACGGTATGAGAGTCGAGAAAATAACCCGTAACCTGTTCGAGTTCGACGAGCTAAGCACTGACGCGCAAATTAAAGCACTAGACGCGCTACGCGATATAAACCTTGATGATGATTGGTGGGATTCGGTTTATGACGACGCCAATACAATCGGCCTGACAATAACTGAGTTTGATATCGACCACGGCACGATTGACGGAAGATTAGGTTTTTACCCGAAAGACGTAGCTAACCTGATTCTAAGTAAGCATGGGCCTGAAACTGACACGTTTAAACTCGCTAACGAATACTTGACCACGCTTGATACCACGCTTGATGATGAGCTGGCGGATCTCGACCAAAACTTCAAGTATGACCTACTGGAGTGTTATCTGGTCATGCTACGCCAAGAGTATGAGTACTTAACCAGTGATGAGGCCATAAAACACCTGATCGAGGTCAATGGCTTCACATATGAATTCGACGAAGAGGGTAAAAGATCATGATCTTAGATATATTAGGCGTCTTATTCGTCTTATGGCTCATGAAGTGGGCGCTCACATTCATATTGCTTGTACATGAAGACAACGCCATTTATGCCCATAGCTATAAGCCTAGTTGGGAGATTGGCGCCACCGATAAGCCGGTAAAAATAACCGACCCGGATTATCTTGAGCAAGCAAGTAAAAAGCGTGTAGCCTATTACGCCTCACGTGGGATAAAGGTCAAACCATGAACAAGCCTGTATATACCATCAAACCCGTTGTGAGCTTGTCTAACGTCTTGTATTACTTTGTGCGGGTAAATCGTGACAACCGGCCACAATACTCGTTCAGCATGGTTAAAATGCCGCCTAGAACGAAATCGCTTAGTAAAGGCAAAACCTCATGAGCAATAAGCAAAACGACGAGCTAGACGAAATGATCGACGAGCATAAGTACCTGCGCTATTGGACAACCTTTCGTATGCGCACCTCATCGCGTGATTACATCGAAGCGCTGGGCAAAATCATGACCATAAACCGCAACGGTTATCTTGAACCACGGCCCATGAACCAAGTACTTGAGTACTTACTTGAGCAAGCCGGCAAGCGCTTACTTCATAAAGACATGGGCGCTAGCTTTGAGCATGTACCATCACCGTATTGCGCGTGCGGCCCCGCGTGGCCACCTGATAAACAGTACGTGGTTAAAAAGCCTGAATAAATAATCTTGAGGTACATTTTATGAGCGATTGGACTTGGAATGAAAAACCGCGGCCCGAGCTATGGCCTCATAGTGACTTGCCGGTACGGGAGCATACGACATCCGATGGGACGACCACGTTTATAACTGACGGCGATTACGACGGCGAACTAGTCAGTTATTACCCGTGGACTTTTGTTGCCGCTGGATATCTGGCCACGAGTCTAGGCGGTTACTATCGCGCGCGACTTAAGGGCAAACCGACTCATCATAGTAAGTGGCTCTATCTCCAACGACTTGTTATGGGGCCACCTCCAGACGGTATGTGGGTAAGTTTCGTCAATGGCAATCATCTTGACTGTAGATCCGCCAATCTGGAGTTTATTACGCCCAGTAACCAAGCGGCCAAACGACAAATTGGCAATGGAACTAAAGGCTCAAATTCAACGGGTTATGTCGGTGTCCACGACTTGGCCCAAAGTCCAAGCCACGCTGCGCTCTATCTGGCCCACCCTCACTACAAACGCTATCAAGCTGTCCTTCTGAGAGCTGGCCTATACACCTGCTACGCCACGGCCGAAGAGGCCGCGCGGGCTTATGACGCGGCCGCATTGAAGGTTTACGGCAAATACGCCCAACTCAATTTTCCGCGCGAGCACTTGGATAAATAAAACCCCTTCAGGCAAAAATTCCAAGGGGTGGTAAGCGCATTATTATTTAATAATATTAAACGTCACAAACTCGTTGTCTTGGATATATAAAGCCTTCAGCAACTTAGCTTTGAGCTTAAATACTGGCGTTTCAACGCCTTTAATGTCCACAATCTCAATGTGGCCGTTATTGTGCGTGATTACAAAGTCAGCGACATAGGTGGTGATTTTAATATCTTTGACAATCATGGGATATTTCACCTGGCGCTGCCATGACAAAATATCATGCGCTCGCACTCGTAAATCAAGTTCACGGGCATACTCAGATTCGCGTTTTGAGTCGTACATGACACCGTTATATTCGGTTTTACGTGCGCCGTACTTATTGGATTTATTTGGGGGATTTAGGGCAGTCGCCATACGTACGAGCCTTTGATTCGTCAACATCACGCAGCAAGCTATCCAAACTATTATTCACATCCATGACCAGGGCACCGAAGTTAACCAAGTCTTCTTGCAAACGATCGACACGCTCGAGATAGCTCTCTAAGGGCCATTTGCGTTAAGAAGACGGCTAAAGCGATGAGCAATATAGCCAGTCCGGTGAGAATATTATTCATCGTTCACCGACCATGTACTACGGGATTCCAGGTGGCTTAGGTAGAACTTATGCGCCGTGGCCCACGTATTATCTGGCAGATTATCATACTCGTGTCGCCAGTCGCCTTTCAGTATGCACCAGATATGTTTATCACTATCGCACAACGCTGTTTCTTCGTCGCCATTCCTGACTTCTGGTCGCTCTCCATCTGGCATGAGCGCGATGAGCGTGTTAGCCAGGGCAGTAAGACTTTCCGAGTAGGCATCATCCTTGCCGGCGGCTTGGTTATAACTTAAGCACCCACGGTCATCTAAGCTTCTTATGAGATTCGTGGCGTCTGGATGAGGGGGTTTGACCCACTTTTTCTTATCCACGTTTAATCTCTCCCCTCAAGACTTTCACAATCTCAGGCTTCAAGTCCTGAATGTTATTAATACTGATGCTGTGATCCATCTGCGGCGCAGGGGCGAAAATACCAATACCTACCTGAGTCGCGGCAACATCTTTGTATTGGTTCTTGATCTGGGTGACAGTACCTCTTGAGAAGATCGCCGTCCCATCGGTAATGAACACTAAAATATTGTGCGACTTAGTAGTTTCTGCCTTGTTCTGGGCTACCAGGAGCTTATAACCGAGCTCTAGCCCGGCCCGATTGTTCGTACCGTGGCCATTCACGGGCGAATATATAATTTTATCTAACAATTCATCCAGCTCGATGCGCTCATTAAACTGCTTATGAACGGTGGTAAAGTCCGAGAAACCAACGACTGCCAAATCAATCCCGGGTAGTCTATTAAAATGTTCGGCCAAGAACTGGCAGGTCAGCCCCGCTTGATAGATCCGCAAGCCGCCTGTGCTGTTCATGTCATACATGCTGCCAGACTCGTCTACTACGATCACGATATTATATTTACGGTTACGGCGCATAGTTTTCTGGGTAAATAGGTTCGTTGCGCCCGACTGGGCTTTATACAGCCGCTTCATGTCCAGCTTGCCTCGCGTGCGACCCGTTAAACGGCGGTCAAACTGATTGTCGTTCATGATTGACTCAAGCCGCGCCTGAAATACATTATCTCGTGGTATATAGGTATACTGACCCCTCTTCTTATCTTTAATCTCACCGCTCGTGTCGCTACCGCCTACACCTAACCCATAGCTGCCTGAACTGCCTGCTACGGGCATCATCCCTTCGGCTGCTGGCCTCATGAGCTCTTGCACCGACTGGCTCTGCCCCTGCGTGTTTATGCTTTGGGTCGCATTTGGACTGTTTTGTGGTTGTGGGGCTGGGGAGAGTGCGCCGGGCCCCGCGGGCCCTTGTGCATTGGGCCATTGTGCATTTGGCTGTCGGATCATTGGTGACATTGGTGACATTGGTGACATTGGTGGCGCTTGGGGCATGTCTGGCATCGGTGTGGGTGGTATATTCGGTGTCTTGCCGTCCCGAAC